>Ga0210024_1002641_pt1 | contig 15280 bp, 15 predicted proteins | sample CryGeymeta201525_FD_183988 | JGI IMG/M metagenome (GOLD analysis project Ga0210024, IMG submission 183988) | Groundwater microbial communities from Crystal Geyser aquifers in Utah, USA - Crystal Geyser metaG 2015-25 (SPAdes) (version 2) | ecosystem: Environmental > Aquatic > Deep subsurface >... | reverse complement strand
GGCGCAACAGCGATGGGGCCATCAAGCGCGTGTTGACCATTGCGTATTTCGACCAGCTGGGAGTGCCAAGGCTGTCATGACCTCAAACTCTCGAACCGCCCGGTGCGGACCCGCATGCCGGGTGGTGTGGCAGGGGCGCAGTCGATAATGGCTGCCCCCTATGCCGATCGAATTCCCCACTGTTTTCAAAGACTTAGTCCAACCGTCTCTTGCAAGGCGCGCTCCTGAAATCGTAGTAATTTGGGCGTTTTGAGCAAAAAATCGGGCGGTTTGCGAAGTGTTCTGGTGAGTTGGGGACAGTCATTGCGTGAAGGAACAAAAGTGCGCGCAAACGTCAAGACGTCCCCCTCGCCTGGGCAGCATATTCCCGCTTGAAATGTCGGAATTTTTTACATTGACCCTCAATGTGTACGATCTGAAAATTCCAACTTATTGATTTAATTTGATAATTTTTTATCGCTTATGGCGGCACATTATTTGCTTAACAAAGCCCCAAATCAACTTTCAGAGAAATCTGATGAATTTCGAGCTACGTTCGCTGCGCCTTCGCTGCTGACAGTAACGGCGGCAAGCTTTATTCCATGAATAGCGAATGCTTCCCTACAGTTTTAAATGGAAAGGTACTTATCATGAAAAGACATGCACTTACAGCGGTTTTAGTTACGAGTTTGGGACTGAGTGGTTTGGCGCAGGCACACCTTTACTCGCATGATGACGGAATTGCTGAGGATCGCATTGGCCTTGAAGATACTGGTGGACCGCTAGTCTGGATGAATCAGTTCAACGTTGTTGGTGGTGCGAACAACATCACCTCTGTGAGTGTCGCTTGGGGCCTTATTGAAGATGGTGTCAGCGCATCGATTGTTATTTGGAATGATCCAAATAATGACGGCAATCCCGATGATGCACAAATGGTCGGGACACCCTTCGACGTATTGACGATCAACAAAACTTTGCCCATCGAGGTAGACACCTTGCACAGCTATGACATCGCCGATGTCCGCGTAAGCGACTCTTTTTTCGTCGGTGTTTTCATGGATTCTCCAAACGGCTCGTTCCCTGCGCGCTGGGATTCGACCTCTTCGCAGGGCAAGAGCTGGGTGGCTGCGCTGGGCTCTGACTTGAGTGACTTGGGTTCTTGGGCACTTCCAGTCAATACGATTGATTTTTATGGCCTACCAGGCAACTGGATGATTCGCGCAAACGGCGAAGTAAGCCAAGTTCCGGAACCTGCAACGATTGCGTTGCTTGGACTGGGACTTGCAGGTTTAGCCGCGATGCGTCGCCGCAAGACCTAGATGGTCCACCACCATCCTCAGAGCCTGGCTTTTTTCAGCCGGGCTTTTCTTTTGCGAATTCCCCACTGTTTTCATGGACGTTGCCCAAGATTGATGACGGGGCTGCCAGTCCACTGGAAATACTCCTTGCCAATTAACTTCGGCGATCGCGGATAGAGGCTATTGCCCCTATTTCTTATACTTCGGCGTCATGAATGCTCGGTTCATTTCGTCGCTTCTTTCGCCCGAACACATAGCAATGGTGGATAAGGGGGTGTCCACCATTGTGGGTTCTTGTGATGCCAATTTACGCCCCAGCATCATGCGGGCGTTGGGCAGCAGCATCACGCCGGATGGCAAATCTGTAACGGTCTATCTGTCGTCCAAGCAATCATCCCAGTTGTTGCTGGACGTGACAGCCACCGGGCGCATTGCAGTGGTGTTCAGTGAGCCGTCCAGCCATCGGACTTTGCAAGTCAAGGCATCTCAGGCGCGAATCCGCTCCGCGCAAGCCTCGGACGAAGCACTGTTGCAGCGCTATCTGGCGGCCATGGAGGCGGAGTTAGCCCGAATCGGATTTGACGCGCGCTTTACCCGCGCCATGTTTGCGTTGAATCTGGATGAAGTTGTGGCCATCAGTTTTGAGCCCGAAGAAGCATATGACCAGACCCCTGGCCCAAAAGCCGGGACTGCCCTGTCTGCTGTCGGGAGGAGCATCACATGAGTGCGCGAACGCTGGCATCTATCAGGCCGTGTTTGGAAGGCGTGATTCCAGCGGTCATCGCCACAGTAGCAACCGAGGGCGTACCCAACGTAGCGTATATCTCGCAGGTGTATTACGTGGATGAGCGGCATGTGGCGCTGTCGTTCCAGTTTTTCAACAAAACGCGCAAAAACATTCTGAGCAACCCGTATGCGAGTTTGTTGGTGCTGCACCCTGTGACCGCTGAATTCTTTAGGCTGCATATCCGCTATTTGCGTACCGAGACAGCAGGACCACTGTTTGAGGGCATGAAGGCGCAATTGGCCGGTATTGCGTCGCACAGTGGCATGTCCAACGTGTTTCGGTTATTGGGATCGGATGTGTACGAGGTGCAGAGCCTCGAAACCGTGCATGGTGACCCCCTGCCAGAGCCCCCAACCCGTTGTGGCATGCTCGGTGCCTTGCGTCATTGCAGCGAGAGACTGTCGCGTTGCACGGCACTCGATGAGTTGCTCAACGCCACGCTGGCTTCCTTGTCTGACTTCATGGGTATCCGCCATGCCATGATCCTGATGCTTGATCCCGTCTCGCAGCGCTTGTACACGGTAGCCAGCGCAGGCTACACCACCTCCGGGGTGGGAGCCGAAATTGACATGGGAGACGGTGTGATTGGCGTGGCTGCGCGTGAACGTACGCCGGTGCGCATCATGCACATGACCAGTGCCTACCTTTACAGCCGCGCCGTTCGCAGCAACCTGTGTGCCGACATTCCTGGCCTTGCGCTGGAGACCGATATCCCCTATCCCGGCTTGAGCGAACCACACAGCCAGTTGGCCGTGCCTATGCTTTCGTCGGGACGTTTGCTTGGCGTGTTGTTTGTAGAAAGCCCGCTTGACCTTCAGTTCAGTTTTGAGGACGAGGATGTGCTGGTGGCCGTGGCAGGGCATCTGGGCTCCGGCATTGATTTGATGCAGCACACGACCGAATCGGCCGAACCCGACGTAGCAGCAGGGCCCGCTGCGGCGGTCAGCGGTGCAGCCCTTCAAGTACGGCATTTTGGCGCCAACGACAGCATCTTCATCAATGGTGTTTACCTGATAAAAGGTGTGGCCGGGGCCATTTTCTGGAAACTGGTATCAGACCATGTGCAACTGGGCCGAACGGATTTTTCAAACCGTGAACTCCGCTTGGATTCAGCCCTGGGTTTGCCTGAGGTCACAGACAACCTTGATGCCCGCCTGTTGCTGTTGCAGCGCCGCCTGACCGAACACAGTCTAGGTATCCAGATGGAAAAAACCGGGCGGGGCCGGTTTAGGCTACTCGTCAACAGCCCGCTGGAATTGATGGACATTGCCTGATTCAAGCGGTGACCAGGCCTGGAACAGGAGGCAGTCCGAGGCTGCGTGTAAGTTTGGCCCAATCTTTGGCACTCAGATGCCGGTTCAGCATGTTCATCGTTGCCTCGAAAGCGGGAACTGGTGCGTGCGCTTGCATGTCCTTGAGCAAGTTTGTGCGTTCGGTGGGGTTCATGTAGGGCACCAACCAACGCATTGTGTACATCATCTCGGCGGGGGGAATGCTGGCCAGCAGCCGGTCATGCAAGGCCAGCAATTCTGCATCGGTATAACGTGCCCATAACACGACGTTATGGGCTGTCTCTTCAACATGCATGTGTTGAAAGTTGTTGGCCACAAACAGGGTCAGCTCACGGTACAGGTCCAGCGCTGCGTTGCTTGCTTCCTGGGCCCCGCTCATCTGGCGCAGTGCCGACACCTTGGATGTCAGGCGGCTGATGTGCTCCACATGTTCATCATGTTCGTGGGCTATCACTGAACTGGCACCTGTGGCACGCGCTTCGATGGCGGTGTGGATGAAGTCGTTTTCGTGTTTCAGGTGCTTGGTGCAAAAGTCAAGCAGCTCCAGGATACGCCCGCTGATGGCATCGCATTCTTCAGTGTCGTCAGTGTCCATGCGGCCCAGGTCCAGCAGGGTGTCGGCCATCAATGCGCGCAAGGCTTTGTGGATGCCGACATAAAGGTCGACGCGAGCGGGTTGAGCGGCCGCAACGGCCTGGATTTCACGGGAATCAAATTTCATGGTGGTACTTCTTTCTGGGCACAACGGCCCTGTTTCGTTGTAGGTCAAAGATGCCCAATGCATCAGCGACCATGAAAAGAAGTTTAGAAATTTGTCCCCGGATCTGTTGCTAAATAGTGCCTAAGAAATTGCTAAGAGTCTCTTAGCAAAACATTAAAAATTTCTTAACCGCCACAATCAACGCCTTCGCACCACATGGTTGGCCGACGACGGTAGCGGTGCTCAAAATGGCCGTGAATATGGCTTGTTTTCAATGGCCCGACGAACGTTCGAGACCTTATTTGAGGCCATCAACATCGAACCAGATATGGTGAACACCATCGGGGTCGATGCTCATCCCACCAGTGCCAGAAATACCAAAAAGTTCATCTGTACCGCTTCCTTGAACGATTGAAAAGAATTCATTTGTTCTGTCCTTTCCGCTCGTGGCTGCAGAATGAATAAAGTTGAAGTTACCGCGCTTTCCGTTCAATGATCCTTCAAATGATTCCATGGCGCAATAAGCGCCTTTGCCGGCTGCAGGATCAAAGGCTGAGCAAAACAGGGTCGCTGATCGCCCTTCAATTGCCCCGAAATACAATTTTTCCATTGTCGAAATACCGGTGGGCAATCCGGTTTGAATGTTTGCCACGGATTCAATAGTGGTTGGCCTGAAATTTTGTGGTTTGAATGTTCCAGTAATTCTCATCGTGCATTTCCAAGTGATTAGTCTAACGTTTGAGTTCAGCGGCAGGCCGTAGCACGTCGACTGCACCGAAGGGTCAGGCAGCGTTGTGCGAACTTCGGCGTATGGCGAGTGCGTGCAGGATGCTACGTGTAGCCGGGTCGCTCGTACAAGCGAGTAGCCGCTGTTCAACCTGCCGGACATACGACGGTAATGCCGCTCCTGTCTTGGCCGTGCAAAGACCCATGAGGAGTTCATCAATGAGATACCAGTCTTCGTCCGTCATGCCGTTGGTCGCTTGACCTCGAAAAGCGCGTGCCCAACCATCGATATCACCATCGAACTGTTGGTAGATTCTCAGTTTATCCGCTGTGAGCATAGGATTAGTGGCCTGACGCGCCGTCAAAAAGATCGTTGAATTTCTCCGCGGCATCTGGTTCGTTACGTGATGTCATCGGCGTACCTTTCGGGTACTCCTCAGCGATCCTGTCTTCCCAGTAGGTTGTCGGGTTGGGTGCCGAACAGAGCCGTCGGTACACCTCTTGCGGTACGTGTTTGTAGGCAAGCACCGTCTTGTTGTCCCAATGCAGATCCAGCTGCTGCGTGGTGGTGTCGTAGTCGGCCTTTTTGATGCGGCCGGTGGTGAAAGTTTTGGTGGGCATAGGGCAGCCATCGCAATTTGAATAGGTTGAGTCTATCCAGCCTCTGCAGGCTTCCAGCAGACATCCCGGTTTTGACCATCAAATCTGTTGGATAAAAATCCTGTCTCTTTTACGGCAGATTTTGGCCATCAGCTTGGATGGAACAGCATGTTGCTGTTCGCAGCTATGCTCCGCCCATGCCGCGCCTCCTCCAAGCCCCCAACCTGGTCATGGCAACGCTATGGGTGGATTGGCTGCGGGCGGATGGCATTGACGCCAGCGTTCAGCGTGAGTACCTGCGCAGCGCGGCGGGCGAGCTGCCACCTGATCAATGCCTGCCAGAGGTCTGGATCAAAGACGCGGCCCAAGAAACCCGTGCGCGGGAACTGTTGCACCTGTTTCGACACGTGCGTCAGCGGCGTTGGACATGCACTTGCGGCGAGCTGGTCGAAGGCGGGTTTGAGCAATGCTGGGCCTGTGGCGCCATGATGCCTGGCATCGAGGCACGTTGACAAACCACTCCGCAAGCCACCCGGGTATCGTAAGGCGGTGGCAGCGACAATCGCCCACTTCCTCCAAACCGACGCTCACCACCCCATGAACCGAAATCTCTGGCTGCTAGCCATCTGCCAGGGCTTGTTCCTGACCAACAACGTCACCTTTATCGCCATCAACGGACTGGTGGGCTTCAGCCTGGCGCCGCTGGGCTGGATGGCCACGCTGCCGGTGATGGGCTATGTGGTGGGTGGCGCGTTTTCCACCGGTCTGGTGGCCAAAACCCAAAGCCGCTTTGGCCGCAAGACATCTTTTCAACTGGGGCTTCTTGTGGCTTTTGGTAGCGCGCTCTTGTGTGCCTATGCGGTCTGGAGCCGTAATTTCTGGTTGCTGTGCGCGGCCACCGTGATCGCCGGTTACTACAACGCCAACGCCAACCTGTACCGCTTTGCCGCTGCCGAACTGGCCAACGCCGGCTTCAAGGAAAAAGCGGTCTCACTGGTGATGGCTGGTGGCCTGCTGGGAGCCGTGCTGGGGCCGAATCTGGCGGCGCAGACGCGCACGTTGACCGACGTGCCGTTCATGGGCGCGTACCTGACGCTGGCGGTGGTGGCGCTGCTGTCGATGGTGGTGCTGGCGTTCATCACGTTCCCGCCGCTGGCCGCCAAGAAGGCCTCGGATGCCGGTCGTCCTTTGAGTCAAATCATGCGCCAGCCGGTGTTCATCGTGGCAGCAGCCACCGGTGCCTTGGGCTTTGGTGTGATGAACCTGCTGATGGCCGCCACGCCGCTGGCCATGCAGCAGTGCAGCCTGCCGTTTGGCGACGTGGCGCTGGTGCTGGAGTGGCATGTGATCGGCATGTTTGCGCCGGGGTTTTTCACCGGCCACCTGATCAAACGCTTTGGCGTGCTGCCCATCATGGGCATCGGCGTTGGGCTGAACGCGCTGTGCATTGCCATCGCCCTGTCTGGCGTGGATTTGCATCAATTTTTACTGGCGCTGTTTTTGCTGGGTGTGGGCTGGAACTTTTTGTTTACCGGCAGCACCACCTTGTCGCTGCAAACCTACACGCCCGAAGAAAAAGACCAGACTCAAGGGGCGCTGAACTTCTTTGTGTTTGCCACCACTGCGGCCAGCTCGTTTGCTTCGGGCGTGCTGGTCACCACGCAGGGCTGGCAGATATTGAACCTGGGGTCGCTGCTGCCAGTGCTGGCGTGTGGCGCATCCTTGGTGTGGCTTGCAAAACAGCCAGCGCGCCCCTTGAGCATGTGACTTGAGTCACCGACACGGTTTGCGCGGCGCAGCCACAATCCCGAGCTTTTGACCGGGGTGATGTATGAAGACAAAGCTGTTGACCATGGGTTCGTTGGGCTGTGTCGTGTGGGGTGCAGCGCTGGGCTTGAGTTTGCCCGCACAGGCGCAAGACCAAGACTTGCTGCCACAAGCCCGCCAAGTGGCCGGTGCTGTGCCGATCAAGTTGCTGGAAATGCTCAACAGCCAAATCGCCAAAGGCGGACCAGCCATGGCGGTGCAAGCGTGCAACGAAAAAGCGCCCCAAATGGCCAAAGCCGCCTCTGCGCAAACCGGCTGGGCGATTCGCCGCGTCAGCCTGCGCAACCGCAACCCCAAAGCGGTGCCCGATGCATGGGAACTTGCAGCTTTGAAAGACTTTGACCGACGCGCCGCCGCGGGCGAAAAACCTGCAACGCTCGAAAAATACGGCATGGTCGAGACGGTTTCTGGCAAGGAATACCGTTACATGAAGGCGCTGCCCGTGCAGCCAATGTGCCTGGCGTGTCATGGTGCTGCTGAAAATCTGTCACCTGATGTGGCTGAAAAACTGCACACACTGTACCCGGCCGACAAGGCCACCGGCTATGCCGTTGGAGATTTGCGCGGTGCCATCACGATTCGCAAAGCCTTGTAAATTTGCAAGAAAAATCAGCTTTTAGCCCTTATCTGTAAAGCATAATCAGCTATTTAAAAAGTAGCAGTGCGCCAGCGTAAGCCGGTAGATCGTAGTTGATGGAAGTTCAATACTGGGAAGAAATGGCGAATCACTCAGACCCCGAGTCATGCGTTGCACATCGCGAGGTGTGGAGCGAAGCGTTGACCGGGGAGACCGGCAGGCCAGCCATTGAGCCGCGAAATCATTCAATCGGGATGCCCATGATGTTGCTATGTCAGAAGGCAATATGGAACATGACGTTAAACCGAGATTGTCCATTAGGTAGTGCTTCGCACCTTTTTGAGCGCTGGCGGCAGCTTTGCGGTCATTTTGAGCGTCTGTTCGGTGTCCATGGCCATGCTATGAACGCCTCACAGCCCCCCAAACTGTCTCGCAAACCTGCTCGCCATCATCTCAAACCCTAATGGACAATCTCGGTTAAACGCAAGCCATGTTCTGATCCCGCGTGGTCAGAGCCCCTGAGCATGTTGGGAAGCGATCTGCACGGAAGCTGGGATATCTCATCGGTGCCCGAGCCACGAGGTGCGGGCGGGACAGGCAAGGCCCAAAGCCGTAACCCTGTCGCCCACGCCGGTGAGAAGTCGGATACGCCCGTAGTACCCGAGAAACCGTCCGGTTGGGTTAAAGTGACTTGTCATCACCGAAGACTGAACGGAGAAAGGACAAGGCTCTGAATTTCTGAGCTACCGCTTCGAGGCAGTACGACGCCGGGTGAGGGACAAATGTCTCAGAGGTTTCAACGACAAGGCAGGCGAAAAGACAAAACGCACCAGAAGGAGAGTCTGCGCATCATCGTTGAAGACCTGACACCCTGTGTCGCCCGGGCGCGTGAAGCCGTGCTGTGGCGATGCCATAATCCACAAGTTCTAACAGTTGGAATCCTCACCTTGGAAAACGACCCCAGTCAGTAGCTTTCAATCCCAAAAATGCATCCGGGGTTGAAAGCCAGCCCCCTAATTCACCCTGATGCGAAACCTATTTTGGGAACGGGCCTATGCTCAACATCTTCACACTTGCCAACGGACGCCTGTTCCAAGAAGAGATTGAATCGCTGGAAGAGTTGTCGCGTTTCCAGCCGATCTGGGTCGATCTGGAGTCGCCCACGCTGGAAGAAAAGCGCTGGATCAAGCAGTATTTTGGACTGTCTATTCCTGAAGACGCGATGGACGAAGATATTGAGGAATCGGCGCGTTTTTACAAGGAAGATAACGGCGAACTGCACATCCGCAGTGACTTTTTGGTTGCGGATGAGGACGAGCCGCACACGGTGCGCGTTGCGTTCATCTTGAATCTGGTCAACGATGAACTCAAAAGCAAAGGCGTTCTGTTTTCGATCCACGATGAAGACGTGCCGGTATTTCGCCTGTTGCGCATGCGCGCCCGCCGTGCCCCTGGCTTGATCGAAGACGCCAAGGAAGTGCTGCTCAAGCTGTTTGATGCCGATGCCGAATACTCTGCCGATACGCTGGAAGAAATTTACGACGAGCTGGAAAAAGCCAGCGCCAAGGTGCTCTCAGGCGACGTGACCGACGCCCTGGCCGGTGAAGTTCTGGCGGCGATTGCCCGCCACGAAGACATGAACGGGCGCATCCGCCGCAACGCCATGGACACCCGCCGTGCCGTGAGTTTCATGATGCGCACCAAAATGCTCAATGCCGAGCAGTTTGAAGAAGCGCGGCAAATTTTGCGCGACATTGACTCGCTGGATTCGCACACCGCGTTTCTCTTTGACAAGATCAACTTCCTGATGGACGCCACCGTCGGTTTCATCAACATCAACCAGAACAAGATCATCAAGATTTTTTCGGTGGCCAGTGTGGCGTTGCTGCCACCCACGCTGATTGCCAGTCTGTACGGCATGAATTTCAAGTATATGCCTGAGCTTGACTGGTCTTTGGGCTATCCTTATGCGTTGGCTTTGATGGTGGCCAGTGCGCTGGGGCCGATGTGGTACTTCAGAAAGCGCGGCTGGTTGAAATAGCCGATGTGACGCATTAAACCTGGTCATGAAAGTCAACGGCAAAGCGTATCGAACAATTTGGCTCAAGCCCGATGATGATCGTGTGGTGCAAGTCATTGACCAGCGGCAACTGCCACACGCGTTTGCGGTGCTTGACCTGACCAGCGTCGACGCGGTGTGTGGCGCGCTCAAGGACATGGCGGTGCGTGGCGCCGGGCTGATTGGTGCTGCCGCGGGCTTTGGCATGTATCTCGCTGCCTTGCAGGCGCCTGATGCAGGTTTTGACGCCTTTGTCGACCAGGCTGCGCTGCGCCTGCGGGCAACCCGGCCCACCGCCGTCAATCTGGCGTGGGCGGTACAGCGCTTGCGCGCGGCTATCGCGACGGGTGATTCACCTGGTCAAATGCGCCAGATTGCCAAGCAGTCGGCGCTGGCGCTGGCCGACGAAGACGCTGCGCATTGCCGTCGCATTGGCGAGTACGGCAAGGCACTGATTGCCGATCTTGCCCAGCGCAAGCATGGTCAGTGCATCAACATCCTGACCCATTGCAACGCCGGTTGGCTGGCGTTTGTCGACTACGGCTCGGCTACTGCACCAATCTACGCCGCTTTTGACGCGGGCATTGACCTGCACGTGTGGGTCGATGAAACCCGCCCGCGCAATCAAGGCGCCAGCTTGACGACCTGGGAGCTCGGTCAGCACGGCGTGCCGCACACGCTGATTGCTGATAACACCGGCGGCCACTTGATGCAGCACGGACTGGTCGACCTGGTCATCACTGGCGCCGACCGGGTGACCCGCAACGGCGATGTGGCCAACAAAATCGGCACCTACTTGAAAGCCTTGGCGGCGCATGACAATCAGGTGCAGATGGTGGTGGCGCTGCCGTCCTCCACCTTTGACTTCACCATGCGTGATGGCATGGCCAGCATCCCTATCGAAGAGCGTGATGCCGATGAGGTCCGCATGATGACGGGCAAGACCCCTTTGGGTGCCATCGAGACAGTGCAGATTTGTCCTGACAGCACGCCAGCGCGCAATTGGGGTTTTGACGTGACGCCGGCGCGGTTGATCAGCAAGTTGATTTGCGAGCGCGGCGCTTGCGATGCCAACGAAGCCGCGATCCTGTCGTTGTTCCCCGAGGAAAAGTGAGATGGCAGAGTCGGCGGCCGAGGGTGTCATCAAATATCGCAGCCAGCACGTCGCCGGTTTTGTGCCGTCGTCGCACGAACTTGAACAACTCAACTGCGCCCGCAGCACGCTGTTTGATTTGGGGTTGATCGGTGTCAGCGCGCAAGGTATCGGTTATGGTAACGTCAGCGTGCGCACTGAAGGTGACCAGTTTGTCATCTCCGGCAGCGCCACTGGCAGCTTGCGTGTGTTGACGCTGGCGCACTACTGCCACGTCACCTCGTTTTCGATGGACGACAACAGCGTTTGTTCGAGCGGCGCGCTCGACGCCTCCTCTGAATCCATGACGCATGGTGCCATCTACGCTGCCAACAGCCGGGTACGTTGTGTCATCCATGTCCACAGCCGTTCCCTGTTTGCTGCACTGCTTGGACAACACGCACTGCATACCGCCGCTGACGTGGCCTACGGCACGCCCTCCATGGCGCGGGCGGTGTCGCGCCTGGTCACACTGCAAAGCGAATTGCCAGTCATTTTTGCCATGACCGGCCACGATGAGGGTGTGGTGGCCTACGGTGCTGACGTGGCGTTGGTACAAGGCCTGCTTATTGACTCTTTTGAACGGAGCATCTCTCATGACCAAGATTGGCATCATCGGCGGCAGCGGCCTTGAGAATCCGGATATTCTTGAAAACCAGCGTGATGTTGAAGTCAGTACGGTGTGGGGCGAGACGTCGGCGCCGCTGAAAGTTGGGCAGATTGCGGGTGTTGACGTGGTGCTGCTGGCGCGCCATGGCCGAGCGCACACCCTCACACCAACGCACGTGAATTACCGCGCCAACATTCAGGCGCTCAAGGATGCCGGGTGCAGCCACATTCTGGCGACTACGGCGGTGGGTTCTTTGCGCGCAGAAATCGGGCGCGGTCATTTGGTGATCATTGACCAGTTCATCGACTTTACCAAGCAGCGCAAGATGAGTTTTCATGAATCGTTTGAGCCACACCACCCGGTGCACGCGCCGATGGCCGATCCATTTGATGCCAACTTGCGCGCGGCGCTGATAGCTACTTGCAAAGAGCTGCGCTATGACTTTCACCCCAAGGGTACGGTGGTAACGATCGAAGGACCACGCTTTTCAACGCGGGCTGAATCGAGCATGTTTCGCGCCTGGGGTGCTGACATCATCAACATGTCAGTTGCAACTGAAGCCGCACTGGCCAACGAGGCGGGCCTGCCTTACGCGGCGGTGGCCATGAGCACCGACTACGACTGCTGGAAGACCGACGAAGCTCCGGTAACCTGGGCGGCGATTCTGGAAGTGTTCAACAACAACGCGCAAAAGGTGACGCGCCTGCTGGTGGACACCATCGCTCGCCTTGCGCAGTCCAGCCGCTGACGCGCTGGACCGGCAGGTTGCCGGTTTACTTGCCGCGCAGTTCGCGACGCAGAATCTTGCCGACCGGCGTTTTGGGCAGTTCAGTGCGGAACTCGATCACCTTGGGTTGTTTATAGCCGGTGAGGTTTTCCTTGCAATAGGCGCGCACCTGCTCTTCGGTCAGGTCAGGGTCTTTGCGCACGATCACCAGCTTGACCGCTTCGCCGGATTTTGCATCAGGCACACCGACGCAGGCGCATTCCATGATGCCCTCCATCTGCGAGACCACGTCTTCGAGCTCGGTCGGGAACACGTTGAAGCCACTGACCAGGATCATGTCCTTTTTGCGATCGACGATCTTGAAAAATCCGTGCTCGTCCATCACGCCGATGTCGCCCGACTTGAAATAGCCATCGGGCGTCATCACCTTGGCGGTTTCATCGGGTCGCTGCCAATAGCCCGCCATGACCTGCGGGCCTTTGATGGCGATCTCGCCCGATTCGCCTTGTGCCACCTCGTTGCCGTCGTCGTCGAGCAACTTGATCCAGGTGTTGGGAACCGGGACGCCGATCGAGCCGGAATACTCGGTGACGGTGATTGGGTTGGATGTGGCAATCGGCGACGTCTCGCTCAAGCCATAGCCTTCGCAAATGGCGCAGCCGGTTTTTTCAAACCACAGCTTGGCGACCGCACTTTGCACTGCAGTGCCGCCACCGGCGGAAACCATCAGGCTCTTCCAGTTGACTTTGCTGAAATCGGGGTGGTTGGCCAGGCCATTGAACAAGGTATTGACCGCCGGGAACACGTGGATCTTGTGTTTGGCCAATTCACCCAGCACGGCGGGGAAGTCGCGCGGGTTGGGGATCAGAATCAGCTTGCCGCCCATGCGCAGCGACTGCATCATGTTCACGGTAAAGGCAAAGATGTGGTACAGCGGCAGAGCACAGACGCTGTTGATTGGCTCGCTGGCCGGGATATTTTTGAGTGCAGGCTGAAACCAGGCATCCGACTGCAACAGGTTGGCGACCAGGTTGCGTTGCAGCAGCACTGCGCCTTTGGATACTCCTGTGGTACCGCCGGTGTATTGCAACACGGCCACGTCGTCGGGTTTGATGGTCGGTTTTTGCAGGCTGCCGCTACCGGCTTTGGCCAGAGCGGCGTTGAACCGCACCGCGTTGGGTAGACTGTAGGCAGGCACCATTTTTTTGATGTTACGCACCACATAGTTCACTAGCGAACCCTTGAGCAAGCCCAACTGGTCACCCATGGCGCACAAGATGACGTGTTTGACTGGGGTAGCAGTGATACATTTTTCAAGGGTGGCGGCGAAATTTTCCAAAATGATGATCGCTTTGGCGCCCGAATCTTTAAGCTGGTGCTCGAGCTCGCGTGGGGTGTAAAGCGGGTTGACGTTCACCAGGGTGAAGCCTGCGCGCATGATGGCCATGACGGCAATCGGGTACTGCATCACGTTGGGCATCATCACAGCGACCCGGTCGCCTCGGGTCAGTCCCAGCCCTTGCAAATACACCCCGAAGGTCTGGCTGATTTCGTCGACCTGCGCGTAGGTCAGCTCCTTGCCCATGAAACTGTACGCGCTGCGGCTGGCAAACTTCTTGAAGCTTTCTTCCATCATGTCGACAATGGACGCGTAGCGGTTGACGTCAATGTCGGCCGGTACGCCTTCAGGGTAACTCTTTAGCCAGATACGCTCGCTCATGGTTTTCACTCCAGTAGTTTTAGTCAGATCCGACGATTCTCGCGATTTTGTCAGGTTCTGTAAGCTATGTTTTCCCTAATGAAGCCTAGAGAAAAGCCTCCAAAACTGAATGCAGTGATGGAGGCTTTTGACGGGGCTCGCGCGCGGTCAGTTCCGCACTGGATATCAGGCCCTGAGCACTGTCAGTACCTCGTCGAGCATTTTCTTGGCATCGCCAAACAGCATGCGGTTGTTTTCCTTGTAGAACAGCGGGTTGTCGACTCCGGCGTAGCCGCTGGCCATCGAGCGTTTCATCACGATGCTGGTTTTGGCTTTCCAGACTTCAAGCACCGGCATACCGGCGATCGGGCTGGTCGGGTCGTCTTGCGCTGCCGGGTTAACGATGTCATTGGCGCCAATGACGATGGCCACGTCGGTGTTGGGGAAGTCGTCGTTGAGCTCGTCCATTTCAAACACCACGTCGTAAGGTACCTTGGCCTCGGCCAGCAACACGTTCATGTGGCCCGGCATGCGTCCGGCCACCGGGTGAATGCCAAAGCGCACGTTGACGCCCTTGTCGCGCAGCACTTTGGTGATTTCATAGACCGTGTGCTGGGCTTGCGCCACCGCCATGCCGTAACCCGGTACCACGATCACGCTCTTGGCTTCACGCAACAACTCGGCGGCTTCTGTAGCGTTGACCGGTACGACCTCGCCCGCGGGTTGCACAGCACCCCCGCCCGCCGGAGCGGCGCTGGTGGTGCCAAAGCCGCCAGCAATCACGCTGATGAAACTGCGGTTCATGGCGTTGCACATGATGTACGACAGAATCGCACCGCTGGAGCCCACCAGGGCACCGACCACAATCAGCAAGTCGTTGTTCAACATGAAACCCGTAGCCGCTGCCGCCCAACCCGAATAGCTGTTGAGCATCGACACCACCACCGGCATATCTGCGCCGCCAATGGCCATCACCATGTGAATACCGAACAACAGGGCGATCACCGTCATGATAATGATGGGCATGGTGCCAGCCTGAACCGTTTCCGCGCCCATGAAGACGCCACCAAAATAAATCACCGCCAGCAAACCGGCCAGATTCAGCCAATGGCGCCCCGGCAGCAGCACCGGGTTGCCACCGATGCGGCCGGATAGTTTGCCAAAGGCAATGACGGAGCCCGAGAGCGTGACCGCACCAATGAAGATGCCGATGTAGATTTCCAGCTCGTGAATGGTTTTGGCAGCGCCCTCAAAACCGTGGGTGGCC
>Ga0210024_1002640_pt1 | contig 15281 bp, 14 predicted proteins | sample CryGeymeta201525_FD_183988 | JGI IMG/M metagenome (GOLD analysis project Ga0210024, IMG submission 183988) | Groundwater microbial communities from Crystal Geyser aquifers in Utah, USA - Crystal Geyser metaG 2015-25 (SPAdes) (version 2) | ecosystem: Environmental > Aquatic > Deep subsurface >... | reverse complement strand
GTGATTGGTTTGATGTGATGCTTTTGCTGGCGCAGCAAGGCTTTACGCCACAAATACGACGCTGCTTTGTGGCGTATCTGGCAGCGCACAACCGCCCGCCGCATGAGGTCTTGTTTGGTCCAATGACGTCAATGGCTGATTCGTTTAACGCCGAATTTTTGGCCCTCATAAAGTCGCGAGCCGGGTGTCTTGATCAACACTTTAATGAAACGGCTCGTGTTTGGGGGGATTTTTAAGCGTTTGATTGCTGCGCAATGGGGGTGGTGTCAAATTCAAGCGACCAAAAATAAAGTTTGTCGTGACATCGTCCGGATGTTCTCATCAATTGCCTCAGAAAAAGAGATTTTTAAGTCTGTTGCGATCCAGTCCAAATACGAGCGCATTGATGTTCGCGCCAGTACCCCTGTCAAGCTGCTGCTTCAGGAGGCTGCGTGTTTTGCCCACATGAACGTCAGTGAGTTTTTGCTGATCATTTGATTGACTGTGTGTGCTTTACAGTAGACAATTAGTTAGCCGTTAAGCTAACTTTAGTCCTTTTACAGAGCGTATGCTGTCTCTTATAAGCCCATCAAACATGTCTGCCGATGTCGCCAAGCGCGCCAGGGCGATGCGGTTGGCCCAAAACCTGTCGCAACGCAGCTTGGCTGAACGGGCTGGCGTGTCAGAGGCCTCGTTAAAGCGGTTCGAGGGGACAGGCGCCATCGCATTCTCAACCCTGGTGCAGATTGCCGCGGCCCTTGGCTGCATGGACGACTTGGCGGCGCTGTTCGCTGCACGCCAGGTGGTGTCGATCGACGAGATCGCCAAAAAACGGCGCCTTAGGGGCAGGGGATGAGCGCCCAGGTCAAACACGCCACGCTCCTCGACGTCCTCTTGGATGGACGCTCGGTTGGGCGCCTTGCCAAAGATGCAAACGAGCGCGGCTCAATCTGGTTTGAATACGATCCCGAATGGATCAAATCAGGCTACGCCCTGTCCCCATTTCCACCTTTCAGCCTGAGGGCGGGGGCCTTCAAGCCAATGAGCCAGGTTTTTGATGGATTACACGGTGTTTTCAACGACGCGCTGCCAGATGGCTGGGGTCTGTTGCTCATGGACAGGGCGCTAAAAAGCGCTTTGGATTGGGATCGGCATGCCATTGAGCCACTGGACCGTCTTGCCTACATCGGCAATCGCGCCATGGGCGCCCTGGAGTTCCGTCCGGCCATGGCGCGTGACCTGACGGAGTCTACCGTGTCGCTGGAGAGTTTGGCCGAAAGCGCCTTGCTGCTCCAGGAAGGACGCGCCGCTGATGTCTTGGCGGCGCTTTACCTCCACGGTGGATCGCCTGGCGGCGCGCGTCCCAAGGTCACTGTTGCCATCGAAAGAGGCACAGACAACTGCATGTCCGGGTTTGGCGCTATTCCCGACAACTTCGAACATTGGATCGTCAAGTTCCGGGCCCGAGATGCCGATCCGCCGTGCATGGGTCGGATCGAGCTGGCCTATGCTCGTATGGCCGAGGCTGCCAAGGTCGACATGCCACCCACGCGGCTGATTTCAGTCAAGGTGCGCGGAAAGCGTGAGGACTTCTTCGCTGTCCAACGCTTCGACCGGGAGTGCAACGCCAAAAAACACGTGATCTCGCTCGGGGGCATGCTCGAAGCGTCGCACCGGATGCCGAGTATGGACTATGGCGATTTGTTCAAGGCGACGCTTATGGCCACAAAAGACGCGCGTGAGGTCAACAAGGCCTTTCGCCTGATGGTCTTCAATGTGCTGGCGCATAACAAGGACGACCATGTGAAAAATTTTGCACTCGTCCGCAACGCGCACGGATGGGCCATGACCCAGGCGTTCGATTTGACTTTTAGCGCCGGCCTGGGTGGCCAGCACACCACTTCCGTCAGCGGGGAAGGCCTCCCGCGACTGGAGGCGATCGCCAAGCTTGCGCGCGACATGCAAATTAAGGATTGGCGCAACACCGTGTCAGAGGTTTTTGCCGCCGTGCAAGCGTGGGAGACATTCGCAACAGAACAGAAGGTGCCCAAGGCTATTTGGAGCGTCTACGCCAGGGCCATGCGAGCGGGCAACTGTTTTACTGAGCTGGCCAAGTCTCTGGTTTCAAAGCGTTGGAGTTAACCGTGTCCGGTGCACCCTTGAAGCTTGCGTTTGCCGTTACTGAAGTTGGCGTCGTATCTACAGCGGGCCACCACTTTACGGCGCTGGAACTGGGCGAGGCACTGGCAGTAATACACGGTTCGCAGCTTTAATAGGGCCCAGTTACTGGATTGACAAAAAATCGCCTCAACCTGATTGACCTTCTTCCATGCAGTTTTATTACGATGTCTCCGAGCTGGTCCAGCTAGACCACCAAACCGGCATTCAACGGGTGGTGCGCAGCCTTTTGGCACAGTTATTGGCCAACCCACCGCAGGGGTACACGGTAGCGCCTGTGCTGGCGCGTCGCAATGAGGAGGGCTATTACCATGCGCGGCGTTTTACCCAGTCTTTTTTGGGGCTGGCAGGTGATTCGACTGATGTTGTTGATGAGCTAATTGATCCACAGGCTGGCGACATTTTTCTGCGCATGGAACTACAGCCCGAGGTGGTGCTGCTGCAGGCCGACTACTACGCTGATTTGCGCAGCTTGGGTGTGAAGGTGTTTTTTGGCGTGCATGACTTGTTGCCCATCTGGATGCCACAGTATTTTCCTGAAGGCACCGCAGAGAATCATGAGCGCTGGCTGGGGCGCATTGCGCGCGCTGACGGCGTGGTGGGTGTGTCGCGCTCAGTGGCGGATGAGGTGGCGCAGTGGCTTAACCTGGAAAGCCCCAAGCGCTTGCGGCCGCTCAAGCTGGGTTGGTTTCATTTAGGGGCTGATCTGGCTGGCTCGGTGCCAAGCAAGGGTATGCCTGAAGACGCGGCGCAAACATTGGCTGCACTGACGCAGTGCCCCAGCTTTTTGATGGTGGGCACCATTGAGCCGCGCAAAGGCCATGCACAAACCTTGGCGGCGTTTGAGCAGCTTTGGGGCCAGGGCATCAAGGTCAATTTGGTGGTAGTGGGGCGTCATGGCTGGCACATGGAGGCGTTTGTGGCGCGCCTTGGCATGCATCCGGAATTGGGGCGGCGCTTGCATTGGCCAAGCAATGTAAGTGACGAGTACCTTGATCAGATTTACGCGGCATGCACCTGCTTGCTGGCACCGTCTGAGGGCGAGGGGTTTGGCCTGCCGCTGATTGAGGCGGCGCGGCATGGTGTGCCTATATTGGCGCGTGATCTGCCGGTGTTTCGGGAGGTGGCGGGTGAGTACGCCAGCTATTTTGCGGGGCTGGAGCCACCCGCAATGGCATCTTCAGTCAAGGCCTGGCTGGATTTGAATGCAAAAGGATTGGCACCGCAATCTACCTACATGCCAAGACAAACCTGGGCGCAAAGTACCGCGCAGTTGTTGAATGTGATTTTGGGAGGGCAGTGGTATCAAAGCTGGATGCCAGATGGCGTGATCCGCCTGAGGGGAAGTGACAGACGGCTTTCGAGCAAGTGTGGTTTGCGCAAAGGTTCATACATTTGCAGCACTGAAGAGGCTGGTCATTTGGTTTATGGCCCCTACGTTTTTTTAACCGCTGGGCGCTATGAAGTGCGGCTGCATGGCAGCTTCGCTGGGCTACCGGGACCCAATCCCAACATTGAAGTGGCAGCCAACGGCGGCAATCAGCTTTTGGCAAGGTGTCATTTGTATGCCGGTTACCTGGATGATGATGTGCGCAAGCTTGTCTTTGATGCACATAACGATATTGCCGAAGTAGAGGTGCGCGTTTGGGTGGAGGCGAGCAATGTGGTGACCCTGTCTTTGCTGGAAATTGAGCGAGTCAGCGCGTAGCTGCGGTAACGATTGCCTCAGTTATCAGGCTTGCTTGCGTTTGTTTGACATGACCGATTGATAGAGCGCTTGTAGTCTTTTGGCATAAGCCTCTTCACTGAATAACTTAGCTTGTTCGCGCCCCTTGGCTTCAAGGCCCAAGCGCCACGTGTCGTTGGTGTCAAGCGCGCGCATGGCCTCAGCCATGGCTTGGGTGTCATAGGGGTCGATCAGGCAAGCAGCATCACCAGCGACCTCTGGCAGGCTGCTGGTGTTGGAGGTGAGCACTGCCGTGCCCAGGGCCATGGATTCGAGTACGGGCAAGCCGAAGCCTTCGTACAGCGACGGAAAAAACGTGGCCTTGGCACCCCGAATAACGCTGACGAGCAAAGAGAATGGCAAGTACTCCAGGCGGATGACGCGAGCCGACTGTGCCAGCCCTTTCAGGGTGGACAACATGCGCATCTCGTCCTCAGACTTCCAGCCCGGTGCCCCCACAATCACCAGTGGGGTTTTCAGGCCACTGCCCAGGTAGGCTTCTAGCATGCGGTTGATATTTTTCTTGGGCTCAATGGCACCGAAAAACAGGTGGTATCCCTTGTACTGCAAATTGAAGATGCCAGTCAGTTCAGATCTAAGGCTTGCCTCGGTTTTGCTTAAAAGCGCGTGCGGAAAGCTGACGGACTGGTAGGTGTTGGTCACTTTATTGGGGTCTGCGCCCAATAGGCTGATGATGTCTTGCCGTGATGCTTCAGACACCGTGACGATGTGATCAGCCGTGTCCACCAATTGCTTGCAGAGTTTGAAGTGGCGGCGCTTGTTGTCCAGAGTGGTGTGCGGCAGGCGCAATGGCACCAGGTCATGCAAGGTGTAAATGTTGGCGGCGTTTTGTGCCTTAATAGGCAGGGGATAAGTCCAGTGCGCAATGTCCACGCCGGGCAATGACACCTGGCCGAATTTTCCAAACCACTTAAAACCGGTCGCACAGCGGTCATAAACGTGGGTGCTATTCCACAGGTGATCGAAGACGGGCAAGCGATCCTTCATGGAGTCCGCCAACACGCGCCCGGAGAGCGTGATGGTGTCAACCTCACAGCCGTACGCTACGGTAGACGACTCCAGCCAATGGCGCGTGCCGTTGAATAATCGTTGGGTGAGAGTAGTGGCTACATCAAAAAAAGCAATTTCGGTCAGCAGAGGGTTTTTGCTTTTGACTGATCTGCGGCCATACAGTACACCCACATCATGCCCCAGCGCCTTGACGGTACGGCTCAGATTTTTACCGTAGGTGGCAACACCCGTGCCTTTGTCCAGCCCAAGGTTGAATCCATCAATGGCAATTTTCATGGAGTCAAGCACGCGCCAAATAAATCATCCAGTCTTCGTTGGGGCGCTGGGTTTTTACCATTTCAGTGGTCAAGAGCTTGATTTGGCCGTCGTAATCCACATGCGAGACTTGTTTGAACTTGCCTTGCATTTCATTCAAAAACTGCTCCCACGGGTAGCCACGGCTGGCGTTAAATTCAAGGCAAATCTGGATGCCGGGGTTGTTGTCAATGGTGCTTTGCATGCCGCGCCAAATGTTGTACTCAGCGCCTTCAGCGTCAATTTTTACCATGCCAACATTGGTTAAGTTGAGGCTGTCCAAAGTAATGGATTTGACCTGCACAAACTGCGCTTGGTCACCATGCACATTTTTAAAGCCTTGTTTTTGGGCCTCGGACTGGATGATCAACGCATTTTGTGGGTTGGCACGGGGTATGGCCAGCGTCAACTGCCCGCCTGATACATTGCCAACCGCTTCATCACGGACAGTGACACGACTGCCAAAATCGTTGATGCCCACCGATGTGCGCATCATGTTGGCCAGGCGCGGGTTGGGCTCAAACGCAATCACCCTACCACTTGGGCCTACCGCATCAGCCAGCAGCAGGGTGTAGTAGCCTAAATTAGCACCGATGTCGATCCCTATCGTCCCCGGCTTGGTTAGACGCGCCATGGCAGATGTGATCCACATTTCCCAGTAACCTTGCAGCATCAGATGCGGGCTGAGCGCCTTGTCACGCAAGTCAACCCACATCATGTATTTGCCCAGAACAATGGCTACCGCCGTGTCGTCGAGCAAATTGACCACCTTGCATTTGGAGGTGCAATACGATTGCACGAGTGAGCGGTTCTTGGGTTGCGCAAGATCGGCCATGGAGAGCTGGTAATTGCCAACTCTTTCTTCCATATAAGTACGCAGGGTTTGTTTTTTTGAAAGACTAAATAGACGCTTGAACATTGTGACTTGAGCGTGGTTGAAGTTTGAACAAATTTGCAGAATGAAGCTGCACAATACAATTGGAATGTAACTTAAGGGCGGTTTGATCAATTTTATGCACTCAACGAATACGAACTCATCACCCAGCCTCGCGACGAGGCATTTTGGTTTTTTTGTTGCTTCGGTTTGTTTGGTACTTACGGGCTGCAGCACCTATCCGTCTTGGCTACCATCTGCAGGCCCCAATGCCAAGCAGGTTGCAGCAGCACCTCAGTCGCCAGCGGTTGCCGGTATCCAGGTGATTGACATGAGCGATGCGGTAGCGCGCAAGGTGTTGGCCAGCCAGCAGCGCTCGTTGTTTTCCGAAACTTTCGGTGACTCTATCGTCACTGGCAATGTGGGGGCCGGCGATGTCGTCGAGATATCAATTTGGGAAGCGCCTCCGGCCAATCTGTTTGGTTCTGCCGTTGTGGATCCCCGCTCTGGTGGTTCTGGGGCGCACATGACGGTTCTGCCCGAACAGATGGTCAACCGCGCTGGCACGATCAATGTGCCGTTTGTGGGTTCGATCAAAGCTGCTGATCAATCTCCCAAGGAAATTGAAGCAGCCATTACGCAGGCGTTGAAGGCGAAAGCCAATCAACCGCAAGTGTTGGTGCGGGTGATTCGCAACGCCAGTTCTAATGTGACGGTGGTGGGCGAGGTGGCAGCGAGCCTGCGTATGCCGCTCACGGCCAAAGGCGAACGCTTGCTGGACGCACTGGCTGCCGCAGGTGGTGTGCGCCAGCCGGTGGGCAAGACCACATTGCAAATTACCCGCGGTAACCAGGTGCAGTCTTTGCCACTGGACAGCATCATTCAGGACCCCCGGCAAAATATTCCCTTGCAGGCTGGCGATGTGATCACGGCGTTGAGCCAGCCATTGAGCTTTACCGTGCTGGGTGCTACCGGCAAGAACGAAGAGTTGAACTTTGAGGCACAGGGCATCAGCTTGGCGCAGGCTTTGGCGCGCGCTGGGGGCTTGCAGGAACAACGCGCCGATGCACAGGGCTTGTTCATTTTTCGCTTTGAAGACCCCGCTGCTTTGCTGAGCAAAGTGGATGCCTTGGGGCAACCCTTGTTGGCGACCCCAGAGGGGCGTGTTCCGGTGGTGTACCGGGTTGACTTGAAAGACCCTGCGATGTTTTTTGTGGCGCAAGGTTTTCCGATTCGCAACAAGGATGTGCTGTATGTGTCCAATGCCCCTGCGGCAGAACTGCAAAAGTTCTTGAACATCATGTCGTCCATCGTATTCCCGATCTACAACCTGCGGGTCCTGGGGAATTGAGCGGATTAAGAGCCAGCTTGAAACGTGGGACGCACGGGTCTCATGAACTGCTGATTGATGTCACTCGGCTGCTGGTGCACTTGGGTTTCAGCAAAATACCTACGGGTATAGATCGTGTGTGTCTTGCTTATGTTGCGCAGTTTGGTGATGTGAGTCGTGCGGTTGTGCAGGTGCGCCATGGCTTGTTTTCGTATAGCAACATACTGACACGCGACGATTCGTTGGTGCTGTTTGGGCGGTTGCTCAACCCAAGCGTGAACTTTAAACATTGGCTGGCTGGTTTTTTAGCTAAATGTGGGTTGACATCCTGGCGCAAGGCAGCTGTGCAAGGCCACGTGTACCTGAACGTGGGGCACATGGGCATTGGCGTGCCTGGCTACGGCCAATGGCTTAAGCACTTGGGTGTCAAGCCTGTGTTTTTGGTGCATGACCTGATTCCGATCTCTCACCCTGAGTACTGTGCGCCAGAGGCCAAGGCACGCCACGTGGCGCGGATGGAGACGGTGCTGAATTTCGGTGCGGGTGTGATCACCAATTCACAAGCTTCATTAGCTGCCTTGCAAGATTTTGCGCAGCAAAGGGGCTTAAGCCTGCCGCCTGTAGTGTCCGCGTTGTTGGGTGTTGATTTGATTGATGCCAGAATGGCTCAGGGTTTTGAGCGCCCGCTACCGGGACCGTACTTTGTGGTGGTGAGCACCATTGAAGGGCGCAAAAACCATTTGTTGCTGTTAAAGGTTTGGCGTCGCTTGGTAGAAAAATTGGGTGCGAATGCGCCGGGTTTGGTGGTGATTGGCAGGCGTGGCTGGGAGGCGGAGAGCGCTTTTGATTTGTTGGACAGGTGCGAATCATTGCAGGGCGTTGTCATAGAAAAGACATCGTGCTCAGATGCCGAGTTGGTGTGCTATTTGCAACATGCACAGGCACTGCTTTTTCCATCCTATATTGAAGGGTTTGGTCTGCCATTGGCAGAAGCGCTTAGCTTGGGAACACCCGTAATAGCCAGTGATTTGGCAGTATTCAAAGAGATTGCGCACGACATTCCGGAGTACATTGACCCTTTGGACGGTTTGGCTTGGCTGAATGCCGTGCAGGACTATGCGCTTGAAAACAGTCAACGTCGAGATCAACAACTGACTCGCATGGTTGGGTACCAAGCCCCCAAGTGGTCCGATCACTTTGAAACGGTGAATGTTTTGCTTGGTCGGTTGAGTTAGTGCATGGACATGAGCCGCTCATTTATCAGCCTGCAAGGTGTTGCTTCTCCTTTTTTTTCTGAACTGGGTCAGTTGCTTAGGAACGCAGGGCATAAGACGCATCGGATCAATTTTTGTGGTGGCGATTGGTTGCTTTCACTGTCAGAGCCGCATACCAATTTCACTGGTGCGTTGAGCGAGTGGCCTGCGTGGTTAGCGACTGAACTAAAGCGACATCAGGCGACGGATATTTTGCTTTTTGGCGACTGCCGGGCTGTTCACCGGGCGGCAGTTGCGGTTGCGAAAGAACTGAAGGTGCGTGTTTTTGTGTTTGAAGAGGGGTACCTGCGGCCCGATTGGGTCACCCTTGAGGTGGGTGGGGTGAACGGATTCTCGGGCATGGACCTGATGCCTGAGACGATATGGGCTTGGGCTGAGGGCCATGCTGCTTGTACCAACGCAGTCATGCATCACGGCGCTGGTTCCAACATGGCATCGCGGGCTGTGTATGACATTGCATACCGGCTGGCCAGTTCAGCGATGCGCTGGCGTTTTCCAAGCTATCAGACCCATCGTCCGCACAACGGGGTGCTGGAATATGCGGGGCTGGCCCGCCGGTTTGGAATGAAGCGGTGGTTTGAACGCGAGGCACAGGTCGTGACGACAAAGCTGTTGGTGGCGAATGTGCCGTACTTTTTGTTTCCATTGCAGCTCAATGCAGATTCGCAAATCAGAACCCATTCGCCATTTGCGAATGTCATAGCGGCAATTGAATATGTTCTGGCCTCCTTTCAACGTGCTGATTTTTGTCAGGCATCTCCGCCTGTCACTTTGTTGATTAAGAACCATCCTCTGGACACGGGTTTGGCGCGGTACCGCAGCTACGTGGCGCGGCGCGCGTGCGAGCTGAATTTGGGTGACCGGGTTCAGTTTATTGAGGCGGGTGACTTGACCTTGTTGCTCAAGCATGCCCAAGGTGTGGTGCTTGTGAATAGCACGGTTGGGTTGACGGCTTTGTCTATGAATTGCCCGGTTTACGCGATGGGCAAGGCCATTTTCAACATGCACAAGTTGACAGACCAGGGCAGCCTGGCCGCCTTTTGGAAAAGGCCGACACCACCAGATGCAAATTTTGTAGAAGCCTTTGTGGCGTATGTCAAAGCACATAGCCAGGTCACTGGCGACTTTTATTCGCGTACTGGTAGAAAGCACGCAGTTTTGGGCAGCTTGCAACGACTGCTGGAGGTCGCGCCATGAAGCGCACCCTGCCATGTGTTGTGGTAATCACGGGTGCCAGTGGTGCTATCGGCTCGGCACTGGCAGATGTCTATGCCGCACCGGGTATGTGCATGGCGCTGCAGGGGCGCGACAATCCGCGTCTCGAAGCCACAGCCACCCGCTGCCGTGCGAAGGGCGCTGATGTTTTTGTGTGTGAAATGGATGTGCGAGATGCACCTGCGCTGCGAGATTGGCTTGAAGCGTTTGACACGCAGCACCCGGTTGATTTGCTGATGGCCGATGCAGGAATTGCCAATGTATTGGACGATCTGAGCCACTGGGAAACACCGGCTGCGACAGAAGAGGTGATCAATACCAACTTGTTCGGAACCATCCATACCGTGATGCCAATTGCAGAGCGCATGCGAATGCGGGGACGCGGGCACATCGCCATTGTGAGTTCGCTGGCAGCGCTCAGGGGCATGGCGATATCACCGGCTTACTGTGCCAGTAAATCTGCACTGCATGCCTGGGGGCAGGCGATCAGGCCATTGCTTGGTGCCATGGGGATCTCGCTCACCATGATTTACCCTGGGTTTGTCAAATCCAATATGAGCGATGCCTTTCCAGCGAGCAAGCCGTTCCTGATGGACGCTGCCAAGGCTGCAGCGCACATGCGCAGGGGCCTGGATGCCAGAAAGGCAACCATCGCCTTTCCTGTGATTTTGTGGGTAGGGCTCAAGTTGCTTAATGCGTTGCCCGATCCGTGGGCTGATGCAGTGATGTCTTTGCTTGACCTTTCTCCAAAGAAGCGTTCATGACGACCACGCTGGCCATCGCGTGGCTTGTCACCGTGTTGATTTCTGGTGGGGTGGATCGTCTGGCCGCGCCTGGGGTTGCGCCATGGCGGTTGCGCGGGGTTAAGCCGGTGGTGCTGCACGTCAGCACGGTGACGTGGCTATTTATTCTCTTCCTGGCACCATGGGGGCGAGCCTGGTTTGCCATGGTGTGCACGGTCGGGCTGTTTGGGCTTTTGGTTGCGGTGAACAATGCCAAAGTCAAGGCTTTGCGTGAGCCGGTGGTGTTTTCTGATCTGGCCTTATTTGCACAGTCCATCAAGCACCCACGGCTTTATTTTCCGTACTTATCCTGGACGCAACTGGTGGCGGTGGTGCCAGCTGTGGCGCTTTTTGCCGTGGTGTTTTGGTTTGATTCTGCGTTGAGTCAGATTTCATGGGTTAATTTGTTGCTGGTGTGGGCTGCACTTTTTGGGTTCCAAATGTGGTTGGCCAACGGGATAAGGTTAACGTTGAATCCCGCGCAGGATCAAGCTCGGTTTGGTTTTTTCAGTACCTTTGTGGCGTATTTGCTCAATGGCCTGAGCGCGCGGGAAATTCGGCATGTTCAGACGCAATTGAAGGCATCGCCTTACGCAAATATCGGCATCAAAACGAGCGACAAATCAGCAAGTTCGCGCGCTGACCTGCCGGATGTGGTGGTGGTGCAAAGCGAGTCGTTTTTCGATATTCGCAAAACTGGTTTAAGTATTGCGCCTGATCTGCTGGGTCATTTTGATACCTTGAGGCAGTCGTCCATTTGTTCAGGGGATTTTGACGTCCCGGCGTGGGGTGCCAACACCATGCGCACCGAACACGCTTTTCTGTCAGGCCTGCAAAATTCAGCGCTGCGTTACGCAAGTTTTTACCCTTATGCTTTTATCAGGCGGACAGTACCAAGCCTGCCACATGCTTTTGGTGCGATGAACTACCGATGCACGGCGGTGCACCCATACCCGTCTGATTTTTTCCTGCGCCGCAAGGTGTTTCCAAGGTTGGGGTTTGATGCGTTCGTGGATGAAGCGGCGTTTGCGGATGCAGCCCGCAATGGGCCTTATGTGTCTGACCAAGCCGTGACAGACTGGCTGATCAACATCTTGAATCAGCCAACGCATGAACCCCAATTTTTATTTGCCATCACGATGGAAAACCACGGGCCGTTGCATCTTGAAAAAGCAACGGCCCTTGAAGCCAGCAAACTGTACGAGCGGCCGAACGGCCAGGTTATTGACGATTTAACCGTTTACCTACGCCACTTGGCCAATGCCAACCAAATGCTGGGCAGGTTGCAGGCTTTTCTAGCTCATCGTCAGCGCCGCACCCTCCTTTGCTTTTATGGTGACCATGTACCGGGCATGGAGCACGTGTACGAGGCCCTGGAGTCAAATCCACGTCACAGCGACTATTTGATATGGACCAATTACGAGACCGATGGCGCACACGGATTGGCCTTGCAATCCCAGTGCTTGACGCCCGAGCAGTTGGGCTTGAAGTTGGCTCGGGTCGCTGGCGTGGTGTGAATGAGACTAAGGGTGCGGGTGGCAACCGGTTGCTTGGGCCGCTTGCACAGGCATGGTCATGTGTCGCGTATTCGGCACTGTGCCGCGTGGTCCGGAAAATTCATTCTCTGTATTGACTGAAAAACCGAAGCGTTCATAAAGAGCTTGCGCGCGGGGGTTTTCTGCAGAGACATCGAGCGCATAGATCGTGCGATCCAATTCCTGAGCCTTTTTGTACTGATGCGCAAGCAGGCTACGCCCGATGCCCCGACCTCGCAGCCCTTCGGCAACACCAAAGTGTGCAACATAGTGCGTTGTTTGATTCGGCGGCGGCATGATGGATTGCAGGCGGGCACCCCGCGTTGTTAAATCAATAAGGCATGATATTGGGTAGAACCGCCACAGCTGCCAAAGGTGGCCCAGTGTCAGCCGCATATAGGTTGACAAGTTGTAGACCGCCACGACCCCGACCACCTGCCCGTTCAGCGTGGCCACGGTGTGGTTTTTGTACCCCAGGAAGCCGTTGCCATCCGTGAACGCAAAACGCAAGAAATCATGACTGCTTTTGCCACAACACTGAAAACCATAATCAAACGCCTGTGGCCCCGAACTGTATATAAGTGGTACCGCAGCATCCACATCGCGTGCATCAGCATGACGAAACTGGCAGACCAAGTTGGTTGTCATTTGACAGCTTACCGGGCAGTGAACAATGACTCTTTCTCAGGCGCAACAACCGATGCTTGCTGCATCAGCAACAAAAGCTCTTCCATTGAGGGGTTGAGTGCGTTCAGACGATTTTGGCGATAGGTATGCAAGAAGAGACCCCAGGCCTTAAGGTGACGCAGATTGACTGTAGCGTAGTTCAAATGCAGCCAACCGGCTGCGGCTAACTGCTTCACGGCAACCGATAAGATGCCGCGCGAGACACCGCACATGGCGGCCAGCATGGACTGCTTGAGCGGGAGATCCAGGGTATCGTCGAATTCGAAGTGGGGTAAGTGTGATGAGCTGCTGAGCATGGATTCAGCAAATAACGCCAGGCCCATGACGACGCGCAGTGTGGGGTTACCAATGCGCATCAAAGACAGCATCTCAACGTGCTGCTGTTCGCGCCAGACCACGAGACGGGCGATGTAGCGGCTAAATTGCGCGTCATGCTCAAAGGCGTCCAGCGCCTCGGCATAGGGGATGCCAAGCACGCGAACTGGGGTCAGGCAGACATATTGGACCTGGGAGGCCTGTCCGGTAAGGAGGCCGATTTCGCCAAAGCAAGTATCTGCGGCGTAGATGTTCACGGGGTTGAGGCCGCCGTCAGCGTCGGGAATACCGGCACAGACCAGGCCGGAAATGACGAAGGTCCACGGCTGCAAGCTTGCCCCCTTGGGCCAGATCACCTGATCAACGGCGAAGGTCTCGCTTTGAGCAGTTTGCAGCATGCGGACCGCCCACTCATCGGACAGTCCCGCGCTCTTTAACAACTGGTAAGCCTTGGTTGACATGACGCGTCAATCTAGAAAAGAGAGCCGCTTATCGCCACAGACGACCGCACCACGTTTGAAGCACAGTCCTGATATTTTGAGTATTTGATGCATTGTGTTTGCGCCACGCTGGAGCTACCAGCATGGCTTCTGAAACCGATTTATGAACAAGGCTTCGATAATAAACAACTATTCAGTCAATAGACGAAGCGATTGTCTTTGGGTGAACAAAGTATAGAAAAATCGTCGCAGACTAATGGCCCCATCGGAAACCGAGGGCCGAGTGTTGAAGTTTTGCTGCGAGAACTGGGGAATGCTGAAAACGTCATCAACTCCCCGTGGTCAGTCAGTCGAACGGGCAGACGCAAGGTCTGGTCGCTATCCCATCTTCTCAGCCAGTTTTTCAGCCTGCAGGTGGGTGTACTTTTTTAGCATTTGAAGCGTCTTGTGGCCGGAAATGGATGCGAGCTCAAGAATCGAAAAGTCGCCACGTTCTGCATATCTTGAAATTGATTCGTGCCTCAAGTCGTGCCATGTGAAGTCTTCGATCTTTGCCCGTCTACAAGCCGTTTTGAAAACCGAATGCAGGCCTTGTTTTTCAACCAAGAGGACTCTGTTCCCATCGGCGCGCGGAATTGATTGAAGCAATTCAATTGCGCGCCCCGACAGTGGCACAGCGCGCGCGTCACCGTTTTTGGTGACTTTTAAGAAGGCAATGCGCTTTTCAAAGTTCACGTTGTCCCAATTCAGGGCGAGTAGCTCGCCTTGACGCATGGCGGTTTCAACACTCAACAGCAAAGCCGGCTTGAGCCAGCGATTTGATGACCGATCGCAGGCTGCTACGAGCTTGTCAAATTCCTCTGCGGTCAAGCGCCGTTCACGAGACGGATTGTTTGCCGGCTTACGGATCAACGCAACGGCGTTGCCGGTTGGCAAGGTCATTCTGAATTCTTTGCTCGCCACGTCAAGCACTTTCGAAAGCAAATCCAGTTCTGTCTTGACAGTGGCACCGGAAATTCTTGGTGCTTTATCGGCATCGGAAAAGCGTGGGTCAGGGGCGGTAAGTCGCTGATCACGATAGAGCGCAATTTTGTCGGCCGTCAACGAGGCAACTGAGTGCGTGCCAAAGTGCTTCACCAGATGAGCCAGTTTGTGCTTCCAGCCCATGCCGCGGTAGTGAAACGGTGCAAATTCTGTGCTGAATCGTGCAGCCAGATCTTTGAACAAAGTTTTTTCTGCCGCAACGGTTGAAACGTGCGTGCCTTTGTCAATTCCAGAATCAATGCCACGCGCCCACACTTGGGCTTCAAGCTTGGTACGGAAAGTTTTTGACTGCGAAGGGAAGCCTTTTCGCCTGATTTTTGCCTGCCACCAGCCCGACTCACGTTGTTCAAAAACTGCCATATTTGAAGTCCTCCAGCGAAATAAATGTCCCCGTTTTGTCCCCGAAAGTCATTTTTAATGACGAAAATCATTGTAACACTATGATTTTAAATAAGAAAAAGAGAATAAATTTTGCCCCTGCTAAGGGAGTATGGGGTGTAGAGCCTCATCGAGGGTTCGAATCCCTCCGTTTCCGCCAATTCCCCTATGAGGATTGACAAAAAAAGCGATTTACCC
>Ga0210024_1002639_pt1 | contig 15284 bp, 8 predicted proteins | sample CryGeymeta201525_FD_183988 | JGI IMG/M metagenome (GOLD analysis project Ga0210024, IMG submission 183988) | Groundwater microbial communities from Crystal Geyser aquifers in Utah, USA - Crystal Geyser metaG 2015-25 (SPAdes) (version 2) | ecosystem: Environmental > Aquatic > Deep subsurface >... | reverse complement strand
GATCCACCGGCGCGATCCCTAGGAGCGCAGGCGTCCCGCCTGCATCACTTTCGTGCAGGCTGGAAGCCTGCGCTCCCAGCCCTTGCAGATGACGCAGCGCCTGCGGCAGCTCGGCCTTGAGCGCGGTGACGAACTCGCGGCGCGTGGCGGTGGCGGCGGATGCGGCGCGCGGGCGGCAGACGAGGACGATGCTGGAAGCGAGGGCGTTGGTGTCCCTTGCGATCATTCGCCCGGAACCTTCCGTTCGCATCGGCCAAGTGCCGCTGATGGCGAAGCCAGCACGGATCACTGCGTCGAGGAACGTCTCCCAGCCGGTGCTCGCGGTTCCGTCGGCGCCGTCACTCTCCGATTGCTTGAAGGCGTAGTAGATGGTGACTGGGAAGCCCAGGTGAGCCTGCTCGGTGAGGCGATGCATCGCCTGCGTCATGCCGTCAAGAAAGAAGGTCTCGGCCTTTTCCTTGCTGCCGTGACGATAGGGCGTGGCGACCAGTTCTTCCGCCTTGGGCACAGCGAGCGTGGCGAACAGGTCGGGGAAGATGGGCCGTAGCGAGCGGCGCAGCCAGACGTAGAAGAAGTCCGACAGGTCGGCATAGCCGATGTTGTCGTAGTAGGGCGGGTCGGTTGAGACGACCTTGTCGCGGGAGATGACCTGAGATCCAGCATCCGCCTGCTGCGACAGCCCTGACGCACTTGACGGGACGAACTCGAAGGCCTTCGCAAACGCCTTGACGATGCCATCGACGAAGACCAGCCACGCCCCGGAACTATCGCCGAGCGGGTTGCCCTCGGCATAGTCCCAGATCATCGGGATCGCCTGCCGGCCGAAGAGGTGCCGCGGGCACTGCGCAATGGGTTCCCAACCGCACAAGCTGTTGCCCAAGTCGGCCTGTTTGCTCAGGGCGAACGCCAAATACACCCCCACCGCCTCCGCATACGCCGTCGCGCCGGTGCCGCCGTCGCGGAGGGGGTTGTTGTCGTCGGGGAGGCCGGCGGCGAGGGCGTCGCGCTGCACCCGCTCGCGCGCTTCCTGCACCAGGTCGGAGAAGGTCGTCAGCGCCACGAGCTGGCGGGGGGTGAAGAGGTCGGCGAAGCGTGTCAGGCCGTACTCCACGACGTTCGTACGTCCGGGCCAGTGGCAGATCTCCACTTCCGGCTTCCATTCCGGCTTTGCCTCGCGCGTCGCCGCCTCGTGCTCCGGCGTCGGCGCGAGATAGACCCGCCCGCGTTCGCCCTCGGCCACGATCGCCATCAGCCGCGCGCCCATGCGCCCGGCCTGGCCCTCAGCCCGGATGTAGTCGTACGTGAGCGGCGTGCCCGACATCACGCACTTGAAGGCTGCGCGCTTGCCAGCCGAGGTGCCGCTCTTCGCCGCCGCCGCGTCCTTGGGCTTCCCCACCTTTACCGTGAAGTGATAGGCAGGCGGGACGCCTGCGCTCCCAGTGATCACCGGCTCGACGTAGGCCTCCTTGCCCGCCTTGGTGGAGAGCATGAAGGTCGAGGCGAGCGGCACGTCCACCTGCGCGAAGGCCGGGTTCGGGCTCTTCACCGTGCGCGCCCACAGCCAGGCGATCACGGTGAGCTTGCGGCCGGCGTACTTGTCGAGATCGGGGCGGGCAGGCGAGACGCCTGCGCTCCCAGCGACCATCTCGGCGGTGATCTCGATCTTGGGATAGAGGTGGCCAATGCGCTTCTCGGCCTCGTCGCGCATCCACTGGCCGTAGTAGCGCACGTCTGCTGCGAGTCCCTGCGCGCCCCACTGGGAGCGCAGGCGTCCCGCCTGCCCCTTTTCCAGGCGTCCCGCCTGCCCCTTTTCCAGGCGTCCCGCCTGCCCCTTTCTCCCCTTCCACGCACTGCTCCAGCGCCAATCCTCGCCGGAGGTCACCAAGCCCGCCTTGACCGGGTTGTTTTCGATGTAGCGCGTGGCGTTGGCAAAGTGAGCGTCGTCGCGGATGAAGCGGTCGTGATACTCGACTTGCCAGAAGGGCCCAGTCCGTTCGAGGAGTCGATTTGCCTCCTTCGCTGTGAAGGACTTCCACGAATGGAGCACCGAGTCGAGGCCGTGTCCAGGCACCGTCTCGATGAGCACGTGGACGTGGTTGGGCATGATGCACCACGCCAGAAGCCGATACCGTTCGCCGTCGAAATGCAGCAAGGCGTCTTCGACGAGTTCGGCGATGCGCCTATCCTGCAAATGGCAGGCACCGTGTCCCTGATCCAACCATTGCGCGATGCGTTGTTCGCGTGCCGTCTGTCGGTCCGCCTCGCTCCTCCCCGCAAGCTCTTGAGACCAGCGATCCAGGACGCCTTGCGGCAAGGAATCGGCAAGGCGAAACGTGATGGACTGAATCAAGCCCGGGCTGTCGATGTGGGGCAGGTAGTCCCGACTGCGCCATGTGTCTTCAAGAAACGGCAGGCGAGACGCCTGCGCTCCCAGTGCCGCCGCCCGCGCCTCGGGATTCACCGGCGGCTTGCCCGCGAACTTGGGCGGGATCTCGATCATCGCCTTGTTGATCAGCACCGCCACCGGGTTGAGGTCGCTGGCGAAAGCTTCCAGCCCGAGCCGCTGCGCCTCCAGCGGCAGCGCCCCGCCACCGGCGAAGGGGTCGTGGAAGGCGGGGAGCTTGTGGCGGTCGAAGAGCTCCTTCGCGCGCGGGTGGTCGGCGTTCTCGGCACAGGCGCGCCGCCAGCTCTGCCAGATTTCGTCCCGCGCCGCCTGCAGGACCTTCTCGTTGGTGGTGTTTTCCCACAGCACCAGATCCTCGATGATCTTGAAGAGCCGCTGGCGCTCCTTCTCCTGGCTTTTCGCGGTCGGGAACAGGTCGGGGTGCGCCGAGGGGTCGTCCACCATCTGCGCGAAGATCACCGCCCGCGCCGCCGCCAACGGCCGCCGCGCCCACCACAGGTGCAGCGTGCTCGGGTGGCCGTGGCGGATGGACTTCTCCCGCGCGCAGGCCTTGTTGATGGCGTCGAGCGGCAGCGCGACCTCGATGAGCTTCTTCGCGTGCTTCATATTGCGCCCTTCGCGCCATTCACCCGGAATGGCGCCCAATGGAAGCCCTTGATCGACAGGCACTTGCGGCTTTGATTGCGGCGGAATTGCGTTTTCATTGGGTGGAATTGCGTTTTGGGGTCGCGTGCCAGCGGGCGGCCTTGGTCGCTCCGCGGACCTCGACCCGCTCCTCGGATTTCAGCTCGCGTAACAGCGTCTGGACCTGGTCGCGGCTGAGGTTCGGGAGCACCTCCTGAAGCTCGCCCAGCGCGGCTCCCGCCGGGGCCGAGTCCTCGATGTGCCGCACCAGCAACGCCTTGTTCGTCTCCCGGTCGAGCCCGCGCTGGCGAGTGTACGCGCCGCCTTTTCCGAGGAAACGGTAGAAGCGGCGCGATAGCAGGTGGCGGGTGCCGCGACCGCGGCCCACGCGCTCGATCACCCCCTGGTCGCGGAGCGCCTGAAGGCGCGGGGCGAGGCCGGCCGGGACCGGCTGCTCGCGATGGACGAGGTCGATGGCGAGGAAGTCCTCGGTGTTGAAGGCGGTCTGCCGCTCGCGGCCGATCTCCTCGAGGAAGCGCAGAAACTCGGGATCCTGGATCTCGCCGTGCAGCGTGAGCCATACCGAGTGCTCGCTCGTGTGCGTGAAGTCAGGGAGCGGCTTGCTCTGCCGGATGCACTCCCGGTAGATCAGGTCGAAGCCCTGGCCGGCGCGCTCGACGAGGCCGCAGCGGGCCAGCACCTCCGCGATGCGCCGGTTGCGGGGGTTCTGCTCCCACAGCAGGTTCTCCTGGTTGATCCCGGCAGGGAAGCCGCCGGGGCTGACGATCTCGATGCGCCGCGGATACTGCCGCACGAAGACGGAGCCGCCGTGGCGGTAGTCGCGGTGGCTCACCGCGTTGAGCACCGCCTCGCGCACCGCGCGCTCGTCGAAGGTGGGCACGTCCCAGACGAAGAGCCCCTGCTGGAAGTGCTGCAGGTCGTTGCGCAGCGCCACAGCCTGCCAGATCTCATCGAGCACCGGCAGGAAGCCGCGGCGGAACTCGCGGCGGTCCGCCGCCGGGCCGGGCGCTTCGTTCGACCGGTACTCGAAGACGACCTCCGCCTGTCCGAGGCGCCGGCCCAAGGCCTCGCGCGAGCCGAGCAGGATGAGCGCGGCGTAGGTCAGCTCGCCGCCGGCCACGAGCTCGGCGTCCGCGAGGAGGCGCTCGACGGGCCGCGTCAGGAGGTCCTGGCCGGGAGCCTTGCGATCCCAGAGCCGGCGCAGGAGGTCGATCGCCGCGGGGTCGAGGTCATCGAGCACGGCGCCCGTGCAGATCTCGGCCGAGAAGTCGGGGCCGGTCTCATCGTGGATGCGGCGGAGCTGGTCGTCGGACATCGGAACGAGCGCATCGCCGGCCCGCATCCAGAACGAGCCCTTGTACTGCCAAGCGGTCCCGGGAAGCCGTGGCGGGACACGGACCAGCAGGACGCGCTTGCCGTCGTGGCGGTGCTCCTCGACCGCGATCCGCTGGTGAAGCTGCTCGAAGAGCCCCGCCTCGGTGCGTCCGGGTTCCGCGAAGGCCTTCGTGCCTACGACCTGGCGGGGACGTTCGTCGGTGACGCCCAGGACGATCGTGCCGCCGCCCTCGTTGGCGATGGCGACGCAGTACTTGACGAGCTCCTCGAAGGGGAAGCCGCCAGTCGCGCGCTTGAACTCGACGCGCCGGCCCTCGGGGCCCTCGAGCAGGTCGAGGAACTCGCGCGGGGTGGTCATCGCGGCGCCGCCGCCAGGGGCCGGCGCGCCCACCACAGGTGCAGCGTGCTCGGGTGGCCGTGGCGGATCGACTTCACAGCACCCTCCACCACGGGGCGGCCAGCACGTCGGGCGCGAGCCACTCGAGGGTGCTGCCGGTGTGCAGCAAGAGGCCCGCTCGGGCCTTCCTGCCGTACTCGGCCCGGAAGGTACGCAGGTGCGTCGCGTCCCCCAGCCGAGGGCGGCCCGTCGCCTTGACCTCGATCGGCAGGAGCCGCCCGCCGGCCTCGATCACGAAGTCCACTTCCTCGCCGATCGCCGTGCGCCAGTAACACACCTCCGCGCGATCGAGGCGCGCGTCGCGCCACGCGAGCAGATCGTGCAGGACGAGGTTCTCGAGATGGGCGCCGCCGGGCTCGTTGCTCCCGCCCAGATGCAGCGCGACCCCCGTGTCGCCCCAGTAGAGCTTCGGCGACTTGATGAGCCGCTTGGTGCGGTTCACGGCATAGGCCGGCAGCCGCACCAACTGGTACGAGGTCTCCAGCAGGTTGAGGTAGCGGTGCACGGTCGGCTGCGCCAACGCCACGTCGCGGCCCAACTCCGTCTGGTTGACGAGCTGGCCGAGCCGCAGGCAAACCGCGCGCATCAGCCGGCGGAAGTCGGGCAGGGCCACGATCGAGGAAAGCTCCTGCAGGTCGCGCTCGAGATAGGTGCGCACGTAGCCGTCGAACCAGACCGACCGCTCGCGAGCCGTTCGCATGTGGACTGCTGGGGTCGGGAACCCGCCGCGGCGCGCCAGCACGCGCCAGTCTTCGGGTTTGTCCGGCTCCGCGGAGAGTAAGTCCAGCCAGTCCTCGTCGCGGGCGGCGAGCAGTTCGTTCCAGAGGCCGCAGCGTCCGAGCCCCAACTGCTCGCGCCGCGTCATTGGCCAGAGGGTGAGATAGCTCGCGCGGCCAGCCAGCGACTCGGAGACCTGGCGCATGAGAAGCAAGTTGGCAGAGCCGGTAAGCAGGAACTGGCCGGGGCGGCGCTTGCGGTCGATCGCCCGCTTGACGGCGCGCAGCAGATCGGGCTCACGCTGCACCTCGTCGAGGGTCACCGGCTGGTCGCCGCCGACGAGGAGCTCCGGATCGCGGCGCGCCGCGTCCGCCACGTCGAGATCGTCGAGGGAGAAATAGCGCCGCTTGCCGGGAGCGAGCTCCTGCGCCAGGGTGCTCTTCCCCGTCTGCCGCGCGCCCGTCACCACGACGGCGGGCATGACCCCCAGGCGTTCGGCGAGACTTTGCGCCACGAGGCGAGGGAGGTTTGCCGCATCCATGGCGTGCATGATAATCATTCATGACGTGAATGACAAAGCGCCAAGGCCCGGAGACCTGAGTTCTCCTCCCGGGGAGGGCAGGAATCTGCACATCCGTCCTTGCAGGAAAGACAAGTGCCCGCCTCCCGCGGGACGCGCAAGCGGCTCGGCAGCGAGCAACCTCCGACTCGCAAGCCGAGTGGCCCTCACCGCGGCTCCCCCGCCCGCGCCAGTAGCTCGGCGAAGTCGTAGTTCACGCTCGTCACCCCGAAGTCCGGCTCGCGCTGGAAGGGGCGGCGCAGGTAGTGAACGCGGTGTTTGTCGCTGTCGAGGAACTCCACCATCGCGAGGATGAAGTCGTCGGGCTTGTTGAGGCTGGTGAGGATCTCGTTCTTCGTGACGGTCACGGTGTCCGCTCCCGTCACGCGCCCCTTCACCTCGATGAAGCGCAGACGCCCCTTGTCCGGGCCGGCGGCGACGCGGCTCTCGATGTCGTAGCCGAGCTTCTCGAACTCACGGTCGGTGGGCTCGAAGCCCATGGCGCGCTCGACCTCCATCACGATGGCGCGGGCGCGGGCGGCGGAGGCCTGGGTATCCGCGGCGCTCGCGGGTGCGGCGAGCGGCCGGCCCGTCATCGCGGCAACCAACCCCAGCGGCACGACCACGAGGCCGCCCAGCACCACGGGCGGCAGCGCCGAGATCTGGGCCTCGCGGTCCAGTTCGGCGAGGCGGCGCTGGAGCCGGGCCTGCAGGTCGTCGGCGCGGCGGCGGGCCTCCTGCGAGTTGAGTCGCGCGCCGGCCCTGCCGGCCTGCTCCTTGAGCTTGAGTTCCTCGGCGCGGTGGTCCCAGTAGGCGATCTCCTTGGTCAGCCGGTCCTGCACCGCGGCGCGGGTCTTATCGATCCACGCAAGGCGCCGCCCGCGCACCTCGGCAATGTGGTCGGGCACCACGTGGGCGATGGCGTGGCCCTGCGCCCGCTGCTCGATGGATGCGGGCGAGACGCCCGCGCTCCCAGCGATCCAGGCGCACTCGGGGCGGGCGAGGAGGTCGGCCACCGCGGGCTCGCCCGCGGCGAGCGGGCGGTAGTCGAGGTAGGGGGCGTACTGGAGATGGCGCGTCTGCCCTTCGGCGTCCATCTCGACGTAGAGCATCCGCCGCGAGATGGTGCGGCGATCGCCTGCCTGCGCCGCCCGCGCGGCAGGCAGACCCGACGGCAGGAGGCTGGCGTCCTGGATGGCGTGCTCGAGTATGAAGAGCATGCGCGGGCTCGTGCCGGGGTCGCGCTCGTCCACCAGCACCGTGCCGCGCTTCAAGAGATCGCGGTGGCGCTCGAGCGTCAGGTCGAGCACGGCGTCGAGCAGCGGGTGGCCCGGGCAGACGAAGGCGGCGAGCGGCTGGCCCTGGGGCGCGATCAGCTCCTTATCGAAGGCGATGCGCTCGTAGCGCGACAGCACCGGCTCGCCCGCGCCGATCTGCCGGTCGCGGTTGCGCACGGTTGCCGGAACGTTGGTGATCTCGTAGCGGCGCGGCTCGCGCTGGCGGACGGTGCCGCCCAGGCGCTTGAAGGCTTCGAGGAAGAACGACTCGATGTAGTGCGGCTGGAGGCGGCGCGCCTCGGCGCGCTCCATCTCTTCGCGGATGCGTGCCACGCGGCTCGAGTCCATCGCGTCGTGCGCGAGCGCCCGCTCCTCGATCAGCCCCTCGAGGCGCGGCCGGTCCACGCCGTGCTCGATGGCGCGGGTGAGGCGCGCGCGGACCTCGGGCCGGTCGCCGTAGCGGATCGCCTCGATCAGGAGGTCGCGCAGCGGCCGGCCCTCGAACTGGAGCTTGCCGAGGACGTCGAAGACCTGGCCGCCGAGCGCCTGGCGCGCCTCCTCGAGCTTCTCCAGCAGCCGCCGATAGACGTCGCCCTCGCGGGTCTCCTCGGCCACCAGGTTCCATAGATGGCAGACCTCCGTCTGGCCGATGCGGTGGATGCGCCCAAAGCGCTGCTCCAGGCGGTTCGGGTTCCAGGGCAGGTCGTAGTTCACCATCAGGTGCGCGCGCTGGAGATTGATGCCCTCGCCGGCGGCATCGGTGGCGAGCAGCACCTGGACCTCGGGGTCGTGCAGGAAGCTCTCCTGCGCCTTGCGCCGCTCCGCGCGCCCCATGCCGCCGTGGATCAGCACCACCGCCTGCGGGCGACCCAACAGCGAGCCGATCTGGCGCTCGAGGTACGTGAGTGTGTCGCGGTGCTCGGTGAAGAGGACGAGCTTCTGGCGACGGGAGGGGACGGGCTTGGGAATCGGACCTGCACCATAAGGGGAGTCGGGCTCGGCGAGCCGGCCCCCCGGCCCCGACGGCGTGAAGATCTCGCCGAGCAGATGCGACAGCTCCCGCCACTTGGTGTCCTGGCCGCTGCGGCGGACCTCGGCGGCGAGGGCTTCGAGACGGGCGAGGGTCGCGATCTCCGCCTTCAGCTCCGTGACGGTCGCGGCGGCCGTCGCCTGGTCGAGGACCTCCGCCTCGGCCACCTCCACCTCGTTCTCGGGGGCCTCGTCGAGATCGTCGAGATCGTCATCGTCCAGCTCGGGGCCGGCGAGCGCCGTGACGGCAAGGGCCGCGCCGCGCTGCAGGAGCTCCAGCTCGCGCAGACGCTTCTCCAGCCGCTCGCGCCGGCGGCGAAGCGACTGGTAGATCGCTTCCGGCGACGAGGCAAGCCGGCGCTGCAGGATGGTGAGCGCGAAGCCGACCGTGCCGGCGCGCTTGTTGTTCTCAAGCGCGTCCGCGCGGTTGAACTCCTCGCGGACGTACTCGGTGACCTCTTTGTAGAGGCGCGCTTCGAGGTCGGAGAGCTTGTAGGGGACCGTGTAGGCGATGCGCTCGGGGAAGAGCGGCTTGCCGTCAAACTTGAGCAGCTTCTCCTTGACCATCCGGCGCATGAGGTCGGAGACCTCCACCTGGTGCACGCCGTCGCGGAACTTCCCCTCGAAGCGGTCGCCGTCGAGCAAGGCCATGAAGAGCTGGAAATCGGCTTCCTTCCCGTTGTGCGGCGTGGCGGTCATCAGGAGGAAGTGGCGCGTGAGGCCCGAGAGGAGCTGACCGAGGCGGTAGCGCTTCGTGTACTTCACCTCGCCGCCGAAGAAGGTGGCCGACATCTTGTGGGCTTCGTCGCATACCACCAGGTCCCAGCGGCAGTCGGGCGCCCGGAGCTTCTGCTGCACCTCCTCGTTGCGGGAGAGTTTGTCGAGCCGGGCGATGGCGAGGTCGTTCTCGAGGAACCAGTTGCCGGTGCGCGCGGCTTCCAGCTTGTCGTTGGTCAGAATCTCGAAGGGAAGGTGAAAGCGCCGGTAGAGTTCGTCCTGCCACTGCTCGGCGAGGCTGCCGGGGCAGACAATCAGGCAGCGCTTGAGATCACCGCGCGCGATCAACTCCTTGATGAAGAGCCCGGCCATGATCGTCTTGCCGGCGCCGGGGTCGTCGGCGAGGAGGAAGCGCAGGGGCTGGCGCGGCAGCATCTCCTCGTAGACCGCGGTGATCTGGTGGGGCAGCGGCTCCACGAGGGAGGTGTGGACCGCGAGCAGCGGATCGAACAGGTGGGCGAGGCGGATGCGGTGGGCTTCAGCAACGAGGCGGAAGGCCGCGCCGTCGCCGTCGAAGCTCCACGGCCGGCCGACCTCGACGATCTCCAGGCGCGGCTCGTCGTCGCGGTAGAGGATCTCGTCCGCCACCCGCCCGTTGGGCCCGCGGTAAACGAGGGTCAACGCGTCCGAGCCGTGCCAGGAGACGTTGACGACGGTGACCGCCGCGTCGGGCAGAATGCCTCGGACGGTGGCGTCGGGTTGGAGCTCTTCGAGGCGGGCCATGGCTGGCGCGGAGTCTGCCGGACTCGGTCAATCGTGGCGAGGGAAGCGGCCTCGAATCCGGATCGGAAGCCGGCGGTCGGGCTACGCGGGGCGCACAACGCAGCGCCAAGCCCGATCCGAACCACGACCCCCGCCGGCGCCGCCCCCCGCGGGCGCCTCGTACCGCTGCCTCGCGGTCGAGCGGGACAACGCCCGACACGCCCCTGGCAACGGCGACGAAGCAGGGTCGGACGGGCTCCGTACCCCCACGCTACGCCCCCCCGCCACCCACCCGCCACGGCCTGCAACCCGGTCGTCCACTCGCCCGGCGCCACCCACCCAAGCGCCGAGCCGCGCGGCCCACTGCACCCTCCTCCGGAGAGTCAAAGCGCTCTCTGACCCACCACCCCGAGCTACGCTGCGGCCGCCGCGGCGCTGCCCCCACGCGCTGGATCCGGTAGAGGGTGGGGCGTGGGGGAAGAGAGGCGGGGTCAACCGGGAAGCCGGCGCGACTCTGGGAGAGCGGCGCCGGACCAGCGCCACGCCGCCCGCCCGCGGCGGGCCACCCCCAGGGAAGAGCCCCGCCACCGGCTCGGCACGGAAGGGCGCGACAACTTTCCTCCCCTAAGACGCCGGAAACCGCTGGGAGATCGTGGAGCCGACGCGCGGACTTGAACCGCGGACCTGCGCATTACGAATGCGCTGCTCTACCGGCTGAGCTACGTCGGCTACGGGGGGGCGGGTTTATAACGCGGTGGGCGGCGCGGTGCCAGATGGAGGGGGGGCGCAGCCGCGGTCGGGCTCGACACCAATGGCGCGCCAGAGGGCGGTTTGGGCGGTCTGGACACGCGCCAACAGCGCTTGCTGCGCCGCCATCAGGGTGGCGATCGCGGGCTGGGCGCGCGCCACCTCCAAGGCGGCGGAGAGCCGCCCCGCCCCCTCGGCGGTGGGGTTGGCGGCGTAGCCACCCTGCGCCTCCAGATAGCGGCGCAGGCAGGCGGCGGCGGCCGGTTCGTTCTCCACCCGCGCCTCTGCCGCGCGCATCCGCGCCATCTCCTCGCTCCCCATCAGGGCGGCGACGAGGGCGGCGGTGTGGGTCGCGATGGGATCGGCCATGAGGCGGTCGGCGAGGGGTGATGGGCTATGGGCGCGGCCGGGGTGGGACCTCACGGCAAATGGAGGTCGCGCACCACCTGGCCGTGAGCGCCGAGGGGCGGGCGGCGCGTGCCATCGACGGTGAGGGCGATCCCGCCGGCGTTGCCCACCGTAAGGTCGAAGCCGGTGCGCGCCGTAAGCTGCACCTGCTCGCCCGCGGCGAGCATGAACTCCTTGGCGGGGGTGTTGTCGATCCGTACCGCCAGCCAGCTGCGCTCATGGGCGTCGATGACAATCCGGTGGCCCGCCGCGGCGGGCGGCGCCAGGGGCGGCGCGACCAGGGGCGCGGGGGCGGACGCGATGGGCGGACCAGGCGCGGCGAGGGGCGGCGCGGCGAGGGGCGGCGCGGCGAGGGGCGGCACGGCGAGAGGCGGCGCGGCGGGAAGCGGCGGCGGCGCCACCCCGTCGCGCGGACCACCACCACCGAGCTCGTGGGCGGGCAAGGTGTCGAGGAGCGGCGCGGCGGCGGCGATCTCCCTGGGGGCGCGCACCGGCTTGGGGAGGTCGGTGGCCAGGGTGCGGGCCATGTTCTCCCGGTAGGTGATCACCTTCTCCTTGGGCGCCGAGACGAGCTGGGTGATGAGATAGATGCCGACCACCACCAACAGCCCGGCGCCGGCGATACTGCCCAGCAACAGGGAACGGCTGCGCACCCGGTTACGCCCCTGGTAGACCCCGAAGATGCCGCCCACGACGAGGTGTTTCCGCCGGTCGCGCATGCGCGAGTCGTCCGCCTGACGGAGGAAGCGATCGACGATCGCCCCGGGGCTGGGCGGCGGCGGGGGCGGCGCGGGCGGCGCCGCCTGGCGTTCGACCTCGGCGCGCTGGTCGAGGGCCTCCTGGTAGCGCTGCAAGACATCGCCCGCGTCCAGGCCGATGAAGGCGGCGTAGGAACGGAGGAAGCCGCGCACGTAGATCGGCGACGGCAAAACGGCGTGCTCCCCAGCCTCGATCGCCTCCAGGAAGGGGATCTTCACCTTGGTCTTGTCGCTCACCTGCGCGAGGCTCATGCCACGCAGCTCTCGTTCGCGGCAAAGGTACTGGCCGAGGGTGACCAAGGAGTCGGGCATGGGGCGACCGGGAGGGTGAGCGCCGGACCGGCGCTACTCGAGGATGTCGATCTGCTGCGCGATCTGCTCGCGCATGCCAGGTTCCTGAGCGAGCTTCTGCCCCTCCTTGAGGGTGCGCAGGGCGGCGCGGTAGTCGCGCGTTCGGATGAGGAGCTTACCCAAGGCGAGGTGGACTCGCGCACTGGCAGGAAACCGGGTCAACGCGCCCTCCAAAAGGGAGCGCGCCGCCGCCGTCTCGCCGCCGGCAAGCTGGAGATCGGCGAGGGCCAGGTAGGCATCCTCGTAGGCAGGGTTGGCCTCCACGGCGGCGCGCATCTCGGCGGCCGCGGCGAGCGCGTCGCCTTGGCGGGCGTAGAGCTGGCCGAGGTTGCCATGCGCCACCTCCGGGGTGGCGTAGCCCGGGGCGGCGAGCGCCGCATGAAAGGCGGCCGCCGCCTCCGCGTCCTTGTGCTGAATGGAATAGAGGGTGCCGAGACTGTTGTGCGCCGGCCCCATGTTCGGGTCGCGGGAAAGCGCCTCCTGGAGCGCCCTCTCCGCCTCCGCGTAGCGGCTGAGGCGCAGATAGGCGAGGCCGAGGAGGTGGTGGGTGGTCGCGTCGGTGGGATCGAGGTCACGGGCGTGGAGCAGGTCGTTCAGGGCCGCTTCGTCTTGGCCGATGGCCAGCTCGCGACTGCCGATGTCGCGGAACTTCGCCGCCACCGCGGCGTCCTCGCCCTTGACCGACACACCGGTGCAGGCTCCAGCCAGCGCCGCCACGACCACAACGGGGAGAAAGAGTCTGCGGATCACGGTTCGAGGACCACCGCCAGGGCGGCAAGGCGCGCCGGCGGGATCGACTCCTTGGGGGTGAGCAGGGCGGCGGAGGCCGCCCGGGCGCAGGCGCACGGCCGCGCCTCCACGTCGCCTTGAATCAACTCAAGAAGCAGGGCGCGGGCGACCGCGACGTTCGCCTGCAACGTCGCCAAGACGTCCGCCGCCGCCACCGCCTCCTCGGCCACACGCCAGCAGTCGTAGTCGGTGGCCATCGCCAGGGTTGCGTAGCACAGCCCCGCCTCGCGGGCGAGCTTCGCCTCGGTGGCGTTGGTCATCCCGATCACGTCCATCCCCCAGCTCCGGTAGAGGTTGGATTCGGCGCGCGACGAGAACTGCGGCCCCGCCATCCCGAGGTAGGTGGCGTTCTCGTGGCAGGTGGCGCCAGCACCACGGGCGGCGACGGCCAGCCGGCGCGCCAAATCTGGGCAGACGGGATCGGCCATGGAGACGTGGCCAACGACGCCGTCGCCGAAGAAGGTGGCGGTGCGGCCGAGGGAGCGATCGACGAACTGGGAGACCACCACCATGTGGCCCGGGACGATCTCCTCCTTCAAGGAGCCCACCGCCGAGATCGACACGACCCGCCGCACCCCGATTTGCTTGAGGGCGCAGAGGTTGGCGCGATAGTTGATTTCGGAGGGTAGCAGGCGATGATTGCGCCCATGGCGCGGCAGGAAGCAGACGTCGATCCCGTGCAACCGCCCGCACAGGAGATCGTCCGACGCCGCGCCGTACGGCGTCGCCACGCGCTCCCAGCTCGCCCCTTCGAGCTCTTCCAACTGGTAGAGGCCGCTACCGCCGATCACCCCGATCATCGACCCGCATCTCCTACCTCGCGCCGCTGGAAAATCAGCGGGGTGCGGAGGCGGCAGGGTACCACCCCCACCTCCGGGTGGCCATGATCCTCACCGCCGACTGGCTGTGGGCCGGCGCCGGCCAGGCCCAAGCGGACGCCGGGGTGCGAATCGCCGGCGGGATCCTCCAAGCGGTGGGGCGGCGGCGCGAGCTCGCCCCCCTCGCCGAGCCCGGCGAGACGGTCCGCCACCTCGACTCCGCCTGCATCCTCCCCGGGCTGATCAACGCCCACACCCACCTGGAGCTCTCCGCCCTTAGGGGCGAGCGGCCGGTCGCCCACGACTTCGTCGACTGGCTCCTCGGCCTGGTGGAGCTCAAACGGCGCATGGAGCCCGCCGAGGCCAAGGCGGCGGCGGCCGCGGCGGTGGCGCAGCTGGTGGCGACCGGCACCACCGGGGTGGGCGACATCGCCTCGGTCGCGGTCGCCCAGCCACCGCTTCTTGCCTCCGGCCTGCGGGTGCGGATCGATGTGGAGCTCCTCGCCCTCGACCCGGCGCGCGCCGACCTCGCCCTCGGCCGCCTGGCCGACCGGGTCCAGGCGATCACCGCCGCCCACCCCGTTGCGCCGCTGACCCTCGGCGTCTCAGCCCACGCCCCGTACACCCTCTCCGACCGCCTCTGGGACCGCCTCGCCGCCTGGCGCCGCGGCCACCCCGTAGGGCTCACCGTGCATGTCGCCGAGTCGGACGCCGAGATCGCCCTCTTCGCCCACGGCAACGGCCCCCTGGTGGAGCGGTTTTTCCCGGCGGTCGGCTGGGGCGGTCTCCCCCTCCCCGCCGGCCCCTCCCCCCTCGACCCCCTCGCCCGCCACGGGGCGCTGAACAACGCCCTCCTCATCCACGGCTGCCACCTCACCGCGACCGAGGCACGCCGGGTCGCGGCGGCGCACGCCACCCTCTGCCACTGCCCGCGCTCCAACGCCTACCTCGGCCAGCCACCCGCGCCGGTGGCGCGCTGGCTCGCCCTCGGGATCCCGGTGGGGCTCGGCACCGACTCCCTCGCCTCCTGCCCGTCGCTGGATCTGTGGGAGGAGCTGGCCTTTGCCTACCTCTGGCATCGCACCACCCCCGAGCCGCTCACCGCCGAGCAACTCCTCACCATGGCCACCGCCGGCTCTGCCCGCTGCCTCGGCTGGCAAGCAGTGTGCGGCACCCTCACCGCCGGGCGGGCGGCGGACGTGATCGCGGTGGAAATCGACAACGGACCCGTCGCGCGCCTTCCCGAGCGGCTCCTGTTCGACCGCGGCCGCCTGCGCCTCGCCCTGGTCGCGGGAAGCGCCCTGACCCCCACGGAGGCCGGATGAAGGCGAGCGCCGATGGCTCCGCGCCGCGACGCAGCCTACGCAGAGGTCCATTCGCTCCGCGCGCGCGGGCGTGGCTGGGCGAGATCAGCCAGCGTCACGCTCAGGGACCCATTCGCTCCGCGCGCGCGGGCGTGGCGATCCGCCGGCATCGTGGACGCGGGGAGGGTGGGCATTCGCTCCACGCGCGCGGGCGTGGCGATGCGTCGGCGACGGGAGAGTCGCTCGATTTCCCATTCGCTCCACGCG
>Ga0210024_1002635_pt1 | contig 15295 bp, 7 predicted proteins | sample CryGeymeta201525_FD_183988 | JGI IMG/M metagenome (GOLD analysis project Ga0210024, IMG submission 183988) | Groundwater microbial communities from Crystal Geyser aquifers in Utah, USA - Crystal Geyser metaG 2015-25 (SPAdes) (version 2) | ecosystem: Environmental > Aquatic > Deep subsurface >... | reverse complement strand
TGTTGCGTCACTCCTTTTCAAGGTATTTATTTTATTTTCAATGAATGATTCATACGCAGGCTGGGACGTGTTTTCGGCCGGTCAGCGGCTTTTCGAATAGGGTCTAGTATCGAATGGTTTGATCTAACTAGCGCGGTTACCAACATGCATTTCCATGTCGGAGCTGTCGGTGTTTCCGGTGGAGTCGATCTCGGCATTCCCGGCCCGTGGTCCAGCCCGGAAACTGGCAGTGGTATCCCGCTTAATGCCACGCAGGAAGCGAATCTGCTCGCCGGCAATTGGTACGTGAACGTTCACACGACGAACTTCGGCAGTGGCGAGATCCGGGGTCAGGTCAACGTGGCCCCAGTGCCGGAGCCGTCACCTTACGTCCTTTCCATCGCCAGCGTGGCCGGTCTTCTCGCTTTTCGCCGCAGGCGTCATTCGTAACCCCCCCGGTGCGGAGGGTACCCTCCCCGCGAAGTGATCTTCCGGGGTGAAGGGATGACACTGCGGCGGTCATGCGTCACAGCTTCCTTGACGCTGGCCCAAGCGTTCCGCCTTCAACGAGTTCGGCACCGATGAAGGTCTGGCGGTGGTCCTCCTTGCCGCAGGCCACTCTGGCGGCCCATCGCACGACGCGCCTCGCGATCGGGCTGCCATCCCAGTGAATGTGGGCAATTGTCGGGCGGCACTAGGCGAATGCCGGATCCGAGTCGTCACAAATTCGATTGATTCAGCAAAGCATCTCAATAGTATTGGAACCGCCCTGTAAGGAGCCGTACGCAGGGTGGTGTGGGACCGGAGAGCTAATCACTCCCCGGGACCCGATTGGGCTTATGTTTCTAGCTCGACTTTCGCTGTTAGATGGATTTTCGGGTCGGAATCGTTGGGATTGCGTTCGTTTTCGCAAAAGGTCTACACCACAGGCTTTGGATTTCTGATTTCAGGCGGGGGCTGTGGCGGCAGGGTGAAGCCGAGTTGGTTGAGCAGTAGATGGTGGATTTTCTCGGGTTTGGTGAAGCGCTTCATCCGCAACTCGCGTCCGTCGGTGGCGGGGATCGTCACGTCGAGCATCTGGATCTCGCTCAATCGCTCCAGCACGCTGCGGGAACTCAGGCCGGTGGCCGCCTTCTTGTTGTATTTCTCAAGGGTGACGTGCAGGCAGTAGGCGAGGAGGCAATCGAGCGGAGCGAGATGGACAGGAGCGATAGCGACGTGCTCCGAAGGAGTGCGACCGGCGGGGAGCATCAAATGAAGACGTGGGCTTCGATGCGTCCGTCGAGTTGGTGAAAGACGGGGCGCAGGCCGAGGTCGCCCTTGAGGGTGCGAAAGCTCTCTTCAATGCGAACGAGGTTGATGTAGTTGCGCCAGAGCTCGGCGGGGTCTTCGCCGGTGAGGTTGCTGCGAAGCAGATACTGGCCTTCGTGGCGGCGGGTGGCTCTAAGTTTCTTCCGGTCCAGCTCGATGCGGAAGGTTTCGGAGGTGACTCGCTCTCGGGGTGCGGGAAGGTGAAGGGTGACGAGCCGGTGGGCGTTGCGCCCGGCTTTTTGCTTGGCGGCTCCGATGGCGAGTAGCAGTTCGTCACGGGTGAGTTTGTCGCGTTTTTGGTGTCGCGACAGTAGCCGAAGGCTTTGAGGCGGCTGGCTTCGGTGACCGGACCGTTGGCATCGACTTCGAAATAAGTGCTGGTGAGATCGTAGAGAAGGATATCATAACTCGCACCGAAGAGTCCGGTCCAGCGATCCTTGAGATGGGAGAAGAGCGCTTCACGATGATCTAACAGTCGGTCGTGACAGCGGTCGAGGGTGTCTTTGGCGGCGAGGCGGAAGTCGTCGTCGAGGAGGTCGGCCATGGCACTGCGGTCGAACCACGAGCGGTGGAGTTTCCACTCGCTGCCGGGATCTAACAATCGGTAGGCAACGAGAGTTTTGAGCACCTTGAGCCAGGGCGTGCCTTTTTGAGAGTCGGGAAGGAGTGGTTGCCAGAAGGCGTCGAGATCGAGGCGATTCCAGAGTTCAAGGGCAAGCCAGCAGCCGCCCCACTGGCGGGGACGGGCCAGTTCGATTTGATCGATGCGGAGCTTGAGCGTTGGATGTTTGAGTAAGGGGTCGGGAGTGCGGTCCTCTGGGAACAGATGCATCTGGCGAGTTTCGTCGTGTTCATCGACGGCTTCGATGGCGCGAGTCCAGGAGGCGCGGTCGCTGTCGTTGATCTCGCCGAGATAGAGCAGGGTTTTCTGAACCGTTCGGCCGCCGGCGACACGGCGGTTTTCCACCACACTCCAGTAGCGGTGGGTCTTGCCGTCTTTGAATCGTTTGTTGGCACGCAGGAACATCGACTGGCATGGAGAATATCCCGGTCAGGTCGGGCGTGTCCATGGGGTGGGTCTCCACCGCAGCCGTTTTCCGAGGCCCGATGTTGCAAAATCAAGGGTTCCAGCGCCTCAGATGGGCGAAATTTGGCAATTTTTGAATCTAACAGCGAAAGTCGCGCTAACGCGCAACGCCCTGCTGGCGATCATCCCGTTCGATGAAAAGCGCAACCTGCCATCCCTGATCGTCGATTATCAGGATCGCAAGCAACTGGCCATCGACCTCATCCTGAAAGCCAGACCCATCCCATGACCTCTCCAGCCAAACGCCCTACAATAATCGCAATCTTGGACGTTTTCGACTTGACCGCAGCTTCGATATCTTGGTTGAAAATGGTAATGAACATCCTTCTGCGGTCATGGTTCCGTGTGTTGTCGGCCTCGACGCTTGTCTTTGGATGGCTTGCACCGGCGACTCCTCTTGCCGCCCAGGATATCTCGGCGACCATCACTTCCGCCAACGCGCCCACCGGTACCGCGACCTCGCCGCACTTCGTGATCGATTCCGATGCCTCGAATCCAAATCCCGGCTACACCCGCGACACGATCCCGGCCTCGGTCGAGGTGGAGTTCAATTGGACCGGTGGCTTTTCCTTCGGCACCGAGTCCTTTCGCGCGGCGGTTCAGTTGATCGATCCCGACGGTAATGTCGTCGCGCTCTCTTCGGGTGGAACGTCCGCCAGTCAGTCGGTATCCCTTTCTTGGCTTTCGCCGACCACCACCCGTACTTTCAATCTCACGCCGAAGCCCGGCGTCGATCTCGGCGCGGGTGTCGAGTATCGGCTGAGCTACCGCATTCAGCGTTTTACCGAGGGAAGTATCGGCGGCACTCCGATCTTTTTCTGGTCCACGGTGGACGGTCCCGATGACTCCGCACCCTTCACCGTCGTCCATTTCCCGGACGAGCCGGAGGACCCGCAGGCCCGCTACATTCGCGGCTATCTGACCGCCGATCCGAGCTGGGTGAAGACCCACGCGCTGGATACCGGCTCGGACACTGCGGCCCGCTCGTTCCAGGTCTCGGTGCCCTACCGCCAGTGGCGCTACGATCTCGGTGGCGCATCCGAGTCGGTCCAGCTGCGCTTCACGGTGGAAATGCGGGACAACCTCGGCAACCCCGTGGCTCTCGAAAATGGCGGCGTGGATAGCGTCAATTTCGCCCGTCCGGCCTTCACCGCCGGAACGCCCAACACCCCGGTCCTGCGGAGCGGCACCCGCACGATCAACTTCCGCCCAACCACTCAGCTCGACGCCCGCAACCGCACCTACCAGGTCAGCGTCCACTTCGAGCATCTCGAAATCCCCGCCACCAGCACCTATCAGGACAACGGAACCTCGGACGACACCGCCCTGCAGCGCCTGCTCCATTTCAACGGCAACCTGCGCTTCGGCCCCGCCGTCGGCGGCCTCAACACGGTCTTCAGCGCTCATTCCAACACGCCGACAGCCGGCACGCTCGGCCCGAACCTTGTCGGCACCACCCTCAACGTCACCTCCGGCACGATCCCGGGCTTCCCCAACTACACCTACGGAAATGGCAACCCGCTCGGCGTCCAACTGCTTTCAAACGGCGACTCGGTCGTCACCTCCGGCAGCCAGCCGGTGATCGTCGGCTCCGGCGGCGAGGTCTCGTCCACCTTCGGTGGCATCACGGTCGTCTACCCCGGCACCTCGCTGACCAGCGCCGGCCCGATCGCCCCCGAGGTGATCGTGCGACTGCCCCAGGGCTTGTCCTACGCCCCGAACCGCTCGACCTCGGGCGGGCGCTACCGGTCGGAAATGCTGGTCCCCGGGGCGATCACCCTCACCGACCAGATGCGCCACTCCGGCGGGCTTTCAGTCGGGCTTCCGACCAATGCATGGGTCTTCGACGAGGCCCGCCCGCTGCTCTATCAGGTCTCGAATTTCCGCTTCGAGCCCACCGGCGAGATCGAATTCACCGCCGCCGATGCCGAGTGGGCGCACGCCCAGGCTTATGACCAGCTCGAAATCCAGCAGGCCAACGGCCAGCACCAGTCGCCGGCGATGGCGACGCGCTTCAGCAACGACGGCTACCTGCGCTTCGCCCGTATCCCCGGCGGCAGCAAGCTCGTCTTCCACGCCGGGCCCGCCGATGGCACCGCCCGCTGCCTCTTCGCCGACCTGGAGGTCACCAACGGTGCCTTCACCACCCATTTCCCGCTGGGAACCCCCGTCGAATGGAACGGCACCGGCGAAATCCGCCTCCGCGACGGCCTCGTCGAGCCCGGTAGCAAGCTCGCCGATGTCGGTCGCCTGCGGGTCGAGTTCGATGGCAGTTGCCCCGACGACGCCTGCGGCCCGGCCGGCGGCGCGGTGGAGAACGTCGAGGTTTTCCCCGGCGGCGACACCCTCCTGCTCACCGCCGATGGCGGCCTGCAGGCCCCGGGCCCAATCGCGCCAACCCGACTCAAGTGGGGCATTCGCGGCGACTCCAGCTTCACCCACCGCACCGAGGAATTCCAGGCCGCCGCCTTCCTCGCCGGCGGCAACCAGGTCTACGACGCGCTCAGCCCGATCGCCGCCAGCGGCCCGCAGCAGGACGTCGCCGGCGACCTCGGCCCGGGCGTCATCACGCTCGCCGGGTTCGATCCCAACGCCCCCGCGACTCCCGTCTATGCCGGCTCGACCGACTACCGCGACGGCACCGGGGTCTGGCCCGGGGCCACCATGGTCGTGGAAAATTCGGGCCACGTCGGTGCCTCGCGCATCGCCGACCAGGTTTCGGAGTATCCCTACGTCCTGCAGGATCAGGTCAGCAAATACTACGTGCGCCGTAGCGGGATCTCCGGCCGCCACGTCGCCGAGGAGGAATCCTTCGATCCCGACCTGGTGCTCTACGGCTACCAGTTCAAGCTCACCCGCTTCCAGCTCACTTTCCTCTCGAACGAAAACGAGCGCTCGTGGATCAATGGCACGGTCGTCGTCCCCTACCCCTCCGACTTCAAGCAAGCGTTCCGCGAGCTGATGCTCACCTGCACCGGCGCGCTCGACAGCGCCGAGATCGATCCTGACGACGTCGGCCCGAAACCGCTCGCCTACTGGAAAGGCAGCTTTACCCCGCTGGCGATGCGTTTCGCGGCGGAAGCCGGCGTCGGCTGCTACGCCGACCGCTTCCTCACCCTCGGCCTGATCAGTGGCGCGGCCAACATCGACTCGCCGCTGGCCGGCACGCTCGGCTTCAAGCCCGATGGCAACATCGGCACCCTCGCCGACAACATCGAGGGCACCGACGGCCGCCTCGGCCTGCCCGCCACCGTCCCGCTCGCGGGCCCCGGCACGGAAACCTACAAGCTCAACCCGGTCTCGAAACTCTACCTTAACAACCCGTCCACCAGTGGCGCGCCGGGCACCGGCTTCGCCTCCTTCGCCGCCACCTGCGGCGTGCCGTATTTCGAGGATCTCAAGGTCCACGTGATGACCAGCGCCCAGGCCGGCGTGCCGGCTCCGGTCCATCTCGCCTCAAGCTGGACCAGCGGCGGCCAAACCCAGTTCACCAACACGCTCTTCGATGACAACCATCGCGGTTTCCCCACCGGCATCGCCGTCGGCGAGTATCAGGAACCGACCACCGCCACCGCCTACCGCGTCCACGCCCAACAATCGATCTTCGGCATCGTGCCGCTCGACTACCCGCTGCGCTGGAGCCCCACCGCCCGCTTCTTCGAGTCGTGGGAAGCCGAGCAGAACGACCTGCTGGTCCTCGAGGTCGAGCACCAGATCGATTACCTCAGCGCCGACAATGCCGAGATCTCCTTCGGCGCGAAATACGAGGGCCTGCCGAAAATCAGCCTCGCCAGCGCCGCCACCGAGATCGTCGATGGTCAGCTCGGTGCCGCCCGCGCCCTCACCGAGGCCGCCCAGTCCTACGTCACCGACACCCTCAACCAAGGCATCGACGAGGTCGGCAACCTGATCAACGACACCATGGAAACCGTGCTCGACCGCGCGATCGACGCGATCGAGGAGGAGGCCATTGACCCACTCTACAACGCGATCATGCAGTCGTACAATGACGCAGTCGCGGCCAACGACACCTACAACGCCTGGCTCGACCAGGGCACCGGCGACCTCAAGTTCGTCTTCGACCGCTATCTCGACGGCACCCTCGGCCCGCCGTCCGAAAGCATCAAGGGCAAGATCCAGCAGCTCTCCGATGCCAATGTCGAGGCCCTCAGCCTGATCAACCGCGTCCAGAGCGCGCTCGACGACGGCATTCTCGCCATCGACTCGATCACCGGCGAGATTCAGACCTATCGCAATGGCGCCAACGACGTGATCGTCGTCCTCGACCCGCTGCTGGTCCCGCCCGGCTACACCGCCGACGCGCTTGTCAACGGCCTGCTGAAAAAACTCCCCGGCCCCGACGGCCCCGAGCGCCAGATCGTCCAGGCCCTGATTTCCGAGCTGATCAAGGAACTCGCCCCGCCCGACCTCGCCGCCGTCGTCAACCCACTGCTGGCCGACCTCAGCTCGGAACTCAACGACCAGCTCAATGAATTGTTGGTCAAGTTCGATCCGACCCTCGACCGCATCACCGATGTCCTGCTCCAGGCCCGCGAATACCTGGTGCTGGTCCGCGACAAGTTGAATGAAGGCGCGGAAATCTTCCAGTCTTTCGAACAAATCCTGACCGATGCCGAGACCGAGATCGATAACATGATGAATGCGATCCGCTCGACGGCTTACAATTTCATCGACCAGATGGTCGCCCACGCCGCGCTGCCAACGAATACCGCGCTCGACCAGATCGGCAGCGTGCTCGATGAGTTCGACAAGGATGAATTCGTCGCCCTGATCCGCGCGGAACTCCGCGACCGGCTGCTCGCCACCGAGTTCATCCGCAGCATCCAGTACCAACTTCGCCAGACGATCTCCGAAGTCGACATGGCCATCCGCTCGGCGATCGACTCCGCCTTCGCCGAGGTCAACCGCGTCTGCCGCGAACTCATCAAAAAGGCCCTCGGCCCGATCGATGACAAAATCAACGGCCTCGTCGGTGACATCAACGATGTCGTCGGCGCCGGCTCGATCGACGGCTACGCCCACATCCAGGGCGACACGCTGCGCCGCCTGCGCATCGACGCGATGGTCGAGCTGAAGGTCCCCGACGACCTCAAGCTCCAGGCCTACTTCGAGATGTTGTGTTACGACTCGACCACCGACACCGGCTCGGCCGGCTGCCTCGAGCCCGGCGAGCAGGTCGTCGAGGTGCGCATCGGCGCGATCGATGTGCCGCTCGACTGGATCAGCCCGGACCTCCGCGCCAACCTCGATGTCTGGTTCTCGATGCAGACCGCGCCAGACGTCCGACCAAAGGGCATTGGCGGTGGCTTCGAAATGACCGGTGGCGAGCTGGACTTCCAGAGCTTCAAAATCACCAAGTTCGCCGCCGGGGTGGCGGTCGGCTCGGACGAGGCCTACATCGCCGCGGCCGCGACCGTGATCGTGTCGAACTACGAGGCCTCCGGCGGCATCTTCTTCGGCCGCACCTGCTCGCTGGCCCCGCTGGAAATGGTCGATCCGGACGTCGCCGAGGTCCTCGGCACCCCGCCTTTCACCGGAGCCTACGTCTATGGCGAGGTCTGGCTGCCGATTTCCGAGACCTTGTTAGGGATTCCCGCCAGCTGCTTCTTCCGCATCTCCGCGGGCGTCGGTGCCGGTGCCTTCTACTTCATCGAAGGCCCGACCTACGGCGGCAAGATGCTGCTCGGTGCCAGCGGCGAGGCGCTCTGCCTCGTCTCGATCAAGGGCTCGGTCACGATGGTCGGCGTGATGAAAAACGGTGCCCTCGCCTTCTCCGGCAAGGGTAAGCTCCAGGGCAAGGCCGGCGCGTGCCCCTTCTGCCTCAAGTTCAAGAAGTCGGCCAAAGTCAAATACGAAGGCGGCTCCTGGAGCGTCGACCTCTAACCGTGGCGGCGGATTCCATCCGCCATGCCCAACAAACAAACTCACACCCACCATCTTCCATTCATGAAAGCCTTCGTCATCGCCCTCTTCGCTGCCCTACTGGTTGCGCCGTTCATCCGCGCCCAGGACACCGACGAACTCCTCACCACCCTCGGCACCACGGTCAACAGCCCGGTCGATGGCAAAATCCACGCCTACCTGCTGTGGCAGCCGGGTGATGCGGCGGTCACCTTCGGCAAGCGCTTCGCGATTCACTCGAAGCCCGGCGATGCCGATTCGCCCGCACCCTTCACCCGCCTCGGCATCCAGACGCTCCAGGGCAGCCCGCACACCGTCCGCGCGATGCTTGAACTCGGTGCCAAGATCGACCCCGGTGCGGCCGGGGCCCCAGGCCGCATCGATGCGCTCTACCGGCAGTTGATCTTCGATCCCGATGCCCCCGCGCCCGCGCCCGACCCCACGCTCGACGCCGCCGATAAGCTGCTCTTCATCATGCAGTCGGCCGTCACCGATCCCGAGACGCTCTCGCGGCTCTTCTTCCTCGGTCGTGCCCACCCGGGCGTGATGATGGCCCTCGGGCACGGCTTCTCGATCCCGGTCGCCCCCGGCATCCACACCTTCGAGCTGCGCGAGGTCGATTCCGCCGACAACGACCTGCGCGTCGTCGGCCGCGTCACGCTCGACACCGCCAACCCAATCGTCCCGACCGCTCCGGCCGCGCCATTCCGCGTGCCGCACCCGGTCAAGACCGCCGACTACCACACCGTCAGCCCCAAGGACCACCTCAACGTCCGCCTGCGCTGGGGGCTCCCGCCGGCCCTGCGCGCGCAAATGCCCCACACCTTCGGCTTCGACATGTTCCGGGTGAAAAAAGACGTCGCCGAGGCCCTCGGCTGGCACACCACTCCGCCATCGCGTGAAAACCTGATCGCCGCTGCCAATGCCGCCGCGCCCGACGATCCGGACCCCGACGCCGCCCGTGCCAACACCCTGCCCATCCTCGTCGGCGACCTCCTTACCCCCGCTGAAGCCGCCGACCCTTCCGACACCGAGCGCATCGATTTCTCCGACGACGGCGTCTGGCACCTGGACGCCAACGACGAATCGGTTCGCCGCCCCTATCAGGATGGCGAGGCCTTCTATTTCTTCGTCGCCGCCCGCAACATCGCCGGCATCCCCGGCGATCCCTCGCCCGGCGCGCTGGTCGTGATGTGCGACACGCTGCCGCCGCAGCCGCCGACGATCGAGGCGGTCGCCAGCCAATTCACCGCACCCGAGACCGAGGCCGAATGGGAGGCCCAGGGCGGCGAACAGCACCTCCAGGTGAAATTCCGCCAGCTCCCCGAGACCCCGGAAAACGAATCCGCCACCGGCTACTACATTTATCGTTGGTCGCGCTCGCAGGAATACCTCGACAACGTCGGCAACCCGCTCATCGGCCGCATCGGCTACGTCGCCCACGAGCCCGGCGAGACCTTCGGCACCTTCGATGATAACGGAACCGGTGCCCCCACGCTCGCCAGCCACGCCGACCGCTCGGTCTGGTACACCGTCCGCGCCGCCGGCAACACCGCCTGCCCGGACGAGATCCTCAGCGGCCACAGCGCGCCGCTGCCCGGCTTCCTGCGCGATTTCAAGGCCCCCGACACGCTCTCCGGCGACTTCGTCATCTGCCGCCAGTTGCCCATCGCCGAATACACCGGCCGCCAGACCGGTCGCCCGGAGGAGTTCGGGTTGCCGCAGGGCTACGTCGGCGTCACGGTCCGCATCAACCGCGCCAAAACGTCGATCGTCGCCGCGGATGTCGAGGCGTTTTTGAATACCACCGACCAGAATCCGGTCGTGATCCACTCGAAACGCCACACCTTCCAGCGCGGCGACCAGTTGCTGGTCCACCTGCCCTATCGCGAGCCGTCCCGGGAAACCGACCTGATGGTCATCCGCGTTCGCGGCGTCACCGCCCACGGCCAGGTTTCCAACCAGGCGGTCGCTTCCACCATCAACTCGAAGAACGATCCCTACGTGATCCAATCCTTCCAGCTCGACGCCCGCGAGGACTGCCGCACGATTTCCACGGACCCGAGCCCGTTCCCGGTCCACGAGGCCTACGATATCGATGGAAACCTCCGCCCGATCACCGGCCTCATCTCCTTCGACCCCGGCCAAGGCGTGCGCGAGTGGCGCGTTTACCGCCGCGTCGGCAACGATGGCGAACTCAGCCTGATTTACAAAAACGAAGACAACTCGCCACTGCCGAGCCCAGCCCCGTGGAAGGACGACGCGCTGCCCGCCGCCAACGGCAGCCGCGTCTGCTACTACATCCAGGTCTTCGACCAAAACGCCAACCCCAGCCCGCTGATTCCCATCGGCTGCGTGACCCTGCTCAATCCCGACCTGCCGACCCCGATGCTCGCCCCGGCCGAAATCGTCGGCGACACCGGCGACCTGATGACCGTCTCGCTCGAGTGGTTCTGCGATCCCGCCGGGGTCGATCGCTTTGAAATCCTCATCGCCCGTGAAGGCGGCGGCATTCCCGAGCCGGATGGCACTCTCTCCGACCTGCTTTCGGGCGATTCGCTGACCGCAGTCTCCGCCGATTTCCCCGATCTCGAGTTCTACCGCTTCCAGACGCCGCGCGTCGGCGCGCTGCTTGGCAATGGCCCGGCCTTCGGCATGCAGATCGACCTGCCGTCGGATGCCACCCACTTCTTCGCCGTCCGCGCCTGCGGCCCCGGTCAGTTCGACGCCCGCGCCAGCGGCTCGGCCAGCAATGTCGCCAGCGCCCGCTGGATCACCCCGCCGGATGTCGCCCAGCCGATCATCCCGTGGCCGGCGCGGCCGCTGCCGGGCCGCTTCGACCACCGCCTGCCGATCGAGCAATACACCACCGGCGAAGGCCCGATCTGGCCGATCATCCCGAATCCGGAATACGGTATCTCAACGATGTTCCTCGTCGGCGTGACCCGCCACGAAATGGGAGCGAACTCGATCGGCACCGTCGCCACCCTCGGCTCGCCCGCGCCGCCGGAAAGCTACCTATTTGACCTCCGCGAAAACCGCGGCAGCGCCGACCCGCTGCGCGAGTTGATGCCCTTCATGCTGTTCCGCTACCAGCTTCCGTCAGATCGCTTCCCCGACGCCCGCGCCAACGTCGTCCAGTGCACCCCACTCATTGACCGCATGTCGTGGCGGCAGGGCGATGACCCCAAGGCCGGCGGGGCCTACGAGATCCGCGATCCATGGTTCCGGATCTTCGGCCGCAGCTCGTTCGGTGAACCGGTCCCGGTCGCCGGTGCTTGGGACGACAAGCGCAAGCCCACCCTCGGCTTCCCGGCCAACCTTACCAACCCGCCACCCTACCTCGAAGGCAACACCGGCCTCATCTTCCTCATCGACCCGCTGCCCGCCACCTTCGGCGCGCGCTACCGCCACCTCATCGTCCAGTTCGACGAGCGTGGTGAAATCCACCGCGTGCTCCCACTCGATCCCGTCCAACACTGATCGCCCCTCGCCATGAAATCCTTTCTCCACCTGCTCGCCGCCGCCGCGCTCGTCACCATGCTCGCGCCCGCCCAGTCGGCCTCGCGCCTCGCCGCCGAGTGGCACGTCCCGCTCACCGACGCCCCGGAAAAATTCGCCCTCGTCGATGCCGCCAGCGGTACGGTCCGTTTCGCCAGCCTCGATGCCAGCGCCGCCGTCACCTGGGCCACCCCGATCCCCACCGGGCTCAGCGAGGTCAGCGATGCCTGCGCCGGCCTGCCGGGTGCCAGCGGCGAAATCCTCGCCCTCAGCTCGACTTCCTCCAATCGCGTGATCCTCCTCGACGCGCTCACCGCCGCGCCATTTCCCCGGGTCATGCCGGGTCTAACAGGCCTCGGTCCCTCGGGTGTTGCTCCCATCGGCGGCGCGCCGAATCTCGAACTGCTCGTCGCCACCCGCGCCAATGGCAGCACCGCCGGTCGCCTCGCCACCCACGAGGACCTCTCCAACACCGCCGCCCTTCTCGCCAGCAGCCCGCACACTACCGCCTTCCGCCGCCTGCAGCCGCTCACCGCCCCCGGCGGCGGGCCGACCCTGGCGCTGGTCACCGGCGACAGCGGGGCGAACACCCGCATCGAACTCGCCACCCGCAACCTCGCCAGCCACACGCTCATCTTCAAGGCGACCTTCACCGGCACCGTCGACTTCGCCACCAACGTCCGCAGCAATGACCATGCGGCACGCCTCTTCACCATCGCCTACCGCACGGGGTCGGACTTCGCCCAATTGGTCGAATTTTCCACCCCGCTCAGCACCGCCAGCACCTACACCAACAACCCAGTCTCACTGCCCTTTCCGGTCAGCAGCGTGATCCCGGTCCACGGCGGCGGGGTCGGCGGCAACATGAAGGACGGCTTCCTCGCCATCGCCGCCGATGGCTCGCAAGCAGCCTTGCTCAAGGTCAATGCCGCCGCCACCGGCATCACGCCCCCGGTCGAAACCTTCGCCGCCGAGCCGGGCACCTCCCTCAGTGGCCTGATTCCCGTCCCCGGGCTCGGTGTCGTCAAGCTCGGTGCCGGCACCCTCGGCGGCCCGTCCGAAGTCTATCACGCCTACCAGTGGAATGGCTCCGCCTGGGTCCTCGCCGATTCGGGCACGCTGCCCGCCCTGCCCGCCGCCGGCGAGATCCCCGCCACGCTCCTGTTTTACAACGAAAACCCGCTGGCCGATGAGACCGCCCGCCTGCTCGGCGTGCGCCACCTCGCCTCGTGGACCCGCCGCGTCTCGCCCGACCCGGTCCCCGCCAACGTCCTCGCGGAAACCTTCCCGGATCCGGCCACCGGTCTCACCTCGATCGGACCGCAGCCGGTCCTTGCCCCCGCCGGCACCAACTACGTGCTCACCAGCCAGTTCGAATCCGGTATCAGCATCGCCGCCGCCGGCGACCTCTCGGGCCTGATGGCCCCCACGCTCAACATTTCCCCGGCCTCCGGCACCTACGACGAGAGCTTCCAGGTCACCGCCGAATACGACGAATCCCGCTTCGGACTGCTCGTCCGCGAAAATGGCGGAGATTGGAAATCCGCCCCGGACAACCTCCCGGTCGCCTGGTCGACCACCCTTGAGTTCGTCCTGAAATCCTCGCTCGACAGCTCGCTCGGCCCGATCGTCACCCGCAACTACACCCTCCCCGCCGGCTCGCTCGCTGATATCGATTCCGATGGCGACGGCGTGCCCGATTACGTCGAACTCGCCTACGGTCTCGATCCCTTCGGCGGTGCTGATTCGGATGCCGACGGCGTCTCGGATCTCGACGAAATTCTCCAAGGCACGGATCCCGCCAGCGATGCCAGCAGGCCCTCGCCCAACCAATCCGCCGGCGTTTCCCCCGAGGGCGGCATCGCGCTGGTCGCCACCACCACCGACGCCCCCGGCACCACCGAAATCGACCTCGGCGAGGACCTCTTCGCCTACGGCCTCGATGGCTCGCTGATCGCCCGCGCTCCGGTCGAATCCCTCGCCAACCCGCTCCCCGACGGCGGCACCCGCGGGGCCATCCTCAGCGCGACCTCGCCGCAAGTGCTCGACGGACTCGTCGCCGTCCACTCGCCGCTCTACTTCGACCTCGTCGGCGGTGCCCGCGACGGGCGGGAAATCATCGCCTTTTTCCCCGTCACCCCGCCAACCCCCTTCGAGCCCGCCTTCACCCCCAGCGGCACCGACCTCTCGACGAATGCCGGCGGCTGGGTCAGCGCCGCCCTCACCGCCGCCGCCAGCCGCCCGCCCGCCGCCGCCCGCAGCATCGCCACCCCCGCCGATGCCGCCGTCGCGGTGCTGCTCGAGGGCATCGTCCACGCCGCGCTCACCGACATCCTTCCCATCGCCACCCCGCCCGCCGCACTGGAAGAATTCACCTTCCTTCCCGGCCGAGCGGAAGACGCCCACCGCGATTTTCCCAGCGCCGCCGACCGCTCGCTGCTCGCCGCCGCCGGCTTCTACATCCCCGACGCGCTCGACCTCGCCGACTCCGCCCGCGCCGATATGAGCGCCGCCGCCCAGGGGATCTACCAGCATCACGCCGACAACTCCGCCACCACCCCCGGCATCGCCCTGCCCATCGACGCCCTGCGCCTCGTTCTGCGCGGCGACCCGCTGCCCGCCGAATACACCGGTGCCGTCGCCCCCGGCGACCTCACCACCGCCCAGACGGCCTACGCCGCTGCCTCCGCCCAGTTCGCCCAGGCCTTCCGCCCCACCGCCACCTGGACGGTTGAAGTCCTCGCCAACCCCGCCGAGCCGGGCGTCTACCTGCGCACCGGCGACGCCACCGAGGTCGCCCTGCTCAACCCCGACGGCTCCCGCTTCCTCCTCGAGCGCGGCCTCGGCCTGCAACCCGGCGCGCAGTTCACCGTCAGCGGATACACCGATACCCCGCCCGCCGGCAGCTATCCGACCATGGAAATCACCGCCGCCGCCCTGGCCTTGCGACCTGCCGCCGGTGACAACGACTTGGATGGCAATCTGCTCGACGACGAATGGGAGAAATTCTTCTTCGGCGAAACCGGCCAGGATCCGAACTCCGAACCCCACGGCGGCGGCTACACCCTGCTCCAGTATTTCCTCGATGGCACCGACCCCCGCGGCGGTGACCTTCCATCCGGCCCGCCCGTCGATCTCAACCCGCAACTACCGATTTTCACCCCCGATGGCGTCGGCGGCTACCACCTCGACTTTGTTTTCCCGGCCACCTATCAGGCTCAGGTCAGCTTCATCGTCGAGCGCTCCACCACCCTCGCGCCCGGCTCGTGGGTCGACCTGCCAGGCATCGCGATCAGTTCGCTCGGCGGCGATGAACTTCGCGCCGCCATTCCGGCCGCCGCCGCGCCGCCCGGCGGTGCCTTCTACCGCATCCGTCTGAGTCTCGACTGATCTGGCGACCAAAGACCGGCGACTTCGGCTTCCAAGGCACTCCGGGGGGCCTGACCTGCTCCGCCGCGCCGCAGCGAGCGGTGATCCCGAGGTGGCGATCCGCGC
>Ga0210024_1002634_pt1 | contig 15295 bp, 15 predicted proteins | sample CryGeymeta201525_FD_183988 | JGI IMG/M metagenome (GOLD analysis project Ga0210024, IMG submission 183988) | Groundwater microbial communities from Crystal Geyser aquifers in Utah, USA - Crystal Geyser metaG 2015-25 (SPAdes) (version 2) | ecosystem: Environmental > Aquatic > Deep subsurface >... | reverse complement strand
ATCTAGAATTAAAATAGATTTCTCTGGAAAAGATGACATCGTGCGTCCCGGAGAATTTGGGTGTCATTGTGGTAAAGAAGCGTGCTGGATTACGCAATCGGGAGACTTTTATCCGTGTATTTTTTTCGGTGATAATTTTATAGCAGGAAACATTAGGAACGAGAGGTTTCTAGATCTCTGGATCAATGCTAAAAATATGGTAAGATTAGGGGGTAATGAAATATGCAATAATTGTCCTGAATTAAAAAAATGTCGGGGTGGCTGCAGAGCTAGAGCTTTATGGGAATATGGAGATATTAATGCGATTGATCCCCTCTGTCCCTTAAAAAAGACTAAATTAAAATTCGTTAAATCTATTCGTTAAATCCATTAACATCGATAGAGAATGTTTGAAGAATTTGTTTGGAGCTGGATTCAAGTTTCTAACGCAAAATTCTGACCGGTAATTAATTCATAAAAACGTTCATACGGAGTGTAGAAACCAAGAGCTTTTCTGGGACGGCCGTTTAAGCTCATCTCTGCTTCCCCGATGTCTCCAAGAGACACTTTTTTAAAGTCGGTTCCTTTTGGGAAGTATTGTCTGATTAAGCCGTTGGTGTTTTCATTCGTTCCTCTTTTCCAAGGAAAACTGGGATCGGCAAAATATACTTGTATTTTAGTTTCTTTGGTGAAAACTTTATGCTCTGCCATTTCTGAACCTCGGTCATAAGTCAGTGTTTTCCTGAATTGTCTTGGAAGCTGTTTAAATGCCCTGGCAAAGGCTGTTCTCACAGAGAAAGCATCTTTCTTTTCCAGGGGCACTAACAGGGTTAATCTGGTAGTTCTTTCAACTAACGTTCCCAGGGCACTGTCTCTTCTCTTTCCCATCAGAAGATCTCCTTCCCAGTGGCCAGAAACTATCCTTCCCTCAACCTCCTTGGGTCTTTCAGATATGCTGATGATATCTTGTATTCTCTGTTTGCGATCATGAATATATTTGCGAGGTTGTCTCAATTTCCGTTCCTGCCTTAATCCTTTCATCAATTCCTTTTTAAGCTCTCCTCTAGGAAAACAATAGATGTGTTGATATATTGCCTCATGAGAAATGCGCATAGTCTTATCATCAGCATAATCCAGTTTAATTCTTTTGGCAATTTCCTCAGGAGACCATTTGTGTTTTAACTTTTCATAGACATAATTTTTTAAAAGCTCGTTCTTGTCTAGCTTCTTTTTTCTGCCTTTGTTCTTCCTGCTTTTGTTTGTTTTCTCCTGGGCCAAAACCGCAGAGTAGGAACGTTTCTTCTTTTTGACGTTCTTTTCCACTTCCCGGCTTACTGAGCTCGGATAGAATCCTATTCTTTTGGCTATTCGGCTGAAATTCTCTCCAGCCCACAATCCCCGGCTGATTTCTTCCCGCTCAGCCAGGGTTAAGCGGTGGTATTTTGCGCTCATAGTCTTTTAATATACCACCGGTCTAATTTTGCGTTAATTTCTTGAACTCACAGGAGGAATAAAAGGTTGACAATTTTTTTTAATTGATTATTCTAAAAACAGAGGAAAACGTTCTTTTAAAATTTGAAAAATACTGAAAGAAAAGAGGTGAGAGAATGAACTACTCATTTGGTTTATTGAAGCCTGATTGCCTCAAAAGGGGTATAGAAAAAGAGGTATTGTCAGCAATTGAAGCTATTGGAGTAGAAATCGTAGCTATTAAACGAGTAAGACTGACAAAGAAGGAGGTAGATATTATCTGGACTTCATTGTTAAAGGAGGATTTCTATGAGGCATTTTTGAAATTCTGCCTGTCTGGTGATTACTTGGCTTTCATCGCGAAAGGCGATGATGTAATTGTTAAACTCAACGATCTCGTCGGACATTGGGATCCGGAGCGGGCAGAAAAACACACGATACGACATCGATTTGGGACATCGGTTATGGAAAACGTGATCCATACTACGGCCACCAAGGAAACGTTCTGGAAAGAGGTATCGCTTTTCTTCACCCAACCAGAACTAAATCAGTTACTAACTGATTTAGAACCAAGACGGGGCGTTTCAAAATATTGAGCGCCCGTTTTTTATTACATAGTTAATTAGCAGGCTCTTTTGTTCTGGTAGGGATGTGGGCATAATTGAACATAGCGGTTTTGCCCCGTGCTTGGCGCGAGCAGGGGAGAGGTGAAATCAAAAATTATACTTGATTCAAAATTTTGGGCGAAGTATTTCGAGTTTTACGATGATTTGAATTTGTTTGACACTATTTTAAAAGGAGGTAAAATAAAAATATATGGCGTATTTAATTGCTCAAATTGAAAAGGAGAGTAAAGAAATGATAAAAGATTTTAGTTATTCGGATGAAAAGGAATTTATCTCAAAGGCGGTGAGAGAAAAATTAGCCGAATTGAAAAAACTGCAATTTTTTCTTATTTCTGAGAAAATAAAAAAGGGATTAAAAAGAAAAGGAATAAAACCCGAAGATATTTTGAAAAAAGTCAAACTTAAAATAAATTTACTTAAGACAAAAGATTTATTATGAACAGAAATAAGGATAATAGCAGAATATCCTTATCACTGGGTTGATCCAAAAAAACAAAAAGAATTCTCGCGATATGCGATTGACTCTCTCCATCTCCATTGGGTTATCTTACTACCTCTGCGAAAAGCAATTGAGTCAGGTGGGAAAAATAAAGAGATAAAAAATTGTCAAAATTTAATTCCTAATAGTGGTAATTATGTCCATAGGATTTAAACATGAAGAAAGTCACATTAATCTTCCCTCCAGTACCTCATATTAATGAAACGAAAAAAGAAGTATTAGTAAGTGATCTTAGGTTAAAAGCATTTAACCTTTGGCTTCCCCGCATTCAGAAAAAAATTGGCCCTTCGTTAGATTTATATAAACTTTTCCCTTCAAAAACAAATCCCATCTCGCTGGGTCTTTTAAGCTTATCTGCGTATCTAAAAAAGCGAGATGTTAAAGTGAATTATATTCATTGTGACTATTGGTTATATAAAAAAGGGTTAACTTGGAATAACTTACTGGAATTCATCGTCCAAGAAACAAAAACATCGGATGTTTGTGGGCTCTATTCAACCACTCCGATGATCAAATATACTATGCAAATTGCTCAAGCAATCAAACTCAAGAATCCCGGGATCATCGTTGTGGTAGGTGGTCCCCACGTCACATTCGTTGATATTGAAACAATTAATCAACATCCATACATTGATTTTGTGGTTCGCGGGGAAGGAGAAGAGACGCTTTATGAAATTATCAAGAATTCAGACCAAATAGCCAAATCAAAAATGGAAATAAAAGGAACAACTTATCGATCTAACGGGATTGCAAAAATAGTGCCAGATCGACCACTTTTATCCGCAGCCGAAATTCCCTCTCCAGATTTTGATATTTTACCGAAAGACTACGATCTACTTTTACTTGATATGTACTCTCGAGGTTGCCCTTTTAGATGTAAATTTTGCGTCGAACATGAAATCTGGAAGAACACGATAAGATTTCGCGATTCGCGAATAGTAGCTGAAGAATTAACACAAATAAAACAGAAATTCAATCAAGATATTATTCATATTGCTGATAGTGAAATTGATGCTTCTCCAGACCATCTTAAGGAATTGCTGGATGCGATTGATCACAAAAAAATCAAATATCGATATACTGTCAATCTCCGATCTGATGCATATAAAAGAATAAATTCCACCATACTTAATCGTATGAACGATTTAGGTTTTGTAGGTTTTTTTATCGGAGTCGAATCAGGGTCTGATTATATGTTGGAACGGATGGGTCGAAACTCAACCTTCTCGGATTTCCTTAAAACGATTGATCTATTAAATCAAAGTGACGTAAAGATAATAATTCCTTACTTAATGTTGGGCTTTCCGGGAGAAACGGAAGATACTTTAAATGAGACCCAAGATAAATTCATTACACTTCTAGAAGACGAACGCATTTCGTTTTTATTTCCGAAAATATTCATTCCATATCCAGGAACTGATCCATATAAAAAACCTGAAACTTATTCTATTAAAATTTCAAAAGAATGGGAAGAATATTCCCGCTTCGGTTTTCCGCCCCCTTTTTCATCGTCATGCCTTTCTAATGAGATTTTGAGTACATCAATCATTCGATTTTATGAAAGAATTTATGCTGTTATGCAAAGGAAATCGTAACAAAAAATTTCTGGAACACCATATTCTGAAGAAGATACCGAACTTTTGGAGTGTCTGTCTTTTCAAATTTCAGTCTCATTCAATAATTGCCTTTTATTTCGAGAGATTAAAAAAGATCAGGAAATTTTAGAGAAATTCTATGAAAAATATAAATTGCCGGGGGATAAAATACGGAAAACCGGCGAATTAAAGCGGAAAATCAAAGAATTGGAGGAAAAATTGAAAGAAAAAGAAGAAAAAATATGATAAAAAGCCCGCTCAAAAAGGGGCTTTTGTTTTGGTGAAGGTATATTGAAAATAGACAGAAATTTTTTATATTGTATAATAACTTTAGATCTTTAAGATAAAAAAAGGCGATAAAAAATGGATAACCTTACAACAAAATCAGAAAAAATCGCAAAAAGAATAAATAGAATGATTAAAAAGTGGCTTTCGGACGGCAAGAAAATTGTTATCGGCATTGACGGTTATAGTGGTTCGGGCAAAACAACAATCCTAGGATACCTGGCAAGAATTAATAGTGAGGTACTGCCTCTTTTTCTGGATGATTTCATTGAACATTGGTCAAAAAGAAAGAAGATGATGGATCAGGCAGAAGATAAATCAAAAGTATTTGAACTCAAGTGGTACAGATACAGAGATATTGAAGAGTTAATATCAAAATTCAGAAAACGAAAAAATGGTTTTCATAAAGCCATAGTGTATAACTACGAAAAAAACGATTTTGGTCCAACCAAAGAGTTTGATCTCTCCAAAAAAGCATTGGTAGCAGAGGGTATCTTTCTTTTTCATCCCGAACATAAAATAAGCAAAATGTGGGATAAAAGAATATATCTCAAGGTTAATCTCAAAAAAGGCGATCGAAGAAGGATTCAAAGGGAAATGGAAAAATGGGGAAAGCACTATATTCCCGAAACCCACCCCTATTCATATGTAATACCCTTTAAACAAGCATACAGAAGATATCTTGAAAAGTATAAAATAGAGGATAAAGTCGATGCAGTGATTAAGGTGTAGGAGTTCTTTAGCGTCTGAAGATAGTTCGTCTTTAACTTTTTAGATCAAAGCGGCAAATTCATTGTCGCTTTTTTAAAAAAGGAGTTATTTCAGTTCTTGACAGCTCTTGACAAAGTTTTTTGATTTGATAAATTTAAAAATAGAAAAGGTCGAAGGTTTTTTAGATTTTTATAAAATTTAAATTTTGAGAAATATTCATGGCTTTAAAAAATGAGATAAAATTGAAGGAAGAAAGAGGGTCTATAATACGCGGATGCGGCGTTCAGGGTTGTTGTCCCTCTATTGAATTTAAGGGGAAAGATGTTTACATTAACGATGATTATGGAAACAGAGTTCGTTTGTCTAAAGCGCAGTGGCAATATTTAGTAAGGAAGGCTAGCGGAAAATAGTTTAATTCTAATAAAATTTTTACCCCTAACAAGATTAAAAAGGAAAAGTTTTAGGTTTTCTCATTTTTTGTTTCAGAAAAAGAAAACTAAATGGATTGCAACCTTTCATAGGTTGCATTTTTTTATATTTGTTTTATACTTATTTTAAATAAGAATTTATAATATTTTTCTAATAAAAATATAAAAATTTAATGAACAAACTTAAAAATAAAAACCAGAAATTAATTATTTATTCAAGTGAAAAGAGAACCGATAATTTTAAAAATTTCGTAAAGAATTTCGAGAGAAATTTTAGCTATACGACGACTCTATATTTAGTTTTAACTAATAAATGTAATTTGGAATGTAAATATTGTCCTTTTCCTAAATTATCAAAAAAAGAAAGAATATTAATGTCGCCCGAAATAGCTGGAAAAGGAATCGACTTATATTCAAGACACATTTACGATAATTTTAATAAAAAAAGGGGTTATTTTATTATTTTTTATGGCGGAGAGCCTTTGTTGAATATCAATACATTAGAATATAGTTTAAAATATATTAAAAAACTTAAAAAAGAAAATAAACTACCAAAAAATAATTTACATATAATGGTAGATACTAACGGAATTTTAATTAATGATAAAATCGTTCGACTATTTAAAAGATATAATGTGATGGTTGCAGTGGGATGTGACGGTCCTAAAAAACTTAACGATTATTATCGAGTAGATAATAAAGGAAGAGGCACGTTTGAAAAAGTGGAAAAAGCACTCATACTTTTGAAAAAGAATAAAATAAAAACTTTTGTTTCTGTAGCTATTACTCCTTATAATGTTTTAAAAATTAAAGATTTTTCTAAATTTTTTAAAAAATATAAAATCGAAAAGTTTGGTTTTAATATTCTTAAAGGAAAATTATTATTTTCTTTATCACCAAAAATAAATTTAAAAGAGTATTATACTAATGCATCGAATGGAATTATCGATAGTTTTCGTAAGAGACAGGGGAAAGAATGCGAATATCAGATGAGAAAGAAGGTTGAGGCTTTTTTTAAGAAACAATTTTTCCCTATCGATTGCGGTGGTTATGGTAATCAATTAGTTATTCAACCAAATGGAGAGATTAGTAATTGTCCTTTTCTATCAAACGATTTTGGGAATGTTAAAAATTGTAATAAAAATTTTCGAATCTGGAAAACACCATTAGTTCGAGAATGGCGGAAAAGATTACCTATCTATAATCAATCTTGTAAAGACTGTGAGGCAATAACTATTTGTGGAGGAGGATGTCCTTGGAATGTTAAAGAAATAACCGGGGACATTTTTAAAAAAGATAATGCTATGTGTATTTTTACTAAAAAAGTATTCGATTATTTTTATTTTATTCAAAAAAATAAATAAAGCATAAATGAAAAAAAATAAAAAAGTCTTAATTGGTATTATAGGAGGATCAGGATTATGTAGATTTCCCGAACTGGAAAAGATAAAAGAGGTGAAGTTCCAGACAAAATATGGACACCCATCGGATGAAATAATAATTGGTAAATATGCCGGAAAAACTGTAGCATTTTTGCCTCGACACAGAAAAAACCATTCTCTTCCACCCCATAAAATTCTTTATAAAGCTAATATAGCTGCCCTTAAAGAATTGGGTGTTGAGTATATCATTGCCACTTGTATAGCTGGAAGCTTAAAAAGAAATATTAGACCTGGCGATTTTGTTATATTAGATCAATTTGTTAATTTGACTTGGGGAAGAGATGATTATTTTAAAGTAGAGAAAAAAATAGTTCACCTTCCAATGGCTAATCCTTATTGCCCGAATTTGCGAAGACTAACCTATAATTGCGCCAAAAAACTAGGAATCCATGTTCATAAGAAGGGTACGGTGGTGGTTACTCAGGGCCCCCGTTTTTCTACTAAAGCTGAAAGTAGTTGGTTTTCTGCCCAGAAATGGGATGTTGTTAATATGACTCAATATCCAGAATGTTATTTTGCTCGAGAAATGGGAATATGTTATGTTGCTATTGCAATGATCACTGATTATGACGTGGGAATTAAAAGTCATTTTCAGATAAATACAAAAGGTATGACAAAGGTTCTTAAAGTATTTAACAACGATATCAAAGAAGTTAAAAAATTAATCTTTCAAATAATCAAAAAGTTGCCAATAAAAAGAAATTGCAGATGTTCGAAAAGCTTAATAAATGAGTATTATAAATATTCATTGAGACGGAAGAAGTAAAAAATGATAAAAGTTGAAAATCTTAAAAAATCTTTTGGAGATAAAGAAATTTTCGAGAATATCTCTTTTATTCTAAATAGAGGAGAAAAAATAGGGCTTATCGGAAAAAATGGCAGTGGCAAAACCACTCTTTTTAGAATTATTATTGGCGAAATCGAACTAGACGAAGGAAAAATATTAATAGATAAAAATGAAAGAATAGGTTATCTCCCGCAAACATTAGAAACAGATTTTGAAAAGACAATTAGAGAGTTTTTTTCTGAAAATCAAAAAATAGAAGATTGGCAAATTAAAAAGTATTTAGGAAAATTAGGAGTTTATAAGATTAATTTAAATAGGAAATTGAAAACTTTTAGTGGCGGAGAGCTAACCAAAATTGCCTTATCCCGCCTTTTAACAAAAGAACCAACCACCCTTTTATTAGATGAACCAACAAATAATTTAGACATTGAAGGAATTACATATCTCCAAAAATTTCTTTCTCGTCTTAAAGGAGGAGTTTTGTTGGTTTCTCACGATAGATGGATTTTAGATAAAATCGCAACACAAATAATCGATCTCCAATCAACCGAAAGAGGAAGAATAGCTAAAACCTATCCTGGCAACTTTTCTTTTTATAAAGAAACCTATTTAAAAGAAACAGAAAAACAAGAAGATCTATATTATCTACAACAAAAAAGAATTAAAGAAATGAAAACGGAAATCCAGCAATTAAAACAAAGAGCGCAGAAGATGCAAAAGTCTTTTATAAACGATAAAAAGAAAAAAAGTATCGGTATTATGGATCTATCTAAAGGGTCAAAGATTGCCGGGAGAGCTAAGTCTGAAGAGAGAAAACTTAAAAAACTATTAGAAAGCGAAGAAAGAATTGAAAAACCACAGAAAGAAAACGAAATTAAGTTTTATTTCGGCACTTTTTTAGAAAAAGGACAAAAAGCCTTAGAGGTAGAAAATCTTTCTTTCTCTTTTGATAGAAATAATATTTTAGAGGAAATTAATTTGGGAGTTTATGGAAAAGATAGAGTAGCGCTTTTGGGTCCAAATGGTTCAGGAAAAACCACTTTTATAAAAATTCTACTTGGAGAAATAAAGCCAAGAAAAGGTGAGATAAAATGGAATCCTAGCATAAAAGTTGGTCATTTACCCCAAGAAATAATCTTCAGTGATTATCAAAAAACAGTTTTGGAAGAATTTGAGAGAGATTTAGAAATTCCAGAAAATGAAGCAAGAAGAATTCTTGGCAGATTTCTTTTTTCAGGAGACGAACAAATAAAAAAACTTAAAGATTTAAGTTTGGGCGAGAGAAGAAGGCTTTATTTAGCTAAGATTGTTGCTTGTGGCTCAAATTTTCTTTTACTCGATGAACCAACAAACCATTTTGATATTCCCGCGGTGGAGGCAATAGAAAATGCTCTTTCCCAATTTGAGGGAGTAATTTTTGTCGTCTCCCATGATAGATATTTTTTAAGAAATATTGAAATAGAAAAATTCTATTATTTAAAAGAAGGAGGTTTCAGAGAATTTCACTCATTAGAGAATATCGAAAAAGTGATAAAATAATATATCCGTCGGGAGCTCAAGGTGAGGGGATTAGAGCGGAAAATCAAAAAATTGGAAGAAAAATTGAGGGAAAAAGAGGAAAAAAAGCGATATAAACCCAGCGAAAATTGGGGCTTTTGTTTTAAAGGAGATTAATTTATAATAGAAATATAGGTGAGAGGCGTGTAAGGAATATGCTCTATTTGAAATTTTAGGAAAATTATTTAAAGATTTATGATTTTTTGAGAAAAATAGAATTGACACCATTTTCTTTTTTATTTCGGTGCAAATCTTTAAAATTTGGACAAGTTTTAGATATATTGCATAAAAAATAAAAGGTCGCGGATTAAAAGTGAATAAGAAAGTCGAAAAAAATGAAAACCCTTATTGTGGGAATGGGACAAGTTGGCTCCGCCCTCTCTCGGGTTTTATCTCCCCACTACGAAGTTAAAGGAATTGATAAAGGAGAAGAGATTGAGGGTACTTTCGATATTCTTCATATCTGTTTCTCTTATTTTGAAGGGTTTGAAAAAGAAGTTAAACGATATCAAGAAAAATATAAGCCTGATTATACGGTTATTCATTCAACCGTTCCTGTTGGGACTTCAAGAAAATGCGGAGCAATCCATTCTCCTATTAGAGGAATCCATCCGAATCTTGAGAGTGGAATAAGGACATTTGTGAAATTCATAGGTGGCGAAAAAGCGAGCGAAGTTGCTGATTACTTCAGAAGGGTAGGGATGAAAGTCTACCTCTTCGATAAACCAGAGACTACGGAGCTTATGAAGATTCTTTCAACTGATTTTTACGCTGTTTTAATCGAGTATACAAAGCAAGTAAAAAGGCACTGTGATGAATACAAAGTTCCCTTCTCTGCTTGGACTCTTTGGACAGATACCTACAACGACGGATACAAGAAGCTTGGATATCCAGAGTACACAAGACCAAACCTCATCCCGATTATGAAGAAAATCGGTGGACACTGTATCTTGGAAAACTTGCAATTTGTGAAAAATGAATTTACAAAATTAGTCAATAAGTTAAATAGGTGATCAGGATTTAACTGGATTCATTGAAAGACCGCTGAATCATTTTAAAAAACTTAGAACAACCACTCTGTATTTTTAATGAAGGAAATTCTAGAGATTCCAAGCACTTATTATCTAAAGTAATTAAATCTAACTTTATTCCCGTGGACGACTTCGAATCCTTTAAAAAATATCTTAGAACAGATATTCCAGGTATATTTAATGAAATTTTTATTCTCAAAAAACACCGGGGCCGATTTAATTATGCCTTGGATACAGATATTGTATTGCCTCCATATGAGGTAATAATACATCCTTGTAGTCGGTGTAATCTTCGATGCAAATGGTGTATTGGAGGGAATGTTCCTACGGAAAAAGGGGAAACAAAAGCAGATTTGCAAAGGTTGCCTTCCACTTTAACAGATCCATCAAGGATGGAAAGACTGATTAAGAACTTGTTAAGCTACAAAAAGACCGTTACTACAACCGAAGATAATAAAGAGATAAAGAAAACATATAGAGTTGAGAATGTGTCTTTTTCGGGCCTCGTCGGCGAACCCTTCGTAGCAAAGGAGTCATTTATTAGGGCGGTTGAATTATTGACAGAACAAAATATACGAGTAGGGGTGTATAGCAATGGGACGCTATTGGATGACGAATTAATTGAAGCGTTATTAAAAATTGCATATATCAATATCGATATAGATGCGGGGAGGGCCTCTACATATTCGAAGTCGAAATACCGCGCTGATAACAAAGAAGGGAAAGCACTGTTCAACCGGTTGATTAAAAATATCAAGAAATTAGTTGAAGCAAGAGACCAATCAAGGATAAGCAGTCTTGAGATAAACGCTTCGTATGTTTTGTATCCGGGCAATTATAAAGAGATATACGAAGCCGCAAAATTGCTAAAGGAGCTCGGAATTAGTAATCTTCGGATGAAACAGGATAATTCGGGGCAGAACTTGTTGTCAAAAGACCAGATGGTGAAAACGAATAAGTTGATAGACAAGATTGACCGTCTTGTAGATGAAAAATTCAATTTTATTAGAATTCACAGATTAAATAACCCATCAGAGATGCGTAGAACTGTGGATAGCTGTATGATAACAGATCTAATTGGAGCAATTGGGTCGGATGGCAATGTTTATCCTTGTAACTATCATCCTAGGCCGGGTGGTTTTAGTTATGGAAACGCTATAGAGAAGAATTTTCAGCAAATATGGGAGGGGGAAGAAAGAAAGAAGATAAAACAAAAACTGCCATCAATATGCCCAAAGGTGTGTGATCCCTTTAAAAATCGAGCTAATAGATTGTTTGCGGCAATTAAAGAATACCAGATGAGATATGGTAAAGAAAAGACAAAGAAGTTAATAAATAAGATTATAACGTACGTCTAACAATAATAAACCATAATTGATTAAATCTATGAGAGTACCCTATCAAATCTTAGTGTTCCCCTTTGTAAAAGAAGGAAATAAATATTATTACGCAATATTTAAAAGGAAAGATTTAAATGTATGGCAAGGTATTGCCGGAGGAGGTGAAGAGGGCGAAAAACCCATTGACACTGCAAAAAGAGAAGCATATGAAGAGGCGTCGATCGATAAGAGGTCACGTTACATCAAGTTAGCATCTATTTCCACTATACCGGTCGTAAATATTTGTGGATTAAAATGGGGGAAAGAAATTATTATGATCCCGGAATTTGCATTTGGTGTTGAATTACCTTCAAGGAAACTAAAAATGGGTAGCGAACATACTCAATGTCTTTGGCTTAGTTTTAAGAATGCCGTAAATAAATTAGAGTGGGACAGCAATAAAGCAGCGCTTTGGGAATTAGACTACCGGTTGAAAAAAGGAAGTCTTGATGACATAGAAAAAAATGCCCGAGTCATAAGAAGGTTTTTATAGTAGCGATTACTTAAACAAGAAATATTAATTAGAAATTTCGTTTTAGCTTTGTAGTAAAAAATAAGGCCTATGAACATTCTTGTTTTAGGCGGTACATATTTTATAGGGAGAAGACTTGTTGAGAAGTTGATTCAGGATGATTACAACTTCACCTTGCTCAACATAGATACTAAGAATGTTTTTCCTGAAATAAGCACTATTAGAGCCGACCGGCGTGACCGAAATGCAATGAGGAAAGCGCTAGAGGACAGGAGTTTCGATATAATAATTGATATTTCTGGTTATACTCGAAATGATGTAGAAACTGTACTTAACTGTGTAGATAGTAATAAAATCAAACAGTATATATTTTGCAGTAGTGCAGCGGTTTATTCTCGACCACCTCAGTACTGGCCAATGACAGAGGAACATCCTAAGTGTTTTTCAAAAGAAAATGGAGAATACGGCTATAATAAATTGATGGCAGAGCAGCTACTTTTTCGTAAATGGAAAAAGGAAAACCTTAATATTTCTATTGTAAGACCAACCTATGTTTACGGGCCGTATGATTATAGTAGGAGAATAAGTTATATTTTTGAAAAAATAAAAGGTGGGAAGCCGGTTCTTATACCAGGCAATGGAGAAAATATAATTCAGTTGGGTTACGTTGATGATTTGGCTGATGCTATAATTTCAATCTTGGGTAATGCAAAAGCTTATGGAGAGGCATTTAATATAAGCGGGGCAGAGTTGGTTACAATACGACAACTTGTTAAAATTGCTGCTGATGCATTAAAAATGAAGGTTGATATTCGGTGCTTAAATGATGAATCAAACATAGATAAGGAGACTTGCTCGCTACCGGACTTTCATTACTTTGCAGACATTCGTAAGGCAAAAGAAATTTTAGATATAAGCCCGAAGACAAATCTTGTAGAAGGAATGCGGAGAACTGCTCTATGGTGGTTAGAAAATAAGGGGGAAAATTGACAAATTTTTTTAATTTACTATTCTAAAAATAAGAGGGGTGTTCCTTTTAAAATTGAAAAAAGCCGAAGGAAAAGAGGTGATGGGTATGAAATACTCAGTCGGTCTTTTGAAGCCCGAGTGCCTCAAAAGGGGCATCGAAAAAGAAGTACTAGAAGCAATTGAAGCTGTTGGACTAAAAATCGTAGCTATCAAACGCGTGAGGCTGACTAAGAAGGAGGTGGATGTTATTTGGGCCTCCTGTTTAACTGAGAACTTCTATGAAGAACTCTTGAAATTCTCCTTATCTGGTGATTGTATAGTTTTCATTGCGAAAGGCGATGATGCAATTACCAGACTCAATAATCTCGTCGGACATCGCGAGCCAATACGGGCAGAAAAAGATACGATACGGCATCGATTTGGGAGATCGGTTACGGAAAACGTGATCCACAGCACGGCCACCGAGGACGCGTTCTGGAAAGAAGTATCGCTTTTCTTCACTCCATCGGAGCTAAATCGGTTACTAAGTGATTTAGAACCAAAAGAGGGCGTTTCAAGAGATTGAACGCCCGTTTTTTTATATAGTTAATTAGATGGCTCTTTTGTTTTTAAGAAATTAACTTATAATTGAGATATAACGAGTCTAATATCAACAAAGAATTGGAAATAAATTCTTTAAAAAGCAAAATCAAAGAGTTGGAAGAGAAATTGAGGGAAAAAAGAAATATAATAAAATAGAATAAAAGGACAATAATTATGCTCGATTCAAAATTCTGGACGGTAATTTAAAAGAAAAAATAGAGTTGATATCATTTTACTCATTTTGGTAAAAAAATTTTTATGGTTATTAATCCAAGAAAAACTGCCTGGGATGAGATGGCAGAATGGTGGGATAAAGAAGCTGGAGAGAAAGGGATTTGGCACCAACAATACGATATCGACCCAGTGATGTTTGAAGTACTTGGGACTGTAAAAAACAAAATGATTTTAGAGATGGGCTGTGGCAACGGATATTTTTCAAGGCTCCTGGCTAAAAAAGGTGCCAAGGTTATTGGTATTGACCTCTCTAAAGAACTCATTGTTTTTGCGATCGAAAAAGAAAAATTAAACCCGCTTGGTATAAAATATCTAGTACGGAATGCTGCTTATTTACATGGTTTAAGAAGCAGAATCTTCGATATCGTGGTAGCAAATATGTGTTTGATGGATATCGCTGATGCAAAAGGCGCTGTAAAAGAAGCTTCGCGGGTTTTGAAAAAGAATGGCCGTGTTATTTTTTCCATCACTCATCCTGTTTTCGATGATTATGCTCAGCAATGGACAACTATAAAAGAAAAGGGGCAAAAATATTTTGCCCGAGCAATTTATAAATATTTGTCTCCTGCAGTGTGGAAATTCAGATTTTGGGCAAGTGGGGTAAAGACTACCCAATATCATCGACCACTTGAAACATATTTTAGATATTTGCGAAACGCTGGTTTTTTGGTTGATGAATTTAGAGAAATTGCAACAAAAAAGAAAATTAAAAAAGCAACTAAAGAAACGAGGGGTGTAAGACTGCGCCGATCGAGATATACCACTCTTATAGAAAAGAAAATGAAAGAACTCGCTGGAAAAGAAATACCACTATTTTTAGTCGTAAGAGCAGTAAAAATTAAGTAAATAATTTTGCCGTCAAAGAAAAACTTGAAATTGTCCAAAGAACGCGGCGAGCCCGCGCAGGCGGTTCAAGCCGCACATTACGGGGGGAGTAAAGTATCAAAATACTAAATCTTCAATCGCTCTGGGCGTTCCAACTACCATACTCTTTTATTCCGAGAAATTGTCGAGGATGAGAAATTGTTCGAGGAATTTAGAGAAAAAACTTTAAAGAGGGGGTTAAGAATAGAAGAACTAAAACGAAAAATCAAAGAGTTGGAGGAAAAATTGAGGGAAAAAGGAGAAAAATCGCCGTAATAAAAAGCCCACCGAAAGGGGCTTTTTGTTTTGACAAAATTGGGATATATTCAAAAACTTGACAAAGATTTTTGGCTTTGTTATAAAGAAAATAGAAACTTGAAAACAA
>Ga0210024_1002633_pt1 | contig 15299 bp, 18 predicted proteins | sample CryGeymeta201525_FD_183988 | JGI IMG/M metagenome (GOLD analysis project Ga0210024, IMG submission 183988) | Groundwater microbial communities from Crystal Geyser aquifers in Utah, USA - Crystal Geyser metaG 2015-25 (SPAdes) (version 2) | ecosystem: Environmental > Aquatic > Deep subsurface >... | reverse complement strand
TTCGGCTTTACAAATGCTTAATAATATTTTATGATAATAATATTCCCGAATTTTCGGGATTTTAGTTATTCCCCCTCTCCTTGCCAAGGAGAGGGCGGGGTGAGGTCATTCGGGGATCGTCCAATGGCCCGCCGTCGCTAACGCTTTGGCGGGTAAATAAGACAGCGGCCGGCGCCTGTCCGCCTCTGGCGGAGAACCGTTAATCCAGGCCTGCCCCGTCAAATAAAATTATAAAAACTTAACAAGCTTCTTAATATCGTTCGGGGATCGTCCAATGGTAAGACCGCGGCCTTTGGAGCCGTTAATCCAGGTTCGAATCCTGGTCCCCGAACGATGCGAAGAAAAAAAATTATATCTAAATTTTAGATATTGATTTTATGGATATACCATGGTAGTATATGAGTAAAACAATTTGGACAAAAGAATACGCTAAATTTATTAAGAAATTAAAGCAAGCCCGGCTTAAAGCCGGCTTGAGGCAGATTGAGGTGGCTAAAAAGTTAAAGCGGCCGCAATCCTATATTTCAAGGGTTGAATCCGGCGGTTATCGCCTTGATATTGTTGAAGTTAAAAGGTTTGCGAAAATTTATGGAGAAGATTTAAATAAGCTGATAAATTAACTTTTAGTAGAAGTCGTTTGTTTGAGGCCTGTTTAATCAAAATATATATTAGCAAAATTATGTTTTTTTATGTGGTATGCCAATAGAGGTCAAAGATCATGTGAACAAAAATACATTGACATCTTACATGCGCCATCAATTAAATTTACGTTTAAACTGAAAATGTTGATGAGATTAAAAGTTATGATATTAATTTAATACATGTCAGTTGCATTAATAGAATAGAAAAAGAGCTGGATTCTTTATGCGGAGATAAAATAATTTAACAAAACATATAAAAAACTATATTTTGGGGTTTTTGGCGGTATTTTTATTCTCAGGTTATACAACTTTCGCTGCCGAGATAGAACCAAGCCAGATAATAGTTGATATAGTAGTTATAAATGACGGTGCGGGAGAACTCAAGCCGAGTAACCTCAACTATCACGTCATGTACGGCGAAGCTACTGCTAGTAGCTTTGGTTTTAGTTCAGCAAGTTCAACAACATTTACTCTTGACCAGGGGAATCTCGAACGGCCCATGCTGTACGAAGTATTTATATCAAGGGAACCAAATGAAGAAAACCGTAATGTCTACGGTATTTATAATGGAGAAGAGTGGCAAAAAGTCGCTAACCTCTATAAACCATACTGGCCATCGGGCGGCGGTGTAACAACTTTTGCCGGTGATTGTATCGGAACTATTAATCCCGAAGAAGTTAAACGATGTACAATTACTTTTAATGACGGTGATATTAAATATGGGTGGGGTTATACTGAAATTTCTCCGGGTTTTTATAATGAGAAAATGCAACCGCTTACTACTGTTTGTACTTATAAAAATCGCGGTCAATTTTACGGTGATAAATTAGTTAAAGCTCCTGCGCCCTCGCCAGAGGATAACATTATTGGTTGTCTGACTATGAAAACGGAAGCTGAATATAAAGCGGAAGCCGAGGCTGCTGCAAAAGCTGCCGAACGTGCGTCACTTCTAGAATTAATTAGAGAAGAGATTTCAAATACAAATTCGGAACCAGTTCAGCAGCCACTGTCACGGCAGCAAACTCAATCACAACCTCTGCCTAGTATTGTATCGACTACCCCAACAACAGAAACTGAACAAACCAGCGATACTAATACGACAAATTCAACAAATATAACCGATAGCAATACCAGTATTGCAAATCCCGCAACCACAGCAGCCAGCGACTCCTCTGCGTCCATTATCAAAGACGCTAGAAATATTGGCAAAAGACTTGCGGGCAGGATTATTTTGCAGGTTCAACAAAGCGGGGAAGCGTGGTATTTGAGCCCAGGTACAAAGAAAGCTTATTTCCTTGGCCGCCCGGCTGATGCCTTCCGAATAATGAGGGAACAAGGGCTGGGAATTTCGGAGTCCACTTATAGAGCTATGGCTTCTAATGTGCCGAGAAACTTAGCGGGCAAGATACTTTTAAGAGTTGAAGCGAAAGGTGAGGCATATTATGCTAATCCGCAGAATTTGAAACTATATTATTTAGGTCGCCCATCTGATGCATTCAAGGTGATGAGAGAACTTGGGCTCGGAATAACAAACCAGGACTTCAATAACCTGTAATGTACCCATAAATTCAGAAAGGTATATTTGTTGGATTTTGCCCGCCAGACTCTGAATATCAATACAATGTATCTCAAGACTTGGGTAATTATGAAGTCACTTTTTGCTTGGGTGGTGAAACCGGAGAAATTAAAAGTGGAATCAATACAGCTACCCCTGCTGGAATAAAAAATCTTTTAATAATTTCAATGAATCGAAAGAGGCTGAACCGACCCTATGCAACGGAAAATATTGGAGCGAATGTCCGGCCGGGCAAAAAATTTATTGTAGCCTATCGGTGAAGCTCAATGTACACCAGATACAGAATAAATAATCAGGCAAATACTTCACTAAAAAATAGTGAAATAAATTTCAATTTTAAAGCAAGAACATGTCATATAAATTACTTTCTGTTTCTGATTTTGCTAAATTTGAAGAAATACACGATAAAGGCATTCTTGAACTAACGCTAAAATCGTGGGACGAGTTTCATGATGTTGTAAAAATATTTAACAATAATACGGACTATATTTGGCGAGGGCAGTCGGATAAAAAAGAATGGATATTAAATTCAACATTTGATAGGAAATTTCCCGTAGCTAACAGAGAGGTAGAACCTAAAAAAATATTAGATAATTTTAAGAGTAAATTAAAAGATTTGCAGCAAACCGTCAATCTTGATTTTTCCAGGGATTTTGAAATATGGGCGATAGGTCAACATTATAATTTGCCAACCCCACTCCTTGATTGGACTAAGAGCCCCTATGTAGCAGCTTATTTTGCTTTTTATAAAAAATCTGCCGAAGATGGAGCCATATATGCCCTTAATCGAGTAGTAAAAAGGTTGATAGTGAAAGAAAAGGACTCCGAAACCAAGGAAGTATTAGCAAAAAAAAGAAAAGTCGAGTTTGACTTTGACAGCAGTCATTTTTCTTGGAGCCATCACGCAAGGCTAATAGCACAAAGTGGTACTTTTACCAAAGCATATAATGGCAATGATATTAAATCAGTTGTTGAGGAATTTTGGTTAAAGGATTCAAGAGAGAAAAAAAATTACGAGACTAAAATTATTCTAACCAAAATTTTAGTACCCAATACATTTAGATGCGATTGCTTAAATTCATTAAAGTCGATGGGTATTACTCATGGCCGGTTATTTCCTGACTATGCCGGCGCGGTTGACATTTGCAAAATCGATTTAGGAATTGACGATTGTAGCTCAAATACGCCAAAAAAATGACAAAAATTCATTTTAATGCTTTTTATGGAAACATCATAATTTTTTTGCTATAATATAACTATGGGAAACAAAGAACAATTTCTAAAGATTTACGCTAATTTGCCCATTGGAGTGAGGCAGGAGATTGTTTTAGTTTTGGATGGCCGGCCGATTACTTGGGATGTGGTTTATAATGAAGTAGTATCAGATACGCCGTTAAGCAAAACAATCTTAGAAAAATTAGAAAATTTAAAATTTATTTAATAATATGGCCGAATATAAAAATACAAAAAAAATATTATCCGATGACGAGGTGCGTAAATTAGTTATGGCTCGCTTGTCTGTTTTATCAAAAGACACCATGATCTCTTTAGGATCAGAGGGAAGTTTCACGCGGGATGAATTAATTAAGAGCGTGGAAAACGGCGATAACATCGGGGAAAAATTGGCAGAAATTCAGCTTGAATGGCTAAGGTCATTTAAGGAAAGAGTGGCTGTATGAAAATGATCGTAACTCGACCACAATACGATATTACTACAAAATACCTCTCGGTTTGGGCCGGAGAGGTTATTAATTTTGCCCAGAAAAAGAAAATTGAAGTTATTGATTTATTCAAGGATAAAGCTAACAAAAATGATTTTACGGGCAGAGTTAAAAAATTAAAACCAGATATTATATTCCTTAACGGCCATGGCAATGACGATTGCGTAACCGGCCATGACGAAGAAAAATTAGTTGAAGCCGGGGATAATTATGATATTTTGCGGGACGCCATAACTTATGCCTTATCATGCAATTCAGGAAAAATATTGGGGCCGAAAGTTGCTGAAAATAATGAAGCGACATATATCGGCTATAAAGATAAATTTATTTTTGTTGCCGATAGCAATTATTCAACTCGACCTCAAGACGACCCAAGGGCTAAGCCGTTTATGGAAGCATCAAATCAAGTAATGATTTCTTTGCTCAAAGGCAATCGGGCAGGGGAGGCTTCGGAAAAATCCAAAAATAAATTTAAAGAGCATTTCATGAAATTATCATCCAGCCAGGCCGATCCTGATTCTCTGCAAGCCGCGCAATGCTTATGGTGGAATATGCGCAATCAAGTATGCCTAGGTAATTTAGATGCGGAATTAAAATAATTTGTCGACAAAATTTAAAATCGCCTAAAGTCGGGCTTTGCCCGTTAATGAATTTTTGCTTTTAAAAGCGTGGGCAGCCTGTCCGCCTTGGGCGGAGGCGCTTTTAAAAGATAGTTTAAAACTTTTTTTTCTTGTCCGCCGAAGCCTCGGCGTAGGAGGAGAATTCAGTTCGAGCTAATTCGTAAAATCCGAACACACTTGAACAAAGCTCCCAATTCAAAGCCAAACCCCATTCGGGTTTGGCTAAAAATCTAAACTTTTTATGGAATAAATCCTCGCTTAAAGAACGGTTAGTTTGGAGCGCTTTAATCTAGGCAATCGCGTATATGCTCCCAAAATTTGATTTCAATAAGATAAAATTCGCCACCGATTCGCCGACTTTTGAAAAAGCCGTGGCTTTGTACGAGAACGGGAAAGTGAAAAATTTTGAGGAGGGAATTGGCTCATATTCGGCGATCATTGAGGGCGGAAGAAATTATAATGTTTCAATAGAGGCGCGTCGTTTCGGCTTGGGGTATTGCGATTGCTATATGGGACAGAACGAATATCTCTGCAAGCATATGGTGGCATTATCAATTTACGCGGTGTTAGGCGGCAAGCCGATCGCGCCGGAAGATAAAAAATTGTACAGCGAACCGCGATGTTTTGGGAAATTAGGGGAATTATCAAAAACGGAATTGGCAGGAGTGAAAAAATCAATCAGCGATGCCGTTAAATACATCAAACCTTATAATGGCCCGTCGCGAACCTGGTTTGCTTATCAGGCCTCTTTGCAAGAAGGTTGCAACCGTTTGTCAGCGATAGTTTCCGGTTTGCCAGTAAGCGCGCAAACCGCCGAACTGATTGTTAAAATGCTTTTGCGTCTCGACAAAAAACTTTGTGCTGGAGTTGACGATTCGGATGGCACGGTCGGCGGATTTATTCAAGGATGCGTTGAAGTTCTTAAAGAGTTTGTTCAACATGACAAAAAATGCATTAATGTTTTTGAACTATTATGCGAGCAGCCGACTTGTTTCGGCTGGGAAGATCCATTGGTGCGGATGTATGATGAAAATAGGGCAGAATAAATGATAAAAAGGCAAAAAATGCCAAATTTTATATTAAATAAATTTGTTGCATTGTTATTTAAGATTAGCAAATTTATCGCTATCGGCATTGACAAGTGCCGGATTGATATGTAATATTCTTAAATCTCATGCTATAATATAATTAGCCCCCAAATTTTATGCGTATAAATAAATATATCTACAAACTTTCTAATTTGATAAGGAAAATGGGAATTGATTTTCATGAAAATGATAATCCACAAGTCATAGCGATGAAAAGAGAAATTGAAAAACTTGGCAAAATAGAATTTAAAATTGAGCAATATCCCGACGGCTCGTGGACGGCGGAGTCAACCAACCTTGACGGCATTATCACTGGCGGAACAAATACGCAGGATATTTCCGCGACTATAAAAGACGCGGTGTTTACTTATTTTGAAATTCCACCCCATCTCTGCGTTGATTCGTTGTTAAGGCGAGATAATGAACCGGTTACGATGAGGCAAAACGTATATGCCTAGCCGCAGCTTTTCTGACATCACTCAAAAACAATGGGAAAAAGCTTGTTTAAAGTTAGGTTTAGCAGTAGAAACAAAATCCGGCAAAGGCAGCCATATTCTAGTGAAACATCCGCAGACCGGACACAAATATACGATCCAGAAAAATTTGCATAAGTTTATAAACATAAAAATATTCAAAAAAATGCTGGAGTGGGGCTTCGACGAAGAGAGAATTTGGGAAGCATTAAAATAGTTTACAGTCTTATACATAAGTTGCTGAAATCGCCATCCGCGGCGATTTTTGTTATAATATAAATATCAAGATTGGAGCAAATTAAATCATACATTGCCGACAATACGATTTACTTATTCATTTTGGCCGTGGCGGCAATCTTAGCGACCATTCTCTGGGCCCACTATTTCATCTTCCAGACCATAGTCTTATTCTTAGGTCTCGCCAACCAGGCGGTTTTAAAAATTTTAAAAGCGGCTTTCATCTTGTTGCCGCTTAGTTTTATTTTGGCCTCAATTTTAATCCACTATTCTTTTAACGCCGTCGTTCGTTTTTATTATACCCTATCCGCCGTCTGGTTGGGGTTGGCTCTTTATCTTTTTTCCGCCTGCCTGTTAATTTATTTAATTTTATTTTTGGCAAAACCTTTATCGTTGAAGCTAAACGCAAAGATTTTAACTTTAGCTCTGCTGGCGGCCGCCGTGGCCGTAACGATTTACGGCCTAACGCAGGCGCAAAACATAAAAATCAAAAAACTTGAACTGGCTTTGCCCAATTTGCCGGCCAGCTGGCAAAATAAAACCGCGGTCTGGATAAGCGACCTGCATTTAGGCGCGATTGAAAATTACGAATTCTCCCGCCGCGTCGCCAAGCTGATTTTCTTAAGGCCATCGGCGACTCCGGCATCGTCTATCTAAATAATCAACTAGTTGACCTTGACGGCCTGCAAATCATCGGGGTGGATTACGGCACGGCTTACAGCCGAAAAAACTTCGCCGCCATTTTAGCCAACCTAAAAATTGACCGGAGCAAGCCCAGCATACTTTTGCGCCACGTGCCGGATAAAATTGACGTGGCGTCTCAATTCGGCATTTCCTTAATGCTCTGCGGGCACGCGCACAAGGGGCAACTTTTCCCCATCCAATATATTGAAGCTTTATTATACAATGGCTTCCACTCCGGCCTAAAAAAAATAGGCCAAACCCTAGTCTATACTTCTTCCGGCACCGGCACCTGGGGCCCGCCCATGAGAATTTTAGCCGACCCAGAGATCGTTGAGATAAAATTTAAGTGAAAAAACAAGCCCAGTTCTGAAAAATTATTTTTATCGCGCATATGAAATTGTAGCGACCGCAGGGAGCCCAAATTTCATCTAAGCAGGAAAAATAATTTTTCAGAACTGGGCTTCTGTTATACCTTAGAATACTTGCCCACCGCCACCAGACTGGCCAACAAATTAACCAAAGCGGCGGCCAAAAATTCCAAGCCGAAAATGGTAAAGAAATTACTGTTATAATAGCTTAAAATATTTACTTCAAAATCAAGGCCGTAAAAAAATGAAGCTAAATAAGGCTGAATCAAACCTAACAGCGGATAAAGAATGATTATGATAATCGCTACTCCCAAAAAAGCGTAAATGATTCCGGAAATTAGATGGGGGGCGCGGATAAACCAGGTGGAAGCGCCCACTAATTTCATAATGCCAATCTCGCGCCGATGGGTATAAATGGCCACGCGCGCCGTGTTATAAACTACCAAGGTGGTGATTAGAACAAACAGCAAACTGATAGTCAGGCCGACCTGGCTGGCTTTTTGCGTGATGTTGTTAGCTTTGGCCAACACGGTCTGGTAGTCTTCGAAATCCCTCGACTCAATAATATCGTCAGTAATTTTATTCAAGCTGGCGATTAATTCATCATAATTATTGACGTCCTTGGGCTTAATTACCAGGCTGGGCGACAACGGATTTTTCCCCAACTCAATTAAAGTTTGCAAAATCTCCGGCCTATTTTTATTTTTTTCGCGAAAAGCCTCGACCGCGGCCTGCTTGGAAATATAGTCAACCTGCCTGACCGCCTCCAGCTGACTGACTTTGGCTTTAAGCGCCAGAATGCGGTCTTCGGCCGCGTCAGTCTTCAAATACAAGCTCACGTCAATTTTATTCTTAACCGCGCTGATAGTTGAAGAACTGAGCACCTTTACCGCCAACAGCAAATTTACTGAAAATAAAGCCAAAACTAAAATCATCAGCGTAACCAGCGACAGCCAAATATTGCGAACCATGTCCTGAATGCTGAATTTTATAACTCGGAAAAATGACAAGAGAAACATAAAAATTGTAATTTACCCCAGTTAAATAAAGCCGCCGATGAAGTCGGTGGTTAAATATAAGTCGCAGTTGGTGGTCTAAAGCCATCAACAAGCGACACATATTTAACGGGGTTTATAAAATATATTTTCCCACCGCCTGGTCGTTGACGATCAGGCCATGGTCGATGGTGATGACGCGCCGGCGCAGCTTATTGACAATCTCCCGGTTGTGCGTCACCAAAGCCACGGTGGTGCCGAATTTGTTTATTTTTTGCAGAATTTCAATGATTTCATCAGCATTGATTGAATCTAAATTGCCAGTCGGCTCGTCGGCCAAGAGGATCTTCGGACGATGAACCAAGGCGCGGGCGATCACGGCGCGCTGCTGCTCGCCGCCGGAAACTTGCTGGGGATAACGGTTCATTTTATCTTCCAGGCCCACGATTTTCATCACTTGCGGCACAATGCTATTGATTTTTTTTAAGCTTTGCCCGCAAACCTGCAAAGCGAAAGCCGCGTTTTCCAGCAAAGTTTTTTTATTAAGCAGTTTAAAATCCTGAAAGACCACGCCGATTTGCCGCCTTAAGACCGGAATGGCCGCCGGGCCGATATTGGTAATATCCCAGCCGCCGACGATAATTTTACCGTTACTCGGCTTCTCCTCGCCGATTAACAGCTTAACCAAAGTAGTTTTGCCCGTACCCGATTGGCCGACGATGGAAACAAATTCGCCCGGTTTAATATGTAAATTGACTTGATACAGCGCTTTGATATCCGGCGGATAAATTTTAGTTATATTAACAAGCTTAATCATAGTTATTGTTGTTTTATTGCCTTCAGGCCATACTTTAAAAGCTCCTCGGTTTCGTCAAAACTGGCTTGACGGCTGGCTGTTCCCAAGGTAACGGCGATCAGCTGATTGCCGGACTTATCTTTGACCCTAGCCATCAGGCAATATTGCGCCTCATCAAGAAAACCGGTTTTTGAACCAGTGATATTCAAATCACTTACCGCTAAAAGCTGGTCCGTATTTTTTATTTTATGAGATTTCTTCGTGTTTAAAGTGGTAAAGGCGTAGACGGGCATGGTGCTGGCTTTTTCTATCAGCGGATTGGCATAGAGCTGTTTAGTTATTATAGCATAATCCAGCGCCGAGCTCACGTTGGCCGGCGCTAAGCCGGTCGGCTCAACGAAGCGCGTTGCGGCGGCGCCCCAATCGGCCGCTGCCTGATTCATGGTTTTAATGAAATCATCGCGACTCAAGCCGCTTACCCGGACTAAAGTCTCAATGGCGTTATTGGCCGAACCGACCAAGGCCGCGTAAAGCAAATCTGCCAGGGTCAAGCGGTCGCCGTCTTTTAAATTTAACCTGGCTGATTCCCATTTTTTGACGTACTGATAATTATAATTTTCATCGGCCAGGCGGTAAGTCACGATTTTATTTAAACTCGGCCGAGTGTCAAAAAAAACTTTTATGGCCACCAGCTTGGTTAAACTGGCCAAAGGCAGGGTGCTGGTGGCATTTTTTTGCCATAAAATTTCGCCGGTTTTTTCATTAATGACCACGGCGGCTTTTGACGAGACTGACGGCTCGCTTTTAGCGCCGGTGCCGCTGATGCCCAAAAGCCGGCCGCTTGACGGAGCGATTTTTAAAGGCTCAACTCTTACCCTGATCACGCCTTGGCTTAGGGAGGCAATCTTTCTAAAAGCAACTTTATCCAAATCAACCGGCCGATCAGGATAGAGCCTTTTGTCCGGACCGAAATCGTTCACCACCACGTCCACGGATTTGCCGTTGGCCAAATTAACCACCCGCGATTTTGAGCCTTTGGGAAAATCCGGCGAAGCCGCGAAGTCGCCTTTTTTATAGCTATACCAACTAGCCTGGCCGATTACCCTGGCCTCGGGATTGGCGAAAACCGCCAGCCTGGCGAAATTAAAGAAAATCTCGCATCTGACCGAATTATCTTTAACCAGCTCGCGGCAGATAAGCGGCCGCCAAGAAGAATAATTTTTATCATAAAAATAAATCTGCTTATAATAATCCGAAGCTTGGTCGTATTTAATTTCCACTAACAAGGATTTGGCGCCGTCATAAGCCGATTTATTTAGTAGCTCGTATTGAAAAATGCCGCTTAATTTATCCAATTGCCAGGGCCGGTCCATGGCTTCGTCCACTCGGTTTATCTGTACGCCGCTGGCGTCTTTTAAAACTCCCTTGGGCAGTATCAGTTTAAACCAACCGCCAAAAGCCTTAATCTCATAACCCTTGGCCGCGGTTTCTTTACTGATGTTAAGATAATATTGATTTTCGGCCGGCGCTGGATTTTCCGCCGCGTAAATAAAACCACCGGCCATCGGCGCCAGCGTTAATATTAGTAAAAAGATTATTATTTTTTTGCCTATTTGACTTTGACTAACCATACAAATATAATTATAGCATAAATAATGCGCGAGTGTAGTATAATGGTTATTATGCAAGCTTCCCAAGCTTGAGACGGCGGTCCGATTCCGCTCACTCGCTCCAAGATTTGACTTTCAGATTTTTGACCAGCCATTTCGTGGGTGGCGCACAGCGCCGCCCATTGATTTTGGGGGTTTCCGCGCGCTTCGCGCGCGGCCAAGCGGAAGTTCGAGCCGAACACTTGTTCGGCAGCAACCTTTTTCTCAAAAAGGTTGCTATCCCTTGCGATTTTTTCAAGATTTGAAGCGACTTTTATCCATTCTTTCATCGGTTCGAGCCAATCATTCTGCTTTTGTTTAAGTTTTATATTTTGCTCGTCCAGCGACTTCTTTTCATATAATAATTTTGCTTTTTCTATGCGATATATTTCTCGGTCTATGTCCTGCTCTAAATAGCCATCAAGAAGTCGCTGGAGCTTTGTTTGTATGATTCGGATTTTTTCTTGCGACACTTGAACAAAAGCAGAAACGGATTGGGCGGATTCTTTTTTATCTTTTTCAAGCCGGATTTGTAGTTTTTTTGCCCAATCCGGTCGCAAAGAAATTTTTTGAAGCAGAGAGGAAATTTGTTTATCTAAAACCTCTTGGCGAATACAGGGTTCGGAACACTTGAAACCTTTTCGCTTTTTTGTGCAGTGATAATAAATATAATAATGCTCGTTGCCGTTTTTTTGCTTCTTAACCTTGTATTCGCCAGTGATCATCATGCCACAAGTGCCGCAACGCAATAATCCGCAGAAAACTTGCGGCTCAATTTTTGTTTTATGTCTCGGCCGTCCTCTCTGCTTCAAAATTTCCTGAACTTTATCAAAAAGTTTTTTTGCGATGATTGGCTCGTATTTGCCTTCGTGGATTTCTCCGGCGTAGCGGAATAATCCGCAATAAAACGGGTTTGAAAGGATAAAAGTTGCTCTTGTTATGTGGATTTTCTTTCCGCTTTTTGAAACAATTTTACTTTGCGCCAAAAAGTCGGAAATATCTTCCAGCCGATGATTACCCTCGGCGTATAATTCAAACGCTTGACGAATAATCGGGGCGCGTTTTTTATCTACTACAACAGTTTTTATTCGCGAGTCATTAAGATAGCCAACCGGAGCAAGTGAGGGATATTCGCCCCGTCTCACTTTTTGGCGCAATCCTCTTTTCGTGTTTTCGGAAAGAGAATCCACATAGTATTTGCTTTGCCCAAAAGCGATATTCAACATAAACTTTCCTTGCGGCGTTGGTTCAAACCAGAATTGCGGAAATTTCAACGCCGCAATACGCCCGCAATCAATCAGGTAGATTATTTGTCCGCCGTCCACAGAATTGCGCGCCAATCGGTCGGGGTGCCAAGCCAAAATTCCGTTTGCCTCGCCCTTTTCAATACGCTTCATCACTTCGCCGAATATCGGACGGCCCGGAATTTTGGCTGATTGTTTCTCAATAAATGTCTCAACAACATTCAGATTATTTTGTTTGGCAAAGGCGTGCAATTCTGTGATCTGTGCCTCAATGCTCAAAATTTGTCTTTCCTCAACATCAGTGGATTTGCGGGCGTATAAAAAGAATTTTTGCGATTGATTATTGTCCATAAATTTTGAAAATTATTAAAACTTAAATGGCCGCCCTTGGTGCGCTCAACTCGATTGCTCAAGCTGAATCCAAAGACGGCCATTAAAATAAGCAATCGAATCGTTGAGCGCAAATTTATTATAGCAAAAATTCTTTTTTTGGGCAAAGCAAATACAAAAATCGCAAGGGATTTCGAACCTCCGCTTGGCCGCGCGCGAAGCGCGTGGAAACCCCCAAAATCAATGGGCGGCGCTGTGCGCCGCCCACGAAATGGCTGGTCAAAAATCTGAAAGTCAAATCTTGGAGTATATTTATGATTTCGCTCGAACCTATTTTATCAAAAATTCCTGAAAAAATCCAATCGCTCCGCCCCCCTGCCGAGCCGCCCTCGCTTTGGCTGGCGAAAATTTTTGCGGCGGGCTATGGTTTTTGTGGATAAACTGTGGTAGTATGAAATTGGTTGACAACTCCATTATCTTTAACTATAATTTTATCAGTATGAATACTACAAAAACCATTTTGCTTGTGGTCGTCGTGGCCTTGGTCGTTTCGTTTATTGGAGCCAAGATTTTTTCCGGCGTATCGGGGCCGACTGGAAATAACCTTTTGGACACCGTCTTGGGTAAAGGAGAAATACGGGCTGGATATGTCGTATATCCACCGTCACTTATTAAAGACCCGAACACGGGGCAGTTGTCCGGTATTTTCTATGACGGGCTTGAGGAAATGGGGAAAAATCTTGGCCTAAAAATAAACTGGGTTGAAGAAGTTGGCTGGGGCACGATGATTGAGGGACTGAAAGCCGGACGGTACGACATAATCGTAACCGGCCTGTGGCCAAACTCGGCGCGGGCGAAAAATGTTGATTTCACCGGTCCGCTGTATTATAGCGCAATCGGTGTGTATGTACGTGCTGCCGAAAATCGGTTTGCTGATCTAGACAGAATCAACGCACAAAATGTAACCATTGCCACCATTGACGGCGAGATGTCATCGTTCATCGCTCAATCAACCTTCCCGAACGCAAAGACGCTTTCCTTGCCGCAAGATACCCAAGTGGCCCAATTGCTGCTCAACATCACTACAAGAAAGGCGGATGTAACTTTTGTTGAGCCGGCGATAGCAGAGGAATTTTTGTCAAATAACCCTGGCTCTATCAAAAACATCGCCAAAGACCGGCCTGTGCGATACTTCGGCAACACAATGGCGGTGCCGAAAAATCAAGACGGCTTCAAGGCAATGATAAACACCGCAATTGATGAACTGTTTTATGCCGGGAAGGTGGACGAGTTGATAAAAAAGTACGAAAAGTATCCTGGCTCGTTCTACCCGGTAGCCCAGCCGTACACCTTGCCGTAAAAGTTTATGTTTAGCACTATTACTAACATTCTTGTGCAGTACAAGGAAGGCCTGCTATCAGGCCTTCTTGTCACTTTGGGGCTTGTGGCAATCGTCTGGTTGTCCGGTTTGATTTTTGGCGTGCTTTTTGGCATTTACGCCCACCAAAAGAAAAGCACCGGCAGTTCTTTGAAGGTGCTTTGGTTTTTGATTTCTAGCACGCCGATTCTGGTTCTTTTGTTTTGGCTCCATTTTCCATTGCAAGAAATTTTGGGGGTTGTAATACGGCCGTTTATTACCGCCTCATTCGCTTTCTCAATCGTCAATATAATTTTTGTAGCGGCGATTGTAAGAGACGCGCTTGAGCAATTTCCAGAGCAATACGCGATCGCAGGAAAAGTTAGCGGACTTAACGACCGAGAAATTTTTACAAAAATTAAATTCCCGTTCATTTTCCGAGCGGTTATTCCCCAATTTCTTTTTCTGCAAGTCGCAATGCTCCAAGCAACAATTTTTGCAAGTTTGATTTCAGTCAATGAGATTTTTCGCGTTGCCCAGCAGATAAACTCGATGATTTACAAACCAATCGAAATTTATACAACCCTTGCTTTGTTTTTTATCGCAATTTGTTTGCCACTTAATCTTCTCGCGTATTGGCTGAAAAATAAATATACGCGGGACCTTTCCGAAAAATAATATGTTGTTCGCAAAGAATATAACTAAAAAAATAGATGGCAGGGAAATACTGAAAGATGTATCTCTTTCGCTTGAATGCGGCGAGATTGTTTCTGTTATCGGCCCCAGCGGGGCCGGAAAAACAACTCTTTTGCGAGCAATTTCTTTAATTGACTTTCCAAATTCTGGCGCGCTCACAATCGGAGAAAATAAATATCAATTTCCATTAGCAGAAACAGAACAAATCAAATATCCTTATCCCGACCTAACAGTTGTTTTCCAACAGCTTTTCATTTGGCCCCATTTAACTATTAGGCAAAATCTGACTTTACCTTTGAGAGACAATTTTGACGAAAAGCATTTTGACGAAGTTACCGGATTATTCCAAATGAAAAACTTCTTGGATAGATACCCCAACGAAGTTTCAATTGGACAACGGCAAAGAGCGGCGATTGCTCGCGCTTTATTGTTAAAACCAAAATACCTTTTGCTGGACGAAATAACCTCGGCTTTAGACATCGAACAGTCGCACCTCATTCTAAGCCACCTCAAACAAATTGCGGAAAGAGGGGTTGGAATAGTTTTTGTGAGTCACGCCTTGCACTTTGCTAGTAAAATTAGTAGCAGGGTTATTTTTCTTGACGAGGGCAAAGTTGTTGAGGAAGGTTCAGACGATATTCTACACAATCCAAAAACAGAAAGATTGCAGAGGTTTATCAACATCTCTCATCAAGTTATTTAGCCCGCCGCAAAAATTTTCGCCAGCCAAAGCGAGGGCGGCTCGGCAGGGGGGCGGAGCGATTGGATTTTTTCAGGAATTTTTGATAAAATAGGTTCGAGCGAAATCATAAATATACTCTATG
>Ga0210024_1002628_pt1 | contig 15314 bp, 11 predicted proteins | sample CryGeymeta201525_FD_183988 | JGI IMG/M metagenome (GOLD analysis project Ga0210024, IMG submission 183988) | Groundwater microbial communities from Crystal Geyser aquifers in Utah, USA - Crystal Geyser metaG 2015-25 (SPAdes) (version 2) | ecosystem: Environmental > Aquatic > Deep subsurface >... | reverse complement strand
TCAATTTTCACCTTGAAAGTGGTGTTTGGCAAAGCCTCAACGACTGTGCCATTAAATGTTGGCTTTTTATTATCTATCACAGCAATTATTGTTTGTCAACCCAGTAGAAGAACTTTGACCTGCACGAAATACAGCGAGCTAGGTTGCCTCTCTTAATATTTATTAAATTATCTAATTTGTAAATCATGTTTTTGAGTTAAAATTCTTTTGTGGCGAGCTGTTGTCAAAGTCCTCTACTGGGTCAAAGTAATATTAATCTTATCTGAATTACCCGGAGCTTGCTTAACCCAGAATGGCCACAGGGAAATTGTGGCGCTGTTGATGAAATTTTTATTGGAAATGACATTTCTCATACCGTTTTCATCAAGCCCGGCCAATTCTTTTTTTAATCCGGCTAAATCAGCAGCGAAAGCGTTAGCTTTGTCAAGTTCAAAAGTAAAGAATATCTCGCCTTTTTTAAAATCCGACCTTGTAGCTTGAGGATAAGTTATATTATCTTCAAAATCAAAATTTTTCAAGTCCGGATACTTATTGGATACCGAGTAATCAACTAATGCTCTAAAATCTTTTTCCTTAAAAAATATTGCCTGCCAAGTAATTTTCATACTAACAATTTGAGAATCGGCTTTGAAGTCATCTGTTTTGACGGTTGATGCGCCATCAATTAATTTTAAATCGGAATCTTTGAAGGTATTTAGAGTGTCGTTTTTAAGTTCGCTTACTAATGCGTCTTCAAGATTTTTTTTAGTTTTTTCGATTTCTTGACTTGAAAGCGTTGAATTATTTTGTACGAGAGTCATTGGTTCGGTGCTTTCGGCGTAAAAACCGGCGTATTTTGGAGATCCTTTAAAACCGGGAATCGTAAAATAGGATGGCCCGATTTGGTATTCTTTTCCAGCCGCATCACTGACCACTTCTACTTTAATGGAACTAGGGACCAGCTTGGTGCCAGACATTTTTGCCCCCGGAACAATCACCGGATTTTGAATCCTAAAAATTTTTCCATCTTTAGTTTCAAATCTGGTTTGAGCGACTAATTTTTGAGGAACGGCGCTATAGGCATTATATATATAAATAAACCCGCCGGCTTTCAAAGACAAATTAGCGCTGTCACTCAAGGTTTCAATTGTCTTTGAGCCGGATTTAGTCAAGAGAAAATACTGTCCCGGAATAATTCCATTCGCCAGATCAGACGAGCTTATGTTTTTGCTGATAGCAACCGGGATAGCCACTTTTATAGGAACTTCTCTTAACGAAAGTTTAACGTTGGCCTTTGGCAATATTAAGTACATTGTCGTTGTTAAAAGCAAAACTCCAATGCCGACAAAAGACACAACTATTCGGTTAAAAGAAAGTAATCTTTTAGAACCAATAGTCGGAAATTTATTTTCAGATTTGCTTTTTGGCTCATTATAAAAATCTTCTAAATTCTTTTCTAATTCCGAATCATTATTTTTATTTAACTCAGGGACAATATTTTCATTTATTATTTCATAAATAACTGGTTCTTGTTGAGGAATAAAATTTGGTTCAATCTCATCGTGCGTTTTAAAAGATGGGGGCACAATGTCCAACATTTTTTTTAATTCTTTTCCTCCTTTGTGTAAATTAGAATTATAAATTGGCAATTGGATTTTTTCAGCAAAAATTTTGATTTCATTATTTTCCGTGCTTATAAATAATTTTTTATCTACACTTTCAGCTTTTTCCTTTAAAATTTTAATCGAATTTAAATCGATCGCTAATATTGAGTTTTTCGGCAAAACTAAAACGACCTCGGGGTATTTTGACCTCATTAAACGGTCAATTAAAATTGCCGCATTATCTTTAGTTCTGGCGCGAATTATTTCAAAACCTTCTGACATTGATGTAATTATATCTCATTTTTGTTTATTATTCCACGATAGCTCTTATCCGTCTTATGCCGGCTGAAGAACTTTCTTCTTTAATTATTTTGAACTTACCTATCTCGCCCGTATGTTTAACATGCGGCCCGCCACAGATTTCTTTTGAAAAATTATCAATGCTGTAGACTTTTACTCGTTCGCCGTATTTAGATTCAAACGCGCCGGTCGCTCCCGCCGTCCTTGCTTCCTCCAATGTCATCTCTTCCATTTTCACCGGCAAGTCCTCTTTGATTTTATCATTCACCAAATCTTCGACTTGCCTAATTTCTTCCGGCGCCATCTTTTGATTATACGAAAAATCGAAACGCAAACGCTCGGGCGTGATATTCGAGCCCTTTTGCGACACTTGATCACCTAAAACTTGGCGCAACGCCGCCAGCATCAAATGCGCAGCCGTGTGATACTTTATAGTTTCCTCTGAAGCATCAGCCAAGCCACCCTTAAACATTCCAGCCGAAGCGGTGCGGGAAAGTTCTTGGTGTTTTTTAAATTCGGCGTCAAAATCTTTTTGATTTAAATTTGCCGCTTTAGTTCCGGCAAAATCTTTAATAACGTCGAAAGTCAGCCCATAACTCTCAAAAAGATTAAATGCCCTTACCGCGTCTAAAATATCAATCTTTTTTAATTCTCGAATTCCATTTTGCATTGCTTGCCGAAATTTTTCATTTTCTTCTCTGAATACCTGTAAAACTATTGTTTCATCCAAATTATCGTAAAAATCTTTATACTTGCGCACTACACCTTTCAATAAATTTTCAATATCCAAAAAATTTATTTCTTTATAGAAATGCACCATCATTCGGCGCATAAGCCTGCGCAAGATATATCCCTGTTCTTTATTGGAGGGGCGAACTTTATCAGAAATCAAAAAAACAACAGCTCTACTGTGGTCGAGTATAATGCGTCTAATTCTTTCATCCATAATTGCAGGAAGCCCCTCCGGAATAATATCCATAAATAAATCTGTTTCAAAAACAGTGGGAGTATTTTGTATAGCCATTGCTAAGCGCTCCAAACCCATTCCAGTGTCAACACCTTTTTGTTTAAGAGGTTTTAAAATTTTGTCAGGATTGCAATAATATTCATTAAAAACTAAATTCCAAATCTCAATATTATCAACATATATTTCACTTGTCGGTCCACAAGGACCTTCATTGCCGGTCGGCCCCCAGAAATTATCTTTGTGGCCGGCTTTTTTTATTTTATTATCCGATAAACCCAAAGATTTCCAAATTTCTATTGATTCTTTATCTTCAGGAACTTCGTTGTCGCCATTGAAAACTGAAACATAACAACGCTCCGGCGATATTCCCATTTCTTTCGTTATAAATTCCCAGGCCCACTTAATGGCGTTTTCTTTAAAATAATCCCCAAAACTAAAATTACCGAGCATTTCAAAAAAAGTGAGGTGGGATTCGTTACCGACTTTATCAATATCGGAAGTTCGAAATGATTTTTGGATTGAAGCAGCGCGACGAGCACCAAAATCTTTTATTGGGTCCTTCTCGCCGGTATAATAAGATTTAAATTGTTGCATTCCGGCGGTGGTTAAAAGCACCGATGGGTCGTCTTTTGGCAAAAGCGAAGAAGACGGCACAATTTTGTGTCCTCTTTTCTCAAAAAACTCCAAAAAATTTTTCCTTATTTCCTTTGAAGTCATATTTCATATATTAACAAACAATAACTCCTCCGCCAAGCATTTCCGGGCCTTTATAGAAAACTGCACTTTGGCCGGGAGTTATCGCTCTCTGCGAGTTGTCAAAAACAACTCGCAGGTTTCGAATTTCTAATTTCGAATTTCGAATTTCAACAAGCTGCGCTTGTTGTAAGGGTTGGCGGTATCTGATTCTTGCCAAACATTTTAAGGGCAATTTTGGTCGCTTACCAGAAATCCAACTAATATCTTTAGCGATTAATTCTTTTGAAAATAATTTTTGGCTTTCGCCTTCGGCAACCCATAATGTATTAGCGTCAACATCTTTTGCAGCAACATAATAAATTTTTCCCTGCTCGCCAGGCAAACTTCCTTTAATGCCAATCCCCTTTCTTTGGCCAATAGTATAGAAAATCGCGCCGTCGTGAGTTCCTATAATTTTGCCGTCAATTGTTTTTATTGGTCCAGGATTTTTCCCAAGCTTTTCTTTTAAAAATCCTGCCACGTCAATTTCACCGATAAAACAAACGCCCTGCGAATCAGGTTTTTCCGCTGTCGGCAAACCATATTTTTTTGCCAATGCCCGCACCTCGGATTTAACATAGTCCCCGATTGGGAAAAGACAATATTTTAGCTGATTTTGCGTCAAAGTCCATAAGAAATATGACTGGTCTTTATTTAAATCTTTGGCCTGCAATAATTTATTATTTGCCTTTCGGACATAATGCCCTGTCGCGACATAATCCGCGCCCAGCTGCAGCGCTTTCTTTAAAAACAAACCAAATTTAATTTTTCTATTGCACATCACGTCGGGATTGGGAGTAATGCCGGAAGCGTATCCTGAAACCATATAATCAACTACCGATTTTTTGTATTCATCTTCAAAATCAAAAACATAAAACGGGATATTCAAAACGCCGGTGACTCTTCTGGCGTCTTCCGCGTCTTTTGCGGCACAATCGATTAAAGACCATCCTTTCATATACACCCCGACAACATCATATCCTTTGTTTTTTAACAACAAAGCGGCAACAGAGCTATCAACTCCGCCCGACATGGCTACAAATACTTTTTTCCCTCCTTGACTTTTCATAATAAAAATATCTTAGTATAAAAGTTATTTTTAATCAATAAAAAACCCCTGACAAAGTCAGGGGTTGTATTTCTTTAAATTTCACAAATTCCAGCAGTACATGTCAGTTCATGCGCACCTTTTTCATCATAAGACTCATATACCAAAATTTGCGAGTAATCAATTTCAGGAAATTCTCCCAATTTACGTTTATATTCTTCTTCTGTAATTTCCTCATAAACCGGTTGAGGATAAATACTGTCATCGCGAGGTAAAAAAGAAAGTCCGCCTACAATATCCCAATTTTCCCAAAGCCAATTACCCACTTTTAACCATTCATCTTCATTAACGTAAATTGTTATTGAAGGATTGTGTTCAGTGTAATTAACTTTAACTTTTTTCCAATATTCAAGCTGTTCAAGAGCATTTAGGTCGTGTCGAGTGATAGCATTTTCAGGAGATTTCATTGGAAATTCTAAAACATAATTAGTTGCCTGACCATCTGGCTGACCATACTTAGGATGATGCGGGACTTTTTGGTCCCTTAGCATCTTAAACAGCGGGTCGGCCGCATCAATTTCAACACGCCTAATATAATACTTGGCATAGCGCGGATGCATCCCAGATGAAGTATTGACGAGCTGTGAAACCGTACCCGACGGTTTGACGCATGTTACGCAAGTGGAAGGGTTGATACCGAATCGTTCGGCAAAAATGCGATTCACTCTAATAACCTCTTCTTTTAATTTTCGCAAAACTGCCTCATCGCGAACAATCGGCGAATCCCATTGCCCGGTTATGGATACGCCTAAAAGTCGTTCTTCTTCACAATTCTTTTTCCACTCTGAAGATAAAAAGGGGAAATCGGTTAAAGTAGCTTGGTAAGTTCCAAGCAAAGTTGCGTAGAAAATCTTTTCCATCAGATCTTTAAAACTATCGAATGCTCGAACAATCGTCTCGGTAACGTTGCAAAATTGTTTTGAGCGCAAAACTATTTCGCCACAAGGATTTGTCCCACTTTTTTCAAAATGAGGGCCGAAAGTCAATAAGCGACGATGCGGTAATTGAAATTCTAGCCCCCCTCTATTAAAGATGCCTCGTTCGCCAGATCCGCTGTTTATTAACGAAACCCATTCTTCGAGAAATGCCGGCAAACTGGGTTTTTCATTGTAAGCAGCCGAATTATTAGCCATTTGCCGTTCGGGATGTTGCTCAAAAAATCGACCAACTTTCGCCAGTCGCATATCCAAGTCGTCCAAGTCAGATAAAGAAAGTTCAGCGCTGCGTCTAACGCCTCCCATAATAACAGCATCGCCAATTTTACACATGATATCGTGGGCATCAATCGGTTTAAGTCGACGGCCTTGTCTGTTTAAAATTCTTGCACGGCTAAATTTCAACAATCTTTTCAAAGGATCAGGACCGGAGGCCCATCCACCCATAGTATTTAGGCGGGTTCCGTAGGGACGAATTTCAGAAAAATCAAAATCGATCTCGCCCCCTTTCATCCAAGTTTCTACGCCTAAATTTAAAGCTTCAGCCCAACCTTCCTTGCTGTCAGGTACTTTAAAAGCCGGGAGAATCATGCCTTTTTGTTTTTCAACTTTAGGCAATTCCTGAATAAAATTTTCTTCAACCGAAAAACTTATTCCGGCGCCGCACATCAGTACATATAATTGTTCGCCAAAGTCTCTAATATGTTCGATGGCTTGATATGCGCAATTATAGGCAGCGACATTAGTAGCACGCGCCGCTTTGCCTGCGCTCCATATTAAGCGCATTGATGGCATTGTTTTTTGGCACAGAATAATTTGTCGAGTCTGCTTGTATTCTTCAGGAGTCAGGCGATCGCCAATTTTTTCGAACATAAAAGACATATAACGATCAACTGTTTCAACCCAAGTTTCTCGGCGATTTTCATCTGGAATCCACCGGGAATAGTGACTAAAGTAAATGAATTCCTCATAAGGTCCTTGGAAATATTGTTTACTCTCGTCAACTAATTTTTTTATTTCCGGAGAAACATCTTTTTTTGTAGACCGGATTTTTGCGCGTTCATGTCGGTAGACAATATACGCCTTCGCGGTCTTTGAATAATCACCGAGAATAAGATTTTCCTCAACAATATCTTGAATTTCTTCAATCGTGGGAATACCGCCACTGCGATAAATTCTTTCTAATTCCTTAAATACTTTATTAGAAACAATCTCGGCGTCGGTAAAAGCTAAAATCCCCCTAAGGTCCGTACCAACTGTCTGCATGGCTTTCCAAATGGCATTGGTAATCTTAATTTGGTTGAATGACATAATCCGGCCATCGCGTTTTCTCACCTGAGATAATAGGCTTTCTTGATTAGACATTATTCTCTCCTCCTCCCAATCTGTAGATATTTAAATTTTAAAGACCGAAACAAAAGTGCTAAAAATATAACATCTGCTCTTGTTTTTTGTCAAAAAAACTTTTAAAATAACAAATCATGCTTAACTATAATGAACTAAAACCTGGTGTCGTTTTTATTTTGGACGGCGAACCCTATGAAGTTTTGGAATTCAGTTTTTTGAGAATGCAACAACGAAAGCCAGTAGCCCAGACCAAAATCAGAAATTTAATCACTGGCAAAATATTAAATCGCAATTTTCAGCACACCGAAAGCTTTCAAGAGACGGAAATTGATTATAAAAAAGTTAAATTTCTCTATTCACACAGGAACAAATTTATTTTTTGCGATATTCAAAATCCGTCGGCTCGCTTTGAATTGCCCGCCGAGATTATTGGCGAAAAGGCCAAATTTTTCAAACCGAATTCCGAAGTGGAAGTTGTAAGTTTTCAAGGCAAAACCATCAATATCAGATTGCCAATTAAAATGGATTTTAAAGTTGTTGAAGCGCCGCCTAGTACGCGTGGCAACACAGCTCAAGGCGGCACCAAAACCGTCACCATAGAAACCGGCGCTCAAATTTCGGTACCATTGTTTATCAACGAAGGCGACATAATAAGAATCAACACTCAAACCGGAGAATATGTAGAGCGAGTCGAGAAATCAAAGAAATAAATATCGTATTTTCCTGTATAATTGGCTATAGCTATTTATACGGAAATTCTTTATTTTTTGGGGAAAGTGTCTTCTAAAATCTTTTTTAGGCCTTCCACGTCAACGCTTTTGCGCTGTTTCTTGTCCTCCATGGCCCCGCCTGACCGTCGGGCAGGTTTGGCAGGCCTGCTTGTTGAACGGACAGGCTTAAGTTTCATTTCCGCAAAACAATCTTTGCAGTAAACCGGTCGGGCCGGGTCGGGCTTGAAGGGAACCTTAATGTCTTTCTTGCAACTGACGCACACGGCATCAAACATCGCTCTATCCTCCGACTTGTCCGCCGAAGGGACTTCTTCAACGCCTGTTGCCGCCGCAATAGCTTTCTCAACTTCAGCTCTGGGGGTGCTGTAAGTCTTTCTTGAATGCTCTATTATTTCATTAGTGTAGGAAATTTCCGGTTTCAATATCGGCGGCAGAGTCATTGCCGAAAACGGCCTTGAAGGCACGCCATCAATCATTAAGCGCAAATAAATATTATAATTTGGCAAATTTAATAAATCCTGGGCCACAATATTGGGGCCGAACTGTTTTTCTTCAAGAAATTCAACGTCTTCGCCGCCGGTTCTAAAAGCGACAAAAGTGCCAACATTGCCAAAGATCGCGTCTTTCACTCTGGTGTTTTGGTCGTGGACCAATTGTCCGATATATTGATTGGTAATAATAAGATCTAGCCGGTATTTTCGAGCCTCGGACAATATGGTCGCAAAACTGTCAGTAACAAAATTTTGGAATTCATCAACATAAAGATAAAAATCTTTACGTTCTTCTTCCGGAATATCAACGCGGCTCATGGCGGCAAGCTGTATTTTGGTTATAAGCATGCCCCCTAAAAGTTTTGAATTATCTTCGCCAACCCGCCCTTTAGACAAGTTCATTATAATAATTTTTCTTTCATCCATTACTTTCCTGAAGTCAAAAGAAGAATGCGACTGACCGATAATATTTCTGATGACTGCGGCCGAACTGAACTGGCCGATTTTATTTTGAATGGCCGCCGTCGCCTCTTGTTCGTAACGCTGCTGGTATTTGGCATACTCTTGAGTCCAAAAGGCTTTGATAACCGGGTCATCCAATTGATCAACAACTGATTTTCTAAATGCTTTATCGGAAAACATCCTGTTAATGCCTAAAAGCGTTGATCCGGGTATCTCAAGAAGAGACAGCACCGTATTATTCAAAATATATTCCATTCTTGCCGACCAAACATCAGGCCAAATCTTTTTAAAAACTCCCATTAAACCTGAAGCCACAAGGTGCTTTACTTCTGGATCAACTTTTTCAATAGCATTAAAAGCTATTGGATAGGCCATATCGGCCGGATTAAAATAAATTACATCCTTAATTCTTTCTTTAGGGATATAATTAAGCAAGTGTTCTGCCATGTCGCCATGAGGATCAATGAAACCAACGCCGCGGCCAGCCACAATGTCGGAAACAAGCATGTTCATTAAAAGCGTGGTCTTGCCAGTACCGGTTTGACCTATGATGTACATGTGGCGCCGCCGGTCATCTATTTTAATGCCAAAGCGCTTTCTTTGGTTTCGAAAGTTAGTTTCTGCAAAAAATGTTATTTCATCATTTATCATATCGATACCGCGTTATATAGGTAAAGAGACTGGCGGTTCAGATTTTTTAGCCTCAACTCGCCGCATGGTTGGCGTTTCAACCACTAAAATTGGATAATGATAAATCGTAGCCAACTCTTCAGTATTTAAAATAAAATCTTTTTTGTTTTTTGATAGTTTGCGATTAACATATCGGTCAACAAAAGCGACTTTTCTTATAAATCCCCGCCGATTTTTTATAAAGGGAATTATTCTCGGCTGATCGGCTGTAGTTCCGGCCTTTTTATTTCCTTTAAAAGCATTAAGATCTAATGTATTAAACTGCTTGAAAGCGCCGTTAATCGCCGCTATATTGACGCGGTTAAAAATATCTCTTTTGGCAATATAAGCAAAGCGAATACAAACTCTAAAAGCTAATTTTGAAATTTTATTCTCAATGGCTTCGGCAACTAATCTATTGCCCGGAGAAAGATTTTGGCTTGTCGTTTTGACTTCTTCTTTTTTGGCCTCGCTCCATTCCGGATAAATTGCTATGGCTTTTAGCAAATTAACGACAAATTCATTGATTCCTCCAAAAAAAATTTCAAACCAGTTTTTTTTAACCTCGGTTTTTTTCCCCACAAGTTTATTAACCGCTTCAATTCCTTCGTTAATCCAATCTTTTTCACCGGTTGGTTTTATTAAATACTGAATAAAAATATTTTCGCTTGGGCTAAGTTTTGAGAGAATTTCAAGAAAAGAAGCCATCGGATCCAATCGTCTTTCCTTCTGTCTTTCTTCAAAAGACAGAAAGGTTCTGATCGGGTAATAATCAGCTTTCTCCAAAATAAATTCCACGCCGTTTATGTCATAAGTTTTGGAAGGAATTTTTCCAGCCAAAGGAGCGGCATAATCCAAAACTTCCAGAATTTCAGCATCGGGATACTGAGCCTGAATTTGGGCTTCCACAAGATTTCTAAAATTTTCCGGCGTCCTTATAAAAAAATAAACACTGCCGTCAATCCCGGCAATTTCAAAACTAAACCATTCTTGAACTTTGCCTTTCCAATATTTATCTAGAAATTTAACTTTAGTAAGAATGCCATGCAAACCCGAAAAAACTTGTTCCATAGCTTTGGGCGTCTTTTCTATATTTCTTGAAATTTTTACTTCCAAAAGAAGCCATTTAATTTTTTTTATTGCTTTCGTCTGAAGATATTTCACCCAAAGTTCAATAAAAAGAACGGTTAAAAATACAGGCAGCCAAAGCCACCACAAAGATAAAAATGTGCTTATTATTGTGTAGAAAATATCCATCCTGTTAGAAATTTATAGCCTATATATACAATTATAACAAATTTATCAAAAAATTCCAATAGGATGGATATATGTTAAAGTGGAAAACAAAGATAATCAGGTTATTTGCTTGTATAATGTTTTAGCTATAGCAAAATCATTCTACATCTGAATCATTATAATAATCCGCTAAAAACAAATTACGAATTTTCAAAAGATCGTTAAAATATCCGTAATTCAAAAACCCAATTGCCCTGCTGTAATGCAGGGCATAAAAATTAGTTATAAAAAATTAACGCAAAAACCGACGATCGTCAGAAAGTGCGTTAATTTTGATGCACAACTTGCCTATAGGACGTTCGTGCGTCCAAATTATCCACACAAAATTTATAATAAAGTAAAGCGTTCGTTGTCTATTTTTCTGAAAACTTTTTTATTTTGAAGATTGAGAAGAATTGTGTTTTCTTTTACCAGCCGCTTGGCTTGAACTATTTTAATTATTTCTTCTTTGGTAAGTCCTCCTTCGGTATTCTTTAATGCAGAAACCAAGACATCACGCACCGTTCCCGGTTCGTAGCCCCAATCGGCCAAGGCATAAGTTCCCCGACCCACCAAGACAAAACGCGGATCTTTAATCAGCTCGTTGTGAACGGTTTGGGGATGGGCTTTGCGGCCCTCAAAAGCCACTTGGTTAATAAGTTCGGCCACCTGCGCAAAATGAAGCGGTTTTTTTTCTTTTTTAAAAATTAAGTAGGCCTTGTCTTTTACGCCTTTAGGCGACACTTCCGGTGAACCGATAAAGCCCCATTCACCAAAAGGATTTTGAGCAATCTCGCGGCAGAGTTCAATACAAGAAAACAAGGCCTTATCATTCATTTCGCCTACCTGCGTAGACAGGCCGCCTAAAGAAGCCGCAGTTTTTAAAATTACTTCTCTCGGTATTGGCAAATTTTGCTCGGCTAACTTTTTTCTCAAGGTTTCCCCTAAGATAATAGCATTATTATAGACGCTATTATTTAAGGCCCAAGCTGCCCGCCATTTTGGAGTTTCTTTAAAATATATAAATATAAATCTTCCTTGTTTCAAAGCCAATACAAAGCTGATTAGATTTTCATTATTTTTCTCTTTTAAGGAAAATAATTGCGAGAGTTCCCTTAAAAAATAATCCTCTCTTCTGACACCGCCGTAGTCCATTAGGTGTTTTTCAATATTTTCAAAGGCGGGCTTTAGCGGCTCTAAAACATTTTTATTAGCAAGCTGTCTTAAACCCAGAGTTTCAATTTGCCTTACTCGTTCTCTAGTGACACCAAGATTCTGGCCGATTGCTTCAAGAGTCTGGCATGAGACAGAGCGCAAGCCGAAGCGCTTTTCAATCACTTCGCGCACTCTTGGATTAAGAACTTTTATTAATTCATCTAAAATATTTTTTAGATTTTGCCCCGGCACATTGTTTCTAATTATTTTTTTAAACTAAATAATTCTAAGCTACTTATTATAATAAAATATAAATACAAAGCTGTCAATTTTTATTCAACACCTTAAACCAGCTTACCAAAAGCGGCGAAGCGATGAATATTGACGAATAAGTTCCGGAAAAAATTCCAACCATTAAAGCTAATATAAAATACCTGAGGCTTTCTCCGCCGAATACATATAATGCTAACAAAGTTAATAGAACGGTGAATGAAGTACTAATTGAACGCACCAAGGTTTCATTGACGCTTTGATTAACCAAAGGCATAAAATCCAAAGAAGCATAGCGCTTTAAATTTTCACGGATTCTATCAAAAACCACAATAGTGTCGTGAACCGAAAATCCCAAAATCACAAGCAGCGCCACAATAAAGTTGGTGCCAACCTCAACGCCGTAAAAATGGCCGAGGCAGGCAAATAAACCGATTGGGATTACCAAATCGTGAAATAGCGCTATTAACGTTACTACACCATACCGCCAAGAGCTTAAGGGCTTAGAAACCCTCCTGAAAGCCCAGGCAATATAAAGCGAAATGCCAAAAAGAACTATAATTATAGCTTTTATTGATTTTTGTTTTAGTTCGGTCCCGATAGTAGGCCCGATTGAAGAAAACCGCCTTTCTTCAATATTATTATTTAATTTTAATATCCTGATAATTTCTTGATGAGTTGTTTCGTCAGTTTCCCTAAACCGAAAATTCACACCATTATCGCCGATTGGCGAAATTCTAAGATCATTTAACTTCAACGGTTTTAAGGAATCAATAATTTGATTTGTTTCGGGTCGCTTATTATCAGAATAAGCAACTTCTAATATTGAACCACCTTTAAAATCAATCCCGAATTTCAAACCCCATAGTAATAAGGCAATAACACTTGCCACAATAAAAATACCGGAGATTGCGTAAAAAAATTTTCTATTTTCAACAATATTTAACATACACTAATTTTCAATTTTTAACTTACAATTTTAATTAAATTTATAATTTATTAATTTTCAAACATTAGAAATTGAATCATTGAAAAATTTAATAAAAATTAGAAATTAGAAATTTTGCGTCTAAGGCCTACAAGCCAAGATAATTTTTCAAGAGAATTTACCGGGAAAATTTTTAAAAATGAACGAGTGACAAAAATAGCCGAAAACATGCTCACAATTACACCAATGCCAAGAGTTAAGGCAAAACCTTTAACAACGCTCGTGGTGAAATAATACAAGACTAGGGTGGTTATAAGAGTTGAGATATTTGAATCCCGAATTGAAAACCAGGCGCGAGCAAAGCCATCGTCAATTGCAAAGCCCAGTCCTTTTCCGGCTCGAAATTCTTCTTTCATTCGTTCAAAAATTAAAATATTGGCATCAACTGCCATGCCAATTGAAAGAATAAATCCGGCAATGCCTGCTAAGGTTAAAGTCACCGGTATTAATTTAAACAGCGCCAAAACCAGAGTCGTATAAATTAACAGAGCGGCCACCGCGACAATACCGGGAAAACGATAGTATAAAACCATAAATATTGCTACGGCTAAAAATCCGATAAGGCCGGCATTAATGCTTTTATTAAGAGAATCCTGACCCAAACTGGCGCCAACCGAATCCTGAGAAATTAATCTAATGGGAACCGGCAAAGCGCCCGCGTTTAGGCGTTCGGCCAGTTTTTTGGCTTCATCAATATTGAATTTTCCGGAAATTACCGCTGAACCGCCGCTAATTGCTTCGCGAACCACCGGCGCTGAAATCGGAAGGCCATCAAGATAAATGCCCAATTGTTTTTCAACGTTGCGCTTTGTCAGGTCCTCAAATATTTTCGCTCCTTCGCTATCAAATTGGACGCTTACTTCGGGCTGGTAAGTATTTTGGCCAAATTCCACTTTGGCGCTTTTTATATATTTACCGCTTAAATTTGTGGGTTTAAAATATGGATCTTGGGCTAAATATTCTTTGTTTCCGGCTTTTTGTTCATTTAAAATCTTCTGCGTTTCGGCATCGTCTCGTTGTTCCTTAAATTCTAGAAACGGCGTTTCACCTATTAAAGCAATAGCTTGGGAAATATCTTTAATACCGGCAAGTTCCACTATTAGACGCCACTGCGAAGCTGAATGCTCAACTTCAATTACCGGTTCACTAACACCAAAAAGATTAACGCGGCGCTCAATAACATCGCGCAAGCCGGACATGGCTGAAGATGCATCCTGACCTTTTACCCCGGAAACATCGGCTGAATAAATCAAGCGAGTGCCGCCGGCTAAATCAAGGCCGAGTTTAAATGGTACTTTGATAAAATTTGGCAAGGCCACCGGTGAAATAACATTTATTTTGTTAACCGCTTTGTCCCAAACGGACGGATAAATAAAAAATGCCGCAATAATGGCGACTATAAAAATAGCAAATATTGTGAAGCGCACTTTTTTTGCGGCGTCTAACTTAAATAATTTATCTGGAGAATAACTCGGGGTCATACGAAATGAATAATAAAGTTTTTATCAACCCGTGTCAACTTTTGCAAACCAATTTCAGGAAATAACATTTCTTATTTCGTCTAAGATTTCTTGGGGGATTGGGTTGCGAGCCGGGCTTTTTCCCGGATACCTCCAGGCGGTGATAATTTTTATTTGTTTTTTATTTTTTACCGGTTTGTATATAGTCCAGATTTCGGAATAGTTCTTTTTGCCCGCCGGCTGCATTGCCGCGATTAAATTGGGCACTATTGCTTCTTCAATTCGCGCCGGATGTCTAATCACCCTCTTGATTCTTTGCTCTGACAATCCATAATGTCGCATTTTATAAAGTGAATGTTTGGTCCAACAATATTTATCGCCGCCTTTCATATTTTCAACTCTTTTAATCGTTCATGCCAACTGCAAAATGGACAATTATCCGCCGATGTTGGCGTCTCTCCCTCCAAAATATCAATGGCTTTTAAAAATTCTTTAAAAGCCTGGCCCGGATCGGTCTTGAGAGTTTGAACATGGATTTGAAGCGGCACCCCTTTATCTAATGTATCGCTGTGTTCCGGAAAATAATAAATTAAGTGGCCAAAACCAGAGGTTATTTTTTTATTTTTTTCTAAAAGCAGGGCATAAAAATTTAATTGATGCTGATAGGCCTCAAAAATATCTTTTTCGCGCGGGTCGGAACTAGCGGTTTTATGGTCAATCGGCGTATGGGTTCCGTCTTCCCGGACTAAACAATCATCAAGTCTTCCGGTTAAGCCGTATTTTTCGTTGTAATCGTAAAAATATTTTTCCTGAAATGGATATTCCAGTTTACCTTCAA
>Ga0210024_1002626_pt1 | contig 15316 bp, 14 predicted proteins | sample CryGeymeta201525_FD_183988 | JGI IMG/M metagenome (GOLD analysis project Ga0210024, IMG submission 183988) | Groundwater microbial communities from Crystal Geyser aquifers in Utah, USA - Crystal Geyser metaG 2015-25 (SPAdes) (version 2) | ecosystem: Environmental > Aquatic > Deep subsurface >... | reverse complement strand
AGCCCTCGGCACCCTCTGCAGACCGCCCGCTTCAACTAAAAATTCGAAAATCACCCTGCCCGAATGGCTTTTCGAATAGGGTCTAGCCAAAAAAATGCTCCAGCGCCTCCACACACGCCGCACTATGCGACGCCTGACAAACATAACCGTCCAGCGCCGCCACATGCGCCTTGATCTCCGGCACCGCATTGCCCGGGCAGGCAAAATGGGCCGCTCCATCCGGATTTAGCATTTCCAGATCATTGAAGCTGTCCCCGATCGCAAAGCTTGCCGACGGATCAAGCCCGAAGGTCTTCGCCACCTGGACCAAACTACTACCTTTCTGGTAGTTCCTATGACCGAACCTTAGATAGATTGAATTCCGCTGCCAACCGAGCAGCGGTTCGCCCGACGCCAACTCCCTCACCCGCCCGACGATCCATTCCATCTCCTCCTCCGTCTTCGAGATCAACCCTGCCGGATCTCCTATCTGCTCCACCCAAGTCGCACCCGTGTGCTCCTCCACCTCCTTGCGGATCGCATTCAGCACCTTGCGAACCTTCTTGAAGAAATTCTTGTGATCCTTCTCGCACCTCTTGTTCCACTTCTCATCACCGATCCAGCGCCCGAAGTTATTCGGAAACCAAATCTCCCTTTCCCGCGCCACCACCCAATCCGGCGAAAACGGAAAGCGGCTCTCCACCAAACCCTCGATCACATGATTCATCGAGCGTCCCGTGTTGATCCCCCAAATCGCCCCCTTCTCCTCGCGAAGCTTCCGAATCAGCTCAAAAAACCGATCACTCACCGGCGGCGTCTCGGCGGGATCATGCAGCGTCCCATCAAAATCAAACGATAAAATGAGCTGTGCTTGCTCCGGCATTTCAAGTGGTCTCACGCCCGTCTGTTAGCACGGGACTCCCCAACTGGCGACTGGTATCAACCCAAGAACGAACGACTGACTTGAGTCGGTATCAATCTTCCACAGGAATCGCCCGTGGTGGATCTTCCTCCACGGGCACTGCCTTCGGTGGATCTTCTTCCACTGGCACCGCTTTCGGAACTTCCTCTTCCACCGGAATCGCCCGCGGCACTACCTCTTCCACAGGAACAGCTTTCGGAACGCCCTCTTCTTCAATCATCGGCGTCACGGGAAGCTCGCGCATCGGCTTGACGAGAATCGCTTTCGGCGGTTCAGGCTCAGGCTTGGGAGGAGCCACCGGCTTCGGGGCCTCCTCGACAATCACCGGCTCGTCATTCGGCGGCATGGTGCGGCGCATCTTGATCTCAACCCGACGGTTCGGTGACTGCTCGTCGACCGTGCCGCTTAAAACAATCGCCCGAGTCTTTCCATATCCGCGCGTCTGAATCCGATCATCAGGAAGCCTCAGGGATTGGGTAAGATAATCCTTCACCGACGCCGCCCGCTTGCGCGAAAGATTCAAGTTATAGAGACCACCACCATACAAATCGCTATGACCTTCGATCCAGCAATACAGCCCCGGATTCCGCTCAATTAACAAAGCAAGCTTCATCAACCCAACTCGCGCACTTTCACGCAACTCCGCACTGTCGTATTCAAACAACAAGTCGCTCGGCAGCATCGTCTTCTTCCCGACCAGGACATTCTCAGGAAGACCCACCAAATCATCAAGCGTCACCACCCCATCAAGTGATCCTTGCGCCGCCGTTCCGCCTGCCCCCTTTTTGAGGATCTCCTCGGTAAATGAATCAAGCGAAGGATCATGCACTTCCACCTCGCCCGGATCAACGATCACCTGACCTTCGGCTGCACGCGGCAAAGGGTCCGCCGTTTTCCCCAACTCGGGGAGCTCGGTATCGAGACCGAAATCCTCTGCTGGATCGAAGTCCATCGCTTCCGGTGCTCCTTCCGCCAATGGCTGCTGCGGCTTGATCGCAAATTCTGGATCAATCGTGTCCGGCGTGATGTCCAACTCGGTGTCCTCTGGCAGGCTTGCAAGCACATCGATGTCCTCAAGCAAGCTCGCCGTATCGACTGGCAAATCGTCTGATGGCAAAGGCTCGATCTCATCCAGCGCCATAGGCAGCACCTCAACCTGATCGAGATTGATCGCCGCCGTCCGAAGCTCCTCGGCCTCATCAAATCCAAGGGCGATCTTGATCCGTCCGAGCGCGAAAAATGCCGCTACATGGAGAATAATCGCCACCAGCAAGGCCACGCCGACCCACCAGCCAAGATGATCCGGCCCGGGGAGCCGGGACGGACCTTCGTTGCGCACATCGCGCCATGTGTAACCTTCTAACACGGCGGCATTATACGTCGGCTTTCAACTCTGACAATCACCTCCACCGCATTTTGCCCTTGCCTTGGCATTCCAGTTGCTCCATTGGCGACCGCCATGCCCGCGAAAAAAGCAGCAAAAAAAGTTTCGAAGAAGGTCCCAGCCAAAAAAGCTGTCGCCAAAAAAGCAACCACCACCAAAAAAGCCGCCGCCAAAACGGACGCAGTGAAAAAAGTCACGGCGAAAAAAGTCGCCAAGAAGGCCTCTGCGACGAAGGCCCTCAAGCCCACAAGCCTTGAGGAGATCCGCTACGCTGCCTACCTCAACTCCTGCGCACGCATCGCCGCCGGACACGCTCCGGATGAAATCGGCGACTGGCTCGCCGCCGAGCGCGCCCTGAGAGCCTAACACGCCAAATCCGCCTTTCCCCCCAAGGTATCTGCTCTTTGCTCTTTAAGCATCGGGCAGGCCGGGGAAGACTCCGCGCCGTGAACTGCTCCACTCTCGGCATCGGCCTTGCTGGCCTCGGCACCGTCGGCTCCGGTGTTGTCCTCGCATTGCTCCGAAACGCCTCGCTCATCGCCAACCGCACCGGCGGCGTCGTCAATCTCGAGATCGCCAAGGTCCTTGTTCGCGATCCCGCCAAAAAGCGCCCGGTCGACATCGCGCCCGAAAAACTCACCACCAAATGGCAGGACCTCGTCGAGGATCCCGCCGTCGACATCGTCGTTGAGTTGATCGGCGGCACGACCGACGCCTTCGACATCGTCGCCGCCGCGCTGCGCGCCAAAAAGCCCGTTGTCACCGGCAACAAAGCCCTGCTCGCCGAACGCGGGCCCGAGCTCTTCGCCCTCTCGAAAGAATTCGACACCCCGATCCACTTCGAAGCCGCCGTCGCCGGAGGTATCCCGATCATCAAGACCGTCCAGGAGTCCTTCGTCGGCAACCGCATCCACTCGATGGTCGGCATCATCAATGGCACCTCGAACTACATCCTCGAGCGCATGACCACCGCCGGCCTCGACTTTGAAACCGCCCTCGCCGAAGCCCAGAAGCTCGGCTACGCCGAAGCCGACCCCGCCCTCGACGTCAACGGCTGGGACGCTGCCCACAAGGCCATTCTCCTTGCCACCCTCGCCTACGGATTCCCGATCGACCCCGCAGAAATCCACGTCGCCGGCATCGAGCAAGTCCGCCCGATCGACATCGAATTCGCCACCCGCCTCGGCTACGTCGTCAAGCTCCTCGCCGTCATCCGCGAACACAGCGATGGCATCGAGCTCCGCCTCCAACCCTCTTTCATCGCCAAAAGCCACATCCTCGCCAGCGTCAACGGCGTCTTCAACGCCGTCGCCGTCCATGGCGACGCCGCCGGCGAATCCCTCTTCTACGGACGCGGTGCCGGCCAGGACCCGACTGCCTCATCTGTCATCAGCGACCTCGTCGAAGCCGCCCGCTCGCTTCGTCAGCCGACCGGTCACCGCGGCTTCCTTCCCTATACGGAAAAAGGCCGCCTGATGCCTGTGGAAGAAACCGAAACGGCCTACTACGTCCGCTTCGACGTCACCGATCGCCCCGGCGTCATCGCTGAGATTGCACAGGTTTTGGCGGACGCCAGCATCGGCATTTCCGGCACCCACTCCCCCGTGAACCCGGAAACCCCCGACGCCGACTTCGTCGACATGGTCTTCCTCCTCCACACCTGTCCCTTCGGGCTTCTGCAGCGGACCTTGGAAAAGATCCAGCACCTCGACTGCGTCAACAGCGAGCCCGTGGTGTTCCGGATCGAAAAGCTATGAAGCAAGCCATTTGACTAAGCGGCCCAACTCGCTTTGGTAACGCCGATGAAAAGCCTTCTCCTGCTTCCTCTCCTCAGCCTCACCGCCCTCAGTGCCATCGTGGAAAAACCCGTCGAGTATCAGCAAGGCGACACCACCCTCGAAGGTTACCACGCCTATGATGACTCCATCTCCGCAGCCCGACCTGCCATTCTGATCGTCCATCAATGGACCGGGCTCACCGACTACGCGAAGTCCCGCAGCAAGCAACTTGCCGAACTCGGCTACAACGTTTTCGCCCTCGATATCTACGGCAAAGGCATCCGTCCCCAGCCACCCGAGGCCGGCACCGAAGCAGGAAAATACAAAGGCGACCGCGAGCTATTCCGCGCCCGCCTGATGGCCGGGCTCGAAGTGCTGAAGAACGATCCCAACACCAATCCTGATAAAATCGCCGCCATCGGCTACTGCTTCGGCGGCACCGGCGTGCTCGAACTCGCTCGCTCCGGTGCCGATATTGCTGGCGTCGTTTCCTTTCACGGCGGACTCGGTGCCGCAGAAGGCATGACCGCCGACAAGGACACCCTCAAAGCCCGCATCCTCGTCTGCCACGGAGCCGATGACCCCTACGTGCCTGCGGCAGAAGTCGCCGCCTTCGAAAAGGAAATGCGCGAAGCCAATGCCGACTGGCAACTGATCGCCTACGGCAATGCCGTCCACGCCTTCACCCAGAAGATGGCAGGCGACGACAACTCAAAAGGTGCCGCCTACCACGAAAAGGCAGACCAGCGTTCATGGCAGGCGATGAAGCAGTTCTTTGCCGAGATCTTTAAGTGAATCCTCGGGGCTACCTCGTTTGGGATGATTAACCGCTCGCTGCCCTTGCTCCCTTGCTCCCTTGCTCCCTTGCTCCCTTGCCTTTCCTGACCACTACTTCCACGGCGGAGCCCTGCGTGTCCTCGTCGACGAGCACGATGACTCGCGCAGAACATCGGACGACTGGATAAGCTCGATGGGATTCGCCTTCGGGAATAGCGCTCATTCCTGCGTCACCCACACGCGATAGAAGACACTACCCAGAGGCTCGCTGGCCGTGCCGGTGACCGTGGCGCTCGAGCCAGCTGGCACGGCTCCGATGCTAACCGTCGGCCCATTGGTGGGACCACCGGAGGAAAGCCCGGCCAGTCCGGCGCTGAACTCAACCGGATTGGTGCCGAACCATGCCTCAACTCCGTTGACACGAGTCCACCATTCGTATAAGCCTGAAGATGGGATCCAGACACTGGCAAGTCCAGAGAGTTGGAGCCAGCCGGAGCGATCGCCTCACCGTTTGCCGCAGCCGAACCCACGGCGGTGCCGGCCGCTCCATTCACTTGCTCGCTCAGGTTTCTCTCAAAATTCCAGCAGGCCGTCAGGCTTGCAAGCGCGGACGCTTGCACATTCGGATGATGATCGAAAGATGCCGCATGCAAGGGCAGATTCGATGAGAAAAAAAGCCCGGTGGCAACAAGTCGCCACCGGGTCTTCAGTAAATTGGAGGTGTTATCGGCGGCGGCGAAGAAGTGAGAGGACACCCAGCGCGCCGAATAGCCTCGTAACCCCCGGCTCAGGCACACCATTCACCCTGATGTCATTCAGTTGCTCCACAGTGAGCGCCTCATCGAAGATCGCAACATCGTCAATGAGCCCAACAGTCTGCCGGGGCACATAATCGGTCCCGAAGAGCAGGTAGCTCGCAGTGGAAACCTTCGTCGCATTGGTGTCGATCAGGCGGGTGCTAACCCCCGGACCATCGGACAGAGTGCCGTCGAGATAGACATCGACATCGCCCAGCTTGTCGCCCTGATTGAAGACAAAAGCGATCATGTGGTTATTACCTCCATTCAGCGGGCTACCAACATCCAGGATATCGAAGCCGCTGCTGACCTCCATGCGCAGAGTTCCGTCGGCCAGGATCATCGCGCGGAAGTTCCGGCCAGCGCCAGCACCGCTTTCGGGGCTATAATTGAAGAGGGTCTGAATCCCATCGGTGTAGGACGTGTTGAACCAAAAGAGGATGGTCTTATCGGGACTGCCCAACCCATCAGGCGTATGACCCAGACCACTGATCGTCGTCCCATCGAGACCAGTGTCCAAGTAGGCTCCAACGGTGCCAAGCGCCAGCGAATTGGTCGAGCCTGGCGCGATAGCGGTTCCGCTCGTTGTCGCACCGCCCAAGAGAGTGCCGGCAGTGGCGCTGATCGCTTCGGTCGTGCTTCCTTCAAAGCCCCAGTAGGCAATCAGGGCGGACTGGGCCGAGGTCGCGGATACAACGAGAGCAAGGATGGGTAGTTTCATAGTAATGGGTAGTTTCATCGGATTACAGATCGGGTTCGAATTGTGGTTTTTTTGGGGGGACACGTTGTCAGTTGGCTTTCACGAAGACATCATCAATGTAGAAACCAGCGAAGGCAGCGGTATCGGGGTCACTCTCGAAACTGAACTCGATCTTGACTTCCAAGCCGTTGGCGGCTGCAGGCAGCGGAAACGAACCATTGATCCACATCACGGAAATCCCTTGCAAGTCAGCGGCGATCTCCCCACCCGCAAGCGGCGAATCATCGCTGGCGTCGAGCAAGCGGATCGAGCCGAAATCAGCTCCACCCGAAGGGGCCTCGGTATCGATGTAGTAGCTGAGATCGAGCGTCGCTCCACCGGCCGGCACCGTGAACGCCGGAGTGACGATCGAGGCGGTCGCCGAAGCGGTGTAGTTCGCATTCATGTTGGTGCCAGCACAGAGCGTCCCGCCATTCGCCGCATCCGGTCCAGTGCCAGTGCCATCCGGAGTGCCCACCGTCCAAGCGGTGCCCGCTCCATTGTCAGCATAGGTCCAGCCAGCCGGAGATCCTCCTTCGAAGTCCTCCGTAAGCAATGGCGGCAGGTCTTTTTCCACGACTGCAAAAAACCGCCGCCCATCGCCACCGCCAGGAATGGAGGCCAGCGTGTTCGTCGGAGGCGTCGCGGCGAGATCTGCCTGACCCTCCCAAACCGGCCAGCTTTCAGGTGGGCTGGAAAGGTCCTTGGCGCTCACAAGATCGTAAACCTTGCCGTCCTGACTAGCCCATGAAAACCCATAACTTCCTGAGCCCGGCCCATCCGGCAAGATGCTTAGCAAAAAGGGTGGAGACACTGGCAAAACACCGTTCGCCGCGATGCTGTCCAGCTCCGCCAGCGACAGCGCTTCATCAAAAATTGCAACATCGTCAATGAGCCCAACAGCGTGCCGGGACGCATAGTCGGTCCCGAAGAGCAGGTAGCTCGCAGAGGAAAGCTTGGTCGCCTTGGTGTCGATCAGACGGGTGTTACTACCCGGGCCGTCGAGCAGGGTTCCGTCGAGATAAACATCAACATCACCGAGTGTATCGCCCTTCTTGAAGATGAAAGCGATCATGTGATTATTACCTCCATTCAGCGGGCTACCAAGATCCAGGATATCGAAGCCGCTGCTGACCTCCATGCGCAGAGTTCCGTCGGCCAGGATCAGCGCGCGGAAGTTCAGGCCATAGCCAGCACCGCCCTCGGGGCTGTAATTGAAGAGGGTCTGAATCCCATCGGTGTAGGATGTGTTGAACCAAAAGAGGATGGTCTTATCGGGACTGCCCGACCCATCGGGCGTGTGGCCCAGACCGCTGATCGTCGTGCCATCGAGGCCGGTGTCGAAGTGGTCGCCCGCAGTGACGAGCGACAGCGCGCTGGTCGAACCGGGCGCAATCGCGCCACCACTCGTTGTCGCACCACCGACGAGAATGCCGGCAGTCGAACCCGTGATCGACTCGGTCGTTGAGCCTTCGAAATCCCAATAACCAATCAGGGCGGAATGAGCCGGGCTGACGCATACGGCGAGGGCGAGGATGCTCAGTTTTCTCATGAGGCGGGAGCCTAGGTTGGGATGATTGAGCGCTAGAATGGTGTCAACTCGCAGTGACCGCCCCTTGTTTAATACGGAACTTGCAGCAGTCTGATTCATATTCGCCACGAGAGAGTAAGCGACTCCACGGACTGTTGTCGATCCCCCAAACGGGTGATTTAACCAACCTTCTCATTTTATTCCCGCCAAGCACTCCATCCGGCCGAATCGCGGGTTAGCAGCAGCATGGGAACCGGCGAAAAATCAATTTAAGACGCTACGCTAGAAGGCACGGGGTTAGCAAAGCCGACCAACAGTTCAAGGTTTTCTCCAAGCTCAACATTCGTGCCCGCTTGCCATTGTCATCGACGAAAATGTCCCATTCCTCCCTCTTCCAACTGTGAAGCTCAAAGTTCCCGTTCGGGCTGGTATGATCAAGGAATCGCCCACATCAGGTGAAACGACACGTTAGAGGGTCGCCAACAAGAGCGTCGTCATCTACAACCCCAAGATCACGATCCGCAACATCACGCTGGAAGCCTACGACTACGTCGTCAACGGCAAGCCCGCCCTGGAATGGGTGATGGAGCGCCAGTCCGTGACCCCCGACAAGAAGAGCGGCATCGTCAACGATGCCAAACTCTGGGCCACCGAAACCATGGGCAACGCCAAGTGTCCGCTAGACTTTCCTCCTTATCCCCTCAGAGGGCATCTGGAGTGTCCGACTTTTTCAAGTGCTGACATCCGCTTGGTTTGAGAGTTGCTGATTATTCTCCGATGGCCCCTCGTGCTGGCTGCGGGGAATCTATCCAGCCTCGGCGAGGAGGGCTTTTCTCCAGGGGGCAGGGGAGATGCCAAAGGCCTGTTTGAAGGCATTTGAAAGATGAAAGCCGGAGCTGAATCCGACTTGAGTGGCGATGTCTTCAAGTTTGGCGTCGGCCGAGGCCATGAGGTATCGGGCTCGGGTCAGGCGGAGGTGGATCACATACTGCCATGGCGAGAATCCGGTGTGGGCGCGGAATGCGCGCCGGAAATGCGAGTAGGCCACACCGAGGCTTTCGGCGAGATCCTCAATGTTCAGCGGTTCCCGGTAGTGATCATGGAGGTGTCTCTCCGCCCGCTGGATGGCTCGCTTGATCTGTGAAGCCCGGGGCTCCCCGGTGGTGATTTGAGTGCACCTCGAGAGCGTCTGCATGGCCAAAGCCGAGAGTTCGGGGTGGTTGCCGAACGAATCGGAGAGCACTCGTTGGTGGATGTGGTTGAGGGTTTCTTCGAGTCCGCTTTGCAGCGCGCCCCGGCGTAGGCTGAGGCTGGGTGAGAGCGTGCCGGCTTTCAGAAGATCATCGACCACCGAGCCCCTGACCTCGATCCAGCTCTCGACCCAGCCGAAATTTGGATCGGGGCGGTAGCGGTGCCACGAGTTCGGGACGAGCAGAAACATCATGTCGGCCTCGACCCGACGGCGGTGGTTGTTGCTGGTCTCGATCCATCCGCGTCCCTCCGAGATCAAGACGATCTGCAGGGCATCAATGACCCGTCCGCAGCTCCAGTTTAGCTGGTGATCTTCAGGGTGCTTGGCCGGAGGATAAGGTGCGCCGGGGGGGACGCGGGTGAACCCCGAGGCGGAGAGGGCAATGCCCCAGCGGAGGAGGTCTGGAGAGACGGGCAGGTAGCGAAAGTAGTTTTCCATCGGAGGGTCATTTCCTGTATGGTGGAGATCATTCTTGCCATTCCGTTTTGGATGGCGATGTCATAATTTCGGCGGATGCAGAAAGACCCACTTCGCATCGGATTGTTCGGTATTGGACTGGACGCCTATTGGCCCCAGTTCGAGGGATTGAAGGAGCGCTTGGAAGAATATCTCGCTCGGGTCGAGGAAAAGCTCCAGAGGCCTGAGGTGGAAATCGTCAATGTGGGCTTGGTGGACGGCCCCGAGCGGGCTTACGAAGCAGGTCGGGAAATGCGACGCGCGGACGTGGATCTGATCGTCCTTCACGTGACGACCTATGCGTTGTCGTCGACGGTTCTTCCGGTGGTGCGCCGTGCCAAGGTTCCGGTGATCATTTTGAATCTCATGCCGGTTCCGTCGATCGACTATGCCCGCTTCAATGCTTTGGGTGACCGCGTCCGGATGACGGGCGAATGGCTGGCTCATTGCGCGGCCTGTCCGGTGCCGGAGATTGCGAATGTGTTTCAACGCTCTGGGATTCGTTTTCACCAGATTACTGGCATGCTCGAGGATGACCCCGAATGTTGGGATGAGGTCGATGCCTGGGTCGATGCGGCTTGTGTGATGGCTGGCATGGCGGGTAACCGTCTCGGTCTGATGGGTCACTATTACAGCGGGATGCTGGACATTTATACGGACCTGACCCTTCAGTGTGCGGTTTTCGGCACCCATATGGAGATCATCGAAGTCGATGAACTCGCGTGCTTGCGCAAGAAAGTGACGAAGGCTGATGTGGATGCCAGGATGGAGGAGTTCCAGAAGGTCTTCGACATCCAGCCCGATTGTCCGGCGGAAGACCTTGAGCAGGCGGCGCGGACGGCTGTGGCGCTGGATGAGCTGGTGAAAGTCCATCAGCTCGGCTCGATGGCCTACTTTTACAAGGGCGACGGGGGGGATGGGAATGAGGCGGCGATCGCGTCGATTATCCTCGGCACCTCGCAGCTTACTGCTCGTGGGATTCCCGTGGCGGGCGAGTATGAGGTCAAGAATGCTCAGGCGATGAAGATCATGGATCTCTTTGGCGCGGGCGGCTCATTTACCGAGTACTATGCCATGGATTTCACCGATGATGTGGTGCTGATGGGGCACGACGGGCCAGGTCATATCGCGATCGCCGAGGGCAAGACCAAGGTGCGTCCGCTCGATGTCTATCACGGCAAGGTGGGTCGCGGCGTCTCCGTTGAAATGGCGGTCAAGCATGGGCCCGTTACCTTGTTGTCGGTGATCGAGCGTCCCGGTGGGAAGCTTGCTCTTTTGGTGGCCGAAGGTGAATCGGTGGCCGGGCCGATCCTTGAGATCGGTAACACCAACAGCCGCTACCGTTTCGCTTGCGGCGCACGCCAGTTTGTCAACCGCTGGAATGCTGCCGGACCTGCCCACCACTGTGCCGTCGGTGTCGGTCACATTGCGGATCGCTTGGAGAAGCTTGGTCAGCTTTTGGAGATTGAAACGATTCAGGTAGTCTGAGTTGATTCGTCAAAAGCCACACTCCAAAACCTCATATGGAAAATCCACTCCTCGGCGTCTTCTTTCACTGGCTCGGCGGACTCGCCTCCGGTTCGTTTTATGTTCCCTTTCGCGGCGTGAAGCGCTGGTCGTGGGAAACCGCTTGGCTGGTTGCCGGCGTGTTTTCCTGGATCGTGGCGCCGTGGGTGTTCGCGCTGCTCAACACGACGGATGTGATCACCGTTTTGAAGGAGACTCCTGGCAGTGTCTGGTTCTATGCCTATCTCTTCGGGGCTCTTTGGGGTCTCGGTGGGCTGACCTTCGGTCTGACCATGCGCTATCTCGGCATGTCACTGGGCATGGCGGTAGCCTTGGGCTATTGCACGGTCTTCGGGACGCTGATTCCGCCGATTTTCAAGGGAGAGTTCGTTTCCAAATTGATCGAGCCTGAAAATGGTCGCTGGGTGCTGGCTGGCCTTGCGGTCTGCGTGCTCGGCATCGTCATCACTGCGCTTGCCGGACGTTCGAAGGAGGGGGAAATGAGTGATGAGCAGAAGAAGAACACGGTGAAGGAGTTCGACTTCAAGAAGGGGATCCTTGTCGCCACTTTCTCCGGAATCATGAGTGCGTGCTTCGCCTTCGGGTTAAGTGCTGGCGACAAGATTCGCGAGATCACCTATAAGGTCGACATCGTCAACAGTGCCGCCGCAGAGGGCAAGAGAGTGACCCGGACCGAGGAGCCCAGCAAAGCGGAGGCTGCCCCGTTGATGGCGTCCTTGTCGTCAGCAAACTTCTGGAGTGAGGGAGAGCAACCATCGCTCGCAGGATTGGTGGAGATCATCGAGGAGCCGCATGCGCTCGGACTTTCCGCCGGGGAGTCGCCGACGGAGAAGCAGCAAGCCAAGATCGCGAGTGCCGAGGAAAAGGCAAAGGCGGCGATGGGTGCCCTTGCGGCATCGGATGCGCCTCTTGCTGCGCGCTTGAGTGTTTTTGGAGACCAGATGACGGCGACCAAGTCGTTTGGCATCATCGGCAGCCTTTCGAGTTTCTCGGAGAAAGAGACGGCGTTCAATGTCGTTGCGGCTGGCGCGGACTTTGATGCCATCCACTCCAAGCACAGTCTGTGGACCGGCTTGCCGGTTCTCATCGTGGTCCTGCTTGGCGGGTTCACGACCAACTTCATCTGGTGCACGATTCTCAACATCCGCAACCGGACCGGCTACGAGTATTTCGCGGCGGAGCAGCGTCATACGGCCCACGGCAAAGATCAGTCTGCGATTGAAAATGCCACCGATGCTCCGGCCGTGGAGATGGCGGAGCAAGCGAAGCCGGCAGCCAAGGGGAAAGGGCTCCGGATCCCGCGAATCCCGAACTATTTGTTCGCAGCGCTTGCCGGGGTGACTTGGTATTTCCAGTTTTTCTTCTACTCGATGGGAGAGACGCAGATGGGTGAATACAAGTTCAGTTCATGGACGCTTCACATGGCTTCGATCATCATCTTTAGTTCGGTTTGGGGCCTCGCCCTTCGGGAGTGGAAGGGAGCCAGTGCCAAGTCCAAGACTTTGCTCTTTGCCGGTCTGGCCGTTTTGGTGCTGTCCACCGTCATTATTGGTTATGGCAACATGATCGGAGACGGTGGGGGCGGGCATTGAATTCAACGAGCTGCTCGGTGAGTAATCTGAACAGAAAGCCAAAGTGTGAATGAGATCTTCAAGTCAGGGCTTACAAAAATGAACATGATGAAGGAGGGATCAGGAACTGCCGCTGAGTGAACCCGACGTGGTTTGGTCTCAGCTGAAGGTCTTTTCTCTTTCAAGGCCTTCAGCCGAAACCGCTTCAGGGTTTTCTCAGGCTGGGACCTTGATCCGCTTGCCCCTGAAGAGTTCTTCAGGGAGGTCGGCCACACTCGTCGCGATGTAGTCTGGGCGGTAAGCATAATCGGCGACTTCTTCGGCCGTGGTGTGACCAGAGAGGACGAGCACGGTGGTGTAGCCCATCTGCACGCCGCCGAGGATGTCGGTATACATGGTGTCTCCCACCATCACGACTTCGTCGGTCCGCAGTCCGAGTTCTTGACGCGCGATGCGCATCATCACCGGACTTGGCTTGCCGACGGAGAATGCTTCCTTGCCGGTCGCCTTTTCAATCATCGCGACGATCGCGCCGCAGCCTGGTCGGATGCCGGATTCTGTCGGGCAGCGGGTGTCCATGTTGGTGGCGATGAGGCGCGCTCCCTTGTCAACGAGTCGGGTGGCGTGTTCGAGGATCTCGAAGTTGATGGTCCGCCCCTCGCCGACGACAACAAAGTCCACATCGTCCTCGGCGACCGTATATCCATTGATGTGCAAGGCGTTGGCGAGACCGTTTTCGCCGACGACAAAGGCGGTGCCTCCGGGACGCTGGGATGCGAGGAAGCGGGCGGTTGCCATGGCGCAGGTAAAGACCTCTTCATGAGAGGCTTCTATACCCAGTCGGTGGAGCTTGTGTGCCACATCACGGCGGCTCCTCTGGCTGTTGTTGGTGAGAAAGAGGAAGGGGTGGCCTTCGGATCGGAGGTAACTAATGAAGCGATCTGCGCCGGGAACCAATTGGTTGCCGCGATAGATCACCCCATCCATATCGAGTAGGAATCCTGGTGTCTTCATAGCCTGACCGAACAGCTTTGATCGTGCCACGCTTGGGTCAGAATCCAGAATTGGCGGATTTATTTTCTTTGTGGAGAGCGCGTTTCATGAAAGCGGAGTCGGATCATGAAGCGGGCTGCTTCCGAAGGCCTTTGGGGAACATTCTCCCCGATGAAGTCGGGGTTCCACGGCATTTGCTTAGTCCGTTGAATCGTCAGTCCGAGGGGGACCAGGGAGTTGCTTATTTCTTCGTGCTGATCGGACCGTAGCCTTCGGCGATGACTCCTTTTTCATCCAGCTTTCCACAAGCCCAAAGAAGGCCGCGGGTGACGAGATCGAGGTATTTGGGGTCAGCGACGGTGGCGTTGGTGTGGCCGATGGTCGTGCTGAAAACCCGCGTGCCCTTGTAGTCGTTTGTCCAGACGACGACGTTGGTGTCTTTCCCCTGAGTTCCGGTGGCGAGGGGATGGGCGGTATCGAAAACCTTCACGTTGTTGTAAAGTTCTTCGTCACCGGTCGTCCAGTCCTCGAGGCCATTGGTGATCGGGCTCGCCTTGTCGGTGAAGGTGATCTTGATGGGGGTCTTCTTGCCGTGAGCCGATGACTGGATGCCGAGGTATTCGAACCACTGCGAGGTCGGGGTAGCGAGTTTTTCGACGGGTTTGCGGAAATTGCCGTTTCGGTAGGAGTGCATGGCGCAGTGGAGATTCACACCTGGCATGCCCTGATCGTGCGGAGTAAGCACGCCTTTGACGATCTTGTCATCCGAAATACCGGCGGCGCATTCGTCGTGGATGACCACGTCGTAGCCTTTCGCATATTCTGGGACTCCGAGGATCGGGAGATCGGGCGTGGTGTTGGAATCGTCCGAGTGCATCTGATCGACGATCACGTTGGCGCGCTCCTCGATCCCCTTTTTCAGAATGTCCTTTTGTGTCGCGTAGTCATGGCAGCAACCGCCGGTAATGAGCAGCGCCTTGAGCGGCTTGGTTTCGGCGGCGAGTGATGGAATCAGCGCTAGGGTGACCAGTGCGATGACGACTGATGAGATACTGTTTTTCATGTTCTTAGACGAGTGGCTCGGTGGGGCAGGTCATACTTGGATTCTGACGGATATCCCAAGCGAGGCATCCAGAGCATCTACGTGGCACACCGGGAGTTTTTTCAAAGCGGTCCGGGCGGGGCTTTTTCGTGCTCCGGGCTGGAAACTGCGGCATAACTGCACCGGTCTTACAATCTGTTAGGGTTGAAGAACTCGTAAGATTTTGATGCTTAGTGGCGTGCTTGGCTGAATTCGAACCAGCGACCGTCCGCTTAGAAGAGGAACAGGCGCTTGGAAACTCTTTGATTATCAGATCAGAAAATTAGACCATGTTCAGCTTGCTCGGGATATTCTGGACAAATAAGGGCAGTATAAGGCAGGAATCAGTAGTGTTCGGCATGCTCGCTGCTTGTTGAAACGAATTTCTGAATGTGACAAAACCGTCACTTGTACTGTTAGTTGATTTCTGGTTTCCTTCGCTCGTGGGCCGCGCCAAGGACAAGATCGACGAAAAGAAACTCTCCAGCTGGAAGCTGCTGGATGATTTCCGGCGGCGGCTCGCCAAGGT
>Ga0210024_1002616_pt1 | contig 15344 bp, 16 predicted proteins | sample CryGeymeta201525_FD_183988 | JGI IMG/M metagenome (GOLD analysis project Ga0210024, IMG submission 183988) | Groundwater microbial communities from Crystal Geyser aquifers in Utah, USA - Crystal Geyser metaG 2015-25 (SPAdes) (version 2) | ecosystem: Environmental > Aquatic > Deep subsurface >... | reverse complement strand
ATAATACACTATTTTAAGTTAAAACCTAAAGGTAAGATGTAATTTGAAACTATTAAATGACAATTATCAGTTTAAAAAATTAAATATAAGGCGTTTAATCCTAGAGTTGTTAAGCCGGTAATTAAAAATCTTTCTTTTTAACTTTCAAATTCATCCGCAAAACAGGGAGTATTACCCAAATTGTCAATAGACCCAGTGCTATAAAAAGACCAAAGTTTGTGCCAAAAAATTGTTTAAAAACCGCACCTGTATAACCTAACAAAGCAGAAATGTCGAGTTTTAAAATGATGAGAATACGCGATAAATCGATTGGATTTAACATAGTAGCTAAAAGGGCTATTTTATCTAAGGGATAATCGTTAAAAACCACTAACGACACCAAAAAAATTCCGTCATAAATAACCGCTAAAAATAGCCACATTAAAATGGCGTATCCAAAACCTTTGATTTTATTTTCATTAGAAAGGGCAATATTATAGGATAGTGCCACAAAAATAAAGTTTAAAAAAGCGCCTACAACAATGAGCAAAATAAAATCAAAAATTGCGGCAGATTGAAAAAGACCATAAGCCATAAACGGAATTCCCAAACCCAAAACCAAACTCAAACTCAACGAAATGGCAACGCCTAAATATTGTCCTATAAAAATTTGTTTACGTTTCATGGGCTGTGCTAAAAGTAATTCGGTAAACTCGCGTGAATTATAATAATACATCACACCAAAAATAGTTGCAATAAGCGGTGTTAACACAATGACAATATTCATTAGTGTAATGACGGCTTTAGAAACATCGTTATTTAAAAACAATAACACAAAACCCAATACCAAATAGAAAAAAAAGTAAACGTAACTCCAGCGGCTGCGCATTAAATCGTAAAAACTGTATTTTAATATTTTTATCATGACTTAATCTTTTAATAATTTAGCAATGGCGCGTTCAAAATCAGGTTCCCCTGTTTGTTTTTTTAGTTTAATTACGGAACCTTTAAAGTATATTTTTCCTTCAAGTAGAAATACAATTTCGTCGGCAATGGCTTCAACTAAACTCATTATGTGTGTAGTAATTAAAATCGTTTTACCTTTTTCTTTTTCTGTTTGGATGATTTTTTTTAGGTGAATTACAGAAATGGGGTCAAGACCATTTGTAGGTTCATCTAAAATTATCAAAGGACTGTCGAACATAAAGGTCAAAACCAAATTGACCTTTTGTTTGGTTCCTCCCGAAAGGGTTCCTAATTTTTTATTTAAAAATGGTGCTAAGCCAAAGGCGCTAATTAATTCGGATTCACTCGCTAATTTTGGTCTTAAATTTTTGACCATACCAATGAGTTCATTTACGTTTAAATTGCTCGGAAAATTGGCTATTTGTGGCAAATAATTTATCTGATTTCGGTAAGCCCATTTTCCAATAATATTTTCATTATTTAAACTTATAAGTCCTTTTTCGGGAACCACCATGCCCAAAATACTTTTTATTAATGTGGTTTTTCCCGAGCCGTTTGGCCCGAGGATGGCAAATATTCCACCCGCCTTAATTTCTAAATCTAAGCCGTCTAAAACCTTAAGTTTGCCAAATGACTTATGTAAATTTTCTATTTTAATCATGATTTTTTTCGCATTAAAGGAGCTTCATCTAACAAGTTATCAGGCGTAAACACAGGAGATACTTTTTCCGAAAAATTAATGATATCTACAAATAAACTCCGCAACAGCACTATGGTTTCGGGAGTTTGATTGATGATATATGAAAATAATTTTACGGGGCGGTAAGGCACATCACCAATGCCATTTTTATCTAAATCGTAGCCCGTATAATCGCTCCAAAAATTGTTGTTGAAAAAATTGTCGTTTAATTCACTGTTATACGATAAATCGAAAGCGTTATTTAAAAAATTATTGTTCGTAAATTTGTTTTGGTAACAAGCACCACGCACTTTTAGCGCCCAACCATTCCGCAAAAAAGTATTGTTTTTGTAATTGATGCGCGATGAACCCTCTACATTAATGCCAATGGTGTTTTGCTCAAAGGTGTTATTTACAATTTCGGCATCGTTAATTTCTTTGAGCAATAATCCATAAGAAGCTGATCCCCAATTGAGAATAAAGGCATTATCATGCATTTTAATGTTTTTAGAAAACATCACAGCCACACCAGCACCATTATTTTTAAACAGATTGTGATGGTATTCATTTTTATCCGAAAACATAAAATGCAAACCGTATCTCAAATTTTGATAACTCTTGTTATTTGAAATCACACTATTTGAAACAAATTCTAGATAAATGCCATCTCTAAGCCCACTTAAATCATTGTTTTTTATAATAACATCTGAGGTATGCCACATGTGAATACCATTCCCCGAGCCAGCTTCGCTTAATGATACACTTGAAATGTGGTTGTTTTCTATCAATCCAAAATGCGATTTTTCTATTAAGATTCCGAAAAATAAATTCCGAAGTTTTAGATTTTTTATGGTAAAATGTTTGCTATGAGCAATTAAAATAGCCGCATAATCTTTTGTAAAACTGCGTCCTACATTGATAATCGTTAAGTTTTGAATGCTAAAATAATCGGTATTAACACTCAAAATAGTGCCCTTATTTTCACCGTCAATGGTTGGATTGTCAATGCCAATAATGGTTAAAGGTATTTTAATAATGAGGTTGCGCGCCTTGTAAACGCCACTGTAAATCAAAATGGTGTCGCCTTTTTGTGCGTGCGCTATTGCGGATGAGAGCTCGGTTTCTTTACACGATTTGCATACTTTTATAATATTGGCAAAAGTCAATAAAGGGACAAGCAATAAAAAAAGGAAAGCTCTTTTAGCCATTAGTTTTTGATTTTTTCAATTATTTCTTGCCACGTGAAAATTTCACCGCCATTTTCGGATTGCATTTTTTGTGCTTCTGCTAAGGTGCCAAAAGCGGATAAGTTTTCACCCATCGGACTTTTAATGGCAGAACTCACCAAATAACTAGAAGTTTTAGCATCCATAAATTGATTGGAAGTTCCAAAATGAGCTACTTGAATAACTGACAGAGATTTTTCATCTTGCAATTTAAGTTCATTAATCATACATTCAATACTGTCAAAATTAAATTGCTTTCCTTTTTTGGTCATATAAAATGAAGCGTGATTTTGATCTACAATGGTCATCTCACAAAAGTGGCAATGGGCTTTACCATAATTTATTGCCTCAGGTTTCATGGTACACGAACATAACAAAAGGAAACAAATAGCCGGCAAAATAAATTTTGTAGTCATGTTTTTAATTTTTAAAGTTTGTAAATCTAAATAAAAAACGCGTATGTAATTAGGTGTTAAAAAATACGCGTTTTAAAATTGGGGGGCTATTTTTTAGATTCTTTATGTCCTATAAAAAAGGCTATTAGAGTTAATGCCATTCCTAAAAAAAGGAGGTAAGCGCCCGTTCTAGGATAAGAATGTGCCTTAAAATTCAGGATAAGCTCCGTTCCAAACAACGGTGGCTGGTAATCTAATGGCGAACCATCTGGATTTAAAAATTTTATAGCCGCCTTTGCATTTAAATCATGACCATAAGTGTATTCCCAAAGATAAAAGTCATACATGCCTGCTATGCCCAAAATCAGCATTAAAATAAACCATACCAAATACCATTGGTAATGGGCTTTGAAGCCGATTAATAATCCCAAAATTACCATGCCTATAATAACTTTAGGAAAAATTTTAAATTCAGTCATTTCGGTTGGAATTGGTTTCATCCCAACATAATGATTCATTAAATTGATATTTTGGATGTCGTTAGGGTTGGCATCTACAATTTTGGTAATAAAAATATTCATCCCAATGGGTTGGGGATATTGAGGTGCTTCGAGTGTAATGTTCCATAAAGGAAAAACAAATAATAACAACAATAATGCAGAACCGACGAGCATCATGATTTTAGACTTTTTCATGCGGACTTATTTTAAAATAAAGGGCAGTTTTACTGCCCTTTACAGATTTTATTTGCCTAATTTATCACCATCTAAGGTATATGAAATGGGCACATTTGAATTTTTTGGAGAAATGCGAATATAACCTTGCATTTCTTGATGTAAAGCAGAACAAAAATCGGTACAATAAAATGGCCATACACCTACTTCTTTTGGCTCCCATACCAAAGTGGTGGTTCTACCAGGCATAATCAACAATTCTGAATTATTGTTTCCAAGCACTGCAAAACCATGAGGCACGTCATAATCTTGCTCAAGATTGGTAATGTGAAAAAATACTTTATCGCCTACTTGTACGCCTTCAATATTATCAGGGGCAAAATGGCTGCGAATCATCGTCATATAAACATGTACTTCGTTTCCTTTTCTCACCACTTTTCCTTCTGATTCTCCTTTAATGGCATTCGTATGTTTATTTTCTTCAAGTTTGTAAATCTTTTGAGAATTTGCCATAATTTTTTCAGCAGGAATTCCGGCGGCATAATGAGGTTCTCCAATGGTAGGAAAATCTAGCAACAATTGCATTTTATCACCACTTATATCAAATAATTGAGCCGATTGACTCACTTCGGGACCAGTTGGTAAAAAGCGGTCTTTGGTAATTTTATTCATCGCAACTAAGTATTTGCCAAATGGTTTACGTGAGTTTCCACCTGGAATCATCAAGTGACCAATTGAATAAAATACTGGCTGACGATCAAGCACTTCCCAAGTTCCCAATTTCCATTTTACCACTTCAGAAGAGATAAAAAACGATGTATAAGCATTTCCATTTGCATCAAATTCGGTGTGTAGTGGTCCTAAACCAGGTTGCACAACAGTACCAGCTAAAACAGCTTCGTATTTCAAAATTGGAATGCCATAGGCATCGCCATCAAACTTTTTATTTTCGATAGCCGCCATCATTTTGGTATAAGAATGTACCGTAATGCTCGCCGCCAATTTGCCACTGCCAACAATGTATTCGCCTGTTGGGTCAACATCACAACCGTGTGGTGATTTTGGAGTCGGTAAAAAATATACCAAACCGGGGCATTCAGCAGGGTTTAAAACACGAACTGTTTTACCCCAAGTGGTGGTAGCTGTATGCGTGTTTTCATTAAAATTATTATGGGCATAATTTACGGGCATGGTGGTAAATTTTCCCGCTTTTAAATATTCTTCCGCTTTTTTCCAGTTAACGGCAGCGATAAAATCTTTGTCATTTTGTGAGGCATTTACTTCTAGTAAACTATTGGCTTCCTCACTATTATAGGTGGTAAAGAAAAACCAGCCGTGAGATTTTCCGCGTCCGGGATGTGCTTTGTCATAATCAAAGCCGGGCATCATAATTTGAAAAGACAAATCCATTTGACCAGACTCTTGATCTACTTTAATAAAACTAATAGCGCCTTTAAAATTGCCTTTATAATCTTTTATAGGCATATCTCTTTGAGGAATTGGAACCGAAAAACGTGTTCCTGCTACCACATATTCTGTGTTTTCGGTAACATAAGCCGACGTGTGATTACCAGCCGAATTTGGAATTTCTAAAATCTCGGAGGTTTCAAAAGTTTTTAAACTGATACGCGCAATGCGAGGTGTGTTGTTTTCATTGATAAACACCCATCTGCCGTCAAGCTCACCATTAGTTTGTGAAATATCAGGATGGTGTGCATCACCCCAAGGCACAAAACCGTGAGAGGTCATCATCATGGCTTTGGTTTCTTCGCTATAACCGTATCCTTTTTCAGGGTCTTGCGAAAAAACAGGAATCACTCTAAACAATCTGCCTGAAGGCAAACCATATACTGAAAGTTGACCGCTAAATCCGCCAGAAACGAAAGCATAAAACTCATCATATTTTCCTGGGGCTACATAAACGCGCTCGGCAGCATTTGATGCTAAAGCTCCATTTGCTTGACCATCTTTTTTACCGCTTTTATTACAAGCCGTAAAAAATGAAAGGACTACCATTGCCAAAAAGGCATTTCTAACTATTGATTTCATTTGTTATAATTTAGGTTGTTATTCTTGAGTTCTAAAATATTCGTAAACCGCACGTGCTTCGTCTTGTGTCAAATTTTGATTTGCCATAGGCGCATTAAACTCGGCTAACAAAGCCTTAGCAGTGGCATTATTAGCCAACATATTTTCGGGATTTAGAATCATATTCATAATCCATTCAGGTGATTGCTTTTTGGTAATACCTTGCAAAGCTGGTCCAATGTATTTTTTTTCAATTTTATGACACGCGGTACATTTTGCGGTAAAAATAGCCTTGCCTTTATCGGCTAAAGCTTGGTCTAAAGCCCCTATTTCAATACGCGTTATTGGTCCAACGCCTTTGTCGAGCATGGGGTCTAAGTTTTCGGTTTTAACCGCTTCGGTTTTAGTTTCTGAGGCTGCATTGTCTTTTTTATCGCCCCCACAGCTCACTAAAAATAAACCTGTTAAAAGAAGTGTGCTTATTAATTTCATTTTTTTCATTTTGAGTTTATATTTATTATTAATTTTCTGATTTATCTTCCGATGGGACAAGTACATCACCAATCACGTGAATCCAACCGTTACTAACTTTTACCGATTTTAAAATTTTTGAGCCTCCAACAAAAATTTCCTCACCTTTCTTTTCTACTGTAAGGTATTTGCCTGAAGCCATATAAAGTTTACGGCCTTTCTCCACACTTTTTTCAAGGGTTTCAATTGTATAATTTGCGGGAGCCACATGATTTACCAAAATATAAGCCAATTTTGCTTTGTTTTCGGGTTTTAAAAGCGTCTCTACTGTTCCGGCAGGAAGCTTGTCAAAAGCGCTGTTTACGGGGGCAAAAATTGTTAAGGGACCAGCATTTACAACCGCATCTTCAACACCTGCTGCTTTAATGGCAACAACAAGGGTTTTAAAATCATCTAACGATTGCGCCACTTGTAAGGCGTTGGCAGCAGATTCACCATCAATCACTGTAGATTGCCCATGGCTTTCTGTTACAGGCTCGGTTGCCATTTGTTTAACACCATCTGTTTGTTTGTTGCCACAAGATGACAACACAAAACTTAGCACTAAGACAAAAAGCACAATAAATTTATTTGTTTTCATAATATAGGATTAATTAATTTAGGTTACAAAGATAAATATTTTTTATTATAAAAGATAAAAAGGTCTTTAAATAATATTTATTTTTATATTTGCCTCATAAATATACTAAAAAATGTTGTCAAATTCTTGTAAATATGCTATCAGATCTGTTATTTATTTAGCGCTTAATAGCACGGTTAACAAGAAAATTGGCTCAAAAGAAGTGGCGCTAAAATTAAATATGCCGCAGGCTTTTTTGGCAAAAATATTACAAGAACTTACCAGAAAGCATCTAATATCATCGACTAAAGGACCTAAGGGTGGCTTTTTTTTAACAGATGAAAATTTAAACAACTCGGTTCTAGATATTGTATCTTGTGTCGATGGTTTAGATGCTTTTAATGTTTGTTTTTTAGGATTACGTACTTGCTCAAGCAGCAAACCTTGCTCTGTTCATCACATTGTTGAACCGTTTAAAAATGATATTTTTACACAATTGTCTAACAATACCATTACACAATTTGCAAACGATATTCGCAAAGGAACTTATTTTATTTCTTTAGATTAAAAACACACTCAACCTAGACAATATTTTATTATATTTGTTTTTAATAAAATTTCTTTGTGGTTATGGTACAACAAATTACTAAGGGTATAAAAATAAAAGTTATCTCGCAATATCAAGGTATTAGCAGTCAAGGACCTTTTATACATTATATTTTCAGTTATTTTATTACCATCGAAAATCAAAGTAAAGATGCTGTGCAATTGTTAAGCAGGCATTGGGAGCTTTTTGACACTTTAAAAAAAGTCGAAATTATTGATGGCGAAGGCGTTATTGGCGAAAAACCCATTATAATGCCCAATAGTTCATTTACTTACAGTTCTAGTTGTCAATTAATTTCCCCACTTGGCTCTATGCAGGGTTTTTATAATATGATTAACCTAGTTACTAATAATCATTTTAAAGTCATCATTCCGAGTTTTCAATTGAGTTTACCTCAAACTTCAAATTAGGTTTGAAAACTAATATACTTCATTTAGCATTTGCTTTGAAAAGATGATTTTTTTGCGAATGCATGAAATTAAACTTATAACCATTTAATAATTCTAATTTATAAAAGAATCTATTCATTGGTGCATTAGTGACCTGTTTTTTAACCCTTTTTAAATAGTCAAAAGTTTAAAGTGTGTACTTTTATGACTTATAACATCCTCATAATCTATACTTAAACAATCCTTGTTTTTTTCAACTGCTGTAATACTAACCGTGCCGCCAAGTCCGCGATTCATCATTAAATCAATCTTGCAATCGCCAATTCCAGCGGTGTGATGAAATTTTAAAATCGCCTTTTTGGTAAAATCATTTGTTAACTGCCAGGCTTTAAACCACGCTTGACGGAGTTGCTTTGCCCCAGCGTCATATAAAGTAGCCGACGACCAAATTTGCGGTTCTTGTGGTAATTTTTTGAGGTGTTTTTGTGAGCCATCCCAAACAAATTCAAATAGTTGTAGCTCATGTTGCCAATTGACCATCACCAAAGTGAATGGCTCAATATCAATTAAATCAATTTCATTAATATAAGCAAGTAAGTCAGGTGCTTTTAAAAGCTTTTTTAAAATCTGCCCACGGCTCATTCGGTAATTAGCTTTTGAAGTATGATACTCAAAACCGCCGTTGAGCAAACATATCAGCCTATTTTTATCGCTAATGCCAATCCAAGTGCCCCCTGCTTCGCCGTCTTTGGGATAAGTTAACTTTACACCATCTTCTAAATAAGTTAGGGGTGCTAGCGCTTTTTTGCGATCAAAAGGCACATCGCGATTTGAGGTTAAAATGAAATTATTTTTATCTAATGGTAGATAGGTTACCGTGCACATTTTTGGCTGATTTAATGAATTATTTAAAGTTTTTTAAGGCGTTTCATTATGGATAAATGGCCAAAATAGCAATTTAATCGCTAAAAAAAGTCTTAACTTTGTAGCCCAAAAATAGTCGAATAAACCTAAATAACATAACAAATGGCTTCAGGATTTTATAAAGTACCCGTCGCTGTTAATGAGCCTGTAAAATCATACGCGCCTAACAGCCCAGAACGCATTGAATTATTAGCAACTTACGCAAAAATGTATCAAGAACAGGTTGATATTCCTGTTTATATTGGAGGCGAAGAACTTAGAACGGGCAACACCGTCAAAATTTATCCACCTCATGACCACCACCATTGTGTTGGTCAATATCATACTGCCGATAGCGCTTTGGTAAAAAAAGCCGTTGAAAAAGCCCTAGAAGCCCGCGAAAAATGGGCCATAACACCTTGGCAAGATCGCGCCGCCATTTTTTTAAAAGCAGCCGATTTATTGGCGGGTCCTTTTAGAGCAAAAATGAATGCCGCCACCATGATTTCACAATCTAAAAACGTGTTTCAAGCCGAAATAGATGCCGCCTGCGAATTAATTGACTTCTTTAGATTTAACGTTCAGTTTATGACCGAAATTTACAGCAACCAACCACAATCTTCTCAGGGCATTTGGAATCGCATGGAATACCGCGCCCTAGAGGGTTTTGTTTATGCTATCACCCCTTTTAATTTTACTTCAATTGCAGGTAATTTGCCAGCTTCGCCTGCCCTTATGGGTAACGTGGTGGTTTGGAAACCTGCTAGAACGCAAGTCTATTCGGCACAAGTTTTAATGGAATTGTTTAAAGCTGCCGGTTTACCCGATGGCGTAATTAATATGGTTACGGGGCAAAGCGACGTGATTACAGATGTGCTTTTAAACTCAAAATATTTTGCCGGAATCCATTTTACAGGTTCTACCGCCGTTTTTCAAAGTTTTTGGAAATTGATAGGCGAAAACGTTCCAAAATATATTAGCTATCCACGAATTGTGGGCGAAACCGGTGGTAAAGATTTTGTATGGATGCACCCAAGTGCCGATGCAAAACAAGTGGCTACCGCCCTTTCAAGAGGTGCTTTTGAATATCAAGGACAAAAATGTTCTGCCGCTTCAAGAGCTTATATCCCAAAAAGTAAATGGAACGACGTTCGAAATTATTTAGAAGCCGATATCCTTTCAATGAAAATGGGTGCACCCGACAATACCGCTAACTTTATCAATGCCGTAATTGATGACCGTGCGTTTAAAAAACTCTCAAATTATATCGCTCAAGCTAAAGCAGATAAAAATGCCGAAGTCATTATCGGTGGCACATGCGATGATTCCGTTGGTTATTTTATCCAGCCAACTGTTATCCTTGCAAAAGAGGCCAACTACACCACTATGTGTAACGAGTTATTTGGCCCAGTTTTAACAATTTATGTCTATGAAGATGCCGATTGGAAAGCGTCATTAAAAACCCTTGACCAAACTTCGGGCTACGCTTTAACGGGTGCTATTTTTAGTCAAGACCGCTATGTGATTGACTTCGCAACCAATGCCCTAGAAAATGCAGCCGGTAACTTTTATATTAACGATAAACCTACAGGAGCGGTAGTTGGCCAACAACCTTTTGGAGGTGCTAGAGGCTCTGGAACCAATGATAAAGCAGGCTCTGTGTGGAATTTATTGCGTTGGGTTTCTAATAGAACTATTAAAGAAACCTTTGTGCCACCATCAAATTATACCTATCCATTTTTGGAGCAATAAATCAAATTTTATCACCAAAAAAAATCCTGTTTTAAAATTTAAAACGGGATTTTTTGTTCGTCATTTTAATTGCTATAATTTTCAATTCCACCTTTTAAACTCAAAGCCACGACTTTTTTATAAACTTCTTTAAAGCGCAAAGTGGCGGTATAACTGGTGATACCTCGTTGGCAAATCAAAATATAACTTTTTAAAGGGTCTATCTTTAAATCGCTAGGTTTGAATTTTGAAAGCGGAATTCTGGCATCTACTTCAAAGGGAAGGGGTGTGTTTAGGTTTTCTATTACCGAAATTAAATAGAGCTGCGCTCTAGAATTTAGCAGTTGTAATTTTAAGGCTGAAGCCGAAATTAAAAGCGTTTCATCTTGAAGATTGCAAGACACATCGGCATAAGGTTCCTTTTCAAACAGCAATTTAATATGCTCTTTATCAAAAGACGGCTCTAGCTTCATTTTGAATTGTGAATTGAAAAGGCTATTATAGATAAGCAATTGATTTTGAATGGGAACACCTATCTCACAAACTAATTTTAAAACCTCATTGGCTTGCATCAATCCGATAAGGCCAACAATAGCGTTTAAAGTTCCCGCTTCGGCACAATTGGGGATGTATTTTTTTGGCATTTGAGGAAAAGCATCGCGCAAATTAGCAGTTCTATTTTCTGTTCCATCTGGTGCGTTAAAGGTGGCAACATAGCCGTCAAATTTATATAAAGAACCATAAACCAAAATTTTATCAGCCAAAACACAGGCATCATTCATCAGGTATTTTATGGGTAAACTATCGGTACAATCAAGTATGATATCAAAATTGGCAATAAGCGAAAACACATTCGCTTTTGTGAGTGCCACCTTGCTAAAAGTAACTTTTATATCCGGATTTACCGCATTGATATGGGCTGCCAAAACCTCGGCTTTAGCCTTGCCAATAGCACTGGTTTTATAAAAAACTTGGCGGTGCAAGTTGCTAAGCGAAATAACATCAAAATCGACCAAATGCAAATGCCCAATGCCACTTGCCGCCAAATAAACCGCCGCCACACTTCCCAAACCGCCACATCCGGCGACTAAAACCTTAGCTTCGTTGAGCTTTTGTTGCCCAATTTCACCAATTTCGGGCAAGGTGATTTGACGTTGGTAGCGCTGTGCTTGAGCCATTATTTTAGTTGTGATTTAGCTTGGTTAAATTCGGCTGGTGTATTAATATTTCTAATAAAATCGTCAGCTACTTCAACAATTTCGACGTCGGAATTGAGTAAAACTTTGCGTGGACAAGAATAGCCTTGCGCTAAAAAGCTGAGTAAAATGGGATAGGCTTTTGGTTCCCAAATACAAATAAGCGGCTCCATAAATTCACTGCTTCTTCCTTTTAAAGCCGTGGCTATTTTATGAGGATTTCGTTTGCTAATTAACAGGTTTAAAACAGATTGATTTACAAATGGCACATCGGTAGCCACCGCTAAATAAGCAGCGTTTGGGTTGTGCATAAAAGCCGAACATAGCGCACCAAAAGGACCAAGTCCTATAAACGTATCGTTAATAACAGATTTGTTTTCAATGTTTTGTTCCGCTCTTGCGGATAAAAAAACAGATTGCTCTTTGCCCAAAACGGACTTTAATAGTTCAAAAAGATAGTCGCGTTGGGCTTGCCCGTGGTAGTTTAGCAATCCCTTATCGGTTCCCATTCTGGTGCTTTTTCCACCTGCCAAAACCAATCCGTGAATGGGCGCTATTTTTTCTTTAATTAAATTTTCAATGTGTTTTGAAATTTTGTCTCTTTCAGCGATATGAAAACACGGTAAATTCTTAATCTGTGGATTTTTTTCCTCCAAAAAATTGAAATATTTGGCATCATCGGTTAATTTGATGACAAACTGAATGTTGTTTAATTGGTTTAATCTTTTTAAAACAGAGGCTTCTTTATCATTGTCTAAAATCAAAATTTGTTTAGCCCCTTCGTAATGATTTCCGTTAATAAACAATAAATCATAAGGTGAAAACTGTATGCGCTGGTTGAATTTGTTGCGTCCAATTATTGTAGAAATAGCTGCGGTTCCGGAGGGGTGAAAAGTAAAACAATCGCAAGCTTTTTGACCAATTTCTTCGGCATGTGAGGCATCTAAATAAGCTAATTTATAAGTTGCTAATTTTGCAGAAACCTGCTGAACCAAATCAGCAATTACACTGCATTTTGTGCCAACAATGGCAATTTCATTCGGCGCAAAATTGTCGTTGTTTCTTAATTTAAGTTTTGCGTGTTTTGTGTGCTCACTCATTTTTTATGTCGCTTTTTCCGCCCGATTTTTTTTCCAATTTTACTTCTTTAATCACCATTTTTTGTGAGATAGATTTGCACATATCATAAACCGTTAATGCCGCAATAGCAGCGCCGGTTAAGGCTTCCATTTCAACACCGGTTTTTCCTTCGATGGAAACGGTGCAAAAAATCTCAATATTTTCATTGTCAATAACTTCAATATCAATGTCAACGCCGTTGATTAACAATGGATGACACATCGGAATCAGTTCCGAAGTTTTTTTAACCGCTTGAATCCCGGCAATAATGGCAGTTTGAAAAACCGGACCTTTTTTGGTGATTAACTCTTTGCCTTCAAAATGCGCAATAATGTCTGCGCCCAAAAACATCGTCGCTTTTGCGGTGGCTGCGCGGTTGCTGACTTTTTTATCGCCAACATCGACCATTTTTGGCTGATTTTTTTTATTGATATGAGAAAATTTATTCAAAGTTTTAAGTTTTTAATTGTTAGTTTTTAGTTAAACCTAATTGAGAAGTTTTAACTATTGCCGTTAACATCTTAATCATTTCTTCTACATCAACCAACAGTTTATTTACACATATTGAAGTCAAGTCTCTTTCATTCAATAAACGCAACCAGTATTTGGTTTCGCTTGCTTTTTTTGAAGAAATTGACATTTTAGCAATAAAATCCTTTTTAGTTTGACCTGCCAACGCTTCTTCAATATTTGCACCTATTGAAGTTCCGCTTCTGAGTAATTGTCTTGAAATAATATATTCTTTTTCCGCTACTAACTTTTTATAAAGTTCAATTATATTTAAGGAAAATTGAAAACTTTTATTTTAATAATACTCTCACCCATAACTATTCACTTAAAATTAAACACTCCGATACCGAAGTATCGGAAAAACTTCTCCTTTGGTAAAATTACTGCGATTATCCGGCAATTCCAAAAAAGCATCGGCCAAAGCCAAATTAGCCAAATCGCCAGAACCTTTTCCTGAAATGGGCGTTGCCATCAATTTGCCTTCAACCTGGGTTAATTTTACCTGCAAAAAATAAGTCATTTCAGGTTTAAAATAAAAATCTTCGCTTAAAATGGCTTGCTGTTTGTTTTCAAAATTCAATCCAACGGATTTATAATACCACGGATAAAAATATTTTACGCAATTTACAAAAGTTGAAACCGGATTTCCGGGGAAAGCAAAAATGGTTTTATCACCTTTTTTCCCAAACCAAAATGGTTTTCCCGGACGTTGTTTTACTTGGTGAAAGCGTTTTTTTACACCCAATTCATTTAACACCTCGGGAATAAAATCGAATTTTCCTTTACTCACGGAACCGCTCAACAACAAAACATCATAATGGTTTAATAAATCCTCAATATTTTGTTTTAAAACCGCTTTGTTGTCTTTAATGTGAAAGCTTGTAGATTTAAGATTTAATCTTTTTAAAAGTGCTTCCAAGGTAAATACATTACTTCGTCTAATTTGGTGTGGTAAAGGTGTTTGGCTTACTTCAACCAGCTCATCACCAGTAGAAATGACACAAATTTTTGGTTGTTTTGCCACCCGAACCCTGTTTTTTCCAACACTGGCTAAAATGCCAATTTCGGCGGCGCCAATTAAAATATTTGGTTCTAATAAAAGCGTTCCTTTGGCACAATCGGAACCTTGTTTATGGACGTTATCGCCTTGTTTTAAGGCATCTGATTTTAAAAAAATGTGCTTGGCTATCGTTTCGGTTAGCTCATATTTTATAACGGCATCGGCGTTTTTAGGCATTACAGCTCCCGTCATGACTTCAATACAATTTGAAGGATTTTTCAAGGTCAGTTGTTCGCTTCCTGCTGCTTGAACCCCTTCAATGTTGAATTCGCGTTGCCCTTTGTTAAACACTTCGATATCAACCGCTACCCCATCCATACTCACACGATCAAACGGCGGAAAATCGCGATCGGCTGTAATTGGCTCTTTTAAAACACGGTTAAAGGCATTCATAAAATTAACCGTTTCTACCCCAAAATCTGTTGTGTGATTTAAGACGATTTTTAAGGCTTCGTTTACCGAAATTAAGTCCATAGTATTTTAATTATTAATTGTTTGAAAAAATAAACGCAATTTTTTGGCATCTAATTTTGTTTGGGTTCTTACGCCGCTGCATAAATCTAATCCGTAAGGTTTTACATGTTTTATTGCCTTTAGGGCATTTGATGCATTAATTCCCCCAGCCAAAAAAACCGGAATTTTAACTTGTTCAACAATTGATTTGCTGAGTTCCCAATTGTGGATTCTGCCCGTGCCACCTAATTCTTTTATTTCTAAATTTGGATTGCCACTATCTAAAAGGAGTGCATCTACTTGGCCGCTAATGGCGCGTGCTTTATCAACGGAATTTTG
>Ga0210024_1002593_pt1 | contig 15400 bp, 12 predicted proteins | sample CryGeymeta201525_FD_183988 | JGI IMG/M metagenome (GOLD analysis project Ga0210024, IMG submission 183988) | Groundwater microbial communities from Crystal Geyser aquifers in Utah, USA - Crystal Geyser metaG 2015-25 (SPAdes) (version 2) | ecosystem: Environmental > Aquatic > Deep subsurface >... | reverse complement strand
GGAGATTAAAGACAGGATCGAGTTAAAAGACATTCAGGCGGACGAGGTCTTGGGGGAGATTAGACTAGGTTTCGATTGACACGATTTGTTGCCGGGTGATATCATGAGAATCAATGAAAGAGTTAAGTTCTGCCCAGCTTAAATCACTTTCTGAATTTGCTTTTTATACTTGAAGGAGTCAAAAAATGATTGAATGGAATTTTGCCAATACTTATTATTTTGCCGCTATTGTTACCGGTTTGCTTTTAATAGTGATGTATTTTATTTTCAGAAGGAGAAGATAAATGATTAATCCATTGGCGATTATTGCTATTATAGTCGGGTTTATTGCTTTGTATTTTAGCTACACTTTCAGCCGGCGCTAGATTTTCGTCCGGGGGAAAATAGACTTAATTAATAATCAGCCTCAGCCAAAGGCTGATCGGCCTATGGCCGAAGTCGTTCAATTGATGATAACCCAGTTTAGATAACTATCTGAGTTTACGGGATAATTCACAAAGATTGTAAATTGATTTAGCTCCGGTTTTTTGGCAACCCAATATTTGGAGGCAGGGGTGTAATCGCTGTTAAAAGTGACGATAATTTGGGATTTATCGGTAAGTTGATTGGGGTGAATCAGCACATTGTTAGTGCCGCTAGAAATAGTGGCCGTGCCGCTGGCCGCCAGCTCCAACTGGGAGAGTTGGGCGGATTGGCCGGAAAAAGTAGCAATCGGCTGGTTGATGTCCGAATAAATATACATAGCTGACTGGGAGGCAATGGAGATGTCCAGAGTCTGATCGGGCGGCGGGGTAATTTGGGAGGCAATAATGGCGCCGGTGACGATTAGGTTGCCGTTGATAATCACCTGGCCGGTTTCATTGAGGGTCATCAATCCGGCGAGAAAGTCGATTTTTCCGTTTAAGGCGGAGACTGATCCAAGGGTTAGGGTGTTATTGATCTTAAGATCAGTCATGGTGGCTTGGCCGATGACTGCCAGGTAATCGGAGAAAAAGCCGGCGTTGGCATTGAGAGAGGTGATGTCGAGGTTAGCTGAGGCGGTGGCTGGAGTAGTGTCAGCCAGAATTTTCTCGATTAAAACAGTAGGTTCGGTTCTTACTGTTTTGGCGCTGGCGGTGGCTGTTTGAATAGTGTATTGATCAGCTAAAGCGGCGATTTTATCTCTAATACTATCGATAGTCGAGGACTTGATTTCGTTGGCAGTGAGGGTGCCGGAAATAGTAACGTCACCGCTGACAGTGATTTGGCCGTCAGCAGTTAAAGGCGAGATAAAGTTGGTGGTCAATTTTTCCGTATCTACGGTCGGAGTTAAAAAGCGCTGTTCGAGCCGGGTAACCCGGTCGTAAAGATCAAGGATGTACAGGACGTTTTCCTCGGTTTTTCTTAAGATTGCCAGCAGGGTTTGGCTGATATTTAAACCCTGGTTGGTAATTTCCTCAGCCGAAGGGATATCCGGCAGATGCTGATAGATATGAATGTAATCAGCCAAATCAACCGGAGATAAAAGAGGATAATTGGCTTCAAAAACATAGTCAGGGGGAATTAAAGTAGTGCCATTCACTATAACATCACCATTAACTTCCAGTTTGGCAGCGGGGGCAGTGGTGCCGATGCCGACATTGCCGCCATCCTTAATAAAAATGCCGTTGGAGTCGTTGTCATAAATATAAAGACCGTCATTATTGGTAGCGCTGAGAGTGTTATTGTCGAGCTTAAGATTGTCAATTTGGATAATATCATGGCCCTCGATTTTGTTGGCATTAATATTACCCTCTTTATTAAAACCATAAGTAGTGGTGCCGTTGACGCCTAAACCGCCGGAAAAGATAAGGTAGTTGTCAGTGGTATTGGTAAGATATTCACCATTCTGGGAAAAGGTTAAGGTGGCCGAGATGGTGGCATTGCCGGCCAGACTTAAAGATATACCAGCGGCGCCGGGGTCAATAAAGTAAGTTTCCGAGTCAGAGTCCAGCAGTTTGGGAACATAAAGATTGGCTAAGATTTTGGTGGGCTGGCTGACTAAAACCGGATAGGCGCTGGTATCATCAATGGTGAAAATTTCCTGGTCAGCCCCGCCTAAAACAGTATAGGGCAGGGTGATGGCAGAAGCCGAGGCCGAAGGCGAGTTCAGGACGGCAGAGCCGGAGGCGCTCTGATTTAAGACGGTCCAGTTAAGGCCATCAAAGTACATCAAATCGCCGCTTTCCTTATCAACATAGTGGCGGCCGATTTGGGCTTCCGGTTTGGCGCTAGGGAGCAGCTGGAGAAAACTGCTGAACACTCCGCCTTGGACCAGGGCGGCATTTTTAAGAAACAGGTTGCCTTTGTCATCTAAAAACGAGAGTTGGCCGGTATCACTGCCGATAGTAATCCGGCCGTTTAAAAAGTTAGCTACCTGAGGCAGAGCCGGGGCGGTTGGTGAGGACAGATCAAGCTGATTAATGGCTGGTTTAGCAATTAATGCCTGATTTTTAAGATAAAGCTGCCCCAGAACCAGCAAGCTGAGAATAATCGAGCCAATGACTGAATAGAGATAAGCCGGAGGGATGACAGGAGGCGGCTTGGAGACAGGAATAGGTTGGGGTTTTGGGGATTGCAGGGGTACATAGCCGGCTTTAATGTTTCTAAGTTTGTTTAAATCCTGCGGGGTAAAGCGGCGCTGGTTGCCCAGGGTTCTTTGGGGAATGAATTTACCGGCCTGTTCCCAGCGTCTGATGGTTTTCGGATGGATCCCTAGGGCTTGGGCAGCGTCTTTTATTGAATACACTTTTCCTCTGTTAATGTCCAAGTTTGTGATAATCGTAAATTGTTTTCACGCTTTCAGTATGACGCGAATTTCCGCCAGTGTCAACTGGCGGTATAATGGTTATAACAATTATAATTGTTATATTAAAGCCGATCATGATAAACTAGACTGATGAGGTCTTTAATTAGAAAAATCGGGATCGATTTAGGCACTGCCAATTCAGTTGTTTACGCTGAGACAAAAGGGATTGTCCTGCAGGAGCCGACGGTGGTAGCAGTAACGGTTGAGGATAATAAAGTGGTAGCGGTGGGCAGTGAAGCCAAGGAAATGCTGGGCCGGACTCCGGGTTCGATCATGGCTTCCAGACCAATGCGCAACGGCGTGATTGCCGACTATGTGGTGACTGAAGCGATGCTGAGATATTTCATTCAAAAAGTTTGCGGGAGAAATTGGCTGTTCCGGCCGGAGGTGATGATCTGCGTGCCGGCCGGCTGCACTCAGGTAGAGAGGCGGGCGGTAGAGGAAGCGACGGAAGCGGCCGGGGCGAAAGAGGTCTATATTATCCAAGAACCGTTCGCGGCGGCTTTAGGGGCAGGGGTAGCGGTGGGTGAAGCCTCGGGCAATATGATTGTGGATATGGGCGGCGGTTCAGCCGAAGCGGCAGTGATTTCTTTAGGCGGCGTTGTGGTCAGTAAAAGCCTGCGGATTTCCGGCAATGCTTTAGATGACGCGATTGCCGCATATCTCCGGAAAAAGCACAGTCTGATTGTGGGCGAACAAACAGCCGAAGAGATAAAAATATCGATCGGCAGAGCTTTAGCGACGGAAACTGATAATTTGAAGCCGATGCTGGTTAAAGGCAGGGACAGCATTCAGGGTTTGCCGAAAACAGTCGAAGTGTCAGCCGAAGAGATTGAGGAAGCAATACGGCCCAAATTAATGCAGATAGTCAACATGGTGAAGTCGGTGCTGGAAGAAGTTCCGCCGGAGCTGGCCAGTGATATTATTGATAAAGGAATCGTGATGAGCGGGGGTACGTCTTTACTAAAGAATTTAGATAAATTGCTGACTAAAGAGACCGGGGTGCCCTGTCATGTAGCCGAAGAGCCGATGTTGTGCGTGGCCAAAGGGACGGGAATTGCTTTAGACAATCTGGATTTATACAAGCGGGCGATTAGCAAAAGATAGAAAAAAGTGGTAAAATAGATAGATAGTGAGTAAATTAACTTCGATAAATCCAGCAAACAATGAAATTCTAGGTTCAGTGAAAATCGCCACAAAAGACGAGATTATGAAAACCGTGGCGCACGTGCGTCAAGGATTTCATATTTGGAAAGAGGTTTCTTTGGAAAAACGGGGTAAGATTTTATTAAAAGCAGCCGAGCTGATCAAAAAAAACGCCAAAGTTATAGCCAAACAAATCAGTCTGGAAATGGGAAAACCGTTAACAGAGGCAGAAGACGAGGTCAGCGGAACGGTGACGGATATTAAAAATACAGTCAAAATCGGCTTGAAAGTGCTTCAAGATGAAGTTTTAGTTCCCAGAACCAGCTGGCTTAAATATGAACCAGTTGGTGTGGTTGCTCTGATCAAGCCGTGGAATTTTCCCTTGAGTGTAGCCTTGAATGCTTTGGTGCCGGCGCTTTTGGCCGGCAACAGTGTGATTTTCAAGCCGTCGGAATATGTGCCCTTAGTGACAGATATGTGGGTAAAACTATTATGGCAGGCAGGCGTGCCTGCCGATGTGTTACAAGTGTTACATGGCCGGGCCTTGGTCGGCCAAATGCTGGTGGCTAGTCAGATTGACATGGTCAGTTTCACCGGTTCGACCGCAGTGGGGCAGGAAATTGCCGATAAATGCGCTTTGCGACTGATTAAATTTGTTTTGGAATTAGGCGGGAGCAGTCCGGCGATTGTCTGTGCTGACGCGGATCTGGAAAAAGCGGCGGAAGCGATTGTCCGGAGCCGGTTTTTAAACTGCGGCCAGGTTTGCTGTGCCATCAAGCGGGTGTTTGTCGAGAGAAAAGTGTCTGACAAATTAATAAAATTATTAAGCGAAAAAATTAAAAAACTGGAATTAGGGCCGCTGGTGTCCGCGTCCCAGTTGAAAAAGTTCGAACAGCAAATTACCCGGGGAATAATCCAGGGCGGCCGGATAATTGTGGGCGGACGGAGAATGCGGGATGAGAAACATATTCACGGTTTTTATCACGAACCAACCCTAATGATTCATGTGAATAATAAAATGGAAATTATGCGGCAGGAGACTTTCGGCCCGGTCCTGCCGGTGATGGAAGTGGAGAGCTTTGATCAGGCGCTGAAATTAGCCAATGACAGCGATTTTGGTTTGACGGCGGCAGTATTTACCAAAGATAAAACCAAAATTAGCCGGGCCGGAAAAGAACTGTTAGCCGGTTCGGTTTATATTAATACGACTTTTGCCTGTCCGGCAGGTTCTCCCTGGACGGGCTTGAAAAAATCCGGTTTTGGCACTGAAGGCGGCAAACACGGCATTTGGGAGTTTGTCCATAAAAAACACTGGTATGTTCAACGTTAAGATTTTGGGAGTAAGAGTCGATAAAATTAATTTGGCAGAAGCGGTAAAATTGGTTGAAGTTTGGGTAAAACAAGACAAAAAAAGATATATTGTGACGCCGAATCCTGAATTTATCATGCTGGCCCAAAAAGATGCAGAGTTTAGAAAAATTTTAAATAGTGCGGACTTGGCAATTCCGGACGGTGCTGGATTGCGTTTGGCTGACAGGCGGTTAAATAGAGTTACTGGCGTGGATTTAATGTTTTCTCTGATAAATAAAGGCTACAAAACCGTGTTAGCCGGCGGAAAACCGGGTGTTGCAGAGAAAGCAGCAATTACATTAAGGTCCAACCTCGTAGGTAGACCTACAAGGTTGGACCTTGTAGGAATGACAGAGCCAAGCGTGGAGAAGATCAATAACATTAGGCCGGACCTGCTGTTTGTGGCTTTAGGAATGGCTAAGCAGGAAAAGTGGATTGTTAAAAATCTGCCAAAATTAAACGTCAAAGTAGCGATGGGCGTGGGCGGGGCTTTGGACCAGATTGCCAAACCGTGGTTGCGGGCACCCTTACTTGTCCGCCGCGCAGGGCTGGAATGGCTTTACCGGCTTATTCTCCAGCCGTGGCGGCTAAAGCGCCAGTGGCAATTAGTGAGATTTTTGGCTAAAATATATTTATGATCCCGAAACATTTGCACAAATACTTTTGGGAAATTAATCCCCGGGAGCTTAGTTTAAGCGAGGATGCTGATTATATTGTGGCGCGTCTTTTGGATTACGGTAAAACCCAAGATATTGAATGGTTGTTGGAGCGGTTCGGCAAAGACAGGATTAAGACGGTTTTGAAAAAATACCGGGGAATTTCCCGGAAATCAGCCTATTTTTGGAGCAATATTTTACAAATAAATCCTAGAGAGGTGAAATGTTTACAGACACTTTATCACCGGATACCTTTCGGGGTATAAAATTCTTAGGCCAAGAGAAGTGCCTTCCCGATGCTTCTTATTTGGCAGGCGGGACGGCAATTGCTTTGCGGTTGGGCCACCGGCAGTCAATTGATCTGGATTTTTTTACCACCAAAAAATTCAACGAGCAGATTGTGGAAAGACGGTTGGAGCGGACAGGAAAATTTGTTAAAGATCAGCTGGATTGGCAGACGATCATGGGTGAGTTTTATGGGGTGAAATTCAGTCTGTTTTATTACTCTTACAAAATTTTGGATAAAGCCGATGATTTTTTCGGTATTAAAATCGCCGGATTAAAAGATTTGGCGGCGATGAAGCTCCATGCGGTTGAAGACCGGGGAACAAAGCGGGATTTTGTGGATTTGTTTTGGCTGTGCCGGCATATTGATTTGGAGGATATTTGCCGGCTTTATGAGCAAAAATACGGCAAATTCGAGGAGCGAAAATATATTATTTACAAGGCAATAAATTATTTTGAGGACGCGGAAAAGAAAGATAAGCGGGAATTAAAAATGCTAGAGCCGGTTGATTGGCAGGAAGTAAAACGATTTTTCCAAGGCGAGGCTAAAAATTTAGCCAAACAGTGGGGAATCGGGTAAAAAATGATATAATCTGATACATTATGGTTAAAGAAAGTCAAAATCTTGCCGCTTTATTTGGTCCTGAATATAAGGGTGTCTTTGATGGGGTGACTGGAGACATCTCCGAAGCCGCCGCACCTCAAGAGAAAATGGTGACAGGAGAAACAAAGATATTCCCGGGCAGAAAACAGAACAACAATTTAGTGATTATTAGTAGCAAAAGCCCTGCAGAAAAAGTGAAGTTATTTAAGGAAAAAGGTCATACGATTATGTTCATTGATGATCCCAGTCTGGACGAGAAGTTTCTTACTCAGGTGATGTTAGATGATAAGGGGGAAGGCATAGTTTTGACAAACGTGCGAAACGGAACAGTGGCAGTAAATGGTTCTGTTTGTGAAATAACAACAGACATTGAAGATGCAAAATCCTTACCTTTAATTGATCAGGACGTCATTACAATTGGAGGAGTGCCGCTTCAGTTGCGGGTTAACATGAAAGGTAAAGGCAAAAGGAGATTAGTGGAATTGGCGCCGGAAGGTTTGGGTTCAGCGGCTGAAGCACCTCAGTTTCCGGAAGCAAAAAAGCCAAAAATTAATTGGGATTTTCAGTTTAAAAAGGCATTTTTGCAAATGGGAGAAAGTTTTGGTCAGAATTTCAAAGAATTATGGCAGAAGAAAAACAGCAAAACTTGGCCGCAGCAGGCTTTAACGATCCTCTCAGCAGGAATCAGCGAGATCCCAGGGTGGGGGCAAATGTCCGGTTTACTGCTTTTGACAATCGGGAGCGGAATGATGACAGCAAAAGAAATTGTCAAATTTTCTAAATTGGTAAAAGGACAAGGGCGAGCTGGGATAGAAAATTATGCTGAACGTTCTGCTTTGGTGCAGTCAGTGGTGGCGATTACGAATGTAATATTCGGCATAGGAGGTGAAAGGGCCGGAGGAATAAGAGAAACAGGGAAAGAGCTTAATAAAACGGAAGAATTATTATTAACTAATAAAGAAGCGGCTTTAGCCGGGGTTATAGGTGGCATTGGTGCGGCAATCTCTCTTTTGCTATTAACCGATTTTTCTCCGTTGAATGTTATTCCTGGCATGAAATTTGGCAGACGATTGTTTGCACCGCTGGTAACAGCCTCAATTGCTCACAGTTTTACCGTTTTGGGGGCAAGTTATTATGACGGGTTAATTAAAAAAGATAGTTCCCAGAACGAAACAATTGAGAAAAGAAAGGAACAGTTTGTGGATTTGTGCCTGCGGGTTAATGGGCCGGCAATGCAACTAGTTACTTTGGCAAATTTAGCAATAGGAACAATTGAGTCAGGTGCTTTAGAAAAATTTAGTGAATCAGTCAAAAATTTATTTAAGCGTGATGCGGTTGCGGTGACGTCAACCCCAACGCCGACGGAAACGGCTATACCAACGTCAACTTCGGAAGAAGGTACTCTGGCGGCGAGTCTGACACCGACCCTAACAGCAACTCTTCAAGCGACGACTGCCACAGGTACACCGCCGCCAACGGAAACGCCGCCGTCGGCAATGCCTGATTGGCAGCCGGGGCAGACAGTGGATAGTAATTTGCTGCAAAAGGTGTTTAATTCAGGTGGAAGATATGACAGCATTCAGGTAAATATTGATAACGATGCTGAACCGGAACAAGTTTTCCGGTTCAATTTGGACAGTGATACACAGCCGGAAGTTTGGGCAGTCAAAGACAACCAGGGGGTTTGGCACCCATGGATATGGGAGGATAAAGGCGGATTATACAAAGCGGATTTGAATCTGGACGGACAAATTGATCAGGGCGCGCTGTCATATAAGGATTTGGAAGACAATCATTTACTGTTAAGCTGGCAGGGAGCCGGCGAAGAAAGAGGACCGTTGAATTTAGAGATGAAAGATTATGATTTGGATGATGACGGCGATAATGATTTATTAAATGACGCAGACGGTTGGTATCTTGACAGGAATAAGAATTTTGCTTTCGGGGAAGGCGATGTCCGGTTAAGCGAAGACCCGGTTTTTAATAGTGCCGGAAACGTGACCAAACTGGAAGCAGTTGACGGCCAGAAGTGGTGGCGGGGCGTTGACGGCAAGATGATCGGTTTGGTGTTTCAAGATAATTGTTGGTGGCTTGACCATGGAGGCTATGAACTTGATGAAGCCAACCCTTTAGCGACTACAGCATTTACGAGCGGCGGAATTGAAGTTAAAGCCGCAAATATTAATAATTTTAGTTTGGAATCTGGGGATTCAGAAGCATTTCGTTTAGTTTTAAAAGATGCGGTGATTCAATTTCATGGAGATAAGGGACAATGGCAGTATGACAGTAACGGCAATTTGGTCAAAGAGGGTTGTTTATTAGCCAACGACCAAACACTGGCCTTTGACCGGAGGATTGAAGGTCAAGGCATTATGGCGTGGCAGTACCAGTTGGCGCTTAACCATCCGGACTGGACACCGGACGAAGTGGCCAAAGCCGCCTTTTTGCACCAAAGCGAACCGATTAACTTGAATCTTTCCCGACCTGAACCTTACCGAGCACCATCCGGTTCATTGACTTTTGATCAGTTAGCGATGGGGCCGCGGGGCGGCGATGAGGGGATCATTATGCACGACGTCCATGAAGTAAATGGGAATTTGAATGCGACTCAAGTGGCGCAGGCCGCGCATATTGCCGTGGTGAATAATAATATAAGCGGTTCGGCGATGATTAGCGATGTTAATACGACTATTGCCCGGTTTAATTTGGAAAGTACCTTCGGCCAGATTATGAAAGAAAATGGAATAAGAGACGAGTGGGTTAGTAATTATGCCAGGCAGGCGGCGTTCACGGCGATTAAAGATAGTATCGGTTGGCAGATCCCCGGTGATAAAATATTTTCTGGAGCTTTGGACAATAATTCATTACAAATTTTTTCCACCCATGATTATAGTTGGTGGGAGGATTGGTTGAGGCAAAATGGCTACATCAGTTGATTTTTCCCAAGGTATAGATTTTAAGCCCTTAGAAAAGCTGGGGGTGGACAAGGCCGGGGTAATTAAACTGCTGGTCGGCATGGCCGGCTTGATTGATCTGGAGTTTAAAGCAAAAATCAAAGGCGCGTTTAACGAAACAGAATTAAAAACCATCGGTGAAGAGGCGGCCAAAAAGGGGATTAAGCCGGAAGACGGCTTGGAGTTTTTGGAGGAAAAATACCACGCCAAAACCGGAGTGTATTTCTTGGAAGAACTGCGGCGGCTGTACAACCGTTATATTGTTATTTTAGCGGAGTTGTTAAAACAAATAAGAAGCGACGCGGCCAAAGTCGGCCAAGCAGACCAAGCCAAACAGGAAGAACTGGACCGGCTCATCAGGAATAAAAACTGGCCGGAAGCTATAAAAATTTTAGAGGAGGTGCTGGGAAAAAATGAATGAAAGAGTAAATTTTAATCCTGAAATTATCAATCCGGATGCTTTCGGTGGGGAGGCTAAACCCTTAATTGAGGCTTTAACCAAAAACGAAGCCAGCCGTTATGGAGTAGAAAGTTTAGCGCCGGCGGCCAGAATACCTCGAGGTGAAGCTGGGATACCCGCCCGGAATCAGGAAATGGAATTATTCATTAAAGCCGCTGGCACCAGAGACAATCTTAAACAGTTAATAACGGAAACCCGGAATGCAGACGGTACTTCTGATCTTCTGGCGCTGATCGGCTGCTTAGTGTTTCCCAAAGACGAAAAGTTAGCCGCGGAACTGATGGAGTGTTTATATAAGGAGGGAAATATCATATTAGAAGGAGATCTTGGGAAAAGGCAAGAACTTCACCAAGAGATTATGGAACAACTGGCGGTGGTGGATTTAGAGGGACAGAGGGCCGGCGAAGGTACGCTTTTGAACCGCTGTTTAAGGATAATGATTTTAGAAAAGCAAAAAGGTGGGTCAGTGCAGACAGAGGAATTAGAACGAGCCTGGAAAGAAAGCCAGGGAGCAGAAAACCCATCCGCCGCGGTGGTTATTGAAGAATTTAATCGGCAGATGGAGGAGATCACCGGAGAAAAAGACAGTTGGGCAGAAATTAAAGCCGACGGCATCATTGTTACAAAAGAAATTTTTGGAAAAGATCGGCAGAAGACAAAGGATTTTAGCGCGGCACTGCAGAAAATTCTGGATTTGGCCGGAGGAGAGAATCCGGTCGAGGTTGTATTTCAGGAAGCTTTGTATTTAACCGATGCCGTTATCAGGGGCGGAGAATTCCAAGACAATGTATATTTAGAAGGACAATCTTTAGTGATCGGAGGCAGTTTCTCCAACGGTTTGAATTTAGACGATTCTTCCCTGTTTGTCGGTGGTGAAATCAAAGGTGGAGATATATATATTAGTGGTGGATTTAATGGGGTTATATTATTTGACGGCAAAGTTTATGTAAGAGAAAATATAAATAGAGGTCATTCCGGTTTTCTGTGGTGGAGTGGAGAAATAGATATAACTGCCATAGGTAAAGACAAATTAAGGGAACTTGATGCCCGAATAATTAATTTATCAGAAGAAGAGGATGGGGTTGAGGTGGAAAGGCAGAAAGCCACGATAATTAATAAAGGGAGAGAAGTAATTATCTTTGTGCCTCGGGACGGAGGCTGGGAATGGCATACTGCCGGCACAATCCGCAGAGACGGATTGTTCAGTTCAAGCGAACTTAGAGATAAATTGGCAGAAGTGGGTTTGAAATTAGGAGCGATATTGCCGGAGGCGGCGATTGTTGCAGTACCAGTGGCGGAAGAAAAAGCCGTGCCGGAAAATGAAGAAAAACAGAAGCCGGAAAAATCTAAAATACCGCCAATTGCCAGAAGGAGATAAACTTTACTATAATAAGCTATGGTTATTGAAACTATTACGCCTACCGAATTACATCCAGATCTAACTAAAGAGCAATTTTTGGAGTTTTCGGAAATACAGTCAATGACGGAAGCTGATGCAAGAGAAATGGTAGATTGGTTGGGAGTAGGAACAGGAAAATTCAACCCGCAAACAGCCGAGTTTTTATTTTTCGAGATGGGGAAAAACCAGCAGGATTCTGCCAAAGGCTGGGGCCGGCTGTCGGTATTGATTGCCGCCAGAATGATTTATCATCAGGGAAATCCGGGCGGCAAAGAAACAGTGGATTTAGAAGATAAGGTGCGGGAAAGTTTAAGTGGTATTCAAGATAATGTTGATGAAATATTAGCAGAAGGTTTTACCAGTAGGGAAGGAACAACCACATGGTATTTAACAGAACGGCCAAAAACTTGCTTAGCAGAGACAGTGAAAGGAGTTGTTGACTGGTGGTGGCAGGAGAACGATCCGCAGGCGCAGTTGGAAATAACTAAAGGTTTATTAGTAAAACAGAGAGAAATAAATCAAGAGGCGATTGATCTGGGGAGGGGATATTTAATTCAATACGATACCAGCGAAAGACAGTTAGACGAGGCGAGGAAACAAATACAAGAATTACAACAGCGATTGCCGGCGGAGGGAAATGAGGTTTGGGGGGACAAAGAACGGGAAGCGGCGGCGAAAATTTATAACAGCCTGACGAAACCGATTAAGGAAGCAATATCTACTTATTTACGAGAAAAAGATTGGATAAAAGAAGTGGGAGCGGAAGAAGTTGCAGTGCCGGAAGGTGCAGCAAAGAAAGATAAAGAATTATTGGACAGAATGCAAAGACTAGAAGGTTTAGATAGAAAAGTTTTACACCAAATAGTTGACAGAAAGAATAACGGAGAAGTATTGTCGGCTCTGCCGGAGATTATGCGCTTAAAACTGGAAGAAAGGCGGAAGGCGCAGGAACAAACAAGAAAGGACAACCGGGAGAAAAAAGAGGTGAAAGATTATTTTGCGGAGCACGAGATAAAATTAATTTATGATCAAGACAACAGCGGGTTTGGCGTCGAAAAGGGATTATCAGAACAATTAGAAAAAGCGCAGAGTTTAGGAGTAAATATTTTTGAAGCAGATAAAGAATTATCAGTCAGCACCGGACAAACAGAAGTGACAGATTTAAGTTTAATTTTAGACCCGCAGGGAAGATTAAAAACAACCAAAATAAAGGCGGCCACATTAAGGTTGGAGGTTTTTAATAACCCTAAAATACTGGAAGAGGAAATGATCAGCGTTTTTGGCAGTGAAAGGAAGCAGGAAAGCGAGTCCAATGCATATATCTTTGCCCGCGGAGAAAATGGTTTTGTGGTGAAATATAATAATGCCATTATCGGTAAAGTCAGTTTTAATCAGACGGCTGGGGAGATGATAATTAATTGGCAAACACAAGATGGTGATTTGGCAGGATTTTCCGTGGCCAAGAGATTAAATCAAGAATGGAATTCGGGAATTGCCGGGTTAATAGACAATAAATTAGGCGGGTTTGAGTTAAAGGTTGTAGTAGAGGGCGGGGCGGAAAAGACGGAGGAAGTAAAATCGGAGCCGGTAGCAATCCCGGCGGAACCGATCGTACCGGTTGAGGCAGCTCCAGCGCCGGAAACAGCGTCAGCGGAGCCGGTTGAATCAGTTGTACCAGCGCCGCCGGTGGCGGAAGAGGCGGTTTCGACAGCAGAACTACCAACACCGTCGAAGGAAGCGCCAAAGTCAGAAGAAGAAATGCCTGATTGGTTGAGAGCATTACAAGAAGCGCCGTTTCAACCAGCCGAGGTGTCAGCGAAAGCAGAAAAGCCGGCTGCGCAGCCTTTGCTTGAGCCGGAAGCGCCTAAACCGAATACAGATAGACAAAGTTTAGACTTTTAATTTATGCCGGAAACTCCTGTTCCAAAAACTAGCGAAGTATTAACAGCAGCGCTTTTAACCGAAGGCGCTAAAAAAGAGTGGCAGGATTTACCGAATGGAGCGTGGGAAAGAGATTTGCAGGCAATGGCAGAGATTTTGCCGGCAGGGATTCTACCGCTTTACCAAACACTGGCTTTAGATAAAGAAGTTCATGAAAAAAGCGGCAGCCAGAACAGGCTGCATCTGGCAACAATTGTTGCTTTGACGGAAACAGGAAGTAAAGCAGTTTGGACCAATAAAGACACAGCCAGAAAAGTGATGGGAGCGGTCCGGTCAGCGCTTGGTGATCAATATCCTGATTTGTTAAGTAAATGGGATGAAGGTAAAAGCGATACTTTTTCACTTTTGCGTGCCGCCAGAATAGCGGTAAAGGAGTTGGGTTTTTCACCGGTTAAGGCGGCTTTAATGCAACAGATTGACGCCTTGCCGGCAAGTACGCAAAAAAGAATCCAGGCTTTAGTTGCGGCTGTTTTAGATGATTTAGATAGTCAAGAAGATTTAGAAGTGTTACAGGAGGAATTACAGAAGAGCGGGGTTGAAGCAATAGATGTTGCGGCGTGGCATGAGAGGTTAAAGGAACAAAGAACCGAAGTTTCAGTTAAGGCGTGGGAGAAGATGAAAGCTGATGATGGAATGAGTGGAAAGGTTGAGACAGCCGGAGAGAAATTGACGGAAGGTAGGATACAGTCATTACTGAATGATTTAGCTCAACCGGAAGGCGGAATGTATAATTCCCGTCCTTGGCAAATTAAAGCAGAATACTTAAGAACTTGGGTAGGAACAGTAAGAGAACCGGGGAAGCTGGCGGTTTTATTCGGCGCCGGCGAAGAAGGGGTGATTAAAGCCCAGGAAATTTTTGAGACAGTCTGGGCTGATTATTTGAAGGGAATGGTGTTATCGGAAGAGGTCTTAAAGAAACTGCCGCAATACGGCCAAAAAGTAGTTGAGCAGGCTGTAAGTTTAGTAAAAGGTGAACTTTACGAACCCTATTATGCTGGCGGCAATCTAAAAAATAGTCCCAGTTTGGAGTTAATCCGGACGGCATTGTTGGGCCCCAGAGGCTTTTTGGAAAAGGCCTTAGGCGATCCGGTTTTAGCCCTAGCGATATTTGAAGCGATTAAAGAAAAATTATTGGAGCCGGTAAAGCAGATGATTGAACAGGGAGATGAACAGTTTAAGGACTTAACCAGAGGCGGAGAAAGACTCGCGCAGGCATTTGCCAAAGATTTGGCAGAGGTAATTGGCCAAGGCAAGGTAACTGAAGCACAATTACTAGAGGACTCACAGTTAGTCAGAAAGTATGAGCAGATTTTGTCAGTCGAGCAAAGACAGCAATTAATCCAAAAAGGGCTGGAGTCTTATAAAAAAAGCGCTGAAAAATCATTGGCACAGCCGGATAAATTAATAGAAGATATAAGAGAGAGTTTAAGGATACATGTGGAGAATAATTTACAGCAGACATTGGAACAAATTGTATCAGCCGTAGCCAGTGGAAATACTCAAGCGCTACAGCAGCAGCTGGAATTATGGCAGAAGAGAACCGGCGCAGACTTCCCTCAAGAATTAGTCAGCAAGATTCAAAAAAAAGCTTCAGATAAACAAATCATTAAGGATTTATTACAAGCGTTTAGAGTTGCTTTGGCAACAGTAAAGACCGTAAAGAAGAAATAGTTACTTTTCTTGAATTCCCAGCAGCTCTGACTTTAATTTTGGCAGATCCTTAATGATCACTTGCCAAACCCGATGAATGTTGACCTGGTCGTAGCCGTGGATTAAAA
>Ga0210024_1002592_pt1 | contig 15401 bp, 17 predicted proteins | sample CryGeymeta201525_FD_183988 | JGI IMG/M metagenome (GOLD analysis project Ga0210024, IMG submission 183988) | Groundwater microbial communities from Crystal Geyser aquifers in Utah, USA - Crystal Geyser metaG 2015-25 (SPAdes) (version 2) | ecosystem: Environmental > Aquatic > Deep subsurface >... | reverse complement strand
ACAGAGAGTAGAGAATAGTGAAAACGGACTCCAAAGTCTTTGCGAAGCACCCTGTAAGGGCCAGACTTTGGATAGTAGCAAGAAAAAGCAACGTCGGGAGACCCTTCGACACTCCCTTTGGTCGCAGGGCAAGGCGTTGCAATCCGAAGCCAAAGCCGAAAGACGAAAGATCGCGAAGTTGCAGGAAATCGAGAACGCCATCGCAACCCCCGAAGCGGACTTGGCGAATCTGGGCGCGCAGTTGGAGAGTCCGTTCGTGAACCCGAAGGAAGTAGCAGTGTTGGGGAAGGAGTATGAGCGCGTCCAGATGGAGATGGATGAGAAGTTGAGGGAGTGGGAAAGGATGCAGGGATGATGATTTGCTATAATTACAAAATGAAAGACTGGTCTCTCATCCGTGAACGCTACATGCGCGATCCCCTGCCTGTCCGTTTGGGCGGACTGGCCGCGAACTTGAGCCGAATCAAGTCGTTTTCTGCAAACGACGCCAGCCGCGAGACGGTCGCCAGCCTGATTGACGAAAGCAAGATGTTTATTGAATGGACGGCGGCACAGGCGGAAATCCCAACTGCCGCGTTGCTGGTTGATCTTCAAGTGGAACTTGCACGCTGGCAATTAGGCTGGAATGGAATTTGGTCGGACGCAAATATGCGCAAGCAACTGGCAGAGCAGTCGGCCGATTGGTCGAGGCAAGTGCTGGAAATGTCAGGATTGCTGGACAGGTAATGGCGAATCTGGGCGCGCAGTTGGAGAGCCCGTTCGTCAACCCGAAGGAAGTGGCGGTGTTGGGCAAGGAATACGAACGCGTCCAGAAGGAGATGGATGAGAAGTTGAGGGAGTGGGAGGGGGGGCAGGGATGATGAGTTTGGAAAATGAGAATTGGGCGATTCGAATTTGAGAGCCGCCCAATTTTTTTTGGGGGGAAAATTGACCTATTGGAGTTCACTTCACGAGCGTGAGAATATTTTCCTTTAGGTCGTATTTGTGGGAGGTGCTTACTTTGTCCTGCCACAACTCAATATGCACATCGCTATAGCCCACATCCAAAGCAATGTCCGCCAATATCTGCGCGGTCTGAATGTGAACCATTTTGAAAGCATGAGAATCGCTTACGAGCAGGTGGAATGTGCCGTACGGTTTTAAAATCTTAAGCGCCTCTTTGAAAACAAGAGACATGCCGCCAAAATACTCCCACACTAATTTGACGTACAGTTTTTCAAAGCCGCTTGTCGCGCCATCGGCTTTCAATCTTTCATTGATCAGTTGAGTGATTTTAGCAATACTCTGAATATGTTTGACGTTTTGCTGGTCATTATCCTGATGGTAAATGTTCGTAGTTGAGCCGCGCAACATTCGTTTCTTTATCACTCTAAACTCATCCAGATTTTGAGCGTAACCCATTGCAATCAGTTCAAGGCGAGTATGCTTTGTGTACTCATGGTCGCCCGGGTAAGGAGGGGAAGTTACCATCAAGTCAATACTGTCTGGCTCGAAGTATTTGGCAATTTCCCTGGAATCGCCTTTGATTACTTTACTCGGCGTCTCTTTTTGTAATTCATTGGCTCTTTCAACATCCGCAATCATCTGGTCAACCTTATTTCTAAAGAGAGAGTACACATCAATATCGTCTTTTGGCTTGATAAGGCCGAATCCTGGTCCATATCTTACATTGGATGAAGGGACAAGTATTGCCGCAATCGCCAGGTTGAAAAAACTTTTCACGTTGCCATCTGGAATTCCCTGATCAATCATCTCCTTGATAATGTGCCATTTTGCAAACGGCGTATCGGAAATATATCTTGGATCAAGCATTTTCACGCGATGGCGGGAAACGTAATCGTGGACGCTTTCACCATATTTACCCTTAGACTCAAACAGGGATAGTTGGGCGCTTTGATCCGCCTTAGAGCCATTTCCATTTGAGAACTTATAGGCGGAATATCTATCTGGAATTTTTTGAAGCAATTCAAAACGCCATTTTCTAGCTTGATCTAAATCGACCGTCCAATCCAGTTTTGCATTACCAACATCGATGAAAAAGTCATTTGCCTCAACGCCTCCTGACGGGATGTTTCGTAGTTTGCAGGCAACCAAGGTCGTTCCCGTTCCCATGAAAGGGTCGACAACAAACGACTTATCGTTTACTCTGTACTTGTCGAGAATGTAGTTTGGAAATTCTGGCGAATATCCCAACACAAAGTAATACCAATTATGGAATGGAAAATTCCCTGCCGATGATGCCTTTCCATTGTGCGAATCGATAATGGGCGGCTTCGTCCGTGCCTGCGTTAATTCCTCGCAAATATGACAGTGTTCCCTAGTTGGGGGATGATATTTGAACGGCATTAATTGTCACTCCTATCAGACATTATTATAACACTATTGCCACGCACTTATTGGGGGGTCGAATGTTACTTCGATTGTTTTGTCAACCTCGACAGATTCAACATTTTGTCCTGCTTCGCATGTGGAAAAGACCACTATCAAGATACCATTTCGAATCATTTTCACGGCCAACGGCACGATATGGGCGTGAGTGTCTTGCAAGTTTAGCGATATCGTGTTTACACCACCAACAATTTGGTCAAGATTTATCTCGTCATGTGTTGCGAGGGCTTTGGCTTCAATGGGAAACAATGTCCGAATTCCATCGATGACGCCAACATAAAAGCCGTCCACTTCATTTGGTTGCCATTTGAGCGGATGTTGAACTCGTATGACAACATCCCGCGCACTGTAAAGGACTTGAGACAAAACATCGCAATAGTCAATTACGGAGAACAACGCGCCCTCGTCATTTCGAAGGTAATCCAAAACCAAATCGGGGAGGGATGCTGAACTTACAGTTATCCGAGAAGGATTGGTAGGCCAGGTAATCCAGGAACTCAATACATTTCCAACTCCAACGTGAACAAACTCGCCAGCGAGATTACCGCCTGTCTTCTTTCGCAAATCATAGCCCAATTGAATCAGGGATTCAGGCATACGCGATTCAATTCCACGATTTTGGCGAACCAAATCAAGAATCGTGTTGGAGATAGACGCAGGTTCTTTTACTCGTTTTTTGTTTGCGTGTCTGTCGACACTATAAACTTCCACATTTTCGTATGCCTCAGAAATATCCGCCAAAGTAAACGGAATCACTTTTTTCGACGTGTCGTTTCCGGGGTTGTATTTTTTGAAAATGTACTCAAGCAATGGATGTTTTTGGGAACGATATTCTTTGCCATTACAAATAGCACGTCCGACCCTTTTTCTAGACATGTCTTACTTCTCCTTTTCGGCGTAAATATCGTGGAGCAGTTGTTTGACTTCTCGATCATCAACTTCTAATGTTTCAAGTAACTTGATCAGATTCAAGAAGGAAATATTTCGCTTTCCCGTTTCAATTTCCGTGATGTAAGAACGAGTAAAGCCTACAACTGGCGCAAATTGTTCCTGGGTGAGACCTTTTTGCTCGCGCCACTTGCGAACACGCATGCCAAGCGCTTTCAGATGATCTTCTTCTCTCGGTTCGCGGGTTTTGGAATTTTTTGGGGACATAATTTACTCATATCAGAATGTCACTCAAATTACCACCTAGTTTGAGTGACAAGGTTTTCCGCTGACTTCACAAAAAGTTGTGATATAAAGAAGCCATGAGAACGGATTTCACAGAACGCAAAGGCAAGTTGCAGGAAATGGACAGGTCTTTCGACCTGAAATTCTGGCAGGCGCAACCGCCCAAGGCGCGCTTCGACGCCGTGTGGGAAATAATTGTCCATGCCATGAAAGTGAAGGGACGCGATGTTCGTCAACTCCGACTTCAGCGATCTATTACGCATTATGGACGATTGCAAATGAAATGAATGAAAGATGACGGGGGAACCATCTTCTTCCAAAAGGAGTGAACCATGTCCTGGCAAACCCAACTGAGGGGTGACTCTGTATCCTGGCTGCTCGAATCTGACTCGGCCAATGTCCGCTATCTGGCGATGCGGGATCTGCTCGATCTTCCCACTGATGACAAAAAGTTGAAAGCCGCGCGGAAACTGGCGCACAAAGAGGGACCGATCGCACATATCCTGTCGAAGATGCAGGAGGAGGGATACTGGCAGAGGCCAGGGACAGGCTACGGCCCAAAATACAAGTCCACGGTGTGGGCGCTGATTTTGCTGGCGCAACTCGGCGCGTCAGTGAAGGAGGACAAGCGCATCAAGCTGGCCTGCAAATATTATCTCGATCACGCGCTGAATCCAGGTGGGCAAATCTCCGCCATGACCAACAATGCGCCTTCGGGGACAATAGACTGTCTGCAAGGAAACATGCTTTGGTCACTGATGACATTAGGCTACGAAGATAAACGCATGGACTCGGCCTACGAGTGGATGGCGCGCACGCTCACGGGAGAGGGCGTCGCGCCTATCACTGATAAGCACGCGCCAGTCCGTTATTATGGTTACAAGTGTGGGCCGACCTTCGCTTGCGGGGCGAGCAACAAACTTCCCTGCGCGTGGGGCGGAGTCAAAGTTATGTTGGCGTTTGCCCGCCTCCCCGTCCAGAAGCGAAGCGCATTGATTAAACGGGCGATCCGTCAGGGTGTGGACTTCTTCTTTAGCGTGGACCCGTCCACGGCGAAGTATCCAAATGGATGGGCGGAGAAACCCAGCGGCAACTGGTGGAAGTTTGGCTTCCCCGTCTTTTACGTCACAGACATTTTGCAGATCGCCGAAGCGCTGGTGGGGTTGGGTTATGGTCGCGACCCGCGACTCGCGAGCACGCTGGAACTCGTCCGCTCCAAACAGGATGACGCGGGACGCTGGCCGCTCGAACACAATTACGACGGCAAGACCTGGATGAGATTCGGAAAGATGAAGGAACCCAACCCGTGGGTCACCTTGCGGGCGTTGCGGGTTTTGAAAGCGGCGAGTTGAAATATAATGCGGATGGAACCAAAGGAGACTCCCATGCAGATCATCTTTAACGGTAAGTCGTACAACAGCCTCGCAGAAATGCCCGCCAACGAACGGACAGCCTACGAGCAGATGCAAAAGATCTTCGTGGATGCAAACGGCAACGGCATTCCAGATTTTCTCGAAGGCGACATCGCCAGGAATGTAATGACCGCCTTCACCAACGTGGTCAACTACGATGGCAAAGTTTACAACAACCTGGACGAACTCCCCGCCGATGCGCGCCAGAAAGTGCAGGATGCGTTTGCGAAACTTAATCAGATGGGGATCGTCAACGTCAACGCCTCCATGCAGGCATCATCGAAACCCGCCGCCTTCGAACCCGCCTTCCAGCCCTCGAAACCGCTGATCCCGCAGGAACCTGCCATTGGCGAAGTCAGCAGGGCACGCGGGCTGGCACTCATCATCGCTGTCGCCGTCGCGCTCTTCATCTGCGCGACCGGCGCGGCGCTTTTCCTATTCGCGCGCTGATCGCCTCCCTGTAAAGTGAAAGGCCGGGAGTGTTGCTCCTCGGCCTTTTTTATTTAATCCATCGTCGATCAATCCAATTTTTCGTGGACATCAACCATGGAAATCTCGTCGTCCACCGGCTCCAGGTGGGTGTGGACGATGGCGTCCGCCAACTCCCGGCGGATGTCGCCCTCGAAATCTTCCGCGATGTGATGCGCGTCGTGAAGCGTCCACGCCCCCGGCACCAGCACATGCGCCGAAACGAAACGCCGCGCCGCAGATTGACGCGTGCGCAATGCGTGGAAGGCAACCCCTTTTGCGCGGTACGTTGCCATGACGGTCTCGATGACCTTCAGATCCTGCTCCGGCAGGGACGCGTCCATCAGCCCCGCCACCGAACGACGGAGGAGCTGGTACGCCGTCCAGACGATGTTCAAGCCGACAAGCATCGCGATGATCGGGTCGAGCATCTGCCAGCCCGTCAACGCCACGAAGCCTATGGCTGAGATGACGCCCACCGAAGTCCACACATCGGTCATCAGGTGTTGCGCATCCGCTTCCAGCGTGATCGAATTCTCGCGTTTGCCCGCCTTCAAAAGGATGCGTGAGGCCGCGAAGTTCACCACCGACGCGGCCGCCGAAATGACGAGGCCGAGGCCGAGTCGTTCCAGCGGCTGGGGGTTGAAAAAGCGCTGGATGGCTGTGAAAATAATTCCCCCCGCCGCCGCCAGGATCAGGATACCCTCGGTGATGCTGGAAAAATATTCAGCCTTGCTATGTCCGTAGGCGTGATCCTCGTCAGGCGGGCGCGCGGCAACCGTCAGCATCGCCAGCGCCATCACGCCCGCCACCAGGTTCACGAGCGACTCGACCGCGTCGGACAAAAAGCCGACCGAATTGGTTAACAGGTACGCGCTCGATTTCAGCGCAATAGTCGTAATGGACGCGCCAATCGAGATCCACGCGAAGCGGGTCAACGCGGCGCGGTTGCTTTGCGGTTCATTCTTGTGTGTCACGCCTGCATGATACTTGCGCGTCCGTCAATTGGGAAGAGGCAAACTGCCGCTATGATCCCTGTCATGGATTTACCACCCGATTTTTTACAGAACCTGGTTGGCGCTTTCGGACGCGACCAAACCGACGCGTGGATCGCCCGCCCGCCGCGTCTCCTCGCCGAGGCCGCCTCGCGCTGGGACCTCGAGCTGGGCGCGCCCCTCCCGGGCCTTTCCTACAACCATGTTTGTTCCGCCACCCTGCTCCCCTCTCCCATGTTCTTTGGGAGAGGGGCCGGGGGTGAGGGCATCCTCAAAATCGGCATCCCCAATGTTCTTTGGGAGAGGGGCCGGGGGTGAGGGCATCCTCAAGATCGGCATCCCCAACCGCGAACTGACCAGCGAAATGGAATGCTCAAATGAAACGCACCCTTTGCCAAATTGCCCTACAGTCCGCCTCCTCGACTGCGACCCCGAAAACGGCCTGCTCCTCCTTGAACGCCTGCGCCCCGGCGCGGACTTGACCCCCATCCCTGACGATGATCGCGCAACTGAAATCGCCGCGGACGTGATGTCGCGTCTCTGGATTCCTGCGTTACAAAGTGACAGTCACTTCGGAAGTGACTGTCACTTTGTAACGCTGATAGGCTGGTTCGATGGACTCCAAAAACTGCGCCCGCGCTTCGATGGCGGGACAGGCCCCTTTCCCGCGCGTCTCGTCGAAACCGCCGAAGGTTTGATTCGCGAGTTGTTCGCGGAAGAGGAGACGTGGCTCATCCACGGCGATTGCCATCACTACAACATCCTCTCTCACGGCGACGAGTGGCGCGTGATTGACCCGAAGGGAGTCATCGGCGCGCGGGAATACGAAGTCGGGCCGTTCATGCTCAACCCTGTCTACCAGCCGCGCCCGAACATCAAACGCGAGACGCAACGCCGCCTCGACATCTTCTCCGAAAGACTCGGCTTCGACCGCCAACATCTCTGGGCATGGACGGTCGCGCACTCACTCCTCTCCGCGTGGTGGGATTTGCAGGAGGATAGCACGGGAGGGGAATTTGCGCTTGCGTGCGGGGAGGCATTCCTGGAGTTGCAAACCCCGAAGGGGTGAAACGATTCTAGCCGATGGCGACATCCGTCCGTAACCCCGAAGGGGTGGCATAAGTTCTATGCCATCCCTTCGGGATTGTTCGTTCGCACGGGGTTGGTCGTTACAATCATTCCATCCCTTCGGGATTGACTCGCGGGTGATAAAATACATGCCTATGAAAGAATTCATCTACTCCCGCAATGCCGTCTACGAGACCCTGCGCGCCAAACGCAGGCAGGTCTTTTCGATTGAGATCGCCGAAGGGGCGCAAGAAAAAGGAAAGATCGAGCAGATTCTCAAATTGGCAAAAGAGCAAAAGAGCAAAATCAGCAGAGCGCCGCGCGGAAAGTTAGACAAGATCCATGAGAACCACCAGGGCGTGATCGCCGAAGTCGGCGCATATCCCTACGTGAATGTAATTGACATTCTCGAGCGCGCCCGCCAGAAAAGCGAATTGCCCTTCGTGCTGATTCTCGACTCATTGCAAGACCCGCAAAACTTTGGGACCCTGCTCCGCACCGCGGAAGCCGTCGGCGTTCACGGGATCGTCATCCCCCTGGCGCGGACAGTGGAAGTGACGCCCGCGGTGGTGAACGCCTCATCGGGCGCGAGCGAGCATCTGCTGATCGCTCAGTCGAATCTGTCGCAGGCGATTGACGCGCTCAAAGACGCGGAAACGTGGATCGTCGGCCTCGACCAGCACGGGGTCCAGATGGAGGCGGGTTCGCGTCACCTGCGCGGCGCGGTGGGACTTGTCGTCGGCTCGGAGGGCGAGGGCCTGCGCGAATTGACGCGCAAAAAGTGCGACATCCTGCTCAAATTGCCGATGCGCGGGGAGATCGAGTCGCTCAATGCCGCGGTCGCGGGTTCAGTGTCGTTGTATCTGGCATATCTGGCAAGAAATTCATAACACCGTCCTGAGCGGAGGGTACCCCCGAAGTCGAAGGACGGTGTTCATGAGCAAGATACCTTTCAAGCACTCGCCCTTCGACTGCGGGCGAAGAACACGCCCTCCGCTCCCCCTTCGGGGACTTCGCAGGGCGGCGTTTCGCAATGACGAAACGACTATCAGACCAGGAGACTAGCAGACTATATGACTACATTCCATTTTCCAAAAGGTTTTTTGTGGGGAACAGCCACCGCCGCGCACCAGGTGGAAGGCAATAACACCAACAACCAATGGTGGAAGTGGGAGCAGGAGGGACACACGAACGGCAAATCTGGTCTCGCCTGCGACTGGTGGGGCGGACGCTGGCGCGAGGATTTCGACCGCGCCGCGGAAGGCGGACAGAACGCGCACCGTCTCTCCGTGGAGTGGAGCCGCATCCAGCCCGCGCCCGATCGCTGGGACGAGGACGCGCTGGAACGATATCGCGTCATGCTGCGCGGGCTGAAAGAACGCGGCCTGACGCCGATGGTCACACTACATCATTTCACCGAACCATTGTGGGTATCGGAAAACAGCGGCTGGGAAACGGAAGCAATCGTCCCGTTGTTCGAGAAGTTCGTCCGCAAGACGGTGGACGCGTTGAAAGAGTACTGCTCACTGTGGTGCACCGTCAACGAGCCGAACGTCTACGCCTTGAGCGGATATGCCAACGGCGCGTTCCCGCCCGGCGTGAATAACATCCAGCGCGCCGTCCAGGTGGAGGCGAACATGTTGCGCGCCCACGCGGCCGCTTACCGCGCCATTCATCAAATCCAACCCGAGGCGCGGGTTGGATACGCGTTGCATTATCGTCCGATGGTCGCAAAACGGAATTGGAATCCCCTTGACAGGCTCATGCGAAGCGTCCGCTATTCGGGAATCAACATGGCCTTCCCTTCGGGCATCAGCACGGGCGTATTGAAGTCTCCCGTTGGCAACGTGTCCATTCCCGAAGCCAAAGGCACACAGGATTATCTCGGTATCAATTATTACTCGCAGGATACCATCTCATTCAACCCTTTCAAACCGAAGGAACTGTTCACACATTCGGGCTTCCCGGCGGACGCAGATTTCAGCGAAAACAATTTCATTGCCAACATTCCCGAAGGCTTTTTTGATACGCTCAAATGGGCGGTGCGGACCTATCCCAACCTGCCGATCCTCGTCACCGAGAACGGCGTGGAGGATTCCACCGATCATCTGCGCCCGCGCTTCATGGCGGAACACATCCACCAGATGTGGCGCGGCGTCAACTTCAACTGGCCGATCAAGGGCTACTTCCACTGGTCGTTGGTGGACAACTTCGAATGGGAACGCGGCTGGACTCAGCGCTTCGGACTGTGGGCGCTGGACACCGAGTCTCAGAAGCGGACCAAACGTCCCAGCGCGGACCTGTACGCGGCCATTTGTCACGAGAACGGCCTCTCGTCTGAGATGGCGCAGAAGTATTGCCCTGAGGTGTTTGAGAAATTATTCCCATCTTGATAGGAACCGGTGGTCGAGTAGCCCCGAATGCACGTAGAGGGGCGTACCGAGACCACCAAGTTTCAAGCAACATTCTGTGCATTTGGTACTTGTTGGTCTCGATACGGGCTGGGAAGAACACCCAGCCCTACTCGACCAACGGCGCAACTTGGAATACTGATCACTGATGACTGATCACTGATGACTGATCACTGATGACTGATTACTCCTCCCCCCGCGTCGTCATCCGCCCTGCCCTGCCGCGCGATAAAACGGATGTGGCCGAGTTCACCAAGTTCATTTGGGACGGCCACGATTACGTCGGCGAGGCCTTCCCGCATTGGCTCAAAGACCCGCAGGGACAATTGTTCGCGGCCGAGTACGCGGGTCACTGCGTTGGCACGGCGAAGGTGTCTCTCGTTGCGCCCGGTCAGTGGCGGCTGGAGGGATTCCGTGTTGACCCGAAATTTCAGGATATGAAGATCGGCTCGCGGTTGGACGCGGCCTGCAATGAGTGGTGGGACGCGCATGGCGAAGGTGTATTGCGCCTGCTAACCAACTCGAAGCGCGTCAAGGTACATCATCTGAGCGAGGCGCGCGGCTTTGTCCGCGTGGGGGAAGTTTACGCCTACGCTGCGGATCCGCTGTCCGAACCGACGGACGCGTTTACACCCCTCCAGCCAAACGAGGCGGACGCGTTCTGTCGCCGCGCCGCGCCGAATCAGTGGACGGGGATGGGATGGAAATTCGCCGCGCCGAACCCCGTCAATTTGCGCGCGGTCGCGGACGAGGGACTCGCCTTCTGGTGGCGCAGGCGAGGCGGAATCCTTTCGGCGTGGGAAGATGACGAGGACGGCGCGCCCCGCCTGACGGTCGGGTTGGAAGCGTGCGCGGGCGGGGATCGAGTCGAATTGCTCGCGGATTTCCGTCGCCTCGCGTCCGCGCGCGGGATGGTCGCCGCAGGTTGGATGAATGTGGTGAATGAGGAAACGTCCCGCGTTTTGGAGCAGGCGGGGTACGCGTGCAAGTGGGATAATTCAGGCTATCTCTATGAACGGTTCCACCCTTAAATAAAGCGGCCTCCCAGACGGGAGGCCATTTCGATCTTGTGTAAACTACATGCCGAGGAAGGCGAACACGGCATAGCCGATGGCCAGGAGTCCCGCAATCGTAGCAGACAGGGGAAGCGTAACAAAGGACCCAATGCCGAACCACAGGAAGAACAGCCACATACACCAACCGGAAACATTCTTGGGCAGGTTCATTTTCATTTTACATTCTCCTTTTACAAAAACTGGGGTTGTGCTGTCAATTCAGACAGCCTTTGACTTATAGAACCCAGGGATGCGCGGCGGGTTACATTGATTTGACGCCAGTCGGGAGGGCGGAACGGGCATGGTAAAATCGCTTTCTCATGGTCGCCACTCCCTTGCCTGCCGAATTTACCCTCCTGCGCCAGCACACTTCAAACCGCTCCAGCCCCATGCGCTGGGTGATTTCCCACGCGGCGCGCTACTGGCCGATCATCATCCTCATGTTGGTCGGCGCGTATGGCAACGGCGCGCTGGCGGGAGTCGTGCCCACCTACGTGGGACAGGCTTTCGACGACATGCTGGCCATCCCGCCGCGCTTGAATGTGTTGATCCCGCTGGCGCTGGCCATCGGCATTTCGCAGGTGGTACGCGGCGTGTTGCAGTTCGGGCGCAACTTCGGCGCGGAACTGATGGCGCAGCGCATCGAGCGCGACATCCGCGACGAACTATACCTGTCCCTGCTCGGCAAGAGCATGACCTTCCACAACCTCCAACCGGTGGGCGACACGATGGCGCGCGCCACCAACGACGTGCGCGAAGTGAACTTCATGTTCAGCCCGGGACTGAATCTCGTCGTCGGATCGTTCTTCTTCCTGATCGTCCCGCTCTACGCCGGCCCTCGCATCCACCCGGACCTGTGGCTGGTTCCCGTTATTTTTACGATTGCCTACTTTTTCGCGCTCGTCAACTACCTGCAGACGCTTTCGCCCGTTACCGACGCGGTGCGCGGCGCCTTCGGGACGATGAACACACATCTCTCCGAGGCGCTCGACGGCGTGGAGACGATGAAAGGCGCGGCGCAGGAAGACGCCGAGATCGAGCGCTTCGTCACCAACGCGAGCCGCGTGCGCGCGGCCTTTGTCCGCCAGGGAGATTTGGAGGCGCGCTTCCTGCCCATGCTCCTGCTTGGCATCACCTACGCGGCGGGACTGTTCCACTCGCTCCTGCTTTACCGCGCCGGCGGGATTTCCGTGGGCGGCGTGGTGGCCTACTTCGGCCTGCTCCGCCTGCTGGAATTTCCGACCTTCGCATCCACCTTCGCCTACAGCCAGATCTCGCTGGGACTCTCGAGTGCGCGCCGCATCCTCGAACTCATCAACCGCGAGAGCGACCTCGACCAGAACACGGCAGGTTTCGATGGGCAGGTCAAAGGCGAGGTGGAATTCAGCGAAGTCTGTTTTGAATACAACGAAGGCGAAAAGATTCTTGAAGACGTCTCCTTCAAGGTCAAGCCCGGGCAGACCGTCGCCATCGTCGGGCAGACGGGCGCGGGCAAGACCAGCCTCGTCAAACTCATCAACCGCATCTACGACGCGCCCTGCGGCGAAGTCAAAGTGGACGGCGTGGATGTCCGCAACTGGAATCTGGCTTCCCTGCGCCAGCAAATCTCCATCATCGAGCAGGATATTTTCCTCTTCTCGCGTTCCATTGCCGATAACATCGCCTTTGGCAAACCCGGCGCGACGCGTGACGAGATCGAGTTCGCGGCAAAATCGGCGCAGGCGCACGAGTTCATTCTCACCTTCGAGAAAGGCTACGACACCGTCATCGGCGAGCGCGGCGTGACCCTCTCCGGCGGACAGCGCCAACGTCTCGCCCTGGCGCGCGCCTTCCTCACCGACCCGCGCATCCTGATCCTCGACGACTCCACCTCCGCCATTGACAGCGCCACCGAAGATAAAATCCAGCGCGCCATCGCGGCCGCCTCGAAGGGACGCACCACCTTCATCATCACACACCGCCTGTCCCAGATCCGCTGGGCAGATTTGATCCTCGTGCTCCGCAAAGGCCGCGTCGCCGCCATCGGCACGCACGAGGAGTTGATGCAGTCTTCGGAAGCGTATGGAAGGATTTTTAGAGAATAGTGGTAAAATCGCATCGAACGGGTCATAATGACCTGTTTAGGAGCGTAAAATGATTGATATTAGTATCGCAGAAGCAAAAAGTAGCTTTTCAGAATTGGTCAGCCGAACGGCTACCGGGGAGCGATTTGTTATCCGCCGCCGTGGGCGTGTGGTCGCGGCACTCGTTAATCCAGATGAGTTGGAACGGTTAGAGCGGAACGCTAATATGGCTTATCGCCTTGCACTCGCGCTCGGACAAGATTCCGCCCTGCTTGAAAAAGTGAAGCGAGGAGATGCTCATCCCGCTATGGCTGCCTATGGTTTGTGGGATGCCGACGAATTTTCTAAACTGACCGATGAAATCTATGCGGAACGGGAAAGCTCACCGTCTCGTCCTCCGGTGAATCTATGAAAATTCTTGACAGTGACCACTGTATTTCCATCTTGCGGGGCAAACTAGATCTTATCGGAAAGGCAGAATCCGATGAGGAACTGGCGGTGACAGCGATAAGTGTCGGGGAACTGACACATGGCACGCACCGCTCTTCGCGACCAGAAGAGAATCTTACCCGATTGGACGTGCTTCTTGCCATGTTCACTGTTCTGTCGTTTGATGAAAACAGCGCTCGTCGTTTTGGATTGCTGAAAGCAGGACTTGAACGCGCAGGGAATTCGTTAGATGACATGGATTTGCAAATTGCAAGTATCGCAATTGAGTACAATGCGATTCTTGTCACACATAACCAGCGTCATTTTGGGCGGATTGATGGAGTGATGTTGGAGGATTGGCTGGCATAAGCAAAAGATAGACTGAGTTTGTCGAGGGGCAAGCATATCCAAACACCTGTTGCTTTGCTCACCCGTCCTTCGACTACGGGACGACAACCCCGTCCCTCCGCTCAGGACTGCGTGTCACTGATTACTGATTACTGAAAACTGAAAACTGATAACTGATAACTGACCCATGGGCTTCTTCGCCGGACTCAACCCCGAAAAATATGACCGCCAGTATTCCGACCGCGTGCTGGCGCGTCGCATCGCGTCTTATTTCAAATCGCAGGCCGTGCGCCTGTCCATCGTCGCCATCCTCGTGGTCGCCTTGTCGGGCATCAACGCCGCGTTGCCGGTGCTCGTTGGCCGCGTGGTGGACCTGCTGGGTGCGCGACCCTCGCTCAACGTCATCTGGCTGATCGGGCTGGCCATGCTTGGGATCGGCGTGGGCACTTGGGGCTTCAACTGGGCGCGGCGCAGTCTCACCGTGCGCGCCGTGGGAGACGTGGTTCTCAAGTTACGCAGTCAGGCTTTCCACGCCGCGGCCGATCACGACCTGTCGTTCTACGACCAGTTCTCCTCCGGGCGCATCGTCAGCCGCATCACCTCCGACACGAACGACTTCGGCCAGCTCGTCGTCATCCTCACCGACGTCACCGCGCAGATGTTCCAGGCCATCCTGCTGGGAGTCATCCTCTTTCGCACCGAATGGCACATGGCCCTGTTGATGGTGGGATTCATCCCCATCGCCCTCGGCTTCACGCTCGGCTTCCGCGCCCTGGCGCGCCGCGTCACCAAGCGCGGGATGCAGGCCATGGCAGACGTCAACTCGGCCATCAAGGAGACCGTCAGCGGGATTGCCATCGCCAAGAACTTCCGCCAGGAAGGAAGCATTTTCCAAACCTTCGACCTCGCCAACCAGGCCTCCTACGCGGTCAACGTGCAACGCGGGCTGGTGTTCTCGCTGGTCTTCCCGATCCTGAACGCGATGGGCGGCATCTTCGTCGCCATCCTCGTTTACGCGGGCGGGCTGTCCATCCAGCAGGGCATCATCGGCGCGGGCGTGTGGTACCTGTTCATCCTCAGCCTCGACAATTTCATGTACCCGATCCTCAACCTGTCCGCGTTCTGGGCGCAGATCCAGTCGGGACTCTCGGCGGCGGAACGCGTCTTTGCGTTGATAGATGCGGATCCGGCCGTCGTGCAGATCGACGCGCGGGAGGCAGAGCGACTCAAAGGTCAGATTCGTTTCGAGAATTTGGGATTCCATTACACGGACGACGAACCGATCCTCGCGGACTTTGAGCTGGTCATCCCGCCCGGGCAGAATCTCGCGCTGGTAGGACATACCGGCGCGGGCAAATCATCCATTGCGAAATTGATCGCGCGCTTCTACGAGTTCCAGTCCGGGAAACTGACAATTGACGGGCGCGACATCCGCACGTTTGACCTGCAATCCTATCGTCGGCAATTGGGAATCGTCTCGCAGGTGCCGTTCCTGTTTTCGGGCACGGTGGCCGAAAATATCAGTTACGCCGCGCCCGGCGCGCCTGAGTCCGAGATGTTACGGCTGGCGCGTCAGATCGGCGACGGCGAG
>Ga0210024_1002590_pt1 | contig 15409 bp, 13 predicted proteins | sample CryGeymeta201525_FD_183988 | JGI IMG/M metagenome (GOLD analysis project Ga0210024, IMG submission 183988) | Groundwater microbial communities from Crystal Geyser aquifers in Utah, USA - Crystal Geyser metaG 2015-25 (SPAdes) (version 2) | ecosystem: Environmental > Aquatic > Deep subsurface >... | reverse complement strand
TCTAGCGCTGTTTTTCGAAGCGCCGCATTCATTTACCGGTGAGCACGTGCTGGAATTGCAGCTGCACGGCGCGCCGGTCGTGCTCGAGCAGGTGCTATCGGCTTGCGTCGCGGCAGGCGCCCGCCGCGCCGCACCGGGGGAGTTCAGCCAGCGTGCCTTTCTCAACAACAAACTCGACCTCGCCCAGGCCGAAGCCGTCGCCGACCTGATCGCCGCGACCAGCGCGCAATCCGCGCGCGCGGCGCGGCGCAGCCTCGAAGGAAAGTTCTCCGAGCAGGTCGAGCTGGTGACCGAATCCATCACCCGGTTGCGGGTGCAGGTCGAGGCGGCGCTGGATTTCCCCGACGAGGACATCGACTTTCTTGCCGACGGCGAAGTGGCATCCGCCGTGGCGCGCTGCATCCAGTCCACCACAGCGCTGCTGGCCCAGGCACGCGTCGGCCAGGTGCTCAATAATGGCATCAGGATTGCGATCGTCGGTCGCCCCAATGCGGGCAAGTCCAGCCTGTTCAACGCCCTGCTGCGCCGAGATGCAGCGATCGTCACCGAAATTCCCGGCACAACCCGCGACGTGCTGCGCGAGACCATCCATTTCGGCGGAATTCCGGCCCTTCTGGCCGATACCGCGGGTTTGCGCCAGACCGACGATCCGGTCGAACGTGAGGGTGTGCGGCGCGCTGAAGCGGAGCTTGCCGAAGCCGACGTGGTGCTGTGGGTGCGCGATGCCGCGGATCCGCATACCGAGTCGCGGCCGGCGACCGTGCGACCCGTCATCGAGATTCTCAACAAGATCGACCGTACCGACCTCGACAGCGGACGCGACGGCAGCGTTGTTCGCCTGTCGGCGCTTGCCGGCGCCGGCCTGGAACAGCTCGACGCCGCGATCAACGAGGCGCTGGGCCTGGACCCGGCCACCGAGACCGTCACCTCCGCTCGCGCCCGCCACGTCGAATGCATCGAAGCCGCACTGGCCCACCTCGAAGTCGGCCAGGCAGAGCTTGCAGCAACCGGTTCAGGCGAACTGCTGGCCGAAGAACTCAGGCGTGCCGCCGATCAGCTCGGTGAAATCACCGGCAAACTACACTCCGACGAACTCCTAGGACGAATCTTCTCCTCGTTCTGCATCGGCAAGTAAGCCCACGACCGGACGAAGCAAGCGGTCGGGTTCTGTGGTTTCGTTGCTTGGCTGAACCGCGCGCCGTCGCACGATCCTGCCCGCCGTAGGGTGGATAAGCGCAGCGCATCAACCGCACATCGCCCAAAGCAACGTCGCTTCGTCACCCTGACAATCGCCCCATCCTGTCGGTCCTCCGCAAGCAAGGCAAGGAAGCCATTTCGCAGGCGCTGTCCCAAGCGGTGAATGCGCTGACGCTTATCCATCGTAACGAAGCATCGCGCCCTGACCCACTCATTTCGCTTCCACCCACCCCGTCCACCACCTAACCTGACACTTGAAACATGCAACCTGAAACTACCGAACCCCGGTACAGCTCCTGCCGCGCAACCCCTGGAAACTGGAAACTGAATCACAAAAACTGTCTTGAACAAAATTGACTCCGTCCCGTCACCCTGCCTATGCTGTCGCTCCTTCAGTTCTTCCGGAGTGCTTCGATGACCGCCGCCATTCAGCAGCAGATCCTGCACCGGGCCCAGGCTTCGGCCGACCAGCTCTACCTGTGTCAGCCAATCGACCGGCAGTGGCGCCACTGGACCTGGAGTCAGGCGGTGGACGAAGGCCAGCGCTTTGCAGCAGCCCTCCAGACCCTGGGCTTGAAGCCCGGCGACCGGGTCGGGCTGATGTCGAAGAATTGCGCCCACTGGGTGATCGCCGATCTGGCCCTGCTGCTGGGTGGCTTCGTCAGTGTGCCGATCTACCCGACTGCCAATGCGCGCACGATCCGCCAGATCCTCGATCACAGCGGCGCGTCGGCCTGTATCGTCGGCAAGCTCGAACATCCAGAAACGCAACTGGCCGGCATCGATGCGGCGCTGCCGACTATCGCCATGCCCTACCCGGGAGCAGCCGGCACCCATGACTGGGAAGCGCTGCTGGCCGAGCAGGTCGCCGAGTTTCAGCTACACGCCGCGGCCGAGGGTGATCTCGCCACCTTGCTCTACACCTCCGGCTCGACCGGCGAGCCCAAGGGCGCGATGCACAGCTATGCCAACTTCGCCTATGTCGGCGAAACTCTGGGTGCTGCAATCGGCACACGCGACGGCGATCGGGTGCTGTCCTACCTGCCGCTGTCGCACTGCACCGAGCGCGCTTATGTCGAGGCTGGCAGCTTCTACGGCGGCACCACACTGTACTTCGTCGAAACGCTGGAGACCTTCATGGACGATCTGCAGCATGCCCGGCCGACCCTGTTTGGCTCGGTGCCTCGACTGTGGAAGAAGTTCCAGCTCGGTGTGCTCGAGAAGCTGCCGCACGACAAGCTTGAATTGATGATGAAACTTCCGATTGTGCGCGGCCTGGTGGGTGCGAAAATTCGTAAAGGCCTTGGGCTGGATGCGGCCGACTGGTATGCCTCCGGCTCGGCGCCGATCGCGCCGGTGCTGCTGAAATGGTGGCATCGCCTGGGTGTGACCATCAGTGAAGGTTGGGGCATGACCGAGACTTTCGCCTACGGCACCCAGGTCGGCCGCGGCGTCAAGCCACGCTTTGGCAGCATCAGTAAGGCATTGCCCGGCGTCGAGTTGAAAATTGCTGAAGGCGACGAACTGCTGATCCGCTGTCCGTGCATGATGCAGGGCTACTACCGAGATGAAGCGATGACGAAGGACTGCTTCATCGCCGGCTGGTTCCGCACCGGCGACCGCGCCTCGATCGACAGCGATGGCTGGGTATCGATCACCGGCCGGGTCAAGGAAGTGTTCAAGACCACCAAGGGCAAGTACGTCGCGCCGGTGCCGCTGGAAAGCCTGCTGGCGCGCAACGAACTGATCGAACAGGCCTGCGTCGTCGGCGACCACCTCGACCAGCCGCTTGCGCTGGTGCAGCTGGCCGAACACGTCGATCTGGAGATGCGTGAACTGCGCCAGCAACTGGTCGAGACCCTGGACCAGGTCAATACCGAACTCGAGCCACACCAAAAGATCGGCCGAATTCTCGTCATCCGCGAGCGCTGGAGCATCGACAATGAGTTGATCACACCGACGCTCAAGATCCGCCGCGAGAAGATCCAGCAGCGCTACCGCGATGCCATTCACGGCAGCGGCGACCGCGTCGCCTTCATCGGTCATGCCGAGGGATGATTCAGCGCCGCCGGCGACCCCAAACCGCTACAGGAGCGCCCTCCGCAGCGCGACCCGGGTGTTGGCCGCCCTTCCGACACATCATCGCCCGGCAGAGCGGGCTCGTACAGCGTGACCTGCCGGCAACCCGATCCAACCATTGACCCCGAGCCCCCAATGTCCCGAATTCTCACCGCCGCACTTCTTGCCCTGTCGCTGAACCTTCCGGCCCTGGCCGCGATCGAACCCGCCCCCGACCGTGCCGAAGGCGAAGGCCCGTTTCCGCAGCTGATTCTGCGCGGCGTGACGGTGATCGACGGCACCGGCGCACCGCCGGTCGGGCCGGTCGACCTGGTGATCGAGGGCGACCGCATCACGAATATCGTCTCGCTGGGCGCGCCCGGTCTGCCGATCGACCCTGCGCGCCGGCCCCAGCTTTCCCCCGGCGGCCGCGAGATCGAGCTTACCGGCTACCACGTGCTGCCCGGCTTGATCGACATGCACGCCCACATCGGCGGCGATGACCAGGGCACGCCGGCCGAATACGTCTACAAGCTATGGCTGGGTCACGGCATCACCACCATCCGCGAACCGGGTTCGTTCAACGGCCTGGACTGGGTGCTGAACGAGCGCCAGCGCCAGGCAGAAGGAAAAATCACTGCGCCGCAGATCATTGCCTACTCGGCGTTCGGCCAGGGCCGCGACGAACCGATCACCACCGCTGACCAGGCGCGCCGCTGGGTGCGCCAGATCAAAGAGCGGGGTGCTGCAGGCATCAAGTTCTTCGGTGCCCGCCCCGACGTGTTGCTGGCCGCGATCGAGGAAGCGAAAGCCATCGGCCTCGGTACCGCGATGCATCACGCCCAGCTCGATGTGGCCCGCGCCAACGTGCTGGCGACCGCGCGCGCCGGGCTGACCACGATGGAGCACTGGTACGGCCTGCCCGAAGCCTTGTTCGCCGACCGCACCGTCCAGCACTACCCGGCTGACTACAACTACGCCGATGAATACGACCGCTTCGCCGAGGCTGGACGGCTGTGGCGCCAGGCCGCCGGACCTGACCACCCGCGCTGGAAAGCGGTGCGAGACGAGCTGATCGAACTCGGCTTCACCGTCAACCCGACCCTGACCATCTACCAGGCCAACCGCGATTTCATGGCCCAGCGCACGGCCGAATGGCATCCGCACTACACCCTGCCGAGCCTGTGGGACTTCTTTGCCCCCAGCCGCCGCGCCCACGGCAGCTACTGGCTGCGCTGGTCGACCACCAACGAGGCCGACTGGCGCGACAACTTCCGCCGCTGGATGGATTTCCTGGTCGACTACAAGAACCACGGCGGCCGGGTCACGGTCGGCTCGGACTCCGGCTACATCTACAAGCTCTACGGCTTCGGCTACGTGCAGGAACTGGAGCTGCTGCAGGAAGCCGGCTTCCACCCGCTGGAAGTGCTGCGCGCCGCGACCCTCGACGGCGCCCGCACGCTGGGCATCGACGACCACACCGGCTCGATCGAAATCGGCAAGCGCGCCGACCTTGTCGTGGTCAAGGAAAACCCGCTGGCCGACTGGAAAGTGCTCTACGGCACCGGTGCCGTGCGCGTGACCGAAGACAACCGCGTCATCCGCACCCAGGGCCTGCGCCACACCATCGTCGGCGGAATCGTCTTCGACGCAGAACAACTGCGCGCCGACGTGCGGGCGATGGTCAAGCGCGCCTGGGAAGAGGCCGGGCGGACGCTGGAGCAGCCGGGGCTGGATGCTGTCGGAGAATGAATCGAAGCTGCGAGCCGTATCTCGAGTTTGCTTCAGGCTGTAGCTCGTGGTCATGCGCACGATTCGTCGTCAGAATCACCCGTCATGCATTCGATATCCGCAAGCGAAGCGCGTACCCGGCTTGGCCGCTTGATTGAAAAAGCGGCCCATTCAAATGCGCCGCTGCGGATCATCGGCAAGCGCAAAATGCCGTACGCGTATCCCAACAGCAATGGGAATCGGTGGCTGAAACGCTGGCGCTGCTCTCGATGCCGGGATGTGCGAATCGATTCGCGGGGGCATGACCACAGCCATGGAATCCTGCTCGGATGACCCCGGCTGGTAACACGGCGACGTTGCAGACTCCGAGGTTCAACCGCCTTACGGCCCCCAAGCCACTACAATTCGCGGGTCGAATTCGTTTCCCTCAAATCGCATCAGGAGTCGTCAATGACCGAAGCCACCAACCCCCGCGTCGCCCTGGACATCAAGATCGGCGATGAAGCCGCCGGCACCGTCGTGCTGGAACTGTTCGCCGATGTCGTGCCGAAGACCGCCGAGAACTTCCGCGCCCTGTGCACCGGTGAGAAGGGCATGGGCTATGCCGGCAGCCCGTTCCACCGCATCATCCCCGAGTTCATGATCCAGGGCGGCGACTTCACCCGGGGCAACGGCACCGGCGGCAAGTCCATCTACGGCGACCGCTTCCCCGACGAGAACTTCCAGATCAAGCACACCGAGGCCGGGCTGCTGTCGATGGCCAACGCCGGCCCCAACACCAACGGCTCACAGTTCTTCATCACCGTCGCGCCGACGCCCTGGCTCGACGGCAAGCACGTCGTGTTCGGCAAGGTGGTCGAAGGCATGGACGTGATCCGGGCGATGGAAGCCGTCGGCAGCCGAAGCGGCCAGACCAGCAAACCCGTCAAGCTGGAAGCCTGCCGGGAACTCTGATCCGGTTTGCCCCCCACAAATCTGGTGCACGGCGACGCATTTACCATGCGCAACCACGACGGCGATCCGATCACCTTCGCTGAGTGGGCTTACCTCAGCAAAGGGCGTTTCCAGCGTCGCGATTTCCGCGTCAATGTGTTCGCTGGACCATCCGCGTTCAGCGCCGATGGTTCGCTGTTTGCTCCTCTCGGCAAGCATGAGATCTTTGGGCCGGAGAAATCCAGGCCGTCGGCCACGATGGCGGAGTTCGCCGAAAGCGCACTGCCGGAGCCGCGGGATGACGACTGATCGTTACCACGCCAGCGGCCCGCAGACCGACTGGCAGCCCGACTCGAATGGGCAGGTTCTGCGTAACAAGATAGGGATTATCGATCCAGCGGAGATCGACGAGATCGAGTTGGACCTCCTGTTGCAACTCTACGAACTGGTGCTGGGCGACCAGCTCCCCGCGCGCCAGCTACACGTGACCGATCTGAAGGAATGGCACCGATTATGGTTGGGCAACCTCTACGATTGGGCCGGGGACGAGCGCTCGGTCAACGTATCCAAGGAAGATTTCCAGTTCGCGGCAGCAGGACAGATTCCGCGTCTGTTGCGGGAATTCGAGGCCCAGTATCTCCACCCGTGCACGCCCTGCACCGGATTGGACGATGTGGCGCTGGTCGACGCGATTGCGCAATGTCATGTCGAACTGATCCTGGTGCACCCGTTTCGAGAGGGCAACGGACGGTTGTCACGCCTTCTCGCCGACGTGATGGCCGTGCAGGCTGGGAGAGAGCCGCTCGATTACAGCGCGTGGGATGCCGACAGGACAGCGTACTTCTCAGCGATACAGCGCGGACTTGACCGGGACTACGTCCCGATGCGAGCACTGGTCAGCCGCGCGTTGGACGCCGCGCAGGCTTGATGGCGAGTGTGACCGGCGATGACACGCAGCGCGGCTTTAGCAGACGGGCTTCGATATCGGCGATGCGCTGCCCGGTTTCGATGGCGGTCGAACTTGCCACGGCGCGAACGACGGCCTTTCGGCTTGGCTGCTGGCGACGAATCGAGACGGGCATGAGAGGGGCCGAAATTCGTTTAGAAGATCATTGTACCGGAGCTGCGGAATGAATGGAAACTGGCAGGGAGCCTGCAGCCGCAGGGCGATGAATGATTAGCCAGGCGGCCTTTGCGTTGCGCGGCCCCAACACCAACGGCTCGCAGTTCTTCATCACCGTCGCCCCGACGCCCTGGCTCGACGGCAAGCACGTCGTGTTCGGCAAGGTGGTCGAAGGCATGGACGTGATCCGGGCGATGGAAGCCGTCGGCAGCCGGAGCGGCGAGACCAGCAAGCCTGTCATGCTGGAAGCCTGCCGGGAACTCTGATCCGCAGCTTCATCCAGCCGCCACACCCCGACGCCCCGGCCCCCGGCCGGGCGCCATAAACGTGGACACCCATTGGCATAAACGTGGACACCCATCATCATCATAAACGTGGACACCCATCATTAGGAAGAACTCGCGCCTTGGATGTGCCGTTACAGAGGATCCGGCCTCGTTTTGGTCGTCGCTGTGGCTAATGTCGATGGATTTCTTGAAACCGCAATGAATCTGGCCGATTCCGGACACGCCAAGGATGGCCTGACGGCTGTTTAGCAGGTTTTGATTGGATTGGCGGCATCTAGCCTGGACTGAACAGCGCCGCGGCCGCGGTCTGGCCTTTGAGGAAGCGCTTGCCGAACTGCTGTGCCAGGCTCTTCATCGACTCGACCGCGCCGATGAAGTGGCCGAAACGGGTTTCCGGGTCGCGGCGGATGAATCTCAGGTAGGCCTCGGGGCGGAGCTTGAGGCGCTTGAGGATCGGCGGCAGGTTGGTATCGATCGCACCACGCTTGCCGCGGGCGATGGCGCGGCCGGACCAGTCGACCAGCTCCAGGTAGTCATTCAGGGTGCAGGGCAGGGAGGCGATGGCGCGGTCGGGATCCAGCGCCCCGCGGTCTGGCCCGATCTGATCCGCAAACGGCATCAACTTTCCAATCGCGGCGCGCAGATCCTCCGGCAGCGCCTCGATCACCTTGGCGTTGTGGGCCGCGATCTTCGGATCCTGCTCGATGATCCGCTGCTGGATCGAGGTGTAGTCCGATGCTTCCGGCGTCTTCGCCATCGCCGCCCGGATCGGGTTCAGGTCGACATAGGCCATCGCCGCCAGCACCGCGCCCTCGTCCAGCAGCGCCTGGCTCTTGAAGCGGCCTTCCCAGAATCGGCCGGTGACGTTGTCTTCCGCATTGGCCATGCGCGCGATCGGCTCGTTCAGGCAGCGCATGAACCAGGACAGGCTGTAGAGCCGCTCGCGGTAGAGCGTGATCTTTTGGTCTAGCAACGCCTGGTGCGCCTCCGGCACCGGCCGTTCTTCTGCGAAGTCCCGCACCTGGGGATCCCCGCCGAACAGCCGGCACCACCGCTCGGCCACCTCCCGATCGCTCCAGGCCAGTGCCTGATCCTTCTGAATACAGACCACCAGATGGAAATGATTGGACATCACCGCATAGTTGCAAACATCGATCGCGAAGATCTCGACCAGCTCGAAGATCCGCTGCCGGATCCACTCCCGTCGATGCGAGAAGTCCTTTCCGGAAAGAGAATCCACCCCGCATAGAAAATGCCTCCGCACGCAGCGCGAGACCACGTGGTAGAGGGGCGTGGCGTCGAGCGATACCAGTTCGGAGCGAGGCAGGGGCATGGCAGAAGACAATCGATGGGCTCGAACTCAGTCTCGCCCCGGAAAACCGTCCCGTCCATAGGAAAAACGGTAAAGATGACTCAGAATTTTCCGAGGAAGTGCGAGGATGTGGGTGTCCGGTGTCGGCGCGCGGTGTCGGCGCGAGGATGTGGGTGTCCGGTGTCGGCGTCGCGGTGTCGGCGGGTGTCGGCGTGGGGTTCAATTAGCTTGGGGCTGCACCCAGACTTCGCGGCACTGTAATGATCCGGTGCGTATGGGGCGAGCCAGTAGGAAATTTTTCTGTGATGGGCTAAGAGGGTGACCAACCTCGCCAAGGGCTGGTTCTTGCACGGTTGCTCTTAGATGTGGCAAAAACCAGGGACATATAAATAAAAAGGCCCTGCGCCGGATGACGCAAGGCCTTGATTTATATGGCTCCCCGGGTCGGATTCGAACCAACGACCTAGTGATTAACAGTCACCCGCTCTAACCAGCTGAGCTACCGGGGAATTGCTGCAAGCCCGTAATTATCTCGGATTCAGTCCGGTTCGTCAAGAAGAAGGGTCTAATTTTCCCTCGACCGGTCAGCCGGAAGCTGGACAACGCAGGTGGCCGGGCAGGTCAGCGACGCGTGGTCGGCCGGGGTTGGAGACGATGACGGCGCGGGCGATTTCCGGCCGTTCCGGGTCACACAACTTGATCGTCAGATTGCTGCCGCCGGCCGTGCCGTCGGGTTGGTAGCGGATCAGGATTCGGCCTGCCGAGTCCACTTCCAGTCGTTTGAGCGCTGTGCCGACGCGCAACAGGTCGGCGTCCTGATCCGGTCTGTGATTGCCATCGCGGTCGCGGAACACAATCCAGCCGACATCCCAGCGATTCAATCCGGTGCACTCCGCTCCGTTGGTCGAGGGGCAGAGTATGACCCGCTCGGCATGGGTTACGGCCTGCAGCCGCGCCAGGTTGATGTGGGCCGCGAGTTCATGAGCGGCCGCGTCGATGCGCTGGCGCGCGATCAGCTCGCTCATTGCCGGTGCCGCAAGGCTGCCCAGCAACGCAGCGATAGCCAGTGCGAGCATCAGTTCGATCAGCGTGAAGCCGTGGTTGTTGTGGTGGGTGCTGAGGTGCATCGTTGTCTCCCGTCGTGTGTACGAGAGACATGCTGAAGCCTGCAGCGCTGGATGTCAGTCGGCAAACTTCCCCAGTCGGTCTAGGAAAATCGCACGAATTAGTCTAGGACAATCAGCAGTTGCGAGTCCGAGGCACCATCGAGCGGACCATCAAGCCGGGGCCAGTGCTTCGGCGATCCGCTGCACTGCCTGCTCCAGCATGTCGATGCCGCAGGCAAACGACAGACGGACATGCCCCGGCGTCCCGAAGGCGCTCCCGGGAACCAGTGCGACGCCCACTTTCTCCAGCAGGTGCTCGCAGAACGCGGCGTCGTCGGTCAGTCCGAGTGTCTCGATCGCGGCGCTGCAGTCTGCGAATACGTAGAACGCGCCCTCTCCGGCCGTGCACTGGATGCCCGGCAGAGCGTTCAGTGCCGGCACCAGCCAGTCGTGGCGCTGGTGGAAGGCCTTGCACATCCGGCTGACGCAATCCTGAGTGTCGCTCAGTGCCGCCTCGGCCGCGGCCTGGCTGATCGAGCAGGGGTTGGAGGTGCTCTGGCCCTGGATCTTGCGCATCTGGCGGATCAGGTCGGTCGACCCGGCAGCGTAGCCGATACGCCAGCCGGTCATTGCGTAGGCTTTGGAGACACCGTTGATCACGATCGTCCGGTCGTATAGCGCCGGGCAGACCTCGGCGATGGTGGAGAAGGGCTCGTCGGCCCACCAGATGTGCTCGTAGATGTCGTCGGAGCAGACCGCCACCCGAGGGAATTGGTCCAGCACTTCGCCCAGTGCTTCAAGCTCGGCCCGGGTGTAGGCGCGGCCGGTCGGGTTGCCCGGCGAGTTCAGGATCAGGAGCCGGGTCTGCTCGGTGATCGCGCTCTTGAGCTGCCCCGGGGTGATCCTGAAGCCCTGGTCCATCGTGGTCTGCAGTGTCACCGGTGCACCGCCGGCCAGCCGCACCATGTCGGGGTAGGAGACCCAGTACGGTGCTGGAATCAGTACTTCGTCGCCAGGGTCGATCATCGCCTGCAGCAGGTTGTAGATCGACTGCTTTGCGCCGCACGAGACCAGAATCTGGTCGCGCCGGTAGGAAAGATGGTTGTCACGCCGGAATTTTTCGATGATCGCATCTTTGAGCGCCGGCGTGCCGTCGACCGCGGTGTAGCGCGTCTGGCCATCGCGAATGGCGTCGATCGCGGCCTGCTGGATGTGGTCGGGCGTGTCGAAATCAGGCTCGCCCATGCTCAGGCTGATGATGTCGCGTCCAGCTGCACGCAGTTCGGCCGCCTTCATGCTCATGGCGATGGTGGCGGAGGGTTTGACTTGAGCGACGCGCTGGGCGGTGCGAATGGACATGGAGACTCCCCGATGGTGTTGAATGCATTGCATTGACTGCCGACCATCACAATTATAAAGAGTTGCGTCCAGAGCCATTGGTCCTGCCATGCCCCAAGTCCAGCCGATTCGCCGATTCCGGATGGCGTCTTCGTTTGCGCCCGCAGGCGACCAGCCGACCGCGATCGAGCGTCTGCTGGCCTCACTCGATGCGGGGAACCGCCATCAGACGCTACTGGGCGTAACCGGCTCCGGCAAGACCTTCACCATGGCCAACGTGATCCAGCGCACTCAGCGCCCGACGCTGGTGATGGCGCCGAACAAGACCTTGGCGGCGCAACTGTATGGGGAGTTCAAGGCGTTCTTCCCCGACAACGCGGTCGAGTATTTCGTCAGCTATTACGACTACTACCAGCCGGAGGCCTACGTGCCGTCGTCGGATACCTTCATCGAGAAGGACGCCTCGATCAACGAGCACATCGAGCAGATGCGGCTATCGGCGACAAAGGCGCTGCTGGAGCGTCCCGACGCAGTGATCGTCGGCACCGTTTCGGCAATCTACGGTCTCGGTGATCCGTCCAGTTTCCTGAAGATGACCTTGCAGCTGAGGGTCGGCCAGGTGATGGAGCAGCGCACGATCCTGCGCAAGCTGGCCGAAATGCAGTACTCGCGCAATGACTTCGAGCTGCGCCGCGGCACCTACCGTGTGCGCGGCGAGGTGATCGACATCTTTCCCGGCGACTCCGAGACCCAGGCGATCCGGGTCGAGCTGTTCGATGACGAGATCGAGCGCATCAGCGAGTTCGATCCGCTGACCGGCGAGCTGCGAGAGAGCCTGGATGCGCTGAACATTTTCCCGAAGACGCATTACGTGACGCCACGCCAGGTCGTGCTCGATGCGATCGAAGCGATCAAGTTCGAGCTGGCCGAGCGGCTCGAGCAACTGCGGGGTGCAGGCAAGTTGCTCGAAGTGCAGCGGCTTGAGCAGCGCACGCGCTTCGACCTGGAGATGATGCAGGAGCTCGGCTTCTGCCAGGGGATCGAAAACTATTCGCGCCACCTGACCGGTCGCCAAGCCGGCGAGCCACCGCCTACGCTGTTCGACTATCTGCCGGATAACGCCCTTCTGATCCTCGATGAATCGCATGTCACGGTGCCGCAGATCGGCGGCATGTATCGCGGCGACCGGGCCAGAAAGGAAACCCTGGTCGAGTACGGTTTTCGGCTGCCCTCGGCGCTCGACAACCGGCCGTTGAAGTTCGAGGAATGGGAGGAGCGGGCGCCGCAGATGATTCATGTTTCGGCAACGCCGCGCGCCTGGGAACTGGAGCGCTCGGCAGTAGTTGCCGAGCAGCTGGTGCGGCCGACCGGGCTGATCGATCCCGAAACCGAGATCCGGCCGGTGGCCAGCCAGGTCGATGATTTGCTGTCGGAGATCCGCGAGCGTGCGGCGATCGGCGACCGGGTGTTGGTGACGACACTAACCAAGCGCATGGCCGAGAACCTGACCGACTACCTGGCCGAGCACGACGTGCGGGTGCGCTACCTGCATTCCGATATCGATACGGTCGAGCGGGTCGAGATCATCCGCGACCTGCGCCTTGGGGCTTTCGATGTGCTGGTCGGCATCAACCTGCTGCGCGAAGGTCTTGATTTGCCTGAAGTTTCACTGGTCGCGATCCTGGACGCCGACAAGGAGGGTTTCCTGCGCTCCGAGGGTTCGCTGATCCAGACCATCGGCCGCGCCGCGCGCAACGTCCGCGGCAAGGCGATCCTGTATGCCGACAAGGTCACCGGCTCGATGGAGCGCGCGTTGGGCGAGACCGCGCGTCGGCGGGAAAGGCAGTTGGCCTTCAATGCCGAGCACGGCATCACACCGAAGAGCATCGAGAAGAACATCGCTGACATCATGGCCGATGCGCACCACACGCCCGGCCGCAAGAAGTCCACTCGAGGCGACCGGCGAGAGACTGCCGAGGCCGGCGCCGCCTACGAGGACGGCGCTCTGTCGCCGGCCGAGGCCGCAATGCGCATCGCGGGGCTGGAAAAGGAAATGTTCCAGGCGGCCGAGAACCTCGAGTTCGAACAGGCCGCGCAGATTCGCGATCGAATCCAGCAGATCAGGAAGCTGGGCTTTGCCTCGTAAAGGTTTCAGGGCCGAGCTGGATGGATCTCGGGCCTGAAACCCTGATCGCTATTTCTTCCTGATCCTCGCCACCATGGCCTTCAGCGTGGCCTGGGTGGCATCGCTGAACCAGACCTCGGCAAAGGCTTCGGTGTTCATTGCATCTGGGTCGTCGAACAGGGCTTCGAGGTCGGCGCGGCACAGAGCGCGGGTGGCGAGCATGGCGTGCTGCGGCATGGACAGGTGGTCGCGGCACCATCCCAGCGCGCGCGCGACGACATCCTCGGGCGCCCGCAATTCGTCGACCAGGCCGATCTTCAGCGCCTTGGCTGCCGGGATCATCAGTCCGGCGACAAGGTGGCGTTCGGCCGGATAGATGCCGATCAGTCGGGCCAGGGCGCGATGGATTACCGGAGGCACGACCAGCCCGACCTGGACCTCGTTCAGGCCGAGCTGGAAGTCGCCCTCGGCCATCACCCGGTAATCGCAGTACAGGCCCAGCACGGTGCCGCCGGCCGGGCTGTGGCCGGTGAAGGCCGCGACCACCGGGATCGGCGAGCGCGCCAGGTGCTCGAGCAAGCCGAACAGCGATTGCCAGAAACGGATCATGCCAGCCCGGTCAAGCATCAACAGTTCCGGCACGTCGAGACCGGCGGAAAAAAGTCCCGGGCGACCCGACAATATCAGTGCCCGGATTCCATCACCGGGCGCGGCCGCAACTGCTTTGGCGAGCGCATCGATCAGCGGTGGATTCAGCGCATTGACCGGTGGACGTGCGAGTTTCAGTTCACGAATCCGGTCTTCATGGTCTACAAGTTCAAGCATCGGGTTCAGTCCGTGTTCAGAGTCCAACGCTAGAGTGTAGCGGTCTGCAACCGGAAAGGAGACTGACATGAAGGCACATTGGTTCGCATTGCTGGTTTCCGCGCTGTTCGCGCTGACCGTGGCTGGCCCGGTCGAAGCCGACGGCTCGGGCTACCGTGGGCAAGGCAACTCATACTCTGGTAGTCCGGGGTACCGCGGTCACTCCGGCTACCGCGGTCACTCCGGCTACCGTGGCCATTCAGGCTACCGTGGCCATTCAGGCTACCGTGGCCATTCAGGCTATCGTGGCCATTCAGGCTATCGTGGCCATTCAGGCTATCGCGGTCATTCAGGCTATCGTAGCCAGCCAGGTTACCGTGGCCATTCAGGATATCGGGGTTCTTCGTACCGGGGCAGAGGCTATGGTGGCAATGGCTATGGTGGTTACGGTCATGCAGGTTACCGCGATCCGAAGTATGCAGCCTACGGCACCTATATGCCGCCGATCTGGTTCGGTGGGATCTCGCTGCATTTCGGCTACTGAGGCTGAAGACCGTTTCGGTGAGCGGCAGTCGAAATCACCAGGAACAAAGCGCCCCGGGTTCCGGGGCGCTTTGATATCCGACCTTCGAGAACTGAATGAAAAGACCCCGGCATGCCGGGGTCTATCTGGTTCAAGCCGGGGCGATCAGGAGCCGAGCTTGCTGTAGACCAGGCCCAGAACCGCACCAAAAATGACATGCAGAATCAGTGTGGCAACGGCGGCCATCATGCCCATGTTCATGGCGAACAGTCCGGCACCCATCATCGGCATGAGTACGATCATCATCATCAGCCAGCCGATGATGCCCAGTGCGATGCCGCGTACCGTGCTCGATCCACCCGGCAGTTTGTCACCGATGATGGCAAAAGCCAGGCCATACCCCAGTGCGCCGATCACGAAGTGACCGACCCAGCCCATCATCGCACTGCCGCCCATCTTGCCGGCAAGCATGGCAATGATGTCCAGTTCGGGCATCAGGCCCATCATGCCCTTCATGTACATCAGGATCGATAGCACGATCGTGGCGATCAGACCTGCAAGGATCCCGCGCATGTAATTGTTCATAGGACGTACCCCGTGTGATTGTTGTTGATTGTTCCACTTGACCCGGCCAGATTCGAGCAACAGCTCACGGACCGGGCGGTTCGAGTATACGGCCGGATCGATTTCGCGGTCCAGTGCAACCGACCCAGGGCAAGTCTCAGATTTCCACCTCGGCCAGGTTGCCCTTGGCTTCCAGCCAGGCGCGGCGGTCCGGAGAGCGTTTTCGCGCCAGCAACATGTCCATCAGTTCGCGGGTGCCTTCGTCATCGTCGATGGTCAGCTGCAGCAGCCGGCGGGAGTCGGGGTCG
>Ga0210024_1002582_pt1 | contig 15438 bp, 16 predicted proteins | sample CryGeymeta201525_FD_183988 | JGI IMG/M metagenome (GOLD analysis project Ga0210024, IMG submission 183988) | Groundwater microbial communities from Crystal Geyser aquifers in Utah, USA - Crystal Geyser metaG 2015-25 (SPAdes) (version 2) | ecosystem: Environmental > Aquatic > Deep subsurface >... | reverse complement strand
ATAAATAATTTTCATCAATTAATACCAAGCAGGCCTTTTTTGATATAACCTTTAATCAATGATTGATAAGGAACATTAATTTCATTGGCTTTCTCTTTAAGCCGATTTAAAAGATACTCGGGGACTCTCACCGAGATTGCTCTGGTGGTTGGTTTCAAATTAGGGAAAGAGACTCTTTCAAAATCTTTTGGTTCAAAATAATCTGAAAGATCTATTTTACTCCAAAAAACTCTTTCCTCATCCTCATTTTTGAATTTTGGTATTTTAAATTGTTTTTTCATATAATTTTTTCTCCTTTTTATTGATACTTCTGGCAGAAATAATTCTAATTTTGTTATCTCTTTTAGTAAAAACTACAAAGAGTAACCGATTTTTCCTTGTTTTGCCTAAAATAATAAATCTTTTTTCTTTTTTAGAGTGCAAGACATCTCTCAGGATAATTTTTTCCTCATCGAAAAATATTTCTTCGCACTCACTATTTTTAACCTTGTGTTTTAACCAGTTTTTATTAGTATTACCTTTGTCCCAAATAAATCCTTTTATTTTTTTATCTATCTTCATAAGATATTGTATATACTATATTATACAATGTCAAGTAGTAAAATTAAGAAAAATCACTTTTCTACTATTCTTTGTTTAGAAATGTTAACTAAAATCCCCATGGCGGTTAAAGACAAAACTAAAGAAGAACCGCCGTAAGAAATAAAAGGGAGAGGGACGCCGGTTAAAGGAACAATGGCGACCATTGCACTTAAATTAACCAAAGCCTGGAAACCAATCCAAGAAATAATACCCACGGCTAAAAGCCGGCCAAAATCATCCGGAGCTTCTTTGGCAATTTTCATCCCCCGCCAAATCATCAGCAAAAAAAGAGCCAGAAGACAAACCGCCCCCACAAAACCTAGTTCTTCGGCAATAACGGCAAAAATGGAATCAGTCGTTGCTTCTGGTAGATATTCATATTTCTGCCTGGATTGACCTAGACCAACACCAAACAAACCACCGGAACCAATGGCAATTAAAATCTGGCGGATATGATAGGAAGTTCCTAAAGGGTCACGGGACGGATTGAGAAAGCTTAAAAGCCTTTCCCGACGATAGGAGGAGAAAAAAATCAAACCGGCTCCACCAGCCAAACCAAATAAACCGACTAAACTAATCAAAAGTAAAGGACCGCCGGAAACAAAATAAACAATCAAACCCGTGGCCGCCAAAATCACCGCTGTGCCTAAATCCGGTTCCATCATCACCAAAACCAAAAGAGCAACTAAAACAAACAAAAAAGGCAACAATTTTCTTTTATTTGAAAAACAAGGTTCTCCCGAAGGGAGGTTCTTATTGGCAAAAAAAGAGGAAAGATATAAAACAAAAGCCAGCTTGGTTAATTCCGCCGGCTGAAAACTGAAAAAACCTAAAGGTAGCCAACGTCTGGCTCCAAGGCTTTTAATGCCGATGGCAGGAATTAAAACTAAAATCAGGGAGACAAAAGAAAAAAGCATTAAAGACAAAGCAAATTTTCTTAACCTTCGGTAGTCAAAAAAAGAAAAAATAACAAAAGCCAGCAAGCCTAAAACGGCCCAGATAAGTTGCTGGCGGAGATAATAAAATTTATCGCCAAAATCACGAAAAGCCTCAACCACTGAAGCATTGCCGACCATGACAATGCCAAAAACAGTTAGACCCAAAACCAAACTGATTAAAAACCAGTCGGGACTGGCATTGCAATTTTTAAGAGTAACTTTATTTTTGAAGCGCTTGGGCATATTTCTTGAATTGTTCTCCCCGCTCTTTATAATTCTTAAAGATATCAAAGGAAGCACAAGCCGGTGAAAGAAGAATCACTCCTCCTGGTTTAGCTTTGGCCAAAGCCAGTTTGACAATCTCTGGCATTCTTTTTGAAGGCCGAAAAAGAATCTCTCCTTGGAAACCGGCCGCCAAAACGGCTTTTTTAATCTTCTCGGCCATCTGCCCAATGAGAATCAGAGTTTTGACTAATTGACGGCTTATCTCTTGGCCCAACTCACAATAATCCGAACCTTTTTCCGAGCCGCCGGCAATCAAAACGATGGGCTTCTTAAAAGACTTAATCGCGGCGATGGTTGTCTCCGGTGTTGTGGAAAAGGAATCATTGTAAAAAGCGATCTTATTAATCGTACACACGTATTCCAAACGATGCTCTAAACCCTTAAAAGAAAAGATGGTTTTTTTGATTGCTTCCAAACTGGCGCCAGCCAAAGAAGAAGCGAGTGTGGCCGCACAAACATTATGCCAATTATGTTCACCTAAAAGTTGCAAATCATCAACCGACCCCAGTTTTTCCTTAAAAAGATAAATTTCTCTATTTTGGACATAAGCGCCATTAACTTTTTTCTGGCGGGAAAAACAATAAATCTTGGCCGGCGTTAAACTGGCAAAGGAAGAAGAGATTAAATCATCAGCATTCAAAACGGCGAAATCACTCTTTTCTTGATGAGAAACAATATTCGCTTTTGCCTGGATATACTCGTCGGTATCTTGGTGGTAATCCAGATGCTCAGAGGCAATAAACAAAACTACGGCTATCTGCGGACTTTGATTTAAATCCTGCAGTTGGAAACTGGAAAGCTCCAAAACCACCCAATCCCCTTTTTTAAGCCGGTGGAGCAAGCTTAACATCGGCTGGCCAATATTGCCAGCCAAGAAAACCGGCTGATTATCATTTTTTAAAATTTCCGTAATTAAGGTTGCCGTTGTTCCTTTGCCTTTTGTGCCGGTAACGCCGATGATTTTCCCCAGACAAAGTTCAAAAAAAAGTTTGGTGGCGGAAGAAATTTTGGCGCCTTGTTTTTCCGCTTCTTTAATTTCTGGCAATAAGCGTTTAAAACCCGGCGAACGAAAAACAAAGTCAAAACCGAATAAATCTCGCAGGCAATTTTTACCTAATTTAAAATTAACACCAGCTTTTTTAAAATTCTGATATTCTTTACCGCTTAATTTGTCTTTCTGGTCAAAAACAGTAATTTGCGCTTTTTGTTTTAGTAGAAAACAACATAAATCTTGACCTTCAAGGCCAAAACCCAAAACGGCAATTTTTTGCTGTTTAAAATTTTTCATCGCTTAAATGAAAGCCAGCCAAAGACCAAAGAGAGCTAAAATAATTCCTGCCAGCCAGGCCCGGGAGACGATTTTCGGCTCCTCCCAACCTTTGTTCTGCAGCCATAAATGAAAAGGAGAAACGGTGTAGAGTTTTCTTTTGAAAATTTTCTTCCAAATCATCTGAATTAAGCTGGAACCGGCTTCAAAAATGAAGAGACCGCCAATGACCACCAAAGCCATCGTCTTGCCAATCAGAAGGCCCACGACCGCTAAAGTGGCTCCGAAAGACAAGGCCCCAACATCACCCAGCCAAATACGGGCCGGGTAAACGTTGAAATATAAGAAGGCCAGCAAAGCCCCAAGCCACAAAGCGATGAAAACAGACAAAGAAGTGTCCAGAGACTGTCCGGCTAAAATCCAGAAAGCGAAAAGACAAATCATCAAAAGACCGCTGGAGAGACCATCCAATCCATCAGTGATGTTAAAGGCATTGGCAAAAGCGACAATGATGAAGGCCGCGAGAGGAATATACCAGAAACCCAAATGAACAATGCCGACAAAAGGAATATAGAAAAAGTTAATCCCCAGGTTTTTATAAAGTAGAAGAGCGATGGTGAAAGCCAGAAGCCACTGGATGACAAATTTGTGACGCAAGCGTAAACCGAAAAAGCCGGAATATTTAAAGCCAAAAAGCTTTTTGATGTCATCATAAAGGCCTAAAAGGCCAAAGCCGATAAAGGTGAAAAACAAAACGTTGAGTTCTTCTTTAATGGGGAAATAGGAACTGATAAAAACACCAAAAAAACTGATAAAAGGAAAAACCAAAGCGTAAAGTACCGAAACAACAAAGATAATTAACAAACCACCACCAACCGGTGTGCCGGCTTTATGTTTGTGAAAACGATCAAAAATTTTACTGTGCATTCCCAAAAAATCACGGGTGGTTTGAACCCGACGCAGAAAACGAACTCGGTAAAGAAAATTAATAAAAGGGACAACTAAAAGACTGGTGAGTAAAAAAGAAAAGATAAGTAAACCTAAATATAATGCCATCGCTTTTTTATTATATCAAATAAGAACACTGGCTACATTGACTATAAAAATGACAAGAATTTACCTTGCAATTGACTTTCTTTCCCTGTAAAGCCAAAAGAATTCTTTCCATATGTTTTAAGCGTGAACCCTTTAAATAAAACAAATCTCCTTTTTTTAAGATTTTTTTCAGAACCATGGTTGCTCCAAGAACATCTTTAGCCCAAAAAACCTGCTCTTTTTTTAAACCAGAAACCAAAGCCTGTTGTGTAGCTAGTTTTTGTAAAGGGCCAACGCCGACGAAGAAATCAATTGGCAATTCAGCCACTTTTTGACCGATTTTCTGGTGCTCAATTTCCGCTGAATCACCTAACTCTCCCATCTCTCCTAAAACCGCCACCCGCCGACTTTTGGTTGGCAAATCAGCTAAAGTCTGTAAACCAGCCAAAGTTGAAGCCGGATTAGCCCGCAAAGAATCATTTAACAAAATGGAACCCAAAGGGCCTTTTTCAATACTCAAACGCCCAAGTAAAGGTTTTAATTTCTTCAAACCATTTTTAATCTGTTGAAGGTTCAAGTTCTGATGAAAACCAACAGCCACCGCCGCCAGACAATCTTGAACAAAGTGATGGCCGATTAAACCAGTCTTTATAGTCGCCTTTTTGTCTTTATAACCTAGAAGAAAAGTCGTTCCTTTAAAACTGACCTTAATCTTCTCCGCCCAAAAATCACATTTTTTCTGGTCGGTTCCGTAAAAAACAACCTTGGCTTGAAGACTTTGAGCCATTGGACGAACTAATGGGTCATCCCCGTTTAAAATTGCCAGACCGTTTTTAGGAAGACTTAATAGCAGCTTCTTTTTTTCTTTGATAATGTTTGCCATCGAACCCAAATGTTCTTCATCAGTATGAGTTGGGTTGATACCGGTTAAAACGGCTATTTGCGGTTTAACCAAATTCAAATGAAAATCCATCTCGCCCAAATGATCAACACCATATTCCAAAACCACTTTTTGCTGCCAAGGCCGAATTTTCAAAAGAGTAATCGGCAAATTATAATTGGTGTCTAAATTCAAATCCGTCTGAATGGTTTTAAACTTTTCACTTAAAACCTGGACAATGGCGCGGGCAGTGTTCGTTTTACCATAGCTACCCGTAATACCAATAACAGTGATTTGTCGGTTAAGCTTTAACCACGTTTTAGCGATGATTCTTCTGGTGCGATGAAAAATTTTCTTAATCATTATTAATTCTTTTAATCTGGGCCCCCAATTCTTTCAGTTTTAAATCCAAATCTTCATAGCCTCGCTGAATATGGCCTTCATCTAATAAAATACTTTCCCCTTCAGCCAGTAAAGCCGCCAGCATTAAAGTGGCTCCGGCCCGAATGTCAGTCACCCTCAGCTTCTTCCCTTTTAATTTTGTTGGCCCAAAAACACGAACGGCATGGAAATTATTATCCTCGTCGTCATCCAAATTAAAGGTGTAAAATTTCTCTGGATTTTTGACTTTGGGGTTAAAGAGTTTAATTTTTGCTCCCATCTCCAATAAATCTTGGGTAAAGGCAAAACGATATTCATAAACTGTCTCTATAATTTCACTTTGTCCTTGAGCCTGAGTCATTAAGGTTGTCCAAAGAGCCTGCCAGTCAGTCATGAAACCGGGATGAGGAGCGGTGGAAACGTCGATTGCCTTGAGCGGTTTTTCATACCAGAAACGCAAACCATAATGGTCAGCTTCATAATGCCCACCAGCTTCTTTGACTTTATCTAAAAAGGCAGTTAGGTGTTCGGCCTTAGCGTTCTCGATGATAATGTCGCCCTTAGTCGCTAAAGCCGCACAGGCATAGGAAACCGCTTCATTGCGGTCTGGAATAGCTTTATGAATCGTCCCTTTTAATTTCTTCACCCCCTCAATTTTAATCACCCGATTAGGCAGTCTTTTGATTTTGGCGCCCATTTTATTCAAGAAATCAATCAGGTCATCAACTTCAATTTCCAAAGCCGCATTTTCTAAAAGAGTCGTTCCTTTGGCTAAAACCGCCGCCATAATCAAGGTTTCCGTACCAGTGTGGGTGTTTTTGGCAAAACGATATTTAGCCCCTTTCAAAACTTGACATTCAAGTTGAATAAAACCGTCAATGTTCTTAACTTTCACTCCCAAAGCTTTTAAGCCTTCTAAATGCCGGTCAACCGGACGTTTACCGATTTGATCACCGCCAGGCAAAGGCAAATAGGCTTGCCCAAAACGGGCCAGTAATGGCCCGGCAAACATCATGGAAGCTCGGGATTTATAACCGAAATCCTGAGGAATACGGAAAGATTTTATTTTATCGGGATTAACAAAAATAGTGCCTTTACCAGGTTTTTTAACTTGACCGCCTAAAATTTCAATCACCTGTTTGGTAATTTCCACATCGCCAATCCGAGAAATATCCAGTAAACGTGATTCGCCGTCAGCGAGTAAAGAGGCAATCATTAGCTTAAAGCTGGAGTTTTTTGCCCCGCCGATTCTCACCGCTCCCTTAAGTGGTTTACCGCCTTTAATAATGTATTTGCTTGCCATTTTCGTCCAAAATAATAATTTCTGGTTGAAGAGTTATCTTAAATTTCTCTTTAACCATCTTTTGCGCCAACGCTATTAATTCTAACACATCAGTGGCTTTGGCTCCGCCCAAATTAATAATAAAATTGGCGTGTCCCCCTGAGATCTGTGCCCCACCAATCCTTTTGCCTTTTAAACCACAGGCTTCAATTAAAGAACCAGCTGATTTTGGTTTGGGGTTGATAAAAATGCTTCCGGCTGAGGGCTCTTTGGGTTGTGCTTCTCGTTTGGCCAAATTCTCTTTGATTTTTTGTTTGATTTTTTGTTGATTGTCTTTTTTTAACTCAAGTTCCACTGTCAAGATTATTTCTTTGCTTTTTTTAAAACGACTTTGCCGGTAGGCAAATTGGCATTCTTCTTGATTTAACCATTTAAACTGATGATCTTTATTTAAGGCTCTTACCCTTTTTACTTTATCGCCGATATTCTCTTGCCAAGCGCCAGCGTTGCCGATTATCGCTCCGCCAACTGTCCCGTAAATCCCAGCCAGGAATTCCAAACCGGCCAGAGAATTTTCTGCTGTTAATTTAAGCAACTCATTCAATGAAACACCGGCAGCAACGAGAACTTTGCCATCCTTGATTCTTATTTCTTTGTTTTCCATTTTGATGACCATACCTCGAAAACCTTTGTCACTGAATAAAATATTTGAACCGCCGCCAAGGATGAGAAAGGAAATCTTTTTCTTTTGACAAAAAGTGATGGCTTTAACTAAATCTTTTTCGTTCTTGGCTTCATAAAACCAATCGGCTGGACCGCCGATTCGAAAGCTAGTATGGAAAGACAATGGTTGATTTTTTTGATAATCTTCACTCATTTAATTTTTGTAAAATTTGTCTAGCAAGTTGATATGATTTACCAGCCCCAAAAACAATAATCACCTCACCTTTTTGAGCTTTTTCTTTTATTTTTTCGGCCACCTTTTTAAAATCTTCAAGGTATTCTGCTTTGTCTCCAATTTTTTGGGCCAAATCTTCCGCTTTGATGGCGGGATTAATTTTTTCTCGACCCGGATAAATAGCGGTAATAATAATCTCATCGGCTAATTTTAAAGTTTTGGCAAAATCATTTAAGAAAAGTTTCAAACGGGAGTATTGATGCGGTTCAAAAACAGCCCAGATTTTTTGCTTTGGATATTTTTGTCTGGCTGCCTGCAAAGTCGCCGCCAATGCCGTCGGATGGACAGCATAGTCTTCATAAACTTTAATCCCTGTTTTCTCGCCGATTAGTTCGAAACGCCGACTGATGCCCCTGAAATTCTTCAGGGCGCTTTTTATTTTATTAAAATCGATGTTTAATTCTTTGCCGCAGACAATGGCCGCTCTGGCATTAAGCTCATTGTGGGCTCCGGGAACGCTAAGATTAAAAATTTCACCACGGTAAAAATCAACAACTTTAACTTTCTCTTTGGTTAACCAAGGTTCCATCTTAGCCAAAAGTTTTTGTGAACCTACATCTTCTTTATTAATAATCAAAATCTTCGGTTCTTTTAACCTTTGGATAAATTCAACAAAGGATGATAAAAAATGATTAAAATCCTTGAAAAATTCAGGGTGGTCCATCTCCAAATTATTAATGACAATTATGCCGGGCGAGTAATTTAAAAAATTATTATTAAATTCGTCGGCTTCACAGACAAAATATTTTGAATGGCCAAAGCGAACCGTCGCTCCCCATTGAGGAACAATGGCGCCAACCTCAACCGTAGGATCTAACCCTCCATTCTCCATCATTAAACCAATCATGGCCGTTATGGTTGATTTCCCGTGAGTTCCGGCAATGGCAATAACGGTTTTACCTTTTTGCAAATAGCTGCCCAAAAATTCTTGCCAAGTCATTAAAAGACCTTGTTTTTTGGCTTCTTTAATTTCAGGATGAAGCGGGGTGGTAAAAAGAACCGCCGGAGAAACAGCCAGAATATCAACATCTTTTAGATGGTTAACATCATGGCCGACAAGATATTTAATGCCAAATTTGGCCAGGATATGAGAATAGGCAGTTTCTTTGGCTAAATCACAGCCGCTGACTTCAAAGCCATATTTTTTAGCTAGAATGGCGACACCAGCCAAGGCGCTACCACCGATTCCCATAAAATGAACATGTATTTTTCTCTTAAACATTTCTCCCTTCCAATGCTTTCTCAACGGCCTGGTGTTCACTCCAGGGTCTTTCGGTTTTACCATAACACATTGATTGTTCATGACCTTTACCACAGGTGACGACGATATCGCCTTTTTTGGCTAATTTCTGAATGGCGAACTTGATGGCTTCGGCCCGGTCAGCCACCCTGAATAAAGTCTTGCCTTCTTGAGCCCCTTCCTTTAAGGCTCCTTGGGCGATTTGTTCGATAATCTGGTTGACGTCTTCGGTACGTGGGTCTTCAGCGGTTAAAACCATTAAATCGGCATACTTGGCCGCCATTTCTCCCATCAGCCCTCTTTTTTGAACATCTCTTAAGCCGGCGCTGCCAAAAACAGCTATTAGTCTGCCCTTGGCAGGAACAATCTTTCTCAAAGCAATTAAAACATTTTTCAAACTATTGGCAGTGCTGGCAAAATCAATGAAAACCCTAAAGCCAAATCTGTTTTTTATCTCTTCTAATCTCCCTTTAACGCCGGGAAAATCAGCCAAAGCCTCTTTAATAACGTTCTTGGGAGCGCCTAAAAAAGAAGTTGCCGCGGCCGCGGCCAAACAATTGTATTGATTATAATCGCCTAGAAGAGGTGTTTTAAAAGGAAAATTACGAGGAGTAAAATCAGCTTTGTTTTTTAAGGCATAGCTGATGATTTTAATTTTCTTTTCTTTTAGTTTTTGCTTTAAAAAAGCAAATGACTGATCATCGCGGTTTAAAACTCCGGCTTCAACCTGATCAAAAAGTTTGGCTTTGGCTTTTAGATAATCAGCATAAGTTTTATGATAATCAAGATGTTCATGGGTGATATTGGTGACTATCCCCATCTTAAAATGACAACCGAAAAATCTGTTTTGGACTAACCCGTGAGAGGTTGCTTCCAAAACCACATATTCAAACCCTTGATTGACAGTCTCCCTTAAAAGCCGTTGTAATTTCCAGGCATCAGGTGAAGTCACATGAAAGCCGGTGTCAATTTCTTTTTGACCGATTTTAGCCGCCACGGTGGAAATCAAAGCTGCTTTTTTGCCCCAGTGAACCAAAATATCATCAATTAAAGTTGCTGTCGTTGTCTTCCCATCGGTCCCGGTAACGCCAATAACCTTTAATCTTCTGGCTGGGTGGCGGAACCAAAGAACAGCCAGAATGGCTAGAGGCAGATGTTTAAACTGATTGACCATCAAGTCAGGAAAAAGGGCCCGGGTTTTCTCGCCAAGATAGCTTTGTCTGAATTTAGACCACAACATCTTTTAACTCTCTCTATTATAGCTGAATTTTCTTATAGGTAAAGATTTCCTTGGCGATGTCAAACCATAAAGGAGCGGCTGTCTCCGCTCCCCAAGGAGAGGAACTTGGTTCTCTTAAGGTCACCAACATCACAAATTGAGGTTCATCAGCCGGAGCAAAACCAACAAAAGAGGCGATGGTTTTTTCCTGATCATAATGGCCAGCCACCGGGATTTGGGCGGTCCCGGTTTTCCCGGCAATACGATAGCCCTTGGGTTTAGCCCATTTAGCCTCGCCGTTGTCCACGGCGTTAACCATCATCTCCGTCATCATCATTGTCGTTGCCGATTTTAAGATTTGTTCGCCTATTTTGGGCCTAATTTCACTAACCCCTTCCTCACTGATAACCTTCTGGACGACAAAAGGAGTAACTAAATAACCGCCGTTGGCAATGCTTGCCACTGCTCGCGTCATCTGTAGAGGTGTCAAGGCAATACCTTGGCCAAAACAAACAGTGGCTAAATCAATTTGCCTCCATTCTTCCAACGGACGAAGCTTGGGTGAAGTTTCATCTTCTAAATCAACTCCGGTTGGTTGCCCTAAACCAAATTTCTGAAGATATTCAACCATTTTCTCCTTGCCCAGTTTTTCCCCAACAAAAACCATACCAACATTGTCGGAATGCTGAATAACTTCCGTCATCGTTGAGTTAGGGAAATATTTTTCATTCCAGGTTTTAAGCGTGTAACCAGAAATAATTCTTGGTCCGGAACATTGATCACAGCGCGTCTCCGGCTTGACCGCGCCTTCGTTTAAAGCCGCGGACATCACCAAAACCTTGAAGGTCGAACCTGGTTCATAAGAAAAGGAAACAGCCGGATTAGGATAAAGTCCCTTATCAAAGGCAACATAATTCTCCGGATTGTAATTAGGCCAGGCTGCCATCCCCAAAATAGCGCCGGTTTTAGGCTCCATGACCACTACCGAACCGCTGGAAGCTCCATAACGTTGCAGTCCTTCTTGCAGTTTTTCCGAAATTAAATATTGAATGGTCCGATCAATAGTCGTTAAAAGGGTCCGGCCGTCACGTTCTTCTTCTCTTTCAACCTCGCCGATTAAAATCGGTTTGCCGGAAGCGTCTTTCTCTCTTCTTAAAAGTCCAGGCCGGCCTTTAAGTTCCAAATCATAATAGCCCTCTAAGCCAAAATAGCCCTTTGGCTGTCCGTTGATATCGCTGCCGACAAAGCCCAAAAGATGGGCGCTGGCTGAAGCTTCCGGATAACTTCTCTTTTGCTCTTCCTCAAAACCAATACCGTCAAGTTCCAAACTCTCTATTTCTGATTTTGTTTCCCGGGAGACTTCATGTTTTAAAGGCACCCAAACCAAATCAGAACGAGCCAGTCTCTCTTTAATCAAACCGGCCATCGTCGCCGGATTGTCCGGCTCCAAAAGAGGCGCTAGTTTGTCGGCAATTAAATCAACCTTGTCTTTAATTTCCGGCAAAGAGGCAAAAACTAAAAAAGCCTCTTCATTAGAAGCCAAAGGAGCGCCATCACTGGCGAGAATTTCCCCTCTTTTGGCCGGTATTTCAAAGGAAATCCAATGCTGGTTTTCTGCGAGAGCCGCTAAATCAGAAAAAGAAAATATTTGCCAATAAAACAAACGAGCTGAAATCAAAAAACCAACTAAGATAAAGAGGATTAAGAGAAAGTTAACTCGCCAATTCGAGTCCATCTCACCTCCCAACATTAATATTTGTTTTTTCTAAGGCTACAGGAACTTGAGGGGTCAGACTTAAAAAATTATTGGCTTTCACCAAACCTAATTTGCCTGCCTCTGTTGCGATTCGGTTTAAAGAACCCATTTTGTTAATTTCTTCAGTTAGAAGTTGATTCTGTTTTTCCATCAGACTTGCTTTATCCTCCAACTGGCGCATCTGCTCACCCGTAGTCGCCAGACAATGAGCCATAACCAGCTGCAGACCAGCCAAAAGCATGACTAAAGTGACAATCAAAAAAATTAATTTTGGTTTTTTGTTTTTATTTTCTTTTTTCATTTAAATTTTTTCTCCAATTCTTAATTTGGCACTCCGGCTGTGGGGATTTTCCTTAATTTCCTCCCAGCTCGGAATAATCGGTTTTTTGGTGATTATTTTTACTTTTCCCTCTTCAGCCTTTTCTTTTAAAAAATATTTAACGATTCGGTCTTCGCCTGAATGAAAACTAATCACCGCTAATCTCCCTTTACTTTTTAAAATTTCTAAAGCGGCTGGCAAAGCCTCTTTTAAATTATTTAATTCATCATTAACCGCCATTCTTAAAGCCTGAAAAACCTGAGTGGCGGGATGGATTTTTCCTCTTCTTGGTTTAACTTTCAAAATAATTTCCACCAGCTGCGCTGAGGTTGAAATCGGCTTTAAACGACGGGCCTCAACAATCGCTTCAGCCAAACGCCGAGCCAGCTTTTCTTCACCCAATTTTTCAAAAAGTTTTTCCAGCTCACCTTTATTCAAACCATTGATTAAATCAGCCGCACTCACCTTCAAATTCGGATCCATTCGCATATCCAACGGTCCTTCCAGATTAAAAGAAAAACCGCGTTCGGGTGTCCTCAATTGGTAAAAAGAAACACCCAGATCAAGTAAAACCCCGTCAACTGGCAGAAAATCGTTTTCCTTAGCAATTCTGGCCAAATCCTTAAAATTTCCCCGAACAAGGCGCCAGGCAGCATTTGGTCCCCGACTTTCAATCGAGGAAGGGCAGGCAGTAGTCAAATACTCCCTGGCGCTTGTTAAAGCTTCGGGGTCATAATCTAAACCCAAAATTTGGCCACCAAGTCTTAAAATAGCTTGAGCGTGTCCGCCCCCGCCAATCGTTCCGTCAAAATACTTCCCGTCTTTTTTAACTTTCAAAGCTTCGACAACTTCCTTTAAAAGAACCGGCTGGTGAAAACTGTTCATGCTTTCTTCTCGCCAACTTTGTTTAATCTTTCGGCAATCTCTTCAGCGTGTTCATCAAGATATTTTTGATGTTTATCCCAATTGGCTTTATCCCAAATTTCCACCCGATTTAAAAGACCAACGAAAACCACTTCTTCTTTTAAACCAGCGTATTGCCGCAGTGAAGGCGGGATAACCAACCTTCCCTGACTGTCTAATTCAATCTCAAAAGCCCCGCCAACCAAAAATCTGTCGGTATCTCGGCTGGGAGCAGTAATAAAAGGCTTTTCTTCGATACCTTTTAAAAGCTTCTGCCATTGTTGTTGAGAAATAATCACCAAACAGTTCTCGTACCATTGGCCGACAACCACGTTTTTGGTTAATTCGCGACGATATTTTGAAGGAACGGCTGTCCTTCCTTTATAATTAATTTTGGCTTGGTAATTTCCTAATAGCATCTGCCTACCCTACACCACTTTACACCACTTTTTTCCATTTTGACCTATTTTTATACCCCTTGTCAAGACCCGAAATTTTTTCAAAAAATTTCGAGGTCGCAGATCCGCCAAAAAGCGCTCTTTGAGCCGTATACGAATAGTATTGAAAAGGCGAAAAGTAAGCTTAGGCGGGTCAAGGGGCAGTTGTGAAAATTATCTTCATTTAAATTTATATAACCCATAACTTGAAATCTCCACTCTTTTCTGCTATACTCCATTCTATCTGTTGTTGTTCTCTGAAAATTTAATATAGATAGAAAATAAAAAATTAAAAGGAAGAGAGGTAAGAAATGCATCAAGTGAAGGAGGTGAAGGAGATGAAGGATTGGACTAAGGACATCCAAAGTCTAAGAGAAAAAATTATGATTAAAGGGGTGGAATTAGAAGAAGAAAAGGAAAATCTTATAAAAGAAATAATCGGGACCTTTAATGATGCGATAGGAGATATCCACCAAAGTCTTATAAAATTGGGATTTGAAGATAATCCAGATCATCTTAGTCATGAAATATTTTATCCAAGTCAGGATAAAACTAAAGATTTGTGGGTATACGCTCGTTGGAAGATTTATCTGGGAAAGACAAAAAAACTAATTTTATTAGTTGACCTTTGCGGAAATGGAGATGAAAACCCCTTAGAAAGAATACCAGACAGAATTTATTTAAACATGCCGAGATGGAAATATCGCAATTTTATTTGGGGAATCTCTATTGAAAACTTGTATGCTTTATTTGATTCTTGGCTTGACGTGGTCAATAGTAAAATTAAGGTGAAAAATTTAGAGGAACTAAAAATTAAGCTTAGTTTACTTTAAGAATTATCCTGTTTGTCTTTTCGAAATTAAATTACCCCGTTTGGAAGTAAAACAAATTAAAAAATGTTTGAAACCGGCGGGGTAAATTTTTGGCTAAATTTAAGTTATCTATTCGGTGGCGAAGAAAGTACCCAAGGAGTTAACTGTGGCGGTTAAGTTTTGGCCTTCAATTTTAGCTCCGGTCTGTTCAGTGGAAGATTTGCCATTGAAAAAGAATAATTTTGCTTCAGCAGACGTTTCATCTAAGGTCATCGTTAAGATTGAATTCTTAACTGAAACAGAACCGGCGGTAAAAATTCCATAAGGTCCGGCAATAACTTTTTCTTCAACTTCTTTAGGCAAGCCAATCGTCTGCATCGTGAGATAAAAGGTGTTGGCCGCAAATTTACCAGTTAAATTGAAATTATTATCCATCGAAGTTAGCTCTTTACCACCCTGCTGAAGATGAAAGCTGGTTTCAAATTTCCGAGTCCCTTCTGTCCCCCTGAATCTTAAGGTTAGACTTCCCTGCTCAACTCCTTCATCATATTTACAAACATCTCTTGAGCAAGTCCCTAAAAGAAGCTTGCGGGAAACTTCGGTTTCACCAGAAGAAAGTTCAACGGAACCGATAACCCCTCGGGATAAACCCTGGCTTTCATAGACTAACTCATATTCAATCGTTTTAGCGTTTTTAATACGGCTGATTTCTAAAGTAAATTCTTTACCATCAGCTCTGGGAATCAAAGCGACATAGGGCCGGTCTTCTAAAGGAGTTTCTAGAGTTTTTTTCTGATCCTGTTGATTTTCATCAGCATTTTGGTCTTTGTTCCTACCTTTAATTAAAAAAATACCGCCCACAATAAGAAGAACGGCAACAATAATCAAAATAATCGTTAATCTTTTCTTCATGATAATTTAGTTTGGAAAAATTCTTTCAGCTTGTCAATGGCTATTCTTTCCTGCTTCATTGAATCCCGGTCTCTAACCGTCACTTTTTTATCTTCTAAAGTCTCAAAGTCAACCGTAATACAGAATGGCGTGCCTGTTTCGTCTTGAGAATAATAGCGCTTGCCGATATTCCCCCGGTCATCCCAGGCAACATTAAAACAGGTTTTCAAGTCATTGTAAATTCCTTTGGCGA
>Ga0210024_1002574_pt1 | contig 15455 bp, 13 predicted proteins | sample CryGeymeta201525_FD_183988 | JGI IMG/M metagenome (GOLD analysis project Ga0210024, IMG submission 183988) | Groundwater microbial communities from Crystal Geyser aquifers in Utah, USA - Crystal Geyser metaG 2015-25 (SPAdes) (version 2) | ecosystem: Environmental > Aquatic > Deep subsurface >... | reverse complement strand
TGGCGCTCGGTAGTCAGTTGTGTGAGCTACCGGACGCTGAAGCGATCCGGCGTCTAATGTCGAAGAATTTACGAAAGGATGCACTGGGTTCCTTATGATACAACTCCAGAATATGAAGAGCGTGCAGTTGACACGCTCAGGGTAAGGTGTTACACTTCCTGTGTTATAGACTGACTGGTCGGTTTACTGACGAGGCGGCCGGTACGTCTGCTAAAGGAAGAAGACTTTGAGGAGAAAGGGACGTGAGACCGGTTCGGACGGAAAAGGGATTGGTAAGACGGACGGAGATTCTTGACGCTGCGGAGGATCTCATCCATGGGCAGGGCTTCAACAGGACTGGTCTGGAGGAGCTCCTCCAGGAGAGCGGCGTTACCAAGGGCAACTTCTACTTTTATTTCAAGAGCAAGGAAGAGCTGGGACTGGCGGTGGTTGCCCGGGCCACGGAACGTTGGGTGCAACGGACGTTGCCCGAGGTCTTCAGTCCCGCTAAGGAACCCTTGCAGCGCGTCTTCGATTTCATCGACGCAATCGAGAAGCGCTTTCATGAAGCGGATTGCACGAAAGGCTGTCTGTTCGGGAACATCGGACTGGAACTGGGCGACCTGCACGATGGATTCCGGCAGCAGGTGGAAACCGCCTTCCGGCGCTGGGGAGAAAAGATCGAAGAGACCTTGGGGGAAATTCAGCCCAAAATTCCCGCCGCCGACCGACGAAGGTTGGCGAGCTTTGTCGTGGCGACGATGGAGGGGACGATTCTGGTGGGCAAAGTTCACAAGAGGATAGAGGTTGTGAGAGATTGCTTTGTTGAATTGAAGCGTCACCTCACGGCCCGATGCGCCCCGTCAGGGAACGCCTCGAAACGAAAGACGCGAGGCGGCTCCTCGGCTAAAACTTAAGCAACTGAATTCGGCCAACACAACACCGACTATCAACTCTCAGGAGCGGCCTCTGCCGCTCGAGAGTTCATAGAATACAAATCACAAAACAGGAGGATATTGAAATGGCTACACTTCCGGAAGGCGTCAAAGAGTTACTGAAGAGCGGTCACAACGTGTGGATCGCCACGATCGGGGAAGACGGGTGGCCCAATGTGTCAATAAAGGGGAGCGGGACTCTACTCGACGATGAACATCTTTTCTTCGCCGACATTTTCTCCAAAAAGACGCGGGCGAACCTTCTCCACAACAATCGGGTGGCGGTTGGAATCTTCAATCCCGAGTCCAAAGTCGCCGTTCAAGTGAAGGGCGCGGCCACAATGATTGAGGAGGGCGACCTCTTCGACCGCGTATCCAAACAGATCGAGGATCTCCAGATGGGGCTACCCTCGGTGAAGTACGTCGTGCGTATCGATGTCGATTCCGTCTGGGACATGAGCGCCGGGCCAAATGCCGGAGAGCGACTGGCTTGAAGACTTCAAAGGCGGGAATTTGATTCCGAGGAGGCGATCTGTCTGAGACAGAGCCACTCTATCGAATGGCAGACGACCCATTATTCAAAAAGAGCAAACGTAAAGGAGGAAGAGTAAGTGACGTGGATTCAGACCGTGGAAGGACAACAAGCGAGCGGACCATTGAAGGCACTTTACGAGGGCGTAAAGCAGCAAATGGGTATGGTTCCCAACATCGTGAAGACGTCCAACCTGAAGCCCAACAGCCTGAAAGCCTTGGTTGGGCTGATTGGCGAAGTGATGTTTGGCGAGTCGGGTTTGAGCCGGGTGGATCTTCGGACTCTGTGAATCCGCCTAGAACCGACCTCACGACTTCAACCGGTAGCCATCAATGACACCGATCCCTCGATTTCTACCCACACATTTTGGTGAAGAGCCTTCTTTTGTGTAGGTCCCTTTCGACAACGAAGGCGAAGATGACTGGTGGCGTATGCGGGGCAGAGCACAATTCTCAACCAAAGACTACGGGTTGAGTAACGATGTAGAGTTGTTGCGCCAACCACGACAGCGACTGACATGAATTGGACAGGTGATCGATAGGACTGACCTTCGAACTCGTCTCCCCGCAGTAAGGTTATTGACAGCGGCAGGCGCGTCGTTTAGACTACGCACGCAACCTAATAGCCACGACGGAGAGGAGTCAATCATGCCTGAAGCAGACGCGACCAGAGAAACCAAGATGTTCTACGAAGATATCCCGATGGAGGCTCGAGGTTTCTTTCTGAAGGGAGCAAGCGCTCTTGACTGGGGTATGAAGAACCGCCTGTCCCGCATCTTCAATCCCGACTCCGGCCGAACGGTCATGCTGGCGATCGACCACGGCTACTTCCAGGGACCGACCACGGGTTTGGAGCGCATCGACCTCACGGTCGTCCCCTTGATGCCGTACGCCGATGCGTTGATGCTGACCCGGGGTATCCTGAGGACGACAGTGCCGCCGACGCTGACAAAACCTGTTGTCATGCGTTGCAGCGGGGGGCCCAGCATCCTCAAGGAGCTGTCTGACGAGGAACTGGCGGTGGATATCGAAGACGCGATTCGCATGAACGTCTCAGCGGTAACACTTCAGGTTTTCATCGGTGGCGAATTCGAGACTCGTTCGGTGCACAACATGACCCGGTTGATCGACCGAGGCCTGCGGTACGGAATCCCCACCCTGGCAGTGACCGCGGTCGGCAAGACGATGGCACGCGACGCCCAGTACTTCCGCCTGGCGTGTCGTATATGCGCGGAACTGGGCGCCCACTTCGTGAAGACCTACTACGTCCCCGAAGGCTTCGAGACGGTCACCGCTTCGTGCCCCGTCCCCATCGTCATGGCGGGAGGCAAGAAGCTTCCCGAACTCGACGCTCTGACGATGGCCTACTACGCGATCCAGCAGGGGGCTGCCGGAGTGGACATGGGGCGCAACATCTTTCAGAGTGAAGCACCGGAGGCCATGATGCAGGCGGTTCGCGGGGTGGTCCACGACAATATGAAACCCTCGGATGCTCTCGATCTGTTCAACAGCCTGAAGGAGACAAGGGAATGACGAGAGTCGACCGCGTGAGGCGTTGCAGTGAAGCGTCTGCGGAACGACGCGAAGGCAGAATCCTTTAGTTCTATTCTGCAAGGGGGGTATTCACTTGACGCAAGTAGTCCCTACATCTCGTGGTGACCGCCCACAAGGTCTCGGTACGGAGTGACGGCGGTCGCGACCGCCTGTTGCATCAGTTGATAGAACAGCATCCCGCGCGATCCAGATGTGCGCCGGTTGCATCGGAAGGTGTACTCGTAAAGGTAGTAGTCCAGATGCTTGCTACTCACGGCCCCTTGGTGGATGCCCAACAGCCAGCGCTTCAAGAGCGCGGCGATCCGATGCACACCTGGCATAGCCACGTGTGCCGGATCCCCGCTGTCCGAAATCACCGTCTTCCGGTGGGCGTACGTATGGTCTCGCAGGTTGTTATAACCTCCCCAGCCATCCGTTCGAATCTCGGAGCCGGGTTCTGCCACATCGCAGACGAACGGCACCAGGCTGGTGCCGGACACATCCGGAACGCGCCGCATCCGAACCCGACCGAACCCCTTTGGAGAGAGCATCTCCACTGCAATCACAACGATCGCCTTGTTCTCGCTGCCACGCCCCCGTTTTCCGCCCATCTCCGAGCCGCCAACATACGTCTCGTCGACTTCGATGGCTCCCCGCAACTGCTCGCGGCCGGGCCTGACCATTGCACGCCGCAGCTTATGCAGCCAAGCCCAAGCCGTCTGATAGCTTCCGAGCCCGAGCACACGTTGAAGGCCCAAGGCGCTCGCACCATGCTTCTGACTCGTCACCAGCCACATCGCTTGAAACCAGGACCGCAAGGGCTTGCGCGTGCCCTCGAACACGGTGCCCGCCGTAACCGAGACCTCTCCGCCACACCCTCGACAATGCAGATAACCTCGCGCGGTTGTCCAAGGCCGCTCCATGCATCCGCAACGAAAACACCGGTAGCCCTCCGGCCACCGGACGCGCAAGAGGTAAGTCCGGCAGGCGGCCTCATCCGCGAACCAGCGGTCGAATTCCTGAAAGTCCCGCGGGTAATCGACGCCCGCAACCGGTCGGGACAGCGTTCCCATGACCCCATACTACATGTAGTAGGCACTTGCTTCAAATGGATACCCCACCTTTTTTTTATTTATTGATGAATCCTAACTCCGACTTCGCCATCTTCGCGCGTACGGATGCGCGGCAGAAGCACGGGCTTGATGAAGCGATTGCGCGCGTCAACCGCTGCTGCGACGCGGGCGCGGACGTGGCCTTCATCGAAGCGCCGGAATCGCTTGATGAACTGGAGGAAATCCCGCGCCGCGTCCGGCATCCTCTACTGGCGAACATGCTGACCGGCGGGGTTACCCCCATCCTCTCCGTTCAGGGGCTGGAGCAGCTTGGCTACAAGATCGCCGTCTTCCCGGTGGAATCGCTCATGGTTTGCGCCCGCGCAGTCCGCGACTTGTGCGCGGAATGGATGGAGAAGGGACGCGTGGACGACCTCGTCTCGCAAGCGATGACCTTTGGGGAACTCAAGCAGTTGCTGGGGGTGGATGACTACCTGAACCTGAGAAGCGGGTTGCAGGATCCATGAACACCGATGTCCCGTCGCACCTCGCGAGTTGCTCCTCAACCAGTCCCCATGAACCGTTTCTCAAGAATCTCCCGCACCCGCGTCGCGTGTGACTGATATCGGTCGATCAGTTCTGCGCCGGTCGCCGCGTCCGAGGTTTGATAGCGAAGTGACTTGGTGAGCACGTCAAGTTCCCTCCCGGATTTCGGCAGCAGTGCCGGAGCGCTGGGGTCGAGCAGGCGGAGGCGTGAGTCCACACGGCGCGTAAAGACGTAGGCCTGCTGAAGGTGGATGTATTCCTCCTCGGAGAGGATTCCGCAACACCATAATCGCTCGATCCCCTCAAACGTGTGCGGAGTGAGAGCCGTCGGCGCGATCGCCCCGTGTCTGAGTTGCAGCCACTGGACGGTGAATTCAATGTCGTTGAGACCTCCCGGACCCAGCTTCACGTCGATTGTGCCCGATTCCTGGGCGGCGCGTTCGGACTCGATGCGTTGTTTCATGTGGCGCAGACTTATAAGGGTTTCTTCATCCACCGGTTTTGTGCGATTCCAGTGCCGGGCGCGGTCCGCAAACCTCCCCCCTAATTCGTCGTCTCCCGCAACAGGTCGGACTCGCAGAAGGGCGAGGCGCTCCCAAGGCTCGATCCATTCCTGCCAGTATTCCTCGTAGCTGTCCAGGGAACGGGTCATCACACCCGCGCCTCCCTCAGGACGCAATCGCGTGTCGAGTTTGAAGGCGTAGCCCTCGCCTGTCCACTCCGCGAGCGCCCGGATGAATCGCTCACAGAAGGCGTGCAGGCGCGTTGGTCGTAGCTCCTTGTCGCCCAGATCGTGCACAAACGCGACATCGAGGTCTGAACCGTAGTGCAGTTCTTCTCCCCCAAGCTTGCCCATGCCGATGACGGCGCACTGCTCAAACGGAAGGTCCCCCATGCCCTCGCAGACGATCTCAAAGGCGATTTTCAGGCAGGATTCGGCGAGATGCGATATCTCCCGATGCACGGTGACAGTGTCGGACAGGTTTGAGAGGTCGCGCACGCCGATGCGGAGCATTTCCCGGTGTCGATAGCGTCGCAAGGCATTGAATTTGCCGTCATGATCCTTTTCCACGGTGACACGATCCCGCAATTCACATAGCATGGTCCCGAGGTGCTTCTCAGGAGTCATAATTCCCGGTGACATGAGCATGTCCAGGTACTCCGGGTGCGACAACAGCGTCTGCATCAATTCCTCGCTCACGGCGCCGAGGGTCGCGAACATCTCGATGGACTGCGGGTTCCGCGAGAGCGACCTCAGAAACGATGCGCGGTTCCCCACCGCGCTGCATAGTGACTCAAGCCGATTGAGCGCCTGGTCCGGATCGGGAGACGATGACATTGCATTCAGCAGGGAGGGCGCGATCTGGAGGAACAATCGCCGTGTCCTCAATGGCACGTGAACGTGCGCGGGCCCGAGTGCCAGCAGGCGCAGATTCTCAAGCGCGGCCGTAACGTCCTCAAATCCGTAAGGACGAAGCACGGCCTCCGCCTCGCCCGTTGAGCAGGAATCGGGCAGCAGGTTCTCGATTTGTTCCGCCCCGGGAGTGGACGTCTCAGAGATGTCGTGAAAGTACCTTAAGTGGATGCGGCGAACATGGGCGCGATGCTCCTGGATGTGCGCCAGCAGCAATTCTCCGGCGTCATCTCCCGTGTAGCCCATGCGCCGCGCGAGTTGGTCAAGCTCCAGTGGTTCCGTGGGCAGTGTGTGCAGCGGGAATTCATGCACAATCTGAAGGTAGTTTTCAAGCTTACGGAGGAAGATGTACGCGTGTTTCAGGCGTTTGGCTTCCGAGGTTTCAAGCTGCCGCACATTGGCCAGGGCCTCGATGGCATTGAGCGTGTTTCCCGTATGCAGGGCTTGGTGTTCGGACCCCGACAGAAGCTGGAGAAGCTGAATCGTGAACTCCACGTCGCGAATGCCTCCGGGGCCAACCTTGACGTCCGACAGCCCGTTGGACTCAACTGACCGACGTTCTGTGCGCCGCTTGATATGCTGAATTTCGGTGATCGTGCCAACGTCGATCTGCTTTGCGTAGATGAGACTCTCCACGAAGCCGGCGAACCTCTTCCCCAGTTCTGCATCGCCCGCGACTTGTCGAAGCTTGATGAGCGCCTGCCATTCCCATGGCTCGGCCCAGGATTCGTAGTAGCTGAGACACGATGCGATCGAGGGTGACAGAGGGCCTGTCGTTCCCTGTGGGCGAAGACGCATATCCACTCGGTAGAGGTATCCCTCTCCGGTGGCTTCGGTCAGGTTCTTGAACGTGCGTTCTGCGATGCGGGTCAGATCGCGATCGTCGCTGTGTCCGGAAACAAACAGCAGGTCTATGTCGGAACTATAATTGAGTTCTCTCCCGCCAAGTTTGCCGAGCGCAAAGACGCTGAACGCGGGCACGGTGTTCTGTAAGCCGGGATTGTCCCGCGGGACTTGCATCACCTCTTGGCAGGCCAACTCAAACGAGGCGCCAATCAACACGTCAGCAATGTCGGATACCTCTCGTAGCAGTGTCGGCACGTCCGCTAACTGGAGTATGTCGCGAAATCCGACCCGCAACATCTGCCGCCGCTTGAAACGCCGCATCGCGTCTCTGCGCCCCTGAACCGAGTTCAGCGAACTGAGAGAAAGGCGTAGCTCCTTGCTCAACGACTCGACGGAGACTGAATGCGATAGTGCGTGAGTATCGACGACCAGATCAAAATATTCCGGATTGCGGATCAGGATTTCTGACAGGAAGTGACTGAAGCCAAACAGCTTCGCGAGCGCGGACATTGCGCGCGGGTCGTCCTGCAGATAGCGGTACAGTGACGACTTGCCACCGAAAGTCCCGGCGAAGCGCTCGAAGTTGTTGAGAGACGCGTCGGGTTCAGGGGCGTCGGAGCAAGCCGCCAGCAGCTCCTCGCCAACCTCGAGGAAGTCGAGCGTCAGTGGAGGTTCTCCCGCCAGCAGGGAGATGTTCTGCCTCGCGCGGTTCAGGTCACGGAAACGATAGGGCTTCAGAAACAGGTTCTGAGACTCACGAGTGCAGGTCTCGTCCAACAGGTAGTCGGCAAGAGAAAAGGAGTTATGCATGGAAACGGATGCCCATCGTGGTGTGGTGCTGGATCCCTCGACAATCGACAATGCTTTCAGACGGTCTCGGCCAGCGACATCTGACTGCACGGCTCCGCGCTGAGCAGTTCCTTGATGCGTTCCTCTACACGAGACAGATCCTGATCGGAGATTCTGTGCCTGTCTCTCCGGGTGACGTAGAAGGCATCCTCGGCCTTGCCCGACCAGGTCGTGATCTTCGCGGTGTGGATATCCAGTCCAAGCTGCGCGACGGCGCGGGTAACGAAGTACAGCAATCCCTTAACGTCTCCGGCGACAAGGTGCAGGACGGTGTGCTCGTTCGAGAGGTCGTTCCGCGCTTCTGCCTGCTCGATCCACACGCGGGCGTCCAGCGGCCGGCCGGTCTTCAGAATCAGGGCTTCTACACTCTCCTGACCGGATAGAACGCGTCGCAGAGAATTGGTCGTTCGCCGGGCTTTCTCTTCAGACAAGGGCATGGCATTATAGGAAACCCACAAGGTGTCCAGGACGATTTCAGCCTCTCCACCCATCGTGTAAACCTGTGCGGTTCGGATGGTGATGTCCGCTGCATAGAGAACACCCGTGATCTTGCTCAGCATGCCAGGTTGGGGGTCGTCGTGTGTGCAGATGGTCAGTTCGGTGAAGTCGTCCCCCGCTCCGGTGTAGAAATCAATCACCACGTCTTCCGACTCAAGGCTGTCGAGTAGTTTGAGGTGGGTCGCGATCAGTCCGAGTGGTGTATTAACGAGGTAACTCGCCGGGAGCCACTCAGACAGTCTGCGAATGCGGTCTTCTGGTACATCCAAACCCGTCAGTTCAGTCCGTACGCGAACGCGTTCGTGCGCCGCGAGGGTCTCGAGATCGGTGTCGAGTGTTTCCTCGCAGAAGGCGCGATTAACCTTCGCATAGAGTTCATCCAGCAGACGCATGTCTACCTCGGTATAGGCGGTCGCCCCAACTGCCTTTGTGTCCGCGTACGACACCACGTAAAGCATCTTCAGCGTCTGCCGATCCCCCACGGCGCTCACGGCCTGTTGAAGAGTTACCGGAGAATTCAGGTCCCGCAGCCGGGAGAGGCGCACCAGAGTCAGGTGTTCTCTTACGAGCTTGGACAGCACATTGAGATCGTCGCTGTCCAGCCCCAGTCTCTGGCCGACCTCTTGAGCAATCTGCGCCCCGGCGACAGCGTGGTCGCCGTGCGACCGAACCTTCCCGACATCGTGGAGTATGGCGGCAAGGAGAAGGACCTCGGGACGAGTGACTTCCCGCATGGCGTCGGCAAGTGGAGTCGGCTTTGCGGCGTCGGCGTCCCCAATCTCCACCAGATAATCGATGACGCGCAGAGAGTGTTCGCCCACGGTCAGCTCATGAGCGGGATCAGCGGGCACGCAGTGCATCAGTTCGCCAATTTCAGGAAGATAGGCCTGCAGCACTCCACGGTCCCGCATCCGTCTCAGAGTGTGTCCAGTGGCGGGGGTTGGCTTCAATATATTGAGGAACGACTTTGCTGCCCGCGGGGCAGACCGCACCGCATCATCGATGAGTGGCAAGGCTTCGTCCATCAGCGCTTCTGTCTCGAGATCGAATCGGAACCCGTAGCGGTGCCCCAATTCGAATGCCACAAGCATCGTGGCCGGGTCTTCGTGGAAAAGGTCAGGGGAGACGACGCCGATGCGTTGACGCGTCGCGACGAATCCACTTCCCAAGGCCAGCGAACCCTCGAGGAATCGCTTTGCCACCTTCCTGGAGAACCGGTACACTGTCTCCGCCGCGCTGTAGTAACGATCCATGAATTGGGCAGACGGGAGACGATCATCGTTATCGGTTTTGGCGCAACCGAAGTCGCGAGCGATGCGATCATGCGCGTCGGAAACCAGCACATCGTTCTTCTTCCCGGCACTCAGGTGCAGATAGTTCCGGACCGTCCAGAGTTGTTCTCTGGCGTCCGCAAGTCTCTTGAGATCCCTTGGTGAGGCGATGCCTCGGCGGACCAATTCGTGATAGACCTCGTCATGGGTGACCCCAAACATAACCTGGGTCATCCACAGCGCCGAGTGGAGGTCGCGGAGACCTCCGGAGCCTTCTTTGAGATTGGGTTCCAGTGCATATAATCCGGAGCGCTGCCGTTGGTAGAGAAGATGCCTTTCTTCAGTCTTCTCCTGAAGAAAGGAAACGACATCCATGTATCTGAGGAGTTCCCGTCTCATGGATTCAACGAGGTACTCCGCTCCGGCAACCAGGCGCATGTCCAGCAGGGAAGTTCTCGTTTCGTGATCCAGCCTCGGACAGTCGCCCACTGGTCGGTAGGCATAACCCACGTTCAGATCGGAGTTCTCGATGAAGACGTCCATGAGAAGGGCAAACGCCTCTTTGACCAGAGCGTCCACGTAGGGATGACCTTCGGCCGTGGGGATGAATGCGATGTCGACATCCGAGAACGGACTCAGCTCGCGGCGCCCATATCCACCCGTGGCGACGATCGCGATTTCCGTTTCTCCCGGAACATGGGAGTCTGGAAATGAAGCGGCGGCGCGGCGAACCGACAGACGGTAGATTCTGCTCACGACTTCGTCGATGAGTTTCGTATGGTCGATGTGGAAACTTTGCCCCGTGACCGTGGACGGAGCGATGGACAGAAGTTCCTCACGCCCTCGGTTGAGGAAGTCACGAATCTCTCCGACTTCAGCGTTCATGCACGGCCTCCTATACTGACTCAAGGGATTCTATCACAGCCGGGGGAACGCGGAAAGGGAAAAGGGGGACGGGCGCGGGATCGCTGCCTTGCGTTGCGCTGTAGATCAACTGGCCAGAGCGAGTGCCTCAGCGCAACCAGATTGCGTGGACTGGTGGTTGCCTGACTTATCAGAATAGAGCGCCTGGTCGGCCAGTTCCATAAGCTCTTCCGGACTCCTGATCGAGCGATTCCACTCTCCAACTCCAATGGAGATGGTGACAGATCCCAGGAAGGCGAGGCTGCCGGTGCCCTCGAGCGCAACCTGCTTACGAAGACGTTTTGCCACGATATGGGCGCCGGGCGGGTCTGCGTCAGCGAGGACGACAGCAAATTCGTCTCCCCCGATGCGCGCAATCACATCCGTTCGTCGGGAGTGAAGCCGAAGGATGCGAGCCACCTGCTCCAGAACGAAGTCCCCCCGCGCGTGACCGAACTGGTCGTTGAAATGCTTGAAGTTGTTGACGTCAATCATCAACACTGCAAGAGGATTCTTCAGACGACGAGCTCTTTCCATTTCCTCCAGGAGACGCGTTGTGAAATGTCGTCGGTTGTAGACACCGGTGAGCGGGTCGCAAGCAGCGAGGCGTTCGGTCACATGGAGCGCGCGACGCATTCTCCCCACGAAGTAGGCGACGAGGAAGAAACAGGCAAGCAGGAGTACATCGTCCACTTTCAGTCGATGGATCTCTCCGCCGCGTCCGTAGAAGAAGAGACCGGAGCTAACCGTTGCGGCCAGCATTCCTCCCTCAACAAAGAATGCAAGCGACGCAAAAATGATCGGCACGAGAAAAAGGGCTGACACGGATACGTCCAGCGGCGCAACCAAGCGATCAAGGGATGCGAGCGCAAATACCATGATCACAATAATCGACGCCATTAGTTTTTGCACAGCATTCCACATCGTTCTTCTCCTGCTGAATTCGTTAGCGTGTGGCACATCCCTGGAGACGATTTCCTGTCGCTTGCCTCTGTTCCCGTTCATCGATGATTTGGGCCGCAAGGCCCAGCATTGACTCAAGCTCGTCATCCGTACACTGGTTCAGGAAGGTTAGCTCCGGCTCGGCAAGCTGAAAGTTCGTCAGGAGGTCCCACCGTCGGTTTAGCACAGCATCAAACAGTGATGGTTGTCGCTGCGCCCGCAGCAATAGCCTCCCGAGGGGGTTCCTGTCCCACCAGTGGCCGGGCACCAGACTGCTCTTGAAGCGCGCCTCGATGAGCAGGGCATAGGTGAACCATACTGTGGCTATGCCAAGGTTGATGGTGAGCAGCACCAGTACCAACCATAGGAACATGTTGACGCACTTCCCCGGGTAGTATCGGGTAGGAATGACACGGTAGGACACGGACTACAAAGTAGCCCAAGCAGCTCCGCTCCGAGCCACCCGTTCGCAATTGGGCAAGATTATACCTAATCCGCACGAATTCTGGCAAGGGCGTTCATAGGGACGGAGGGAGCGTTGCGTTCAGACCCTGTCAGGCAGAATCTAACGATGCCTTTCCCCTTGTCATCCTCAATCATCTCGCCGGTCTATTTTGCAGGACTGGGTGGATAATTGCGCTCGGCGCTCGCGGGCGGTCGGGACCATGCTATCGTCGGCGCACCTGAAGTGATGAAGATAGGAAGCCCGTGAGTCCGAGAATGGTGAGAAACGAAAGGAACGCTCCGGCCCGAAAGCTGTTCGGTAGATAGACCCAGTCAACGCGGATCGGCGTTTGGCTTGGCAACTCAGCCGCTCTTAGTGCGTCAGCCCACACAAAGGTGGCGAGCGGCGCGCTGCCTGCGTACGCGTGCCAGCCTGGAGAAAATGAGTCGGTAAGGGCCAAGTACTTTCCAGACTGCCGCGGTATGACGGAAACGGTCTGGGCGCCGTAACTGTGCATGTCGCATGGCATTGGGCGCGCCGCGCCCTGCAATCCCTCAATATCAGGAAGTCGGTCCACCACAAACGCGGCCGGCCAAGCGTCGAGGTTTTCGTACATGTAGAGGGGTGAATCCGCGAGAAGTCTCAGCTGTTCACCCTCAAGGGGTTCAGGGGAGAGGATGCGTCTTACCCCCAGCAGGCTGACGATGGGGGACCGGTAGTTGTGCAGCAGAATCATGTTGCCGTTCTCCGGTGGTGACGGGCCGCTGTTTTCCAGACGCGCCATCAGGTTCTTGTAGTACTTCGATTGCAGCGAGTCGTATCCCTGGACGTCGTACTGCCGATATACGGTCATGGCGTTCGGAGGGAGCGTGGCGCGCGGGAATCTGAAAAGAGACCAGTCCTTCGACAGGGTCAGGCAGCGCGACCGCTTTCCGTGCGACAGTGCATCCAAAGGCAACGAAGGATAGATGGTGCGGCGCGGCGCGGTCGGATTGAATCCATGGGCAAAGACAAACAAATCAGCGGTGATCCACGCGAGAGTTGCCGCGCGAAACAGCGATGGGGGGGGGGTGTTGAAAGCGCGCGTGCCCCCGATGACTGACCAGATGAGCAGTGAAAGCAATGGGACCCACAGCAGGGGCAGGGGAGGAGATTCGCTGAACGCTGACGCGGCGACCAGCGCGCACAACTCACTCGCGAGCACAGCGCCAACGCCGAGGGGCAGGCAAGAGATGATGATTTTCTTTGGAGAGATGTCGGCCTGGCGCCAACCGTATTCCCATCCCACACCGGCCATCAGCGCGGCCGCAAAGCAGAAGAGGATGAGGATGCGAGACAGTCCTCCCATTTGGCTGAATCCTGGAACGAGAAAATAGAGGGGATACGTCACAGGTGTACCCAGTGCGACCAACAGGCTGAGCCCTGAGAGCAACGCGTAGAAACCCGCCCGGGCGCGGCGAAGGAACGGTAGACTCGCTAAGGCCAACAGCAGCGGCAGGAAGCCAATGTAGCCGCAGTACTCGGTGTAAGCCGCTTGCCCTGCTGTCGCAAACCCCGGTCCCCAGTAGATATCCTTGCCGGGATTGCCAAACAGGTCGGGCACAAAGAGACGTCCGAGCTGGAGTGGCGACATGGCGTTCGACAAGTACCACTGGTAGGCTTCGATGCTCCTCTCGGCTGAACGGTGGTTGCACCTCGCCAGTTCCGCCGTGGGGAGAACCTGGATGGCCGCGACAAGAATTCCCAGCGCGGTGCCGATGCTCAACGCTGCAATTCCCCGCCATTGTTGGCGACGACTCGAACGGTCTCTGTTGAGTGTGGCAGCACCATTTTCCCAGAGAACCCGAAGGAAAATTGCCAGCAACAGGTAAAGTGATATCTGGAAATGCCCTGCCAGCAACTGTACGCCCACACACAGAGATAGCAGAACGGCATCTCTGCGCCGCGTGCCCGGGAAGCGCAGTACTCTCTCTACCAGCCAGAACGCGGCCGGAATCCAGACCGCGGCGTTGACAAGGGTTGGTAGCTCCAACCACGTCACGATGAACCCGCAAAACATGAAACTGATTGCTGAGACTAACGCGGCGGTCTTAGACAAAACCATTTCGCGCGCCAGACCAAACATGAAAACGCCAGCGAGAAAAATGTGCAGAGCGGCGGACCACTCAAAGGCAATATCGACCGGCAATACCCAGAACAGGACGTTGGGGGGGTAGAAGACTGCCGACTGGCCGTTCGCTACGAACGGTGTGCCGCAGAACTGGTGTGGGTTCCAGAGGGGAATCTCGTTGTTCCGGATGGAACGCTGGGCGAACAGTCTCCAGGGATAGTACTGCGCGAGAGCATCCCATTGAAGCACGTTCCATTTGGGCGCAGTCTTCTGCGCGGGCAACATTCCGGCGAACGGTTGCAACTGCTGGAGAAACCGCCCCGGTAGGAGTACCCTGTCCGTGAAGAGAACCGGGGACAGGAAACAGATTGCCAGGAAGCCGATTAAAAGGATGGGCCAGAAGCGGTTTCTGGAGTTCATGGAACCTGGTCGCAGTATTATGGATTGGGAGCAGCGGACACGCCGACGATGGCAACCCCCAGGCAGATGAGCACCAGTCCGGCAATCCGCAGCGTTGGAACATGCTCCTTAAAGACTAGCCAGGACAGGAAAACTACCACCACATAGCCTGCAGCAATCATGGGATAGGCGTAGCTCAGGTCTCTCTTGGATAGTACCATCAGCCAGAGGAGACTGCTCACACCGTAAAGCATGAATCCCAGTAGCACCTTGAGGTTGAGGAATGCGTTAAAGACTGCCAGCGAGATACTGACTCCCTCAGGGAAAACGGTCTTGACTCCATCCTTTAACAGAATCTGTCCGACCGCCCCCAATATTACCGCGGTAAGAATCTGAACCAGAGGTTGATTGATAAATCCTTGCTCCACAGACTAACTCCTTTGTTCAAGTATCTGGTTGCTCTCAGAGACGCAGTCAGGTTTTTCGCGCTCGACTGAGAGGATAGTATACACAAAATACCTTCCCAATGAAACTGCCTCGGGAAACCGGTCCATAGTCACGGCTGTCCATACTGCGGTTTCGGTTGTCACCAAGAAGGAAGACGTGCTCCTTCGGAACGATCCACCTGCGCGGAAGATTCAGGTATGGCCGCTCCTTCAAGTAAGGCTCCTGGGCGGCGCGGCGATTGATGAACAGCCGTCCTCCGGCAACGATAATCTCCTCGCCGGGTAATCCCACCACCCGCTTTACCACAGGCACATCTCCATGGTCCTCGCGAACGAGTGCCAACACGATATCGCCTCGTTCCGGTGAGTGATCCCGATAGGCAGTCTTGCTCACCAGCAAACGATCTCCTTGTTTGAGCGTTGGCTCCATTGAACGCCCGGACACCACCGCGGATTCATAGAGAGTGGAGCGCACCAAGAGACCAATGGCGAGGGCCATGAGCAGCGCGCTGACCTCGATGATAATGCTGCAGGTGGACTGTGCCCCTGCTGATTGCAGGTTGCACGGTCGTGTGATGCAGGGAGCGGCGATTTCGTCAGAAGTGTTGTCGTTCATATCTACAACTTCCGTGTCAACCGCGCTGCGAACGCTCCATCGGTATTGTGCCGATGGGGAAGACACCAGAAGTACCCCTCGTCAGTAACGGTTGATGGAGGCATACCCGCTGGGGCAAGTCGGTAGTTGGCATAACGTTG
>Ga0210024_1002572_pt1 | contig 15470 bp, 15 predicted proteins | sample CryGeymeta201525_FD_183988 | JGI IMG/M metagenome (GOLD analysis project Ga0210024, IMG submission 183988) | Groundwater microbial communities from Crystal Geyser aquifers in Utah, USA - Crystal Geyser metaG 2015-25 (SPAdes) (version 2) | ecosystem: Environmental > Aquatic > Deep subsurface >... | reverse complement strand
TCGGAGTTTATATCTACAAAAGTAGAAATTGGATATATCTATTAGACAAAGCTGGCAGTATTGCAATTGGGCTATATCTACAAAAGTAGAAATTGGATATATCTATTAGACAGTCATTATAGCCATAATTAGGTTCAAAGATACAATGAGCAAATCTCCCGACTTTAACCTAATTATGGCTATTTTTGACATAAAGACTAAGGTTTTTGTTAATAGATACACTACAATTTCTACCAATTTACTACTTTTTACATTATATAATTTTAGAAGAACAAAACCTCTTTTTCCTCGTTCTCGGCGTATCCATAACGTCTTATTTTTTTCTTACAGCCATCGCATATACTAAATATAACAATGCTGTCCGCTTTTGTAAAGCGAGGACTAAATTCCATATCTATTTCTTTTTTTATATTTTCCAAAACCCGCTGGCTGTTCCTTATTTCAAATACCGAGTATTGTATTCTTCTGCCGTATTTTTTCAAAAATTTTGAAAATAAACTTCTTTGTTTGGTGTCGGAAAAATCGTAAGAAACTATAAACATAATTATTGCATTTGAAAAACCGGAAAATCTGAACCGTTCATAATAAAGTAATAAAAATCCCTTGTGTACGAAAAAAGTTTTTCTTTATTGTCCATTATTGCCAAGGAAAAAATTTCCAAATATTTTCTATGGTTCTCGTAAGAAAGTTCATATCTTCCTTTTATAAATTTAAAATCATTTTTATTGATTTGTCCTAAATGGCGCGATTTTAATAATTGTTTGTCTATAATCGCCCGAAATGGTTCAACGAGGTCGCAGGTTAATGACTTTCTCTGAAAAAATAACCGATGATAAAATCCCTTATACGGGTCAAAACCGTAAATGCCTAATAAACTATCAACAAAATTGAATAAAATGGTGTAGCCCAAATCCAGCAAAGTATTGGCAATGTCAATTTTTGTGCGGGGCATCCGTTTGAACCAGCCCAATTCCCCAAAATAACCCTGAAAGAAAAACTTGCTGGCGCAGCCCTCCAAACCAAGCAAGTCCTTTCCATCTTTGGTTAAACTGATTTTGCATTTTAACTCCTTTAAGTATTCAGCGGCCGCTTCTTTTTTACTCTGCTCCAATAAGAATATCTGATTGGCTAATTTATTGGAAATTATTTTCTTGGCTATTTCTATCTCATTTCCTAAACGATATTGCTTCTCCCTTAAAAGATAATTGCCATCAGCTGTTGATATAATCCTGCCGTATGTCTCAAAATTGTTTTTCAAGAGAAAAAGCGACACGCCATATTTCTGGCAGTTTCTCATTAAAACCGTTGTCAAAGAACAATCGCCGATTACGAATAAAGCAAAAATTTTATGGCAGGAAACCTGATTTTCTATTTGCCCCTCTTTTGTCAAGCAGATGTTGTCATTGGAAAATTTAATTTTATCTTTTTCCGCATCTTTTCCAGCGATAAAAAGAATTTGTTTTTCTCTAAAGTCCGGCAAGCTCAACATATTAAAAACACAGCGGTTTATATATACAATTGAAACATTTATTCAAGTTTTTTTTAATTTTCCCGGCGGGCTGGTAATTCCTTATTTCTTCAATTAACGACTCAAATTTTGCGACTTCCTCCTTATTAGGAAGCGGTATTTTATGTCGTTTGTTATCGGAAAGCGACTGGATATTAAGCGATTCTACTTTATACCCCATTTCTTCCAAGCAAAACATCTGGGCGTAGAGTTGATATTTATATCCGTCAAAGAGTTTTTTAACTTTATATTTCCTTTCAACGAGAGTGCCGTTTCTAACATCAAAAATATCCGCCTTGCCTATTAAACCGTATTTTTCCGAATATATTTCTATTCCCTGCAAAACCCATTTTGAAGTAGTATATCTCCCCTGTTCTATGTTTTCGTGACAAATTTTGCCAACGGTTTGAAAAGTAGAGTGATAAGTTTTTTGACTGAATTTTTCGTAGACGCTGTGCAGATAAACCGAATAAGGACAGAATACAAAATCATTTAGCTTTGAGATTTGGATGCAGGATTCCATCAATCTTTTTGAACAAATTTATCCCACTCGTCAAGATTGACAACCAAGTCTCCAAATTTTAGTTTTTCTGGCTCTTTGGCGTCTTTAATCTTTTTTAAAATAATCAGTCCTTTGCGGGCTATGTTGTATGCTCCATTAGCGTCACCGTTCCACTTATAACCCTGAAATCCTTTATCGCTATGAAAATGACAATGAGGGCATTCAATATAATCTTCGCCAGTTTTATTATCCGTATTTCTAATTTCAAGAATGAGACGGAATAAATTTATAAGATTCTCCCAAAACGAAGCATTGTCATTATCTTTAATCTGTATATTTATATTTTTTTGAACATCAATACCCGTAAAAAGTTCCTTGAGTTTTTTTGTGATTTCGCCTTCATATCCTTTTTTATATTTTTTTTCTTTATTATCCCACTTTATCCTTGATACATCAGAGTAAACTTCTTTGTCCCATTCTTTTGACTCTTTTTGATTATATACGGGGTGATATTTGAACACAAAATAATTATTCGCCACATCATAAGATATTTGCACGCCTCTCTCTGCCGTAAAAATTTTTTGCGCCGATTTACGATCTTTATAATACAATCCTTGTATTCTTTTTCTCCATCCGCATTTTGGGCAAGTGCGAGAAGTGTATCCGGCTTGAGTATAAAATATAATGCCGGTTTGTTTGCCCACTTTTTTATAACTGCCTATTCGCTCCGCAAACTGATATGCAGATAAATAATGCCCCGCCTCTTCTTGTTTCGCTTTTTTCCTAACTAAATAATTTAGTTTATTAATGAGGGCTAATTCCAATTGCTGATATGGCGCTTTTTCTATTTTCATCCGCGATCGCTTAAATCCTCCACTTAAATCTTCAAATACTACGATCGCCTTGTGTTTCAAAATTAACTCAACAATTTTGTGAATCACATGAGAAATATAACCATCTCGCTTGCCTTTAATTTTTGAAATGCTTTGCCACGCTCTGCGCTGTTCTTGTCTTTCTTCCGCTAATTTATTAAGAGGCTCTAAATATCCAAGGTTTAAATCATCGCAATCTTCAATCTTGATTTTCCCATCGGCCGCTCGGCTGATAACCGAATAATACGCGAGGTTTTTCTCGCCGCGGTCAATACCGATAACTTTGATATTATCAAAGTTATTCTTTATATATTTGAAAACGTTTTGATTAACATTTTCTTCGTCATAGGTATCCGCATTAAGTACTACGGGAAGATGAAAAAGAATTTTATTCTGCGCGTATCGCTTCAAATGATAAGGATTTTCTTTTTTATTAATTTCTTTTCCACTCCTTGTTTTGATTATTTCTTTTTTTTGGTCTGATTCTTTCAGCGATGCTGGGCGATAATATATCCCAGCATTGGCTCCTAGCCGCAAATGTCCATTCGGATTGTTTTCTTTATTAAAAACAGCATTAAAATAATTTGTGTGTAAATTATTTTTACCTTTGCTGTTTCCGGAAAAATCTTTATTGTAAATTGAAAAAAGAAATAATTTCCCCTCACAAACATTTCTTTTAATTTCACTCTTTTTTACCTTTATAAAAGAAAGGTTGTAAGTAATTTTATCAACATCAGCGTAAAAATCAGATAATCTTTCATATGTTTTCCCATCATCAAGCAAAGAAAAATCGTAAATATTTTCTTTTTTATAATATTCTTTGACAAAACTTCGATAATAGCTTATAAGAATATTTATTTTTTGATTGTCGAAAATTTCTTTACTGCTTATTTTATGCTCCTTTTTTAACTTTTGGAAATCGTCAAATTCATTTTTAATCTTTAATACAGATTGGCTCACCTCTATAATCGCTTTTTTCTTTTTCGGGAAAGCCATTCTTGGCAATTGACGATATAATCCAGTTAATTGCTTAAATTGCATTAACTCATAATAAGAATCGTCGCCGTGGGCGTAAAATTTTGATAAATCATCAAAACAATGTTTATTGTCCTTATTTATAATTCCTAACAAATATTCATCGCCATCTCTGAGAATAATTCCGAGTCTTTCGTTTATTTTATTTTTGTCCCAACCCTTCAATAAACTACTACTATCAAAGTTAATTTTAAACTTATCTTCAGAAAAGGGCCTTTTCGTTAAATATTCCTGAAAGCTCGAACGATAAACAAACGGTTCATAACCGACGATATATTCATTCACTTTATTATAAAAATTTTCATCCTTGGGAAGATCGTCTATTTCTGCTTTTATTTTTCTATAATCTTTGTCGTTTTCATCGCCAGTAATCGGCAACCAAAAATACTTCGTCATTTGGAAAATGCGTAATGCGGCATCGGAATAATCTTTAATTGCCTTAATCCAATCCATTTTTTCGTTATCATTCAATTTTCCATTTTTCTCTTTAAACCAAATAATTTTCTCATTCAAAAGTAATAATGCCTTATCATAGCCAATCATTTTTATTTTCCCTTGTCGTGTAGTTTTTTCAAAACCATCAAATTGATTTTGATATTCTTTTTTCAGAATTGCGACAAAACTCAAAAAAACATTTTTTTTAACATTTGAGCTATCTTTCACTGATTCCTTAAATAATTTTTTTTCCTGAGCCATTGCTTTCCATCTTTCATTCAACATAAAATCGCGAAGCTCTTTTAGGGAAATAAAATATCTTTTGTTCCCATATAACGTCATTATTTCATCCCATGGTTTAAATGTCCTGTTGGAAATAGTATTTATGGAATCTTTCGGTAAATATATTTGGTCGATATTATCATCCGTTTGGCAACGCAAAATAAAAGACTTAAAGATTTCTCGCCCAGTTTTAATCTTTTTTTGATTTAACAAGATAAAATTAGCGATCGTAGATAGAAGATCATCATCATTGTTTATTTCAATATGCTCATATTCTTCTTTTTCCTCCATAGAAAGCACCTGCTTATATAATATTTTCAAAAAAGGAATTTTCTTTTTATTTTGTTGGTTATATTTATTTATTTTTTTATTAATATCGCCTACGACGAAATTATATTTTTCGATTCCCTTCTGGAGCAAACATTTGTTATAAAACGGCAACTGGAAAATCTCTTTTTCTTTTTCAATAAGTTTGCTTATTAAGTCTTTATTAAATTCATTTTCGTAAATACAAACGTTCCCCGCAAAGAAATTAAGATTCTCGTTTATTGAGCGAGTGGCAATTCGTCCTGACTTTCCATCTGATTCATAAAAATTTTTTCTATTATTAATCAAATTATCAAAATAGCCAAAAAACCCAACAAAATTATTAAAAATATTTTTACCCTCTCCATTAATTACGCTTTTATAATCATTTTTATGTTTTTTATCAATACTTTTTAATTTTTCTACTTCTTGAGGAGTAAAACGATTTTTAAGAAGATTTAATACATTTTCGGATAAAATTAAATATTTATCGGATTTTTCATTCTTTATTTTATTTCCATCAGCGTTATATCTTTCTTTCCATTCGCTATTAACAGCGTTAAACCCTTGAGAAACAAAAATAACGCGCAAATTTACAAACTCATCGGCGATTTCTTTTTTCTTTCTATCGATTTCTCCCTTTTTATTCTTTTTTTGATCTACGGCTTGCACTCCTTTATTTTCCGCCTTTTTCAAATCTTTAAATAATGTAAAAAATTTAGAAAAATCTAAAGAAACTTTTTTGAGAGATTCTTCGGTAAATTCTCTATGCAATAAATCCATATAAAATTTCACAATTGACCTTTCCCTTGCTCTTTTTTCGTCCTTCGCATACCAAATACCAATTTTTTTAAAAAATGCGTCGGTTTCCGGTTCTGGTTTTAACTCAAACCTCAAAGTTTTTTGAACTTCGTATAAATTCGTAAAATCTTCAAACGACTCAAATTTTTTTGTTTCTGTTGTCATATTTTTATAAAAAATTATTTTATAATTGCGACTTTTTATTTTCCCCCTTAAAAACAAAAAGGGACGACGGTTGTCGCCCAATAGATATGCTTGCCAAACGGTTAAGCGCTACTGGAACCGTCGCCCCTTTTTATAAAAAAGGAGACGATAACATATCTATGACGAGCGACATTTTAATTATTGCACAACCAAATAAAAAATGCAATACCCTAATTATCCATAGAAATGTTGAATCATCTATACATAAAAACAGGTCTTTTTTAAAGACCTGTAAATTTCTATCGCTTCGCCCACTGGGGGGCTTTTCTTGCCCTCTTTAGGCCAAATTTTTTTCTTTCTTTCATTCGCGGGTCTCTTTTTAAAAATCCGGCTTTTTTTAATCTCTTCCTAAAATCAGGGTTAAAAATAACGAGGGCGCGCGAAATCGCATGGCGAATAGCCTCGGCCTGACCAAACAAGCCGCCTCCTTTTACCCTGGCCGAAATTCTAAATTTATCAAGACATTTCATTTTTTCTAGAGCGGCTTTTGCAATTTCCTGAAGTTCAAAAGTTGGAAAATATTTTTCTATAGGTTTTGTATTAATCAAAAATAATTTTCCCCCTTTGGTCCAGAGTCGAACTCGAGCAACCGCTGTTTTCCTTCTTCCTAGTGTTTGATAATATTTTTCTACTTTCGGAGGAACTTTAACCACCTCCTTTTTAGCTTCCTTTTTAGGAGTTGGTTTTTTGGTAATTTTTTTTGCCTTTTTAACTTTTTTCAGTCTGGGGCCCGCTTTAGCAGGAGGGAGTCCTCTTTTTTTAATTGTTGTTTTAGTTAACACTATTTTAGAAGCTGATTTCACGCTGATAAGTACGCTGAACTGCGCTGAATATCAGCGTAGAAATCAGCGTTCTCAATCAGCGTGGTTCTGCTTCTACTTTTAGTCTTTTTATCGTTTTCGCTCTTAACCTGTTTTTTGGCAGCATCCCAAAAACAGCTTTTTTAAAGACTTTGACTGGATCTTTTTTAAAAAGAATTTTTAAGGGAATTTCTTTCCATCCACCAAGGTATTCTGAGTGAGTGAAATATTTTTTTTGTTCCATTTTTTTTCCAGTGATTTTTAATTTTTCAACATTTCTAACAATGACAAAATCGCCCATATCTTTTCGGGGAAGGAAATTTGGTTTATGCTTTCCCCGCAATAAAATAGCAATTTGGGTAGCTAATCTGCCTAATACTTTTCCTGTGGCATCTATGGTGTGGGTTTTACGCTTTGTCATTAGATTTTGGATATTGGATATTAGATGTTAGTCAACGTATCTAATATCTATCATCTAATATCTAGTATCTATTATACCAGTTCAATAATGGCCATCTTCGCGCCATCCGACTTTCTGGGTCCCAGTTTCATAATTCTTGTGTATCCTCCTTTTCTTTCTTTGAATCTCGGAGCAATTTCAGTTACTAATTTTTTAACAATTTCCGGAGAAAACTTTTTGGCTAATAATTTTTTAGAATGCAAATCACCAATTTTCGCTTTTTGAATTAATTTTTCAGCGAAACCCGAAACCTCCTTAGCCTTTGCCTCGGTTAATTTAATTTTTTCTTTTAAAAAAAGTTCTCTCACCAAGCTTCTCAAAAGAGCTTTTCTCTGATCTCTTTTTCGAGATAATTTTCTACTTTTTTTTGGCATGCTTTTTAGGGGCTTTCTTTTTTGGCTTTGCCCCGTAGTGAAATTTTGACAAGGCTTCGCCTATTTTGTCCCGCCCTCTGGTAGAGGGCGGGACGGTCAAAATTCTACTATGGGGCTTTACCTTTTTTTCTTTCGGAATTTCTAAAACTGGAACTTTTTCTTCTTTTTTGAAAGTCTGGCCGAATAGAGAAAAATGATTGGCTAAAATTTCTGAGGCACCGAAAAATGCCTCTTCAGGTGAAATAGTGCCATCTGTTTGAATCTCCAAAAATAGTCTATCGAAATCTGTTCTCTCGCCCACTCTCATATTTTCCACTCGAAAAGCCACCCTTTGGACCGGGGTGAAAATAGCATCCAATAAAATTACCCCGATTTCTGGTTTTTCCTTTTTCCTGACCTCCCTCGGTATATATCCAACTCCTTTTTCAACCTGGATTTCTATCCCCAATTCCGATTTTTTTTCAGTTAAGGTGGCAATATGGCAATCTTTATTCACTAATTCTAATTGAGCCGGTAATTCAAAATCAGAACCTTTTACTTCTCTTTCTCCTTTCACTTTCAATGTTGCCTTTTGGGCTTGTGGGGTGAAAATTCTAAATCTTAGCTGTTTCAAATTGAGCATTAAGGTAACAACATCTTCTAAAACACCGGAGATGGTTGAAAATTCGTGGGGAATTCCCTTAATTTTCATTTGGGTGACCCCTGCTCCTTCCAAAGAGGAAATGAGAACACGCCTTAAAGAATTTCCAATCGTCACTCCATAGCCAGGATAAAGAGCTTCTATTTCAAAGGTGACTTTATTTTTTTCCTTTTTAATAACTTTCGGTTTTAATGGTAATGGTATCATACTTTGTAGAAGCTGATTTTACGCTGATTTAAACGCGGATTTACGCTGATATTTCCGCGTCCTTCCGCGTAGCTATCCGCGTTGTTCCGCTTCTATTATCTAGAATAATACTCAAATATTACCGGGATTTCAACTGGTGGCGCCACTTCCTCTAAAATGGGTTCCCCAATAACTTTTCCTTCTAGTTTTCCGATGTCTATCTCAATCCAACTTGGCGTTTTATATTTTTTTAGCAAATCTTTAAGATTTTGTAAAATGACTTTTTTGGTTTTTTGTGGTTTAACAATAATAACATCTCCTTTTTTTAGTCGATATGAAGGAATATTCACTGGTTTTCCATTGACCAAAAAGAAATTGTGCGAAACTAATTGTCTTGCCTGAACTCGAGATTTTGCGAAACCTAATCTAAAAATGACATTATCCAGACGTGATTCTAAAATTTTAATTAAAAAGGCTGAAAGATCTTCTACCTTACCCCTTTTTGCTAATACCTTCTTCACATAATTTTTGAATTGTTTCTCACCCAAATTATACAAAATTTTTAATTTTTGTTTTTCCCTTGATTCTTTCCCAAACTCAGAGGGAGGACCTTTCCTCCTTTTTCCTTTCTGCCCTGGGGGATAAGGTCTTTTTACCATTGGACATTTTAACGATAAACATCGTTCCCCTTTTAAAAAGAGTTTCACTCCTAATCTCCGACAAATTTTACACTTTTTATTTTTCACTTCGTGAAAAACGCTGATTAAATATTATTTACACCCGTCTCACTTTGGGTGGTCTGCAACCATTGTGAGGAATGGGAGTAATATCTTTGATTGAAACTATGTCCAAATCGCGGGTGGACAAAGATCTAATCGCTGATTCCCTGCCGGAACCAATTCCTTTAACTAAAACTTGGACGCTTACTATTCCAAATTTTTTGGCTGCCTGAACCATTGTCTCCGCCACTTTTGAAGCGGCAAAGGGGGTGCCCTTTTTTGCACCTTTAAAACCAATCTGGCCGGCCGAAGTCCAATATAAGACATTTCCTTGGAGGTCAGTCAGAGTTAAAATTGTATTATTATAAGAAGAGAAAATATAAATTCTTCCCTCTTTAACTTTCTGAGAAATCCCTACTTTAATTTCTTTTTTAACCGCAGTTTCAATTTTTTCTCTTTCTTTTAATAATTCCTCTTCAGTTTTCTGAATAATGTGTTTTTTCCCCATATTTTTATGTAGGACTGGCTGCCGGTTTCCTGCCACTTCCTACTGTTTTTCTTACATTCCCCCTGACGGTTCTGGTATTTGTCCTCGTTCTTTGCCCTCTGACTGGTAATCTTTTAATATGGCGAATTCCTCGAAAAGAACCTATATCTCTTAATCTTTTGATATTCATCATTACTTCCCGCCTTAATTCTCCTTCAACTTTGTGTTTTTTCTCAATAATTCCTTTTAACAGGTTTATTTCATCTGGAGTAAGTTCCTTTGCCTTCCTCGCCGGATTTATTTTGGCTTCATTTAGGATTTTCTGAGCCAAAGGTTTACCTACCCCATAGATATAGGTTAGAGCTATTAATATTTGTTTATTTTCAGGAATATTTACTCCAGCTATTCTTGGCATAAATAATCAACGAATTTACGAATCAGTACTAATTTACGAATTCGTATGCCGAGCCTAAGCGAGGCGGAAGAAGAGATTTATCTCTTCGCCCATTCGTAAAAGATTCGTATATTCGTTGATGAACGAACGAAGTGAGTTAGCCTTGGCGCTGTTTATGTTTCGGATTCTTACAAATAACATAAACTCGTCCTTTTCTTCGGACGATTTTGCAATGTCTGCATATTTTTTTTACTGAAGACCGTACCTTCATAATTAGATATTAGATATTTGGATATTGGATATTGGATTAGAAGAAAAAGAATCTAATATCTAACACCTAATATCCAATATCTATTTCCCTCGATAGACTATTCTTCCTCTTTTCTCATCATAAGGGGTCATTTCCACTGTGACTTTATCTCCGGGTAAAATTTTAATTCTGTAAATTCTTAACTTTCCAGCCAGATGGCACAAAACTTCTTTTCCATCGTCTAATTTCACCCGGAAATTGGCACTGGGCAGGGCTTCAAGGACAATCCCAAATTTTAGCAATTTATTTTTATTCACTGATAATTGATTAGTTTACCAAAACTTTAAAATTTAGTCAACCCCGTAGAGAAAATTTGACAAAGTATTTTGCAGAGCAAAATACTAATATGCCGAAGGCAGTCAAATTTCTTCTACGGGGTCAACTATGGGATATTGAATTTCGATTCTCTTAATAGTAGTGGGAACATTTTTTATCCAGAAAGGGGAAAATCGAACTTCTGTCCGCAAAATATCAGGTTGATTTTCAAGGAAAATTTTTGTTTCGGCTAAAGATTTACCGGCTAATCCTTTTTTAAAAGAATCCAAATCAACTACTGAATAAATCTTAGTTGAAAAATTCAAAGATAAGGTAGTCTTGCCGGATTCGGAACTGAAGGGTTTTTCTGGGAAATATTCTATTTTCAAACTCTCATCAAAAAGTTTTTTATCTTCAGGAATTTGAGCTCGAATATATTCCTTGGCAAAATTATTAATATCTTCTTTCAAAAAAGAAATAGTGACTGACTTGGTTTTAACCTGAAAGTTAAATTTCTCTATTTCGGTTCCTTCCTTTGCTGAAGAAAACTTTTCCAAAATTTTTGTTTCAAAATTTTCTTTTGAAAACAGAAATTCGGTTGGAATTTTCGCTTCCAAATCTTTTTCAATTTCGGGTTTTGCTCTCTCTGTCAAAATTTTTTCGGCATTTTCTAAATCCTCTTTTTTGACCTGAGGTACCTCACCCCCTCCTTTCATTGGCTCGGATGATTCTCCATAAAATTTGGTATATCTGGGTGTTCCCCTAAAAGCAACAATTGAAAATTTAGAAGGCCCGATATTGTAATCTGGCCCGCCTTCGGCAGCAATTACTGGAACATCAACGAAAGAAGGAATCATTTTCCCATTTTTAATTTGAGTTCCGGGAACGGCTATTTTATCTTTTGATTTAAACAATTTCCCATCCGCAGAGACAAATCGGGTCCCAGCTAACCAGTTTTCGTTTTGACTCGAAAAATTATTATACAGTCTAATAATCCCTTCGGCTTTCTTTAAAATTTTACCAGAAGCTAAAAATTCTTCAGAAACAGTCTTTTCTACCTCAAAAATCTTTCCGGGCAAAATATTATTTTTGAAATCTGGATTCTCAGCCGTTTTATCTACGGTTATTTTTGTTCTAAAATTGCGGGTTTCGGCTTCTGGCCAGATTTTAATTTCAGCTTTTGAAAATCTAAAAGAAAGGAGAAAAACAAAACCCAAAACAAAAAGGGCAAGTAAAACTAAACCCTTTCTCAAGGGAAATTTAGGGAAAGTTATCTTGAATTTAAATCTTGGTTTTTCTTTTTTAAAAACTTCTTCCAAAACCTCTTCCTTTTTTCTCAATTCCTTCGGAGGTAAAATATCAATTATTTTCTTCGCCATATAAATACTATATCAAAATTGCCCTGATTCTCCTAATGCCTGCGCCTGATGATTCCTCTTTCACAATTTTAAAATGACCTAATTCTGAAGTTCTCTTGACATGAGGACCAGCACAAATTTCCTTTGAGAAAACTTGCCCTGAGGGATCCGAAGGGTTATAAATTGTATAAACTGTCACTCTCTCCGGGTATTTCTCTTTAAAAAAAGCCAAAGCCCCTCTTTTTATTGCCTCCTCGTAACTCATTTCCTCTTTTTTAACTTCTAAATTCTCTTTAATTTTTTGATTTACCAAATCTTCAACTTTTTTAAGCTCTTCTTCGGTCATTTTTTTGGAGTGAGAGAAATCAAATCTTAATCTTTGAGGCGTAATATCAGATCCCATTTGTTTTACGTGTTCGCCTAAAACATTTCTTAAAGCAGCCTGAAGCAAATGGGTTGCGGTGTGTAATTTCGTAAGTTGTAAGTTATAAGTTATAAGTTGTAAGTTATCAATTCCATGTCCTCCAAATTTCTTTTCAGCTCCCGCCCTGGAAATTTCTTGATGTTTTTTGAATTCTTCTTCAAATTCCTTTTCATTTATTTCAAATCCATCTTCTCTTGCCAATTCCCTTGTTAATTCTAATGGAAATCCATAACTTTGGTAAAGGTCAAATACCACTTTTCCTGACATTTTCTTCAATTTGCATTTTGCAATTTGCAATTTGAATTCTTTTAAGCTTTTTCCTAAAGTCTTCTCAAATTTCTCTTCCTCATTTTGAATAACGGTTAAAATATCAGCCTGTTTTGACAAAACTTCGGGATAGACATCTTTGTAAATCTCAATCACCTTTTGAACTAATGGAATTAAAAAGTGTCTTGGCAGATTTAAAATCTTTCCATACCGAATTCCCCTCCTCAAAATTCTCCTCAAAACATACCCCCTTCCAATATTGGAAGAAAAAATGCCGTCTGCAATCAAAAAAACTGCACTTTTAATATGGTCGGCAATAATTCTCTCTGCTTTCAAATTTGCAGAGGTCCGTCCTCTGCAAATTTGAAGCTCGCCGATAATTGGCTCGAATAAATCGGTCTCGAAGACGCTGGATTTTTTCTGAACAATCATCGCTAATCTTTCCAATCCCATTCCGGTATCAACTCCTTTTTGTTTTAGAGGGGTTAATTTACCATTTCTGTCTTGATAATACTCATTAAAAACTAGATTCCAAATTTCGAGACCATTAATATAGATTTCGGTAGTGGGTCCGCAAGGACCCTCCAACCCGGTCGGTCCCCAAAAATTATCTTCTCTGCCCATGCCGATTATTTTATTTTCCGGAATCCCCAACTTTAACCAGATTTTTTTAGATTCAACATCTTCCGGAACTTCCTTATCCCCCTTAAAATAAGTAAAAGTAAAATTATCAATTTGCAATTTGCAATTTGCAATTAGAAATTCAAGCGCCAGCTTGATAGCTTCTTCTTTAAAATATCCGCCAAAGCTAAAATTTCCTAACATTTCCAAGAAAGTTAAATGGCTTTTGTCACCTACCTCTTCAATATCAGAAGTTCGAAAACATTTTTGCGAAGATACAACATTCTTCCCATAGGGAGAAGGTTTTACTAAATAATATTCCTTGAACTGTTGCATCCCGGCGGTAGTAAATAAAACACTTGGGTCGGTAGGGATAAGCGAAGAAGAGGGCGCAATTCTGTGTCCTTTTTTCTTAAAGAAATTTAAAAATTTCTCTCTTAATTCATTGGAGGTCATTTTTATTAGGTGTAGCGGTCTGCCACCGTTGAGGCGACAAATGATTCAGGTTTAATTTTTGGTTCAAAACCATTTCCTCTAATTAAGCCGATAACTTCTCTTATCATATCCTTCGTCGCACCATTTTCTCCAACATCGGCGTGGATGTAGCAAAATTGATAATCAACACCTTTAGGCAATTCTTCGATTTTTTTCTCAAAATTTTCTTTTAGAAAAAGGGCTAAATCACAAGACAATAAAACCTCTTCCAAAATCCTTTGTTTCCAATTATAAAACTTCCGATTTTTATATCCAACTTTTTTAAGGAAAAATCTTCCTCCCTCTCCTTTTCTTAGAATAACCACCACCACCGGGAAATGGGGTTCCTCTCCGGAAGAAGAATCGCAACCAACAATAATATCATAAAATTTTTCTGGCTTCTCTTTAATATAATTCAAAATCTCATCAATCACTTGATTTATCTTTAAATTCCCACGGGTAGGATTATAAAAGTAACCTTCAAACGGATTTACCATGTTAAACCATTTTATCAAATTTCAAAAAAAATTCAACCCCGCACCTATTTTGCGTTCCGATTGGTATCTTACTTAAAATAATAATTAAAATAGGTTAGACCTTGGCGGCACACTTAATACGAATAGTATTGTCCCGCTAAGCGGGACTGGCCTATTCGGCCACCGTGTGCCGCAAAACAGTTGTTTTGCAAAATAGGTGCGGGGTCAATACTTTTAACTATTTTTATGAATTCTTGAGCATTCAAGGAAGCTCCGCCAACTAAAAGACCTTGAAAATTGGCTTCCTGGATATAACTGGCAGCATTTTCAGAATTGACGCTGCCACCATATAAAAGTTTATTAGCTGACCCCGAACAAATTCCTTCGGAATTATACGAGGCACGTGAGTTGATGAGTTGATGAGAAATTTTTCTTAAAAATAAATAGACTTTTTTTGCCTCTCTCGGCTCACAGGAATTGCCAGTTCCAATCGCCCAAACGGGCTCGTAGGCAATAATGAGAGATTTTAGATAATAGATATTAGATATTAGATATTTTAAATCATTCTTTAATTGATTTTTTAGCACTTTGAAAGTTTTCCCTTGCTTCCGCTCCTCTCCTGTTTCGCCGATACATAAAATTGGCTTTAATTTTGCTGATAGCGCTGCTTTTATTTTTTTATTTATCATTTCATCTGTTTCACCCAATTTTCTTCTTTCCGAATGGCCAATGATGACGTATTCACAACCCAAATTTTTTAACGTTAAAGGTGAAATCTCGCCAGTAAAAGCTCCCTTTTCCTCCCAAAAGCAATCTTGGGCACCGAGTTTGATATTAGATTTTAGATATTGGATATTGGATAAATAAACAAAAGGAGGACAAATCACTACCTTGGCATTTTTAATATTTTTTATGCCATTTTTTACTGAATTAAAAAGATTCTTAACTTCTGCTAAAGTTATTGGGTTCATCTTCCAATTGGCAACAATTAAAGGTTCCATGCGAATTAGGATGCGAATTCAATACGAATTATGCTAATATACTAATTCGTGTATTCGAATGATTAGCATAAAATTCGCATTGAAATTCGTATGTTTACTGTTTTCGTAAATACTCTGCCGCTTTTTCCGGTTCGATAGTGGAAATTTCTATTCTGGTACCAATTTCAAAGCCGGCTGGAATTGATGTCTTTGGCAAAATTGTCCAGTGCCAGTGATAGTAAGGATAATCTTTTTTGTCACAGGGAGCGGTGTGCAAATAAAAATTGTAAGGGGGGTCATT
>Ga0210024_1002564_pt1 | contig 15481 bp, 12 predicted proteins | sample CryGeymeta201525_FD_183988 | JGI IMG/M metagenome (GOLD analysis project Ga0210024, IMG submission 183988) | Groundwater microbial communities from Crystal Geyser aquifers in Utah, USA - Crystal Geyser metaG 2015-25 (SPAdes) (version 2) | ecosystem: Environmental > Aquatic > Deep subsurface >... | reverse complement strand
CCTTCCCGGGGGGACTCACGCTGGAGGGTGCCAGGGTTGTCCTTGACTGCGCCCATGGCGCTGCCTATAAAGTGGCGCCGGCGACCTTCTCTGAATTAGGAGCCGAAGTGACCACGCTCTTCGATCAGCCTGACGGCAAAAATATCAATGTCAATTGTGGCTCCCAGCACCCTTTTGTGCTGGCGGAAGAGGTCGTAAGAAGAAAGGCGGATATTGGGTTCGCCTTCGATGGAGACGGTGACCGTCTTGTTGCTGTTGATGAAAAAGGAACGGTGTTGACGGGGGATCAGATTCTCGCTATCTGTGCCGGCGTATTAAAAAGGGAAGGCAAACTGACCAATAACCTGGTGGTGAGAACCGTAATGAGCAACATCGGACTTGGGATTGCCCTGCAGGAATTGGGTATCGAATCGGTTATCACCGGCGTGGGAGACAGGTATGTCCTCGAAGCAATGCTGGCTAAGGGGGCAGTCATCGGCGGTGAGGATTCAGGACATCTGATCTTTTTGCGGCACCACACGACGGGAGACGGGATTATCACGGCCTTACAGGTGGCAGCGGCGATGAAAAAGGAAGAAAAACCATTATCCGAACTCGCAAAGATCATGACGGTTTTTCCCCAAGCGCTGATCAATGTGGAGGTGAAAACAAGACCTGAAATATCCTCGGTACCGGAAATTGCCCAGGTGATTGAAGAAGTCGAAAAAAAATTGGGAAATAGAGGGAGAGTTCTGGTACGGTACTCAGGGACACAGAACATGTGCCGTGTGATGGTGGAAGGACCGACTCATGAGGAGACCGATAGATACTGCAGGAAAATTACAGGGGTGGTCAAAGAGAAACTGAGCTGTCGGGATTAGAAACCGGCAATGGGCAAAAATATAAAAGGAGACGGGAATGAATGCAAGCAATAAAAAGATCAGGGTTTTACTTACCAAATCTCAACTGGACGGTCATGATCGCGGGGTAAGGTATCTCGCGAGGAAGTTGAGGGAGGCAGGAATAGAGGTCATCTTTACCAGATACCGAAGTCCCGGTGAAGTAGTAAATTCGGCGCTACAAGAGGATGTTGATGTAATAGGGATCAGTTTCTCGGTGGGGGGGCATACTGTCATTAGTGCGGGGGTGATTGAGTCACTGCAAGAGAAGGGGATGGGCAACATCCCTCTTATCATCGGCGGTATAATACCCGGAGATGATATGTCTGAACTCCTGAGAATGGGTGTTTCTGGTGTCTTTGGCCCGGGAGCACGCGCCGGTGAGGTCATTGAACACATAAGAACCCACGTAGCCAAGGATCTCTAAGAAAAATCAGATAAGGAGGAATCCTATGTTTACCAGGGACACTCTCGAAAAGGACAGGGAATTACAGGAGCGATGGAAGGAAAAATATCAAAAACTTTATAAAGACATAGAATTCAAGGCCGCCACCGCCTCGGGAATCCCGGTGAAACCTTTCTATACTCCCTCTGACATCGAGCATATCGCCTTCAACGAGATCGGTGTACCGGGAGACTACCCTTACACACGGGGGATATATCCTCTCCAGTACCAGTTTCAACCCTGGGTGAATCAGATGAGCCTCGGTTACGGTCTCCCCGAACAGACCAGGGAAAGGATGGAAATGTTAAAAGATGCCGGGATGAAGGGTTATTTCGGCGCGCAGTCATATAATCTCCCCCATGATCTTGTTTCCAAGGCGGGCCTTGACCCGGATTCTCCCGAGGCGAGGGGCCTCGTGGGACGGGGCGGCGTCAACATAAGCACTATTGACGATCTGGAAAGGCTCTTCCATGATATCCCCCTGGATAAGACCCAGATTGTGCAGAATATAGGAAGCGCCACCATGGTGGGACTGGCCATGTTTATTGTTTATGCTGAAAGGAGAGGATTTCCTGGAGAGAAGTTAGGCGGCAACAGCATGAACTGGCTTTACAAGGCGCCGTTTGTTGATTATGCCATGTTCCCGCCGAAGAGCGCCTTTAAGCTGATGGTGGAGTTTATAAAGTTTTGTAGTAGAAATATGCCCAGGTGGAATACAACCAATATATGCGGCTATTTTATAGAAGAAGCCGGCGGAAATGCTATCCAGGAAGCGGCCTTTACAATGGCCACGGGGATAGCTATTACCGAAGCCTGCATAAAGGCCGGTCTCCATCCTGATGAGTTCCTGCCCCGCTTTGGTTTCCAGTTTGCCCAGGGGAATGATTTTCTTGAGGAGATAGCAAAAATCAGGGCGATAAGGAGAATATGGGCTAAAACCAACCGGGAGAGGTTCGGGTGTAAGGACCAGAAATCCATGCAGGTAAGGATGCACATCCATACCTCCGGCTGTTCCCTCATGGCACAGCAGCCGCTGGTTAATGTCGTGCGGGCGGCCTTCCACACATTAGGAGCCGTCCTGGCGGGCACCAATGCCATTCATACGTCGGCCTACGACGAGGCGCTGGGATTGCCGACGGAAGAGGCGGCTACCCTGGCTTTAAGGACACAGCAGGTCGTCCTTCACGAAACCAGCATCCCGAATGTCTCCGACCCCCTGGCCGGTTCCTATTATGTGGAATGGCTTACCAGTAAGATTGAGGAGGAAGCAAACAAGCTTATGGAGAAGATAGACCAGATGGGCTACATTAAGGCCTGGGAAACGGGCTGGTTTAAAGATGAGCTGGCAAAATCAGCCTATAAGTGGCGCGAGGGGATAGATAACTCTGAGAGGATCGTTGTGGGAGTGAATAAATACGTCTCTGACGAGGAACGGAAGGTGCCGGTATTCAAGATTGATCCAAAGATAGAAGAGACGGCCGTGGAAAGGGTGAAGAAATTCAGGGCGCAACGGGACAATGCAAGGACAAAGGCAGCCCTGGAAAGACTGAGGAATACGGCCAGAAGGGTGGACGAAGAGCGGCCGCAGGGAGGTGACTTAATGCCCGCCATTATCGAGGCGGCAAAGGCCGACGCCACCCTGGGAGAGATGCAGGGTATCCTGAAGGAGGTCTTCGGCTGGGGGTACGCCTATTGAACAGGACGAGAAGGCGTGAGGGATGATGGGGAGCCATCGCCGGCAACTTCGTTTTACGGGACCTCGGCCTCTTCCCAGGCGATCTCCTCTATTTCCGGAAGCTCCTGAAATTCTCTCACAATATCTCCCCAGCTTTTAGATTCCCTGCCGAGTAATCGCAAACGATAGGTCCTGCTCCGGGATGAGATGTTCTGTTGAAAGTTGATAAACTGGATATGGAATTCGGGGTATGCGGAAAGTATCTTTCTAATTTCCTCAAGCTTTCTCTCCAATCCCCGGAATTTTAAAGTAAGAATTGTGTATTCATCATGGGGTAATAACTTCTTTAAGCGGAGACCATAGAGGACCAGAAGGCTCAACAGCGTGCAGGAAATGGCAGGAAAAAGATAACCGGCTCCCACAGCAAGACCGATGCCTGTCCCCAGCCAGAGACCGGCGGCAGTGGTAAGCCCCCGTACGGAACCTTTTCCTTTGATGATGGCTCCGGCTCCCAGAAAACCCATACTGGCGATGGCGTAAGAAGCTATTCGACCGGGGTCGAGACGCACAGTGGTATCAGCATTGAGGTGGCGAAAGAGTTCTTCCATATGGAGAGAAAGCATCATCATCAGACATGCCCCCATAGTGACCAATAGATTGGTACGGATACCGGCGGCCTGCCCGTGGGACTCCCGTTCAAAGCCAACGGCCCCTCCCATCAAGGCAGCGAGGATCAATTTGACCAGTGCCGCTAAGGCTTCATGAAAGTTAAAATCAAACATCTTTGAGGTTACTCCTTATATTTGGTTTGGCATCATGCATTCATCTATCTTTTTCCTTATCATCTGGTTAATTGTGGTATTTATACTCTCTGTAATACCCGTTCCTGATACTAAGATTAAGACAGAACTACCTTTTGATAAGATTGTACATTTCGTGCTTTATGGCATAACCGCCATCCTGTTTTTCAGGACATTTAGATTGTGGTTATGGAAAAAGGGAAATATTATCTTTTTCTCAGTAATTTCTTCATTCTTCTGTGGCCTTTTGTTTGAATTTGTGCAGATGTTTTTACCCTATCGCAGTTTTTCACTTACCGACATTGGAGCAAACACTCTCGGCGCGATAATCTTTGCAACCGCATATTCCTTTAAACATCATGAGAGAATTTTTTAACAATTACCACGGTATGTCAATGTGAATGTCTTATACACGCTGTTTATGGCGGTGGGAAAAAGTATTCCATGAGAGCCAGACAACCCCGGCCGCAAGGATAAAGAGAAGGATGTCGGCTGCCATGAGGACATAATTTCTTTTCTGGATATAGTTGGAAAGCAAAATGGCCAGCGAGGCGAGAGTGGTTATGATCATGAAGACCGCCGGAACAAGGACAAAGGTGTTTTTTCTCTTCTTAAAAAGAAGCCAGGCCGAAACTGCTAAGAGGCTCAGGGCGGCAAGCAACTGGTTGGCCGTCCCGAAAATCGGCCATAACGTACTGAAGGCATTGGAAAAGGCCAGAAGCCACATCAGAAGCACGGAAAGCCCGGAATTGACCCAGTAATGCCTGAGAAGCGGTTGCGGCTTCCTGAACAGGATCGTCCAGAGTTCCTCAAAAAGATACCTGTTGAGCCGCACCGCCGTATCCAGGGTCGTGATTACGAAACCTTCGACAAGCAGAATCCCGAAAACGGTACCCAAGGCCACAGGAATCCCCAGCCCCTGATTGAACAAATGCCCGGCCGCGAGGGAAAAGCCGAGGATGGGGTTTGATTTGACGGAAGGATCCGTAGGCCAGACAATGGATTTATAATCGGCAAAGTTCATCGCCCCGCCGATGGCAAGTAAGACACAAACGGCCAGTACGGATTCGAGGAGCATGGCGTTGTAGCCTACTTTACGGGCATCTGTCTCTTTAGCAAGCTGCTTTCCCGTCGTCCCCCCTCCCACCAGGCAATGAAACCCTGAAATAGCACCGCAGGCAATGGTGCAGAACATCATGGGCCAGATCAGGCCTAAGTTCTGGACTCCTTCCTGGAGGTTGAAGCCGGGGGCAGAGACCTGCAATCCGCCAAATCCTGTACTGAACAAGGAGGCAATCATCAGAACAATGCCGCCATAGAGAATCTGGACATTGATAAAGTCCCTGGGCTGCAGAATCATCCAGACCGGGGCGCCGGCGGCAAAAAGGACATAGACGGAAATGATGACCATCCACTGGGTGGAACTCAGAGTCAGCGGGTGAGCGATGCCGAGCAGAACCGAGCCAACGCAGATGAATGCGGCGAGGAGATAAGCTAAAATGGTCTTGAGCCTTTTCTTATAGATCAGCCAGCCGAGAAACGGCGAACACAGGGTGATAACGATGACCGATGTCGAGGCAATCCCACCGATACGCCCGTAAACGATCCCATCCCTGGTGATGGTCCTGAGGAAAGTTTCCCCTTCTCTGACGCCAATCTTGCTCAAGGGCCAGAGGGACGTGAGTGAGATAGAGGTAGCGCTCAAGAAGGACGATGTTAAAAGGACAATCATGAAAATAGTAAAGGCGATAAAGAGATTGAAGCCGGTGTTGCCGAGGGTTTTGCGTGCCACCTCGGCCATGGATTTCCCGCCTTCGCGCATGCTGACAAAGAGAGTTGTGAAATCATGGACGGCGCCGATAAAAACCCCTCCGAGAACAATCCATAGCCAGGCCGGGACGAAACCGTAAAGGATGGCCATGGTCGGGCCAAGAATGGGGCCGGCGCCGGCGATGGCGGAAAAATGATGGGCAAAAACGACAGAGGTTCTGGTGGGGACATAGTCCCGGCCGTCGTTCCGCTCGACGGCAGGTGTGGGCCTTGCAGGGTCTTCTCCCAGCCATCTCGCGAGATAACGGGAATAGATGCGGCTTGCCACCCAGAAGGCGCATACGGCAATCCCGAAAATGAGCAGTACGTTCATGCTATCCTCTTTACTAATCGTATAGAAACTGATATATTTATATCGTCATTTACCTTGACATTGTCACATTTGAAAAAATAAACAAATTTTTCAAGCACATACAAGTTTAAAAAGGACATTTCAGCTTAAAAAGCTACCATTTCCCTCCAAACTTCCATGAATATCACCTCCTTTAAGAGACATTCTAAGAGACCTTCGCTGGCTTCTTGGTAACAATAACAACATACCCCCCCCCAAGTCAATAGCTTTTTTCAAAATTTTAGAAATTTTTTCGAGATCTACCTCTACATCGTTCATGCAAGAAAACCATTGTCTTTAAGCCAAATTTGCTTCTTTTGTAACTTACAATTACGAGAACGAAAACGGTTAAGATGTTTCTTGTAAATCAACTCTGCAGCCTCTTCAAAGGAAAGCTTCTTTTTTGGCATGACGATCTTCAAAATCTCTAACGAATCTTTTAAGGTAAGCATTGGGGCTTTGGGAGCAAGTCTTCGTTTGAGGCGAAGTAAAAATAACATAGCCAAAAGCACCATCGCAGTGTGATGATGCCATCCCCTCCAGCCTGTAACCTGGTATTCATCAAGCCCTGCCAACCCTTTAGCATCTTGCAAAGAACGCTCTACAAAATAACGTCTGCTCTGCCACTCTGCCAGAGTTTCAATGGGAGTAGAATCTTTTGCATTGGAAAAGGAGAATTTGGTATCGGATCCATCCAGCTCTTGACGGATAAGCAACCAAACTGGTTTGGGGTGGGGAATCTCGTCCTCTATTCGCCATACCCTAAGGGCAGAAAACCTAATCCATAGCTCCCCTCTCTGGGTATCTCGTACTTTAAGGGTGTGCCATGCTATCTTATCGGAGGATAACAATTGCCTCACCTCAGAAGGTTCTCCTTGCAATACCTTCAGCTTACTAGGGAGTCGTCCCCTGGTTCCATCTCGCTCTGGCAAACCTACTTCCGGGTATTCCAGGTAGACTCTGGTATTGCAGGGGATGTCTGCCACATATACGACATCGTTCCCTTCCAATTGGGTCAAAAGCCAGGGTTGTTCACCATAATGAGCATCCATTCCAACAAGCTCAAAGGGGATTCCCCTTTTCTTTGCCTTAAGAATCATTTCCAGACCCAACTCTGCCTTGGTGCGAAGTCCTCGAGCCTCCATTGGTATACCTGCTCTTTCACACCGTTTGGGATCATTAGTCCATTCAGCAGGCAAGTACAACCGGCGATCAATCAAGATAGCTTCAGTGGGAGTGCTATAGGCCAGAAATACTCCCACTTGACAGTTGTCCACCTTCCCCAGTGCTCCACAATACTGACGGGCTACCCCCACGGATTCCGTTCCTTGTTTGGGAATCCCACTCTCATCCAGAATCAATGCCCCAGATACTTCGTCTTGAGACAACAACTCCACTGCACGCTTTCCAACAGCCTCTATCAGAGGTTCATCTTCCCATGGAGAGTTGGATATAAAATGGGACAAAGACTGTTCATCCTCGTTTACAACTTCAACTGACATACGACTCATATTCCTCCGAGATTCCAAAAGCAATTGACCCTTCAAGTAATCCAAACCCTGAGGTGCTACAGTCCTGGTAGATGTACGAAAAAAATCTGCAAACTCACCGTGAAGCCTTACCAACATATCAGTATTTTGTTGTATATCTCCTGCATTCAGATTATAATACATCTTCAAGGTTCCTCCAGATATAGGTTAACATCTTATTCCTTTTCCTTTATCCTTTCTGGAGGATACCTTATTTTACGATTTTTTCAAATGTGACAATGTCAAGTTACAAAAGGAGTAAAAAAGATGGAATGCCAGAATCTAAAAGCTAACTTAGAACGATGCAATTGCACTTATAAAACATGCGATAGAAAGGGAAAGTGCTGTGAGTGCTTGCCGTATCACTGGAAGATGAAACAATTGCCGGCATGTTTTTTCCCTCCCGAAGTTGAAAAGAGTTTCGATCGTTCTCTGAAACGGTTTATCTCCATCTATAAAGACACGGTATAAAAATGTTCAGCGTTTTTCTTCTAAATGAAACGCTAAAGATCATTGCAAAATGCGAATTTAAAAGAAAAAGTCTTAAGAATTCTACAATTTACAATTTAACATTTCCGTTTTACATTGAGGTTTAGCCGTTTCTATAAATGGCTGAACTGTTACGAAGTGTTTTGTCACTCAAGCTTAAGCCCCTTTTCCCGAAAGAGCCTTATGCACGCATCTACCACATCTGCATCGTAGAGGATGCCGCTGTTCCTGGAGATTTCCTCCAACGCTCCATCAAGACCTATAGCCGCCCGGTAAGGCCGGTGTGAGGCCATGGCTTCAACAACATCGGCCACAGTTATGATTCGCGCTTCCAGTAGAATAGCTTCTTTAGATAGACCGGAAGGATATCCCGAACCATCCATACTCTCATGATGTTGAAGGACGATCTGGGCAATCGGCCAGGGGAATTCTATATCCTTCAATATATCGTAACCAACCTGGGAATGCATCTTAATCAGGTTGAACTCGATTTCGCTTAATCGGTCAGGCTTACTGAGGATTTCCGCCGGTACATAGATCTTGCCGATATCATGGACAATTCCGGCCAAGCCGATCCCATGAACCTGCTCTTCGGAAAGACCCATCTCTTTGGCTATAGCGGAAGCAAGGCCGGTTACCCGACGCTGATGACCGGCGGTGTAAGGGTCGCTCGTTTCCACTGTTGCGGACATGGCTTCAATAGTTGATTCCATCGCCTTTAGCAACTTCTGTGCACTCCGTTTCTGTTCTTCCTCCATCTGTTTACGTTGGGTGACATCGGTAAATAGACCTATAATATTTGTGATTTTCCCCTGTAAAACAGGCAAAGTTTTAACATCTACATATATTTTCTCCCCGTCTTTTCTTAAAAATGGGATTTCTGATGAGAATATATTTTCTCCCCTTACATGAACATAGAAAAGAGAAAGCAGGTCCTCCAATGAATCTTTAGGGATGAGGGCATCGAAGCGCATCTGTTTCAATTCCTGTTCTTCATATCCCATCATATTAGAAAGGCTTAGATTGGCATATTTAATGTTTCTTGTTTCTATATCGACGACGAGTATCCCTTCAACAGCCGATTCAAACAGGGCAGCGTATCTTTTCTCTGATTCTTCCAGGGCCTTCTCCGCCTGCTCGCGCTCTGCACGCGTCCGCAGGGCCGTGATGCCATACGCCAGATCGTCTGACAGTTCCATGAGCAACCTTATCTCCTCCTGGTTAAAGGCATCCGTCTCACCGGCATAAATATTTAACGCACCGAAAGCCCGGCCGCCGGCGTTTAAAGGGAGGACGATACTTGAGGCATAGCCGCACTTAATCGCCACATCGCGCCAAGGGACATAATAGGGTTCATCCTGGATATTTTTGCAAATACAGGGGGCGCCTGTTAGTATCGCTCTGCCGATTGGACCACGGCCGCGTTTGGTATCCCCCCATGTGATTTTCACATCCTTAAGAAGTTCTTCTTCGTATTCTGCCTGCGCCGCCAGGTGCACGGTTTTCCTCTGGTCCTGCTCGGCAAAACCTACCCAGGCCAGGCGATAGCCGCCGATTTCGACGATGATCCGGCATATCTCCTTAAGTAACTCTGACTCGTCGGTGGTATGCACCATGGCGCTGTTACAGGCGCTGAGCGCCATGAGTGTCCGGTTGGCTTTTCGTAAAGCTTCTTCCGCCTTCTTGATCTCGGTAATGTCCTCTTGCACTGCCAGCAAATACAGTATTTGTCCAGTCTCGTCTTCAATCGTATTAACGCTGAGCAGGACAATGCGTCTGTTACCCTGCTTTGTGGCGATGACCATCTCTTCGTCTTTGATTGTTCTTATTTTTAACCCCTCTGCGAAAAGTTGCCTCTCCTTAGTCTGTGATTCGGGAGCGTAAATCATTTTCCAGTGCCTGCCTATGAGATCCTCCTTGCTGTAGCCCAATTTTTTTAGTGCAGCCTTGTTCACGTCAAAGACTATCCCTTCCGACGAAATCATGTAGCAGTACATCGGTTCGTTCTCAAAGAAATTCCTGAATCGTTCTTCACTTTGCCGCAATAATTCCTCGGCTTGCTTGCGTTCGGTGATATCTGTCAGGACGTGGACTGCACCGACGATATTACCGGCCTCATCCAAAACCGGGTCGGCGGTAACCTCAAACCATTGGCCACGTAAAGGCAAAACTATGCTTTCTCTCTGATGAGTCACCAACATGCGCGTAACGGGACACCCTTTTATAGGCGCCGAAGTACCGTGCATGAGTTTCCAGCAACTTTGGCCGATGATCTCGCTGAACGGCTTTCCCAGGAGTTTAGTCGCGGCGATGTTGCAACGCTGGATTTTTCCTTCCGTGTTCAGCAGGTAAACGTTGTCACTTATAGCATCGAAGGTGGTACGCCATTCCGCACTAATACTCCGCAGTGCATCTGTTGTCTTCTTTTGTTCGGTTATTTCAAGTGTGACCTCGACCAGGGCGACGATATTACCGTTCACATCTCGAACCGGATCGCCTCGTATAAGCCAAACCCTGCCATCCGGGGAAGTTATCTCTGCTTCCTGGTGTTGGCCTGTCTTACATGCTTCCACGACAGGGCAGCCTACACATGGCTCGCGGCGCTGGTGCCATATTTCATAGCACTGACGCCCCACCAATTCCTGAGGAGATGAACCTACGGATTCTGCGGCAGCCCTGTTTGCCCACAGCAACTTGTTTTCTGTATCTTGATAGATTACAAGCTCTGACATACTGTTGAGAATATCTGCCATCACCTCCGGAGTGATTTGACTCGTCGGTTCTATCCCCCGCACCATATTCAGATCCTCTTACCTTCAAGTTAAGTGCCTAAAGTGAGCTAAAGTTTAAAGTGCCTAAAGTTATTTAAAATGCAAATTTTTATACTATCAAATTATCTTGCCACTTTTGCAAGAATTTTATGCTTATTGTAGGGACTATTTGTTGCGATTTGGATATTTATAGAGATGCCTTAATATCTGCAGCATAGCGGGAGATGAGAGGAACCAGATTGTCTTTTCCGCTGTTTTCCTCGATCATCCGAACAAAGGCGCTCCCGATGACTATGCCATCGGCATAGGGGGCAATCTCCGCGCACTGCCGGGGTGTGGAGATACCGAAGCCTACGACGACAGGCAGCGGGGTTATTCTTCTTATCATTTCCATGTCCCTTTTAATGTCACCAAGGAGGGGTTTTTTTGTTCCCGTCACCCCTGTAATTGAGATATAATAGAGGAATCCCGCGGCATGCTTTGAGATCTTCCCGATCCGTTCCTCGCCACTTGTCGGGGCGATGAGAGAAATGAAGTCAATCCCCACTCGGTCGGTATATTGCCTTAGTTCGGCGGATTCCTCGGGAGGGAGGTCAACAATTAAGATCCCGTCCACACCTGATGTCTTTGCCCTTTTGGCAAATTTCTCGTTCCCGTAAATAAAAACAGGGTTGTAATAACCAAAGAGAACAATAGGTATCTCGGAGGTTTTTCTTACCCTTTCAATCATGTCGAGGATACCACGGAGGGTTGCCCCTCCCTTCAGGGCTCTCTGGCTGGCAGCGGTAATGATGGGACCATCGGCTGTGGGATCTGAAAAAGGAACGCCGATCTCCAGGATATCCACACCGGCAGTATCCAGGGCAAGGATCAACTCCTCGGTTTTCGGGAGACTTGGATCCCCTGCCGTCAGATAAACGACCAGGGCCTTCTCGCCCCTTTTTCTCAATTCACTGAACCTGGTCTCAATCCTTCCCCTGAACCTGGTCTCAATCCTTCCCATCATCGGCGTACCTCGATTTTCTCGGCGATAATAGCCGCGTCCTTGTCCCCCCTGCCGGATAGGTTGATGACGATAATCTTATCCCTTCCCAGGGTCGGGGCCAGTTTCATGGCATAGGCCACGGCGTGGGCGCTTTCCATGGCGGGGATGATCCCCTCATATTCGGAAAGGCACAAAAAGGCATTAACGGCTTCCTTGTCATCTATTGTTACATAGGCGGCTCTCCCCGTGGCGCGAAAGTGGCTGTGCTCCGGTCCAACGCCGGGGTAGTCGAGTCCGGCAGCGATGGAATAGGCATCACGCACCTGGCCGTCCCCATCTTGAAGAAGGTAGGTCTTGTTCCCGTGGAGAACCCCGACACTACCTGCCGAAATGCTGGCCGCATGCATTCCCGTGGAAATCCCCTTTCCCGCAGCCTCTACCCCGATCATGGCAACCTCTGAGATATCCTTGAAAGGATAAAAAAGCCCCAGGGCATTGCTCCCCCCACCCACACAGGCAATCAGGATATCGGGAAGCCTCCCCTCCTTTTTTAAGATCTGCCTCTTCGTCTCTTTACCGATGATACTTTGAAAATTACGCACCATCATCGGATAGGGATGGGGACCTGCCGTCGAGCCGATAATGTAAAAGGTGTCTCTGACCCGTGACACCCAGTGGCGCATTGCCTCGTTCATGGCATCCTTGAGGGTCGCTGTCCCGGAGGCGACCGGCACAACCTCGGCCCCGAGGATCTTCATCCGAAAGACGTTAGGGGCCTGCCTCCGTATATCTTCCTCACCCATAAATACGGCGCATTCCATCCCGAAAAGCGCGGCGACCGTGGCTGTAGCCACACCGTGCTGGCCGGCGCCCGTTTCGGCGATCACCCTCCCCTTTCCCATTCGCCTGGCAAGCAGCGCCTGACCAAGGGTGTTGTTGATCTTGTGCGAACCTGTGTGGTTCAAATCTTCCCGTTTCAGATAGATCTTCGCCCCCCCTGACTTCTCGGTGAGACGCTTCGCATAATAGAGAGGCGTTTCTCTTCCCGCATATTCATGGAGATAAGATGCAAGCTCTTCCTTGAAGGCCTTGTCCTTTCGCGCCCTGAGATAGGCGCCTTCCAGTTCAAGGAGGGCAGGCATCAGTGTCTCGGCGGCGTAGCGACCCCCAAAGGTTCCAAAATGTCCATGTCTGTCCGGTAAAGCTCCTTGCATATTATTTCCCCCTATACATTGTTACTCAATTTAATCGTATAGAATTCCCATTTTAAATAACTTTAGGCACTTTAAACTTTAGCTCACTTTAGGCACTTAATTTGATCAGGACCTGGAGTTTTTCGAAGGCGGCGCCATTGTCAATACAACCTTCCGCAATCCTGATTCCTTCCTTGATAGAGGCGGCTTTTTCTCCTGCCATAATGGCCAGGGCGGCATTGAGGAGGGTGATTTTCCGGCGGGCGCCATCGGCTCCGGTGAGGATATCCCGTGTTATGCGGGCATTGGTCGAGACGTCCCCTCCCTGAAGTTCTTCACCGTCATATATCTGCCCGAATATCTCGATCGGATTGATGTTATAGGTGGTAATCAACCCGTCCTTTAATTCCGAGACGCGGGTTTCACCTGTCACGGTGGCCTCATCAAGGCCGTCAGAGCCGTGGACCACAAAGGCCCTCTTTGTTCCCAGATTTCTCAGAACCCCGGCAAACATCTCAGTGAGCTTGCTATCGTAAACGCCGATGAGCTGTGACGTAGCGCCGGCAGGGTTGGTCAGGGGGCCTAACATGTTAAATATTGTCCTGATACCGATCTCTCTTCGCGGACCGATGGCATATTTCATGGCCCCATGGAGCTGGGAGGCAAAGAGAAAACCGATCCCAATTTGCTGGATGCATTCCTCCACAATTTCCGGACCAGCATTAATATTAACTCCCAGGGCCTCCAGGACATCGGCGCTTCCGCAGCCGCTGGATACCGCCCGGTTGCCGTGTTTTGCCACAGTGAGTCCCGCTGCCGCAACCACAAAGGCTGCTGTTGTCGAGATATTGAAGGTATTCTTTCCGTCTCCTCCCGTCCCGCAGGTGTCCACGATAACCGAAGAGCCGGCGTTGATTCTTGTCGCCTTCTGCCTCATGATCCTTACCGCACCGGTAACCTCTTCAATCGTCTCCCCTTTGATCCTGAGGGCAGTGATAAAGGACGCAATCTGGGCAGGGGTAGCCTTTCCCTCCATAATTTCACCCATCACCGCCATCATCTCAGGTTCTCTTATGTTTTCCTTGTTTACAACCTCTTCAATAGCTTCCCTGATCATCTTAAAAGTAATATTACAGCTTAATTGATTCATGGTCAAGGAAAACTCAAATTCACCGCCTAAAAAAATCACTTGCCTATTTCCAATTTTTGTGATTATTTTCTAACCGGTTCCTTCCAGGGATTAAATCAATCGGAAAGGAGAGGTTAAAATGGCGGACAGATCTAAAATTAATCATGAATTTCCCCCCTTTACCTATGAGGTGGAGAGGGGCAAGATGCGGGAGTTGGTTCAGGCAATAGGAGATGATAATCCGATCTTTCTGGACAGGGAAGCAGCAATAAAAGAGGGGTATAAGGACATCCCCGCTTTCCCTACTTTTGCTACCTTACCCATGAACTGGTCGAATATGCTGCTCAATATCATCACTGATTTGAAAATCAACTTTGCCATGGTCCTTCATGGAGAGGAAGGATACGAGTATCTTCAGGAGATATACCCTGGAGACGTCCTGACGGGAAAGCTAAGGGTGGTTTCCATTGATGAGAAATCCGGCAGATCCGGAAGCATGGACCTTGTTAAACTGGAGACCATCTATACGAACCAGAGAAATGAACCGGTCTTAAAGGCCAACGCACTTATTGTGGAGAGAAAGTGAGGTATGGACGATGGCGAAAGAACTTTATTTTCAGGATATCAACGTAAAGGATCAGATGCCCATATTAGTCAAGGGGCCGGTGGAACACATGCAACTGGTGAAATATGCCGGCGCTTCCGGTGATTTCAACCCCCTTCACGTTGACCCGGAGGTCGGCAAGGCGGTAGGGATCGGCGGTCAGATTGCCCACGGGATGCTGGTGATGGGGTTTGTAGGCCAGGCTCTTGCAGGCTGGATACCCAAGAAATACCTCCGCAAATTTAATGTACGTTTTGTCGGTATGACGAGGCTCGACGAGACAGTTACCGTTACGGGCAAACTGACTGATAAAAAACAGGAGGGGGGCAACAACATCATCCGTGGTGAAGTCTTTGCGAGGGATCAGAAAGAGGAACTGTTAATCGCCGGTTCTTTTGAGGCGCATCTCCCGGAGAAGAAGTAGTATTCACAAAGTACGATACAAAAGCCATAAGTACAAACAGCCAAACAGACTACAAGAAAGGAGGATTTTGATATGGTAGGTATAACCTCGTACGGTGCCTATATTCCCAGGTATCGGATAGACAGAGGAGTCGTTTACAAGGCCATGGGTTGGTTAAATCCGGGGACTTTCATGGCGGGAGAGAAGGCAGTAGCCAATTTTGATGAGGATAGTATAACCATGGCGGTAGCGGCAGGTATAGACTGCCTGCAAGGTATGGATCGGGGGAAAATGGACGCCCTCTATTTCGCCACCACCACTTCCCCATACAAGGAGAGACAGTCTGCCGAGATAATCGCCACCGCTTTTAATCTCCGCGCCGATATACGGACCGCAGACTTTACCGGCTCTATTAAATC
>Ga0210024_1002562_pt1 | contig 15491 bp, 9 predicted proteins | sample CryGeymeta201525_FD_183988 | JGI IMG/M metagenome (GOLD analysis project Ga0210024, IMG submission 183988) | Groundwater microbial communities from Crystal Geyser aquifers in Utah, USA - Crystal Geyser metaG 2015-25 (SPAdes) (version 2) | ecosystem: Environmental > Aquatic > Deep subsurface >... | reverse complement strand
GCTGATGTCAGTTACTTCCTCTGGTCTTTCTCCAACCAAAACCGCCATTAAATGGACACCTTTGTGATTGGTGGTAATGCCATTGGCAATATCTTTCAAAAGCCAAGTCTTTCCCGCCTTGGGCGGAGAAACAATCAATCCTCTTTGTCCTTTACCTACCGGAGAAATTAAGTCAATCATCCGGGTTGACAAAGGAGTCTTGCCGGTTTCTAGATTAATTTGTTCGTTTGGATAAATTGGAGTTAAATCCTCAAAATCTGGTCGGTGACCAAGTTTGTCAATATCAATTCCGTTAACTTTTTCAACTCGTAAAAGACCAAAATAACGCTCTTTTTCTTTTGGCGCCCTAACTTGACCGCCAACCATATCTCCCGGTCGCAAATTAAACCGCCGGATTTGGGAGGCGGAAATATAAACATCTTTATCAGAGGGAGAAAATTTTGGCCGAAGATAACCATGACCTTCAGGGGCGGTATCAAGCACCCCTTCCATATATTCAGTTGGCACGCCAGCATCAGGTATTAAACGATCATCAACTACACCATCGAAATTATTAGCCCGCCCCGCTTCGCGGAGCGAGGCCGGGGCTTGCTCCGCACCGGACGATGCAGGGGCTTGGGCGCCAACAATTTCATCGACAGTAGGAACTTTTTTTCCTTGTTTCATTTAGGGGAAAACAAAAAATTAGAATTAAGAATATTTAAACAAGAATAATAATGGTTGTCAAGCCCCCAATCAGCTTACATGATTGGGGCGACACTCCTTCTACTTCCAAGAGGAAGGTGGTACGGCACGTAAAGAATCGCCGTCTGCCCTAAAGAGGAAGGTAGTGCGCCTGCCCTACACACTACCCTCCACCTCAAGGTAGAGAAATACCCTGCGATTCTAACGTGCTAAACCTGCCCTATTTACCCCGTTAATCCGAGCCTAGCGAGGATTTTACGGGGCATACCACCCTCCACATCGAGGCAGAAAGAGTCGCCCTTTACGGGGCCCTACATATTACCATCTCTTGACATCGTCTTTTTTCTATGTTATTTTCAAATCGGTTTGTTAAGTCACCTGTCCTGACTTGACAACCATTCGCGAAGAGCATTGCTACTCGTGGTCTATCCTGAAGCATAGCGAAGGACAAACCAGCGATAGTAATGCTCTTTGTTTTTTACCACAATTGTCAATGTTTGTCAATCCTATAGCGAAAATCTATTGGAAAACTGCTAGCCCTATAGAAATCAGTAGGGTTTAAATTAGCTTCAATTTTAACACTTTTTAAACGTTTGTCAACTATTGTGGAAAACTGCGGATAACTTGGTTAATTGAGGAAAACTTCTCTGGAGAAATAATTGTCGTAAAACCCAATCGTCTAGCTTCCTTATTTCTTGTTACTGATTGAGAAACTTCTCTTATCTCCCCTAACAATCCAAGCTCCCCAAAAATAATTGTTTTGGAGGCAACGGCAATATTTTTGAATGAGCAATATATTGCCAAGGCGACACCTAAATCAGCGGCCGGCTCTTCAATTCGTAAACCGCCAACAACGTTAACATAAACATCAAAAGAGGCTAACGGCAAATTAAGTCTTTTGGTTAAAACAGCGGTAATTAATTGCAACCGATTATAATCAATCCCTTGGCCAATCCGTCGAGGTATTACCAATTGAGTTGGCACAACCAAAGCTTGAATTTCCACCAAAACTGGTCTGGTTCCCTCCATTGTTGCCACCACCACCGAGCCAGGAACCTTAACGACACGGTTGGCTAGAAACAATTTCGAGGGGTTGTCAACCGCCACCATTCCTTTATCACCCATTTCAAAAACCCCAACCTCATCAGTCGCTCCAAAGCGATTTTTGGTGGCGCGTAATAATCTGGCGGCGCCAAATCTTTCCCCTTCAATATTTAAAACGGTGTCAACCATGTGTTCTAAAACTTTTGGTCCGGCAATCACTCCTGCCTTGGTTACATGACCAATTAAAAAAACAGGAATGCCCCGATTTTTAGCAATTCTTAAAATTCGCCCAGAACATTCTTTAACCTGACCGACTGAACCAGTGGTCCCAGTAAGTTCTGAAGTATAAAAAGCTTGAATAGAATCAATAATTATCAATTTCCATCCGCCAGCTGGCGGATCAATTTTCAATTGCTCAATAATGGCATCGACATTGGTTTCCGCCAAAAATAGCAAGTCTTTGTTTTTGACCCCTAATCTTTCGGCTCTTATTTTAATCTGTTGAAGTGATTCTTCACCGGTTACATAAAGACCGCCAATTTTTGCCGCCAATTGAAGCAACAAAGTGCTTTTGCCAATTCCCGGTTCGCCGGCAACCAAGACCACCGACCCTGGAACAATCCCTCCACCTAAAACCCGGTCAAACTCCCCAATACCGGTTTTGAGCCGATCTTGCTTGATGGATTTAATTTCTGACAATTTTTGTGGTTTCGCCTGTTTGGAAATTGGAAATTGGAAATTGGAAATTTTGGTCGAAACCACCGTTTCGACCATCGTGTTCCATTCTCCACATTCAGGACATCTTCCCAACCAACCAGAAGACTCATAACCGCACTGTTGGCAAATAAATTTGGTAATTGTCTTAGCCATAAGAAAATTTTATTTATACCCGACCGGTTTTTCTTTCAATACCAACCCCAAACTCATCCTTCTTGCTTCCCTATCAACTGACTCAACAAAGCAGTCAACTTTATCACCAACTTTTAAAACTTTTTCCGCTGGGATTTTGGAAATATGAATTAAACCTTCAATTCCTGGTTTAAGGTTAACAAAAGCGCCAAATGGGGCTAAACGGACTATTTCTCCTTTAACCCTGGTATCAGACGGATATTTCTTTTCGATTTCCTCCCAAGGATCAAGCTGAAGTTGTTTAATTGACAAATTAAGTTTACCGGTCTTTTGGTCAGCCGCCAAAACTTTGACTTTAATTTTATCTCCTTGGTTAAAAAATTTACTCGGATCGTCCACTTTTTCCCAAGAAATCTCGGAAATATGAACTAGTCCTTCCAAGTCAACTGGAGTTTTTACTCTAACAAATAAACCAAATGGCATGATTCCTGTTACTTCGCCCTCTAAAACATCACCAACCTTAATTTTTTTCAAAGCCAGGCTTTGTTCTTTAATTAATCCCGCCTGAGAAACTTCTTTTTCGGAAAAAATCAGCCGGTTTTGTTGACGGTCAACCTCAATTGTTTTAACTTCAATCTCTTGATTGATAAGTTGATTAATTTTTCCCAACCATTTTGAATTAAATTGAGAAGTGGGAATAAAACCAGCCAGACTTTTTGCCAAAACTATTAAACCGCCCTTATTGACTTCTTGACCAAAAACCTTAATCGACTCGCCAGTTTTTAATTTTTCCGTAAATTCCTGCCAAATCGCGTCTTGGGCGGCTTTTTTTAAGGAAAGTAAAGTTTGACCACTCTCATTTTCTGGCTGGGTAACAATGGCGGTAACCTTGTCGCCAACTTTAAGTTCTTTAATGAAATCTGCCGCCGCCTTCATTTCCCGGTCAATAACCATCCCCTCGGTCTTACCGCCAATATCCAAATATAAAACTTGTTTGGTTTTTTCCACCAAAACCCCCTCAATCTCATCTCCCCTCTTCCAACCACGCAATTTGTAGCCAGTCTGGGCCAAAAGTTCATCCATTGTTTGAATCGAAGCTTTTACTGAAGACTTTTTACTCTCTCGCTCTTTTACTCTCTCGCTCTGTTTCTTCACTCATTAATACCGCCTTTCTTTGAAAAATTCTTTTACTTTCTTTGAAAGATTCTTTTATTATATTATATCTTTGTCGCTTTAACAACCATCAAAAATCCCGGCCTTGAGGTATTTTCGGGACGTAAAGTCGCCTCTGGCGACCACGTCCCAGTCCCGTGGAAATTTGCAAAGCAAATTTCTTTACGGGACGCAAGCCCTTGCGGCAAAACTATTAAATTTTGCCATTAATAAAAATGCTGGCACTGACCTATTTTCTCACTCCCTTGCGAGAGTAATATCGTCGGCGCTGATACGTTTCACTGCTCTATTCGGAATGGCCCGCTTCGACTCGAAATCGAATCGAGGCGAGAAAGAGGTGGTACCGTATCGCTCTAAGCACCAGCAGTCATAATTATATCACAAATTGCGGCAAAATTTTACGGGCGAATCAAGTCGTTCCACCGCGCTCCTTGACCCAGCCATTCGCTTGCCACTCGCCTTTTCAGTATTATTCATACACGGCTTGTGGCGCGCTTCGGCGGGTTGCGCCCTGAACCCAATCTGGTTCAGGGCTGAAAAGTGAACAGAAAACTATTTAATTTTGATCGATTAGTACTGGTTGACTAAAGGCATTACTGCCCTTACATCTCCAGCCTATTAACCCCGTGATCTTCGGGGGATCTTAATAATACCTAATCTTGGGAAGGGCTTCCCACTTAGATGCTTTCAGCGGTTATCCACCCGCCTAATCTTAGCACTCGGCTTTTCAGTATTATTCATACACGCCTCGTGCTGCGATTTATGGCGGGTTAAACTAGGAATGTGGCTACCCAGCGCTGTTCTTGATAGAACAACTGGCACACCAGGGATTCCCCCAACCAGGTCCTCTCGTACTGTGGTCAGACTCCCTCAGGTATTCAACGCTTACTGCGGATAGAGGCCGACATAAATGTTACTAATGGTTTAGCATTTCTGCTAAACTCTCCGATTCGCATCGGAGTTCGGACTATATCTTCCCCGTTCATGTAAACTGAATGGGGTCTGGCGTATAGTCTCTGAGGTTTCAAAAGGAAATTAATTCTTCTTTAGAATATCTTTTATGAGTGGTTCTCGGTAGATCAAAAACTAGTTTAACGATTTGAGAAAAACCATTTTGATTTAAATGTATCTTTTTCTCAATCATTTCTAACACTTTGGCAAAAACTAAAAATTCTTGCCATTTTTGAGAATACAACGGATGCTTTTTAAAGAAAGGAATAATCTTCTCTTTTAAATCCGTCCTATCTCTGACTACCAAAACCCATGATTTGTCATGAGGATTTTTAGGATGATTGGGTTTCAAAATGCCACAATTTAAGCGTTTTTGAAATGTTTCCAGGATATTTTTCCCTCCTGGATTTTGGCTTAGGCGAAATTCGGTAATAACTTGCCATTTAAGTGGCAGGTCTTGCCGTTTGCTAAAGCCAATGTAAAAACACCCTTCTCCTTCGACAAATCCGGCCAGATATTCATCGGAAATCCTTTTGCTTACCTGCTGATTGGCCACACTTCGAACATTGTCACTTGAACTCGAGACTGACATAGAGATATTTTAACTCTATCTGCCTCTTCGGTCAAGTAGTTGAAGATACTTGGCGTTTCCAGCATATAGCCAGATTTAAAGACAGCAAGGCCATATCCTATAGTTTTACTGTCTTACGACGTTCTGAACCCAGCTCACGTAACGCTTTAATGGGCGAACAGACCAACCCTTGGGACCTTCTTCAGCCCCAGGATGCGTTGAGCCGACATCGAGGTCGCGAACTCCGCCGTCGATATGGACTCTTGGGCGGCACCACGCTGTTATCCCCGGGGTAGCTTTTATCCGTTAAGCCCCGACCATCCCACGATGAGTCGGGGGATCACTAAGACCTGCTTTCGCACCTGCTCGACCTGTCAGTCTCGCAGTCAAGCCGGCTTACGCCTTTGTACGTCCAGCCCGATTTCCATCCGGGCTAAGCCGACCTTTGTACGCTCCGGTTACTCTTTCCGGAGCGACCTCCCCAGTCAAACTACCCACCAGGCACTGTTCCCAAACTCGTTTCCAGAGTCTTTAGGTTAGAATTGAATGATAGAAAGAGAGGTGTTTCATTGTTCCCCCACACCAAAATTTGGTGTGGGGGTCCCTCCTACACTCAACAATCCCATCAGTCAACCCAATGCCAAGCTATAGTAAAGCTCCACGGGGTCTTTTTGTCCTGCAGTAAGTAGGCCGCATCTTCACGGCCATTTCAATTTCGCCGGGTGAAGGTTTAAGACAGTTGCTTGCTCGTTAAGCCTTTCATGCGGGTCGGAACTTGCCCGACAAGGAACTTCGCTACCATCGAACAGTTCACGTTGTTACGAGGACGATTGGTTACGTCTCCTTAATTTGCATTAAGGGTCGGACTATATCATGTCCCGCCTTAGACGGGACGTCGGCGTATAGTCTCTGGGGATATTTTAACCGGAAAAACATCGCGATACTCATATTTCCTCTTGCGTGCTTTACCTTCGTTCAGTAATTCTCTCAGCTTAACAATTTTCTTCAAGCCACGCTTTGTTTTATGCTCCCCTTGGGCCATCAGACTTGCAATCTGACAAAAAATTTCAAAATTTTTCGTTTTTGCCTCGGAAAGCAGATAAAATTTTTGAAAATACGGTATCACCTTAAAGATGACTTCCTCTGGATTGGTTATATCGAGGGAGTGAAGCCCGTCAAATTTCCTTACTTTGATAATGCCACAGCCAAGCTCTTCCTTCAAAAGCTCTAAGATTTCTCTTTCTTTCTGAGAAACATTAAAGCTCAAGACAACTTGCCAGCCTAGCTTATAGTCACTCTTTTTTCGTAAGGATACATTAAAGCTTCCTTCACCCTCGACAAATCCAGCCAGAAACCACCCTAGTTTTTCTCGGTCAAAATCTTTCCTGCTGATTGTCCGGCACGTCGAACGTGCCAGCCGCGTTTGACGCGGCGCACTGATCGACATCCGCCGTTGGATTTTCACTTAATCCATTATACAAAAGATTAAGTACCAACGGATACAACCGGATTTTCCAGCATATAGCCGACTTTTACAACTACGACTTATTCATAGTTACTGCTGCCGTTCACCGGGGCTTCGGTCTCAACCTCATCCTTGCGGAATCAATCAAGACGGTTAACCTTCCGGCACTGGGCAGGCCTCAGCCCGTATACTTCAGCTTTCGCTTTTGCACAGACTTGTGTTTTAGATAAACAGTCGACAAGCAATCTTTTGTTGCACCCTCGCGCTCCGCGCGAGAACCCGAATGGCTCGAATTATTAACAATTCTCTAATTGCTCGAATGATTTATTCGAGTCATTCGAGAAAATCTCTCATTCGAATCAATTCGAGTCCTTGTGCGAAGCACGAGGAAGGACATCTTCCTAAGTTACGTCCAGCTAATTTGCCGAGTTCCTTAAACCTCCTTCTCCCGCTCGCCTTAGGCTACTCGCCCAGTCCACCTGTGTCGGTTTGCGGTACGGTCTTAATTGTTTCCTGCCTGCGTCAGGCAGGCTCCTCGCGACATTTTTCTTGGAAACTGAAATCACCCAAGTTGCCCTCCCTTGCGGTCGGACTCCCCATCACCACTCAGAGTCATCCTGACGGATTTTCCTGCCAAGACTTCTTTGCGGCTTAAATGCCCAATCATAAAGACACTCAGGTTATCCAATTTCGTCATGCCCCAAGTCAAACGAAACAATCAAGGTGGAGGAATATAAACCTCCTATCCATCCACTACTCCGCCAACTGGCGGACTCGTGTTAGGACCGACTAACCCCACGTTGACGAACGTTGCGTGGGAAACCTTGGACTTTCGGCGGTCCGAATTCTCATCGGACTTTCGCTACTCATACCGGCATTCTCACTCCCGCCAACTCCACCCTGACCTTGCGGAAGGGCTTCGCTGTCGGCGGGACGCTCCCCTACTAACTCGCGCGCAGCGCGAGAATTTCCAATTTCTAATTTCTAATTTCCAATAAATTAGTTAATTTACAAATTTATCAATTAACTGGAAAATCGAAAATCGAAACTCAAAATTCTTGTGCTACGCACAAGTTCTCCATCTTCGGTATCTGTCTTAGCCTCGATAAATTTTAGGTGCAAGAACACTCGTCCAGTGAGCTGTTACGCTTTCTTTAAAGGGTGGCTGCTTCTAAGCCAACCTCCTGGGTGTTTTAGCATCCCCACTTCCTTTAACACTTAGACAGAATTTAGAGACCTTAAATGAGAGTCTGGGCTGTTTCCCTCTTGTCCCACCAGCTTAGCCCGGCGGGACTGACTCCCCCGTTAAATTTTGCCGTATTCGGAGTTTCGTTGAATGCGATTCCTTGCGGAACCGCACCCATCGAGTGCTCTACCCCAGCAAAAATTTTTACGGAGGGCTATACCAATATATATTTCGGGGAGAACCAGCTATCTCCGGGCTCGTTAGGCATATTACCTCTAACCACAGCTCATCCCATGCTCTTGTACCAGCAACGGGTGCGGACTTCCTCTCGCCGATTAAGGCGGATTCATCCTGGCCATGGTTAGCTCGCCCGGTTTCGGGTCTTCCGCTTGGTGCTAAACGCCATTTTAAGACTTGGTTTCCCTGCGCCTACCCCAGCTAAGCTGGGTTAGACTAGCACCTCAACGAAAACTCGCCGGTTCATTCTTCAATAGGCACGACATTACTCGCGCGCAGCGCGAGAATTTCCAATTTCCAATTGCGAAGCAACAAGCTCCGCTTATCTCCAATTTCCAATTAATTTATAAATTTCAAATTTATCAACTCGAAAATAAATGGAAACTGGAAAATCGTAACTGGAAACTCTTGTGCTACGCACAAGCTCTGTCTGTTTGTTAGCAGACAATTTCAGGTTCTATTTCACTCCCTTTCATGGGGACTTTTCACCTTTCCCTCGCGGTACTAGTTCACTATCGGTCTGTTTGGATATTTAGCCTTACCAAGTGGTCTTGGTAGATTCCCACAAGATTATACGTGTCATATGGTACTTAGGAACAGCCTAGGGTTACTTCAGATTTCGTTTACAAGACTTTCACTTTCTTTGGTCGGCAATTCCATACCATTCAACTATCATCCGTAATCCCACATTGGCGTCCTACAACCCCTCGCCCGCAGGGCGAGAATTTCCAATTAACAAATTTCCAATTTCCAATCAATTTATAAATTTCAAATTTATCGACTCGAAAATAAATGGAAACTGGAAAATCGTAACTGGAAACTCTTGTCCTACGGACAAGGTTTAGGCTCTTCCCTTTTCGCTCACCGCTACTGGGGGAATGACGACCCGCTTAGACTCGCATCTAAGCGAGGCTAGTTGTTTTCTTTTCCTCACCTTACTGAGATGTTTCAGTTCAGATGGTTCCCTCCTCGCGCTATGCGCGAAGTACTCAAAAGAGTGGGTTACCCCATTCGGACACCGTCGGATCAAGGGTTGCTTGTCACCTCCCCGACGATTTCGCTGGCGGCGACGTCCTTCATCGGTCCAAACAGCCAAGGCATCCATTGTCTGCTTTATTTAAAAATAGTTTCTATTCACTTTTCAAAGAGCCACATTCATGTAAACTGAATGTTGTGGACCGAAGCGGGTTCGAACCGCTGACCTCCTGTATGCAAAACAGGCGTTCTTCCAACTGAACTATCGGCCCCCGCAAGACTCGCTCCGCGGTTCGACTGAGCTCACCGTCGAAGTCTCGCTGCGGGGCAAGCCAAAAACCAAAAAAGCTGGCGGAGCCAGCCTTTTTAAGGTACTTGAAAAGTCAAACTACGTCCCACGCAAAAACTGCCTGGTTAAAGTTAAACTTAAAATCTGACTTCTCATAATTTCTTCGGCTGAATCTCCGATTACAAAAAGATTATAACAGTCTTATAAATATATGTCAAGCCCTTGAACCAGAACGAAGTTCGGTTCAGGGCGTAGACCCGCCAAAAATCGCAGCACGAGGTGTGTATGAATAATACTGAAAAGCCGAGTGCTAAGATTAGGTGGGTCAAGTGGGCCGTCTAGGATTCGAACCTAGGACCTCCCCGTACAATTTTGGGCTTTCTGTGGGCAGCCGTGGAATCGAACCACGCACCTCTTACTTATAACAGATACAATTTGTTGGTGGGCACACATGGACTCGAACCATGGACCTCGTCTTTATCAGAGACGCGCTCTTCCAACTGAGCTATGTGCCCGTCTGTATCCAAATTGCATCTGATATATCGAACATAAATGTTCGCTATCAGGTAAGCGTTCTAACCGGTGAACTACGTGCGCTTCTTGATTTGTCCGCTATCAGAGACGCGCTCTAACCAACTGAGCTACGAGCCCAAGTAATTTTTTAAAACTTTCTTTAAATATGTTCTCCCCCAGCCCGTCTTAAAGAATTTTTCTCTTGTCGTTGCGTCCTGTTGATTTAAATATCCTTCCACATAGATTAACTTAAATGGTCTCCTATTCTTTGTTATCGAAACCCTTCCTTTATTGTGTTCTTCAATTCTTCTTTTTACATTATCGGTATATCCAACGTATAACTTTTTATCTCTTAAACTCTGTAAGATGTAGACAAAATACATTGCTCTCACCCATCTTGCTCCCACAAAGAATTTAAATAAAGTAAGCGCTCTTCACCCGTCAAACTTTTGCCCAATAATTAAGGAGGCCTCCTTAAAATAATAAGTTTTATTTACTTGAATCAGGCCATTTTAAATTAAAGCGCGAAAGTTAGTCGGGTAAACCAGCTGAGCTAACGGCCCTCTTCGTCGTTTCTCTCCTCAGAGTAAACTACTAAACTCATTTTATCATAAACAAAAGAAGGTTTCTATGCTATAATGAGCACAGCGAATTACAAGCTTTGCTTATTACGAAGTAACAAGCTCTGCTTATAATTTAATTCAAATGCCCGACCAAAAAGTTTTTTTGGAAATTAAAATTCCCCGAGAAAACGAGTATACTCCGGAATCAGCGGCGGTTTTATTTTCTGGCTTTACCAAAATCCTTTCTCCTCAATCAATCCTTGACCGAATACTGGGTCGCCAATCCCAGTCTTTAATTTTAGAAATCGCTTGTTTTCAACAGCAAATCCGTTTTTATGCGGTTTTGAGCGAATCTTTTTTGCCTTATTTTGAAAGTCAAATTTTGGCTGCTTATCCCTTGGCAATTTTAAACAGGTTACCTGATTATTTGGAAAGTTGGCAGGCTACCAGACTTCACTTTGGCCAAATGGTTCAAGGAAGTTCCTTCTATTATCCTTTAAAAACCTACAAAGACTTTACTGATATTGATCCTTTAAACTCAATTTTGGCAATAATGTCAAAAGCCACCGAGGATGATAAACTTTTAATCCAGTTTATTTTCCAAAAAACTCCCGGTGGCTGGCAGAGAGGGGTTCAAAAAGCAATCACCAAGGGAATTAAAATCAGTGAAACCGAACGCCAGCCATTGCCCGGAGAAAATCTCATCAAACAAAAAATTGAAGAAGAAGGTTTGAAAGTCGGAATTAGGGTTACTGCCTCATCCGAATCCCTTCTTAAAGCCCTAATCGGCGGGCTTGCCGCCTTTACCCGAGGTGATGGCCAGGCTTTAGTTTTCCAGAAACCAAACTTGTTTGCCAAAGGCAAACTAAAACAAGCAATTTTAACTCATCAACCTGGTTTTACTCCCCGCTTCCAAATTTTTAGTGTTTCTGAATTGGCGACTTTATTTCATCTGCCAGGAGTTACTACCAAAATCCCCAATATCGCCTGGGGTAGGTCGGTTTTAAGTGAAGCTCCGGAAAATCTGCCAGTGGCGACTAATTTAACTGAAGAACAAAAGGGAGAAATTAATTTCTTTGGACGCACAGAATTCAGAAACCGATTAACGACCTTCGGGATAAAACAACCGGATCGTCGGCGTCATATTTATTTAATCGGAAAAACAGGGACGGGTAAATCGACTTTGATTGCCAACATGGCTATTGATGATTTGAAAAAACGTCATGGACTAGCAATTATTGACCCCCATGGCGATTTGTCAGAAATTCTTTTAGATTATATTCCCTCCTATCGGATTAATGATGTTTGCTATTTAAATCCGGCTGATAAAGAGCATCCCTTCTCAATCAATATTTTGGAGGTAACCAACCCGGCTCAAGCAGAGTTAGTTGCTTCAGGTATTGTTTCAATTTTTTATAAACTTTATTCTTATTCTTGGGGTCCACGTCTGGAGTATATTTTGCGCAACACTCTTTTGACCCTGACCCAAGTGCCAAATGCTACTTTAGTTGATGTCGTCAGAATTTTAACTCATAAGAATTATCGGATGGGGGTGGTGGAGAAATTAACCGACCAGGTTTTGCAAGACTTCTGGACCAAGGAATTTGAAAAGATGCCGGATAGACTCCGAGAGGAAGCGATTAACCCAATTTTGAATAAAGTCGGTCAATTTGTTTCTTCACCTTTAATCAGGGGAATTATTGGTCAACCTCACTCCACCATTGATTTGGAACAAATTATGAATGAAGGAAAAATTTTAATTGTCAATCTTTCCCAGGGAAGGTTAGGAGAAGACAACTCCGCCCTTTTGGGAGCAATGATTATTACCAAACTCCAACTGGCAGCCATGAATCGGGTCAATGTTCCTGAAGAACAAAGAAGGGATTTTTACTTATATGTTGACGAGTTTCAAAATTTTGCCACTGATTCTTTTATAAAAATTCTTTCTGAAGCGCGAAAATATCGACTGAATTTATGCTTAGCCAATCAATATATGGCCCAAATCGCCGAACCGGTGCAAAAAGCCATTTTGGGTAATGCCGGAACTTTAATTGCCTTTTTGCTTGGAGCTGAAGATGCTTTTATTTTGGAAAAAGAATTCGGGGAAATTTTTACCCAAAAAAATTTGGTTGGTCTTTCCAATTTTCAGGTCATTATTAAATTGGCAATTGATAATCTTACTTCCCGTCCCTTTTTTGCCTACACCCTCCCTTTACCTAAATCAGTTAACCAAAACCGGGAAAAAGTAATCAAGGTTTCTCAAGAACGGTATTCACACAGAATAAATATCCTATAATTTGACAAGCCTTGATAAATCATATATAATTTCGTTGCTAAAAACTAAATTTGGTAGTTTGCCTACCAAAAGTTTGGTTCTAGCACTTTAACAAGCGAGAGAATGGTGTTAAGCGCCAAGACTTGCTCCAGGTGGGTCGCCTTAGGCAACAGCAAGGCTTTGGCGATTGAATATATGTTGGCTGATTGGGCAATTATGCCATCTTACTCCAAAAGGAGGAGAAAAAGTGAAGTGGCGTGTAATTTCCCTTGTGTTGGTATTGGCTATGGCTTTCACCCTCGTAGGGCCGGCCTTCGCTGATGGAGGTGATTGCATCGGTGGCAAGTGTGATGCCGACGCCGTGGCAGTAGCCAACGTCGATATTACGATCGACGGCCCGGGAAAGGTCTACGTTGGTGACGTCGCTAACTTCACCGTCACCATCGACTTCAATTCCTTCGCCTGGGCAGAAGCCTATGCCAAAGGGCTAATCGGCTACACCGAAGCCTATGCTGGCGCATACGCTGACGGCTTGGCCTATGGTGCAGTTTATGACCCCTCCGGCAACATCATCGCCTCCCAGTTCTCCCTTGAGGGAGACTACGATTGGGACTACGACTGGGACTGGGGTTGGTTACCCTATGCTGAGGCTAATGCCTATGCTGAGTTCCCAGAGACAGTCGTCTTTAACTTCGGGGTGATGGTAACCGAGGAAGGTGAATGGGCGATCTACGCCTACGCCGACAGTATCGCCGCCGCCTTTTCCTACGGCGATTACTGGACCTGGTGGTTCTACAAGTACTGCGAGGCCTATGGTTTCGACTTTGACTGGGACGAAGCTTGGCTCTACTTCTTGGCCGTCTACAGGAACTTTCCCCACATGCGGCTGGACGTCATGCTCGACCCAGGTTGTAGAGTGAAAGCCACCGCCTATGGTGACTGGGCCAATGGCCGACTTGGTGGATATTCGACCGAAAGCGCCGCCTATCTCCAGGAAGACCCATACATCCCTGGAGGATGGAAGTACGTCCCTGCCACTCTTGAACTGAATGGTGGAGTCGTCTACGAGATTAAAGCCTGGTGTCCGGATGGAAGAGACATAATCGGTAAGGCCGACTTCCATATCGGCCGTGTCTATGACGGCTACCAGAAGATCTGGGCTCCGTTCCATAATCAGGCACCCGGCGTCTTCAACGGCCTCTATGTCACCGGCGGGTTGGACTAGGTCTAGACCAACCAACTTGGTAGACTAGCGGTCTGCGGATTGGGAGTGGGAGATAAGATACCCCTGGTCTTGTCCACTTTATTTACATCATTTACATTTTTCTTTCCCACTCCCTCCCATCATTACTCTCGCAACACGCCAGTGTGCGAAATTCCCAAAACAACGGGAAAATCAAAACACTGGCTTTCATCAAAAAAACCGCGTAAAATCGCGGTTTTTTTGTCCTTGACCTTCAAAGTGTGGTAGGAACTATCAATTTTAATCACCCCGTTTTACGGGGTAAACGAGCAAAATTGACAAAATCTCGGGTGTGTTTCATCAGCGCTAATCCGCATTTGGCGAATCAGCGTGAATCCGTATCTTCTCCAGAAAGGAGGTGATCTATCCGCTCCTTCCAGAACGGATACCTTGTTACGACTTGATGCTCATCGCCGACCTTGGCTTGATCCCGCAAAATGCGGGGCTTCGGCCATTGCCGACTTTGCTCATCTGACGGGCGGTGTTCTAAGATTAGCGCGATATATCGCTATAAACGCTATCTTCCCCCACCGGGCGCGCGGTTTTCCCGCACCCTGGCGAACGCCTATCCAAACATTGGCCTACGCTCATTCATAAACTCCCTGATTTTTTCTAGCTTTTTTATCCCCGATTCTGTTAAGTGTTCCTTTTTCCTGAACATTTTTACGGCTTCGCAAAAAAGTTCAAAATCTTTCTTTTTCTTCCCTTGTAAGGGAAATTGTTTAAAAAAGGGTACCACTTTAAAGAAAAGGTCGTTTTGCTTTCTGACGACAAACTTCACATGAGGCTTCCAACCGTACCTTTCATATTTAAGATCTACGATTTGGCCACAATCTAGCCTCTGCCTAATTTTTTCTAAAATAGGTCTGTCATCACCACGAAGTTCTATTTCAAAACAAAGGCAGGCATCTCTTCCTGCTTTCTTTGTTTGATGTTTCGAGATATTGATCGCAAAACAGCCCTCGCCTTCGGTAAAGCCAACAATATACCAAGGACTGATGATTTTATAGGCACTCATTTGGATAGGTTCGGGCCTTCCCCCTCGACAAAGCTCGGGGTACTATGCCCTCTGCAGACTTCTGATATCTAATCGTTGTTAGTTCACACTGACAACTACTTCAGCGTATCAACTTGATCCACCAAAGTCAATACCAGATCTCCCTACGTAATAATAATTTCCCTTTTTTCCATCTCGGTTCCAAATATTCCATATTTGTAATGGTAAATCACTTCCCGTTTTGTACGAACGGTCGTATAAATATGGAACCGTCTCAAACTCAAGCTGGAAAATGATACTTTGGCCCTTTTCTCTCCCACATCACTGCTGGAGGATGCCATTTCTCTTAGAAGAATTTACCTTCTTCTGTCCCGCTGAATTAGCGGGGCTGGAAACTATTACTGATAGGCGCAATTTGTTTTTGTACAAGACCTGAGAACGTATTCACCGCGGTCTGCTGACCCACGATTACTACC
>Ga0210024_1002558_pt1 | contig 15502 bp, 14 predicted proteins | sample CryGeymeta201525_FD_183988 | JGI IMG/M metagenome (GOLD analysis project Ga0210024, IMG submission 183988) | Groundwater microbial communities from Crystal Geyser aquifers in Utah, USA - Crystal Geyser metaG 2015-25 (SPAdes) (version 2) | ecosystem: Environmental > Aquatic > Deep subsurface >... | reverse complement strand
CAAAGTTTTGAAAATACACAAACGAAGTGAGCGTAAAATTTCAAAAAAAAAAAATACAATTTCAAAATTTATGAAATTTCAAAAGACACAATTTTTGAAATCATAAAGATTTCAAAAAGACATGAACGAAGTGAGTGGAACGAAGTGAGCGTAAAAATCAAAAATTTACCTATAATTTTTTAGGGTGGCTGAGTAGTTACTTTAATTTTAGCAAAAATTAAAAAATAAGAATAAAATTAAAAAATAAATTAGTTTGTAAAAATGGGCACAAAAAATATTTTATGGGGGATTTTGGTTGTTGTAATTATTGGAACTGTTTTGCTGAGTGGATGTATTGAGGAAAAACCAAGAGAAAATATAACTCAAATTTCTGCAATTAAGAAATTTTCCTCTGTTGAAGAATTTAAAAATTATTTAGAAGAGACAAAGACAGCACAAGGATATTATAATTATGGATTGCTATCTAATGCAATAACGGCGCAAACACCACCCTTACCTTTTGATGAAAGACTGGCTACAGAATTCACTGCAACAAAAACCAGCGGTTCTGGCACTTCTTTTGAAAGGGTTTCAGAAACAAATGTTCAGGTGAAGGGAATTGATGAGCCAGACATTGTAAAGACCGACGGCAAGAAAATTTATTTTTCCCCTGAAATAATGTGGACATATTCATCAAGAAAAGTAGCTCCGCCTTATTACAAAGAACCAAAAATAAACATCATCAATGCCTTTCCCCCTACTGATTTAGCGATGGATGGTGAAATCAACAACACAGGTAGCCTGCTTCTAACAAATGATGTTTTGGTAATTTTCTCATATCAGAATATTGAGGGCTATGATGTTTCTGATCCAAAATCCCCTGTAAAAAAGTGGAATATAAAATTAAATGAATCTACATCAATTGTCACTTCCCGCCTTTATAACGGCAAAATTTATTTGGTTTTAAGAAATTATATTGATGAATACAACCCATGCCCAATAAAGCCATTAACGATTGGAGAAAATCCATTAGTTATTGAATGTAAAGAAATTTACCATCCTGTTTCGCCTGTTCCAATAGATATCACCTTTTCAGCGATAATATTGAATCCCATTTCTGGTGAAATTAAAAACAAAATTTCATTTACTGGCTCATACAGTCAATCAATTGTATATATGTCAGAAAATGCAATATACATTACTTATTATTATCAGGAAAGCGTGTTTAGGTTTGTGTCTAAATTTTTCCGGGAAGAATGTTCAGATTTACTTTCTAAAGGAATCTTAGAAAAGATTGAAAAATTAGATGGCTATGATATTAGCGAGCAAGCTAAACTAATGGAATTGCAAACCATTTTTGAAAAATATTACAGGACCTTAACAAATGACGAGCGGCTGAAGTTAGGAAACGAAATGAACAACAGAAGGTCTAAATATTATAATAAAGAAAAAAGGAACTTGGAAAAGAGTGGGATTGTAAAGATAGGACTGGAAAAATTTGAGGTAACGGCAACGGGCAGCGTTCCAGGATTTCCATTAAATCAGTTTGCTTTGGACGAATATGAAGAAAATTTAAGGATAGCGACAACTTTTGGTGAGCGTTTTGGAGGTAGGGGTTTTGGAACTGGAGGAAGGGAATCAGCAAATGATGTTTATGTTTTGGATAAAAATTTGAAGATTATCGGCGCAATAAAGGACTTGGGGATGCAGGAGAGAATTTATTCGGCAAGGTTTATCGGAGATAGTGGTTATTTGGTTACATTCCGCGAGACAGACCCGTTCTATGTTTTGGACTTGTCCAATCCAAAAAAACCAGAATTAAAGGGCGAGCTGAAAATTCCAGGATATTCCTCCTACTTACACCCGATCACAGAAGACAAAATTTTAGGCATCGGAAAAGAAAACTGGCAGGTGAAAATTTCTCTTTTTGATGTTTCCCAAGTAGAAAATCCAAAAGAATCAGATAAATACCTCTTGGATGAGTCATGGTCAGATATTCTAAACACGCACCACGCGTTTTTATTGGACACGAAGCATGATGTTTTTTTCCTGCCTGGCAGTAAAGGAGGGTATGTTTTTTCGTATAAAGATGACAAACTAAAATTAATAAAAGCAGTCAGCGAAATTTCTGCCAGGAGGGCAATTTATATTAATGATTATTTGTACATAATTGGTGATGACAAAATTGTTGTTTTGAATGAAAACGATTGGGAAAAGATAAATGAAATGAAGTTTTAGGTGAGGGAAATTTAAATGAAGATGGAAAAATGTGGAAAGGAAAGGAAAATTTTTAAATAAATCCCATCTTTCCAACCATCAAAAAATGGATGAGTAATTTTAAAAATTTACAAAATTAATTATACTTAACAACAAAAATACGCTCACTTCGTTCGTGTCTTTTCAAATTCTCTACGAAATTGAAAATACGCTCACTTCGTTCGTGTCTTTTCAAATTCTCTACGAAATTGAAAATACGCTCACTTCGTTCGTGTCTTTTCAAATTCTCTACGAAATTGAAAATAACCTCGCTGTTGCTCGGATATTTACAAAATCTCTTGATTTTGAAAATACGCTCACTTCGTTCGTGTCTTTTCAAATTCTCTACGAATTTGAAAATAACCCCACTATCGTTTGGATATTTTCAAATCTTTGGGATTTGAAAATTACGCCCAAACTTTTACGCTGGGGTGGGAAACTCAAGATAAATTCATTGAGGAACTGAAGATTGCATTATTTCTAACCGGAAGCAGAAACATTGGGAAGGTAAAAGGAAAGTATCGACTGAAAGAATAAAAGAATAAAAAAAGAATAAAAAACAAATTTATATAACAAATTTCATAAATTTATATTTTTCAATAAATTAAAAAACAAATTTATTACTATTTTTATGTTTTAAATTTAAAATGCCGTTGCCAGTTGATGAATATTCAAAAAAAATCTCTGTATTTGGAAAGGGAACAAAAACAAAGCTGATGATTGTAAATACACTAAAAAACGGTGAAATGTCATATTCTGAAATTCAGAAAAATTTTTCCGGGACATCAAAATCAACCCTTTACAAATATTTAAGTGAATTATATAAAGGAGGAATAATCAAAAAAAGGGTTGAAAGAACTGACGGAAAAAGGCCGCTCGCTTTTTACATTTTAAATTTTCTCGCAATAAATTTATCCCCATCCGGAATCAAGGATGTTATTGAAGGAAAAAACAATGAAAACAGAGAAATTTTTGCAAAAACAGATATATCTGTAAAGGGAAAAGGCATTACACAGAAATTTTCCCAGAGCCGACTGCTTAATGACCTGCTTTCCACAGGCATAAAAATAGAGGATGCTGTTGATGTATTAAAAGAACTAAAATTATCCGTATATGAAGGTATTACTACAACTGAAATAAGAGATATGGTTTGTAAAATTTTAGAAAACAACGACGAAAAACTTGCCGAGATATTTGCAGTGTATATTGATGATAAATTAAAGGTCCATTGCGGCAACAATATTGAAATTTGGACAGAGGATGAAATTTCTCATAAGTTAAGGGCTTACCGAAAAATGACTGAATTTACAGGTGATGAATTAAATTTTTTATCCCATAAAATCGTCAGAGACATAAAAAAGATAACGCTCTTTCCGTCAAAAGGGCTCGTTGAAGAGTATATAAAATTTATTGCCAATAGTTTTTAATGATGAGGTCAGATAAAGTGCACAAAGTTCACTGTATTCACCTACATTTCTTCTCTATCAGATATCATCTTTAAATTTAAGTCATCTTTATGCTGCCTTTTTTTATTCTCAAGAAATCTGTACGCGGTTCCAAATTTTCCGTTATTAATAATCATTTCTATTGCCTCTTTTACATCTTCAACATCTTCGTAATCCCCTATTATTCCGACACCTTCCTTTCCCACATTGACATAGCAATCAGAAATTTTTTCTATCGTATTCATGACACTTCTGTTTGTTCCTATTATTCTTCCCCGTATAGACATAAATCGCTTTTCTGATAAAGGAATAAACTCAAAAGAGTAGTCCTTATAGTCCTTTGTCAGTAACAATGCCTTTTCAGGATTAAACCCTAAATTTATTGCATCAATTATATTTTGTGCCAGCATTTCATAGTATGGCGAGCCGGAAATTGTTACATCTGTCCCGGAGATTAAAATTTGTGTATGGGTTTTATCTTCTATTTTCTTTTTTGTTTCTCCGTCTTTTCCTATCAGCACCCTAATTCTATCTTCCGATATACTTGTATATTGCATTTTAATTTATTAACAACTGATCTAAAATAACTTAATTTATGAACAACTTAATTTATTAACAACTGATCTAAAATAACTTAATTTATGAACAACTTAATTTATTAACAACTGATCTAAAATAACTAATTTATGAACAACTTAATTTATGAACAACTGATTTAAATTTTTAAATTTACAAATTAGTATTTCTTTACATTTTTTGATAATTATTTCACACATGAAAATTTTATTGAAAATGAATGTTTTTGTATTTGAATATGCAACCGCAGTGAACGATATAAATTTTATTGTAGAGGGAAGGGCAATGTTAAATTTAATACTTGGGGGATTAAGAAAAGAGGGGATTAAAGCAGAAACAATTAAAAATTTCAGTGGCCCGGATTTATCAGAAAAAATTTTAGAAAAAGCAGGTAAATCTGATTACATCATTTTAATAGCACCGAATTATGAATTACTAAAAATTTCAAATTTTTTAGATCAGCACACGAAAAATTCCAGTAAAGTCCTCATCTCACCGGTAGATGCACTTAACAAAACGTTGAATAAATTTAATTTATACAATGAATTAAGTAATAAAATCCTTTTACCAAAAACAACAAAGTTCCAGAATTTTGTAATTGAAGATAAAACGATAAATTTTCCGATAATAATAAAGCCAATATACGGGACGGGATGCGAAAGCGCATTCGTTTTTAATGACAATAAATCATACAAGGCACGGACAAAAACAGATGGGCAGAAATTTAATGAAAATTTCATTGTTCAGGAATTTGTTGACGGAATCCATACATCGGTCTGTTTATTTGCGGGCAGGGATGTTTATCCTGTTTCTTTGAACAGGCAACTTATGAAATTTGAAAAATCTGGCAGGACAAATGTCCGGCGTGCGAGATATGATGGCAGTTATGTTCCGTTTTTTAATAAATTAAGAGAAAGGGTATTCGAATATTCAAAAATCATAAGCAAAGACCTAAATTTAAAGGGATACATCGGGATGGATTTTGTGATTGATGAGAAAAACGAAAAAATTTACCTGATTGAAATTAATCCCCGAATTACAACATCTGCAATTGCGTTAAGCAAGGCGGCAAATTTAAATATTGCGAGACAGCACATTGCCTGTTTTAAAGACAATGAAATTTTAAGGAAGGGGTTAAGCAAAGTCAAATTCTTAAATGAGGTTGAACTTTTGAAATATAAAGATGGAACAAGATGCAGAATAAAAAAATAAAAAATAAATAGTAACGAACGGTTGGGTGCCAAATAAAGAGGAACAAAAATTTATAGAAATTTTGCTTTGTCCTTTTTTGAGCGGTAAAATTTTTTATATAAAAAGGCAAAGAAAACCAACCAATTTTACTGGTCGGATGAATTTTTGCCTGCATGTTTAAAACAGGAACTCGCAAGTCCTGTATCCTTCTGCCAGAGGATTGGTTCCCATCGGGGTTGTTACAACTCATTTCCATATCATATCATCCACACTCAGAGTTTCCTCTCTGTTTAAAGTAGAATTTGCAGTGCTGCGGACTTGGGAAGCATCCGCAGGTGTGTTTTTAAAATCAATGATTTTAAAATATACTGAAAATCTTTGAGATTTCCAATCTTTAAAAATCTTTGAGATTTTAAAATACTGAAAATCTTTGAGATTTCCAATCTTTAAAAATCTTTGAGATTTTAAAATACTGAAAATCTTTGATTTCAATCTTTGAGAATTTACGAAATTTTAAAATACTGAAAATCTTTGAGATTTCCAATCTTTAAAAATCTTTGAGATTTTAGGCAATCATCCCTTTAAGTTGGGATAATTAATTTGTGAGATATTTTTTAAAAATCTGCTTAAAAATTAAAATTGGATATTATAAATTTAATTTTAAACATTACAGGACATACACAAAACAAATATGAATTCTTGACTTTTTATGTTCATTTACGAAATAATCTAAGTAAGTCCTATAACTTATAAAAATAATAGTAAAAAAACAAATATATAATTATCCCAAATTTAGTGGGGCAGCACCAGATTTTAAAATACTGAAACCGTTGGTTTCAATCTTTAAGAATTTACGAAATTTTTAAATGAGAGCGAAGCGAACTTATCTTTAACTCTCCTTGTAACTGCTGTATATTACTATGCCTCCTAATCAACCAGTTGCCTTTATCTCTCACGAAACAAGCCAATCAATTCATTGGTGGGTGATTGACTTCTGTTTCCGGCATTTTGACTATTTGTTATTTTTCCTGTTCGTCTTTTTTATCATCATGACCTTCTACTGCACTCATTAAAATTTTTTGCGGTGCCTTTTCTTTCCTAATTTTTTTAATAACTGTTGCAGGACCGATAACAGTAATTCCTTTTCTAATACCGAGCAGAGCAGTGGCAATCTTTGAAGCGAATGACCTGTTTTCCTCGCCTAATGTTGCCACTTCTACACCTTTAAATTTCTCGTCAACGCTAATCATTGTTTCTTCTATTAACTTCGCCTCTTCAAGTGAAGTCAAAGGTTCTTCTAGTATTAAAATTTTACCCTCTTTAATTTTGTATAAAATAAAACTTATCTTCTCATGACCTTTTTTTTCTTTAATCATATTGGATGACAAAAACTCTATTTCCAGTGCCATTGTTTTGTTATTCGATGATATTTAGGATTTATTAAATTTATTAAATTATAATATTTTAAATTATAATATTTTATGCGTATTTTGCTATTGCGTTGTAAAGTTTATCTATGTTTGTTCCTTCTTTTGCGGATATTGCAACAATACCGTGCTGGGGAAAAGCGTTCTTAATTCTGTCAACATTTGCATTTTTTAAGTCAATCTTGTTTGCCACGAGTATTACAGGAATTTTCCTTGCCTCAAAATTTCCGATGATAGTAATATTTGTCTGGGTGTATGGGTCAAGAGACGCATCAAAAATAACAATTGCAACATCTACATTTTCAAGCCATTTTATGGCTTCAATAATTCCACAGGTTGCCTCTTTTGCGCGTTGTTTTGCTTCTTCCTCGCTCATCTTATGGTCCTTTACAAACTCTTCAAAATCAACCTTTGTGGCAATTCCGGGCATATCAAGTAAATCCATTTCTATTTTTCTGGCACCCACTCGCACTATAACTTTTTCTTTTTTTTGTACCCCTCTTGTTTCGTGGGGAATTTCAGAAACCTTTCCAATTTCTGCCCCTGTCCAATCAATTGAAATTTTATTCGCCAAAGTCGTCTTTCCTGCATTCGGAGGCCCGTAAAAACCTAATTTGACCGTCTTCTTTCTTCCAAACCAGTTCTTAAACCACCGTTTAAGCCATGCAAAAACCATTTTATATTTATCTGACAATATTATATTTATTTAACTAATAATCTAAACTAATAATTAAAAATCTCGTATAATAAGCTGCGGTAGAAACGAACCCGGATAAATTTATTTTACCTTCATTTATATTTATTCATTTCTACATTTAATAATTTAAATTTTTCCTAAATATTATTTTATTTTTTTACCATTTTATTTTAAATTATTTTTTTTTATTTTTTTACATTTTTAATTTCTATCGGGTCGGACAGGTCTTCCGCCATACACAATCTCGATATATCAGCGATATTCCACATAGGAATTCGCACATTGCGATTAGTGCTTATGAGGGCGGTTTCTCACTTTAAATAAAGAGATAGTCTGAAAAGACTTCTCAAAAAATTTAGAGATCCTGCCGACCCTTCCGATGATATTTTTTGTTTTAAATTTATTATATTTTTTGTTTTAAATTTATTAAATTTATTAAATTTATATTTGTATTTTAAATTTATTTATGAAAAATTTAATATAAAAGAGGCGGCTCATCAGTCTAAGTACAGCGGTAGCTTTTAAAAAAGCTCCATAAGTTTTACATAGATGTAGCCACCACTTATACACAGATTATTACACAAGAATACGATCTACTTTGTAGGTAAGTTATTATAGCAGTCTAATTAATAATTCACAAGAATAAAAGTGGCCTACTTTCATATGCTACATAACCAATAGGTATTAACAATGAGCGATATAATAAACGACAAAATAAATTTCATAATCAATGAATTCACCAGTGTTGAATATACATGGTTTAATACAATTATGTTTGGAATAATATTGGTTATAGCATTATTCTTTGTTATAAAACTGATGAAGAAATTGAAAATTGAGATAGATAAAAATTTTGTTCTTGCTTTGATTCCATTCATCCTTTTTGGTTCCACGATGAGGGCACTGGCAGACGCAGAAATTTATCCTCACAGACCGGACGTACTGGCATTTTTATTCATTGCCCCGGGAATATATTTTACAATATTCCTGATTGCAGTTGCATCGCTGTTTATCGGGCTTTATATTTTTAAGAAAAAGTATTATAAATTTATGCTCGTTGCGGGATGTCTTTTGTTCGGATTAAATTTAGTCCTGATTGCGGTGTTTTTGTATTCTCATTCTGCGACTGCAAATTTTGGCGCGTTTATTGTTTTTTTGATTTTTGCTATGTGGGCAATTATTATTTATGCAATTATAAAATTAAATCCTAAATTTTCAATTATAGGGGGCGTTCTTGTTATCTTAGATACGATTTTGATTGCGGTGTTTTTGTATTCTCATTTTTTTCCAAATACAATCCTTGACTTGTTTGTTATTTTTTTAATCTTTTCTATCCCTTTAATTGTTGCTTATGTAATTATGAAAATGAATTCTAAATTTCCAGATTTTTTAAAATACGAAAAGAATTACATCATCGTATTGGCGCACTTTTTTGACACTTCAACAACTTATGTAGGAATCGCTTTCTTTAGTTACTTTGAAAAGCATGTGCTTCCGTCTGCGGCGATTGAAATTTTTTCACCTGCAATTATGTTTGTGTTAAAATTTATTGTAATTCCCGCCCTTTATTTTATAGACAAGATAGATGACAAAACAACGAGAAGGATGATTAAAATAGTAATATTTATATTAGGAATTTCTCCAGCAATAAGAAATTTTACGCGAATTTTGTTAGGTGTTTAGTTTTTGATTTATACTTCACAACTTCACAAATTGAGCATTTTCAATTTCTGAAATCATCTCATTATACTAAAAATCTGCAAGATTTTTAAAATTATCAGGAGATTTTAAAATCTTTGAAAATATGCTATAAAAAATCGCAGTTTTCGCGGTCGTTGACTATAACCATTTCTCCCGCTGTAAACAATTGCTTAAATTATATTATTTATAATGCGACATGACATCAAAATCATATTTTTAATAATATGATTTGATAATATTTTTTAGGAAATTTAGATACATTTAAAATTTATTTTTAAAAACAAAATCAAAATTTATAATATTAAACTTTATTAAAATGAAAATTTTTTTAGATACGGCAAATATTGAGCAGATAAAACATAGTTGCGAATTAGGTATTGTTGATGGAGTAACCACAAATCCGACACTTGTTGCAAAGGAAAAGGGAAAATTTAAGGACTTGAGCGGGTTGATAGGAACAATTTGCGACATAGTTAAAGGTCCTGTGAGTGTGGAAGCAATAAGCGAAAATGCAGATGATATCATCAGCGAGGCAGAAAAATTTGCAGAAATTTCCAAATATGTTGTGATTAAAGTGCCAATGACAAGGGATGGCTTAAAAGCAGTAAAAATTTTAAGCAGGAATAAGATTAAGACAAACATGACTCTGATATTTTCTGCAAATCAGGCATTGCTCGCTGCAAAGGCAGGTGCAAATTATGCCAGCCCGTTTATAGGGAGATTGGATGATATAAGTCATGAAGGAATGCAGATAATTGTAGATATACGGGAAATTTTTTCAAATTACGCTTTTAATACGGAGGTTATAGTTGCAAGTATCAGGCATCCTTTACATGTGCTGGAAGCAGCAAAGATCGGGGCAGATATTGCAACAATTCCTTTTGATGTGTTAGATAAGATGCTTAAACATCCTTTAACTGACATTGGAATAGAGAAATTTAAGGCGGACTTTGAGAAGGTTAAAGGAGAGTATAAAATATAAATTTTTTTTCTCAATCACATACCCCGAACATAACACAAATATTAAGAAGGGTGCTTATAAATGAGAAATATAATTATAGATGAACTGGCGAAAAACAGAAATATATTCATTGTTAAAGAATTGCCGCGTACTTTCAATATTCAAAAAAATGTCTTATGGGCAACTCTGTCCAGGTTAGAAAAACGCGGATGGATTAAACGTATTGAAAAAGGCAAGTATATGATTATTCCTCCTGGTGCAGAAAAAGGAAAATATACTCTGAATGAATTTGTAATTGGCGCATTACTGGTAAATCCCTGCTGTATATCTTATTGGTGCGGCCTTTATTATTACGGGTTGTTGGAACTACTAATAACAATATTAGAAATATTAGTAAAAAAAAAACAAATATATAATTATCCCAATTTAAAGGGATGAGCATCAATTAAAATGGAAGAAAACTGGTTAAATAAAGTTTACTATAAGGACGCAAGGAATATGTCAGAAATTCCCGATAATTCCACTCATCTGATTGTAACTTCTCCACCATATTTTAACATTAAAGATTATTCAAAAGACGGATATCAAAATAAGAAACTTTCTGAAAAGAATGACTCACAAATTGGAGATATTGAAAATTATGAAAAATATATTCAGGAACTATTAAGTGTCTGGAAAGAATGTGAAAGGGTTCTTGTTCCTAACGGTAAAATAATAATCAATGTTCCTTTGATGCCTATGGCAAAAAGTGCGATGACTACACACTATAACCGGCATATATTTGATATCAATGCAGACATACAACATTCTATTTTGAGAGGAACAAATTTATTTTTATATGATCTCTATATCTGGAACAGAACAAATCCATCTAAAGCATTGATGTTTGGGAGTTATCCATATCCGCGAAATTTTTATGCTCAAAATACTATAGAGTTTATAACTATTTATGTCAAAGATGGAAAATCATTAAATAATCTGCCTGAAGAAATAAAAGAAAAAAGCAAGTTAACCGAAAAAGAGTGGGTTGAATTCACAAAACAAATATGGAATATTCCTATTCCTGATAAAGGAGATTCCGCTTTTGGAGAACACCCCACAATTATGCCCGAAGAAATTGTTTATAGATGTGTTCGCCTTTTTAGTTATGTTGGAGATATTGTTCTTGATCCTTTTGCCGGGTCAGGGACGACTTTAAAAGTGGCAAAAGAGTTAGAAAGAAATTATGTAGAGTATGAAATAATGAGGCCTTATAAAAAAGTCATAGATAAAAAAGTATCGCAGGAAAAATTAAATTTCCGTTAATATGTTAAAAGAAAATAAAATATATCGTATGGATTGTTTTGAATTTCTGGATAAAATAGATAATAATTCAATAGATCTGGCAGTTATTGACCCGCCGTATAATTTAAAAAAAGCAGATTGGGACACTTTTAATTCCCATAAAGATTTTTTGGACTTTACTTTTAAATGGATTGATAAATTGATTCCTAAATTAAAAAAAACAGGAAGCTTGTATATTTTTAATACTCCTTTTAACTCTGCCCATATTTTACAACACCTTATTGATAAACGTTTAGTATTTCAAAATTGGATAGTGTGGGATAAGCGAGATGGACTTGCATCTGCTAAAAGAAAATATGTTAATGGGCAAGAGACTATTTTATTTTTTACCAAAAGCAGAGATTATACATTTAATTTTGAAAGTATTAGAATTCCCTATGATTCTGAAAATAGAATCGCGCATGCAAAAGTAAAAGGAATTTTAAAAAGAGGTAAACGTTGGTTTCCAAATCCTAAAGGTAAATTATGTGGTGAAATATGGCACTTTTCAAGTGAAAGACATAAAAATAAAATCAATGGAAAAACGCCAAAAATGCCGCATTTAACCCCAAAACCGTTGGATATGATTGAAAGGATAGTAAAAGCAAGTAGCAATAAGAATGATTTTGTTTTAGATTGTTTTATAGGAATTGGTACCACTGCTGTGGCATGTAAAAATTTACATAGGAATTTCATTGGTTGTGATAATAGCTCAGAGTATGTTGCGATTGCTAATGAAAGATTAAAAAATAGAAATATCTTTAAACAAGATTAATATTTATACAAATGGCCGAAAACAAATTTTTAACTTACATCCAAAATAGAATTTTAGAAGAAGATTATAGAGGAGTACATATCTCTTAACATAATAGGTTGCCTTTTGACAAAGTTTTGAAAATATTAATAACTATAAACAACATAGCAGGTAACAACAGATTTAAAATTCATGTTGGCGATTGGAAAGGAATAACGCAAGAAAACTGCGATACCTATTACAAAATTGTAGCGGATCTAAAAAAACGTTTAAAACAGGGAACAGTTAATTCATTGAAAAAGAATATTTTTCCGGATTTGGATGTTATGGGATTTTTACGTAGATATAACATGAGGGCTGATCGGACATTAAAATATCGGCGCGGGTATATTCAATTTGTGGAATTAACTGATCTTGCTAAAAAATTTATAAATGAATCAAAACTAAGAAAACAATATAAAATATATGTTGAAGCAGTAGAACGACTTCTGGAGCCAATTTTAGACGAACTATTTTTCTTGCTTTATAAAAAATTTGAATCCATAAATGTTTATGAATACATGATGGTAGTTTCTGATAAAAAGTTAAAAACAGAAAGCAAAATAGAACTTATAAAAGCATATAGGCGATTAAAGAAAATACAACAAATTCAAATTAAACAGGATATTCTAAAAAAGTTTAATGAAATCAACAAAGAAGCACAAAATAAGAATGAAAAGAGGGATTTTATGAATTGGTATAATGAATCACTGCAAATATTTAGCTTATTGAATCAAACAATATATTTTAAAACCTTTGGAAAGACAACTTTAATGTTAGAGCTTTCACAAGAAGCATTTGAAACTCTTGCTAAAAGAAGTCAAATACAGAAAGATAAATATTTTGAGTGGCATGACATTCAAAAAAATGAAGAATATCAGCTCCATCACATTTATCCAATATCATACTTCACTACTAAAAAAGAATTATTACTAATAGATGATTATAGAAATTTGATATATATTAAAAATACAAAACATGTAAAAATTCCTCATGATAATAACCTATTTGTCAAACTTGCTTATAGAAATGACAAAATACTATTAGTTAATCCCATAAACACTCTTGATTATATGGACATTACAAATGATATTCTAATAAATATAAATAATTTGTCAGTGATAATTGATTATAATAAAAAACTTCTTTTAAATGTTAGGTAATAAATATTTAAATAATATTTTTCTATTTTCCTCTATAAATCATAAAACATTGTTTGTAATAGCAATAATAATGTTATACAATTTTGATATTTCCAAATACATTTGCTGTCTTTGGCTCCTCTTTACAGAATTGAAAAATTTATTTGCTTAAAAATATAATTTTTAAGTAGATTTTTAAAATTTAAATTACTTCCTAATTATCCCAATTTAAAGGGATGAGCACCATTAAATATATTTAAAATTTTTTTAGCAACACCAATAGCATCCCTTCCAAAAACCCTTATCATTGCTTCCTTTCCAAACCCCCCTCTGTCATAAATGAGCTCTGCTTTTGGATTTTTAATTAATGCATTTTCAATTCCAAATTCCATCGTTTTTCCTTCCCGCAATTTATTTTCTTTTGGTTCATCGTTTCTGTCAAAGTCCGAAATTTCAAAATCCATATTTTTAAATTTTTCCAAATTTTTTCTGCTAAATTTCACATTTATTGCTGCTCCGTAGTGGTTTTCAGAACATTTTATATATGCAAATAATGCCCTTGCCAAATGCTTGTTCAATCCAAATCTAACATCTCCTATTGCTTTTAGTTTTTTATCAGGTTCGTCATAAAAAATCCTTCCTGAAAATTCCGCAATGTCAGATATATCGCCGGAAAAATTTGTTATCTGTGCAATATTTATTCCAACTTCGGGACAAAGTGATTTTAAATTACATTCATCTGGACATTCGTTTAAAATTTTTAATGCCTGTATTATATTTTCCTTAACAACACATCTTTCTGTCTCAAAAAAAGGATTTAAAATTGCCATATTTAAATTTTGATTTTTTATTGAGTGTTTTATTGATTCATAAGTGAATGCATTTGCCTTTTTTATTGCCTCAAAAATTTCATATCCCTGTGCCAGATGGCAGGCAATTGCAGAGGAAAATGTGCATCCTGAACCGTGCGTTTTTATTAGAATTTTGTCAGATTTTAAAATTTCAAATTTGTTGTTGTAAAATATTAGATCCTCTCCTTCATCCTTAATGACACAATTTCCCATAATTTCCGCTGCCTTTTTCTTATCATCAATGTTTTTGATTTCAGTTCCGCTCAAAATTTCTGCTTCTTTTAAATTTGGAGTTATTATTTTTGAAATTTTTGCGATGTTCATAAGGGAGGCAATAAAATCATCATCATAAAATTTAAAGCCGGTTGTTGAAATCAAAACAGTATCCAAAACAGTGGAACAACCATATTCTTTCATTTTTTTATAAACCACCTTACAAATTTCTGCGTTCCCGAGTAATCCGATTTTCACTTCATCAGGCTTTAATTCCATTGCTGCATCTATTTGTTGTTCAATAAATTTTGCATCTAAAAATTTTATACCATAAATTTTCGAGGTATTTTGGGCTGTAACTGCTGTTATTACACATGTTCCGTAAATTCCAAGTGCATTAAATACCTTTAAGTCCTGCTGAATTCCTGCACCGCTTATGCTGTCGCTTCCTGCAATTGTAAGACAGATCTTCATTTTTTATTTTTTTATGTTGATTTTAAATTTATTTATTAAATTTATTATAGTCAATTTACTAACTTTTGATAATATTATTTTCGTTTAAAAATTTTTCTCTCCAGCTTTTTGTATAGCTAAATTTTCGTTCTTCAAGCAACTTCAAAAATTCTTCTTGTGAGTGTTCAACAGCATTGTCAAAATTTAAATATTTGGCAAGTTTTGCTTTTAAATCTTTATTTGCATACTCTATCGAATTCAAATCGGGTGAATATGGAGGGAGATGAACAAAATGAATGTCCATGATCTCTGCAATTGCACTTACTATCTTTGCGTGATGAATCTTTGCATTATCCAATGTTATTATGATAGGGCCAAAAGGATTACATTTTTTTATCCGTTGCAAAAAGGACAACATACCTTCTTTTTTTGAAGCGTCTGAATTCATTACTACACTATTACCCACAAGCGTCATAAATCCAAACATCGTTTTT
>Ga0210024_1002554_pt1 | contig 15513 bp, 15 predicted proteins | sample CryGeymeta201525_FD_183988 | JGI IMG/M metagenome (GOLD analysis project Ga0210024, IMG submission 183988) | Groundwater microbial communities from Crystal Geyser aquifers in Utah, USA - Crystal Geyser metaG 2015-25 (SPAdes) (version 2) | ecosystem: Environmental > Aquatic > Deep subsurface >... | reverse complement strand
ATCCGCTGCCCGGCGACGCCGACCAGACCCGCGACTATGTCGAGATGGCGGGCAAGCGCGCCGATCACGTGCTGGCCTCGGTGGCCGAGTTCGCGCAGCCCGATTACGGCGTGGACGTGTTCAAGCTGGAAAGCCCGCTGGCCGCCGCGCAGGTTCCCGGCGTCGGGGCCGGGGGCTGGCAAGCCGCGCAGGCGCTGTTCGACGAGATGGGCAGGCTGGCGGGGCGGCCTTGGGTGATGCTGTCGGCGGGCGCCGACAAGGCCGCGTTCCGCAATATCCTGACCCACGCCTACCGCGCCGGGGCGTCGGGCTATCTGGCCGGGCGGGCGATCTGGCTGGACGCCTTCGCGCGCTTTCCCGACTGGGCGGCGATGCGCGCGGGGCTGGAGGGCGAAGCCTGCGCCTACATGGACGATCTGAACGCGCTGACCGACGCCGAGGCGCAGCCCTGGCACGCCCACCCGCGCTTTGGCGGCGAAGGGCTGGCGCTGCGGCCCGCCGACGCCTCCTTCCGCCACGCTTACGCGGAGATGTGACGATGCGCGTGGGGATACTGCCGCTGGCGCGGCCCACCTTCGACGTGACTTTCGCGCAGGAAAAGCTGGCGGCGATGCTGGACTGTCTGGCGCGGCAGGGGGCCGCGATAGTCGGGCCGCGCGCGCTGCTGATGGACGGCGCGCAGGCCGACGCGGCGCTCGGCGCGCTGCTGGCGCAGAACCCCGACCGCGTGCTGGTCTTGCAGACCACCTTCACCGACGCCGCCTTCATCGCCCGCGCGGCGGCGGCGACGGCGGCGCCGCTGGCGCTCTGGGCGCCGCGCGAGCCGCGGGCGGGCGGGCGGCTGCGGCTCAACGCCTTCTGCGGCCTCAATCTCGCCGGTCATGCGCTGGGGCTGGCCGGGCGGCGCTTCGGCTGGCTGCTGGCCGACCCTGACGAGGCGGGGATCGACGCGGCCCTGGCCGATCTGCTGGCGGGCGGACGCGACGTGCGCCCGCTCGATGGCCGCCCCGCCCGCGCCGCCGCAGGCGTCAACGTGCTGGACGGCGCGCGCGTGGTGCGGATCGGCGCGCCGCCCGAGGGCTTCGACACCTGCCGCCACGACGCCGCCGACACCCGCGCGCGCCTTGGCGTCACGGTCGAGGAGATCGGGCTGGACACGCTGTTCGACGCCGCCCGCGCGGCGGACGGCGCGGCGGCGGCGGCGCTGCGGGCGCGCGCGCAGGCCGAGCTTGGCGGCCTCGACGCGGTGGATCAGGCCCAGCTCGACCGCTCGCTGCGGCTGAAGCTGGCGCTGGACGCGCTGAAGGCCGCGCGCGGCGCCGACGCTTTCGCCGTGCGCTGCTGGCCGGAGGCGTTCACCGAGTATGGCGGCGCGGTCTGCGGCCCGGCCTCGATGATGGCGGAGGGCCGCGCGCCCTGCGCCTGCGAGGCCGACGTCTGGGGCGCCGCCACCCAGCTTGCGCTGCAGCGCGTCGCCGGCGCGCCGGTGTTTCTCGCCGATCTGGTGGACATGGACGCGGGCGACGACAGCGGCGTGGTGTGGCACTGCGGCCAGGCGCCGCTGAGCATGGCGGCGGGGCCCGCCCGCGCGACGATCCACAGCAACCGCCGGATGCCGCTGCTCTGTGAATTCGCGCTCAAGCCCGGCCGGGTGACGTTCTTCCGGCTCAGCCAGGCGTTCGGACGCCCGCGCGCGGTGATCGCGACGGGCGCGATGCTCGACCGCCCCGGCGCCTTCACCGGCACATCCGGCGTCGCGCGCTTCGACGCGCCTGCGGCGCAGGTGCTGGCGCGGGTGATGGACGCGGGGCTGGAGCATCACATGGCGCTGGCCTACGGCGACCACGCCCCGGCGCTGGAGGGCCTCGCCGCCGCGCTGGACCTGCCGGTTCTGAACCTGACGGAGCGCGCATGAGCATGATCCGCTATGGCCTGATCGGCGCGGGGATGATGGGGCGGGAGCATATCCGCAACATCGCGCTGCTGGGCGACGCCTGCGTGAGCGCGGTCGCCGACCCCGACGCGGCGGAGCGCGCGGCCTCGGCGCAGCTTGCGGGCGGCGCGCAGGCGTTCGCCGACCACCGCGCGCTGCTGGCGGCGGGCTTGTGCGACGCGCTGCTGATCGCCGCGCCCAACGACCTGCACCACGCGCTGATGCTGGACGCGCTCGACAGCGGCCTGCCGATCCTGTGCGAAAAGCCGCTGTGCACCACCGCCGCCGACTGCCGCGACCTGATCGACCGGGCGAAAGGCCGCGCCGCGCCGGTCTGGGTGGCGATGGAATATCGCTACATGCCGCCGGTCGCCCGGCTGATCGAGGCCGCGCGCGCCGGAGAGGCGGGCGCGCCGCGCATGATGGCGATCCGCGAGCACCGCTTTCCGTTTCTCGAAAAGGTGGGCGACTGGAACCGCTTCAACGCCCGCACCGGCGGCACGCTGGTCGAGAAATGCTGCCATTTCTGGGATCTGATGCGGCTGGCGCTGCAAAGCGACCCGGTGCGGATCTACGCCTCCGGCGCCATGGACGAGAACCACCGCGACGAGCGCTATGACGGCCGCGCCCCCGACATCATCGACAACGCCTTCGTCACGCTCGACTTCGCCAACGGCGCGCGCGCGATGCTGGATCTGTGCATGTTCGCCGAGGGCTCCCAGTGGCAGGAGGTGATCTCGCTGACCGGGCCGAAGGCGCGGCTCGACGCCTTCGTGCCCGGCCCGGCGCGCTTTTCCTCCGACGGGCGCGAGCGTCACGCCGAATTCGCCGTCTCCGACCGCGCGACCAAACGCGAGCGGCGCGAGGTGGTGGCGGTGGACGAGACCATCCTGCGCGCGGGCGATCACCATGGCTCGACCTTCCACCAGCACCGCCGCTTCGTCGATCTGGTGCGGCGCGGCCATGGCGCGCCGGAGGTGTCGCTGGAGGACGGGCTGTGGTCGGTGCGCATCGGCGAGGCGGCGGAGGCCAGCGCGCGCGAGGGCCGCGCGGTCAGCCTGCCGTGACGCCGCCGCCCCCGCCACGCCGCATCCGCCACGCCGCACCCGCGCCGGACAGCCCGCACAGCGGCCACACGCGCCCGGCGACGCAGGCCTGCGCTCTGGCGCCATGCCCCGGGGCGCGATCTCGGGGATACTTCAGGCCGCCGACAGGAAGTCCTGCACGAGTGCGTTGAATATCACCGGTTTCTCCAGGTGGACGGCGTGGCTTGCCGCAGGGACCACCGCAAGCTCGGCCCCCGCGATGCCCCGCCACAGCGCCGCGACCTGCGGCCAGCGATAGGAGCGATCCTGGTCGCCCCAGAGTATCCGGCAAGGCATCCTGAACCCTTCGAGCCGGGCGCGGCCGTCCCAGTCCCGCATCGCGGCAAGGGCGTTGCGGGCGGCCAGCGCCCCGGCCATCCTGGCGAGGTCGCGCGTCGGCCCGTAGCCCGGGGCGCGCGCGCCGTCGCGAAACCACGTGGCGGCGATGCGATCCGCCGTCGGCGCGACGCCTTCGGCGTCGAGCCGGGCCATCGACGCCTCCAGAGGCTCGAACCGATCCGGCATCCGGCCCAGCGGCCCCGTGCCATAAAGCGCCAGCCGCTCGATCCGGTCGCCGTGTCGGGCGGCGATCTCCTGCGCGATCATGCCGCCCATACTGTGCCCGAGCAGCGCGAACCGCCCGACCCCCAGCCCGTCGAGGCAGGCGATCACGGCGGCGGCGAACCCGGCGATCGTCGCCGGGCCCGGCAGGGCCGACGCCGCGCCGAATCCGGGGAGATCCGGCGCGATCACGTCATGCGTCGGCGCGAAGGCCGCCAGCTGATCCCGCCATTGGGCGCTGCCGCCAAGATAGCCGTGAACCAGCACCAGCGGCTTCCCGGCGCCCGCGCGCAGACAGGGCGGCGCCATCGTCAACGGACCTGCTGCGGCAGCCACAAGGCCGCCTGCGGAAACGCGATCATCAGCCCGATCAGCAGGACCAGCGCCGCGATGAAGGGCAGGCTGCCGACGATGACGTCGCCGACGGAAACCTTCCCCCGGCTTATGCCCTGGATGACATAGAGGTTCAGCCCGACCGGCGGCGTCAGCACGGCGATCTCCATGGTGATCGTGTAGATGATGCCGAACCAGATCAGGTCGAAGCCTGCGGCGGCAATCAGCGGCACGATCACGGGCAGGGTGATGAAGGTCATCGACACCGGCTCGAGGAACATGCCCAGAGCGATGTAGAACATGATCACCATCGCCAGCACCATGTACGGCGCAAAATCATAGGAAAGAAAGAACGTCGTGAACTGTTGCGGCACGCGATGGTAATTCAGAACGAAGCCGAACAGGACGCCCGCCGACAGCAGAAGGCCGAGATAGCCCATGGTGCGCATGGTGGACATCAGGGCCTCGGCGAAGCCCCGCCAGCGCAGCCCGCCGACCGCCACCGCCAGCACGACCGTCACCAGCGCCGCCACCGCGGCGGCCTCGGTCGGGGTCGCGATCCCGCCATAGATGGCGACGGTGATCACCGCCCCGATGACCATGACCGGACCGACCGATACGGCGATCTGCAACAGCCGCATCCGCGGCCCCCTGTCCTTGTCGGGAACGTCCTGCGGGCGCAGCGTCGCCCAGATCAAGATCACCAGCACGAACAGCAGGGCCAGGATAAGACCCGGCGCCACCCCGGCCATGAAAAGCTGACCGATCGATTGATCCGTGACGATGCCGTAGAACAGCAGGATCAGGCTGGGGGGCAGCAGCACGCTCAGGGTGCCGCCGGCGGCCAGAACGCCGCTCGCGAGCTGGCGGCCGTAGCCGAGGCGCAACATCTCGGGCAGCGCGACGCCGCCGATGGTGAGCGAGCCGACCATCGACGATCCGCAGACCGCCCCGAACCCGGCGCAGGCGCCGATCGAGCCATAGGCCGCCGATCCGCGCAGCCGCACGCCGCGATGCATGAATTCATACAGATTGGCGCCGATCGTCGAGCGACTGATCAGTTCCCCAAGAAACACGAACAGCGGGACCGCCAGCAGGATATAATTGATCCAGACGCTCCATAGCTTGAGCTGCGCAGACACCAGCGACGTGTTGAACGTCTGGACCTGCCACAGGAAGGGCAGCGACGCGGCCGCGAGGGCGAAGGGGATCGGCAGGCCGGCGCCGATCAGGACCACCAGAAGCCCGAGCAGGCCGAGGCCGACCTCATACCATTCCATCGGGCCGCTCCGTCTCGGAGGTCGGGGGCAGGGCGCGTTGCAGGAACCGCAGCGCCGCGTAAAGGGTGAACAGCGTCACCGACAGCGCCGCCACGCTCCAGAACAGGTATCGCGGCCACTGCAGGATTTCCGATGCGGACCCCGAGTGATAGGCGCGCAGCGTGGCGTTGATGGTGGTGATCGAGAAGAATACCCCGATAAGAAACATGATCGCGAGGTTGCCGAGATCGAACGCCTTCCTGACGGATGGCCGCATCATGTCGGTGATGATCGTGACGCGCGGGTAGGAATCCTCGCGCAGGGCGTAGGCGAGGCCCAGCAGGGCCACCGGAAACAGCAGAAGCGCCGTCGCCTCGGTCACCATCCTGTCAGGCCTGCCAATGGCGTAGCGCATGAACACGCCGTAGCTGATCCACAGCATCTGAATGACGATGATCAGGGCGCCGGCGGCGGCGAGGGCCGCCACCAGCGCTTCGACCGCCCTGGTCGCCCGGTCCGTCAGCTTGCGCATGAAAGCCTCCCGACGCTGAGGATTGCCGTCTGTCGCAGACGCGCGGCCCTGCGCGGCCTACAGGCGGTGCTTGGCGAGGAGGGCGCGGATCTGCCCGGCCAGCGCCGGCCCGCAGGCGGCGTCAACCTCTGCGGTCCACTTCGGCTCGATCTCCGCAAGCAACGCGCTGCGCTCCTCACCCGAGATCGACACCGCCGCCCCGCCGCCTTTCATCACCGCGTTGCCGACCTGGGTGTCGATCCATTCCTCATAACGCGGCTTGAGCCAGGCTTCGGTTTCGCGACCCGCCTCCAGAAGGGCGGCGCGATCGGCCTCCGACAGGCTGTTGAAGCGGTCGAGGTTCATCATGTACTGGATGTTGCCGTAGAACAGGCTGGCGTTGACCATGTAGGGCATGACGTTCCACAGCTGCCATGAGCTGTAGGTGGCCACGCCCATGTTGATGCCGTTGACGACGCCGCGCTCGGCCGACTGAAAGACTTCGCCCGGCGCGATGAAGACCGGCTGGCCGCCCCAGGTCTCGATCATCATGCTGACCAGCGGGCCGATGGAGCGGACCAGCTTGCCGTCCAGCTTGCCCAGTCCGTCGATCGGCCCCTGAAACCACCATTCCTGATCGTAGGAGTAGTTGGAGTTGATGATCGGGATCAGCCCCACCGCCGCCGCTTCCGGCGCGATCAGCTCGGCGTAGGCGGCGTCGAGCGCGATCTGGTCGGACAGGTCGATCGCAGCCGGGTAGAGCGACGTCACCCGATAGCACGGCAGCCGGGTGTCCGCCGAAATCCAGCTGATGTCCGACACGCCGCCCTGCAGCGCATCGACGCCGTCCGACCAGGCGTGCAGGGTCGCGGAGGGGAAGATTTCGACCGTGACGCGACCGTCGGTCTTCTCCGCGACGAGTTCGGCGAACTTGACGAAGCCCTGATAGCGGATGTCGGTTTCGTTGACATAGGTCGAGAGCCTGATCGTCTCCGACTGCGCGGCGCCGGCCATGACGGCGCTGGCGACAACGGCGGCGATGAACGTGCAACGTGCTGGCATGATGGTCTCCACTGCTGGATGAATGGCGGGATGAGCCGCTCAGGCGGCTTTCTGGTTCGAAAACAGGTGACCGTAGGCGAAAAGCGCCGCGGATCCGCCGGTATGCAGGAACACGACGCGCTCACCCTTCCTGAACGCGCCGCCGCGCACCATCGCGAGCAGGCCCGCAAAGCCTTTGCCCGAATAAACCGGGTCGAGCAGGATGCCTTCGAGCCGCGCGAGCAGCAGTATGGCCTCCACCATGGCGTCCGTCGGCTGGCCGTAGCCGGGGCCAACCTGATCGTCATGGGCCACGACCATGTCGCGCGGCAGGCTGCCGCGCGCGCCGATCAGATCGGCCGTGCGTTCGGCGAGCGCGTGGACATTGGCGATCTGGCGCTCGCGCGGGGCGCGCACCGAGAAACCTGTCACCGGAATGGGGGCGTTCATGGCGAACAGGCCTGCGAGCAGGCCCGCCTGCGTGCCGGCGCTGCCCGTCGCGTGCACGAGATGGTCGATCCGCAGCCCTGCGGCGTCGGCCTGGGCGACCAGTTCCTCGGCGCACGCGGCATAGCCCAGCGCGCCCAGCGGGTTCGATCCGCCGCCGGGGATGACGTAGGGCTTCCGCCCTGCGGCGCGCAGCCTGTCGCCCAGCGCCTCCGCTTCGGCGTTCATGTCGAGGCCTTCGGGCCGGAACTCCACAGCGCAGTTCATCATGCCGTCGAGCACAACGTTGCCGGCCGTCTCGTAATCGTCTCCCTGATTGGTCACGCGCCGCTCAAGCAAGGCGTGGCAAGCGAGCCCGGCGCGGCAGGCCGCAGCCGCAGTCTGGCGAACGTGGTTCGATTGCGTGGCGCCCTGGGTCACGAGCGTGTCCGCGCCCTCGGCGAGCGCGGCGGCGACAAGGAATTCGAGTTTTCGCGTCTTGTTGCCGCCCGACGCGAGACCCGTGCAGTCGTCGCGCTTTATCCAGATCTCGGGGCCGTCGAGCGCGGCGGTCAGCCGATCCAGGCGCTCCAGCGGCGTTGGAAAATGGCCGAGCCGATATCTTGGAAACCGGGCAAGATGCATGACGTCATCCTTGTCGTTGCGTCACACCAGATAAATCGCTGAACATGGGCTTGATCAAATGCCAATATCAGGCTGAAATATGCATACTCTGCATAGTGGGGGGCGCCATGCGGCTTGAGTGGATCGAGGACATTCTCGCCGTCGCGGAGCATGGGTCGTTCCAGGCCGCATGCGAAAAGCGGCATGTCTCCCAACCCGCCTTTTCGCGCCGCATTCGCCATATCGAACAGGCGCTTGGCGCCACCCTTTTCGACAGGACGGCGCGTCCGGCGCGTCTTTCCCCGCATGTCCAGGGCCAGATCGACCGCATGCGCGAACTTTCCGCCGGTCTGCGCGACCTCGCCGCCGCGCTGAGCGATGGGCATGGCGCCAGGCGCAGGCGTGTCGTGATCGCCTCCCAGCACGCCATCGCCGCGACCGCGACGCCGGAGATCGTGCGCCGCTATGACGATCTGGACATCGACACGCGCTTGCGTACGGCCAACCGCGACGAATGTCTCGCGCAGATCATGACGCGGCGTTCGGACATCGCCCTGATCCACGATGTCGCCGACGCGCAGAAAATTCCTGGATCTGACTTTCTGGACATCATGCCCATCGGCGCCGAGACGCTGATCCCCGTCTTCGCGGACGACCATATCGCCAGGCTGAACGACTTCTACCAGCATGGCGAGCTGCCGGTGATCGCCTATCCGTCCGACGTCTTTCTCGGCCAGGTCCAGCGCCGGATCATCTTTCCGCGACTCGCTCGGGTCGGACGGATCAGGACGCGGCTCGAAACGGCGCTCACGCTGGCCGCGCTGGAGTTCGCGCGCACGGGCCTGGGCGTTGCGTGGATCCCGGAGCATCTGGCGAGCGCCGATGTCGAGCGCGGCCGGTTGGTCAATCTGAGCGCGACGCTTCCGGCGATCTCCATGAACGTGATCGCGGCTCGGCTCAGCGACGCCAATGCGCCGATCGTCGACCAGGTCTGGGAGCGGATCGGCGCACCGACGAGGCCGGAAACAGGCTGAATGGCGCCGTCCCGTTGCGGCCGACGGCGGACTGGGGGGCCATTCGCCGACGTCATCCTCTGGTGGACCTGATTGAGTCTCAACCCTGAGCGGTCTCCCCGCCATGTCGCGGCGCCGACGCCCCCTGACGCCGTTCCTGCCTGATTTCGTCCTCGGTCCGGTCGCGGCCGGTCCGTGACGCGCCGCATCAGATGTGGTGCAGGATCTTGGAGAGGAACTTCTGCGCCCGCTCGCTGCGCGGCGCGCCGAAGAAATCTTCCTTTGCGGCGTCCTCGACGATCTCGCCTTCGTCCATGAACACGACCCGGTGCGCGACCTTGCGCGCGAACCCCATCTCGTGCGTGACGACCATCATCGTCATGCCTTCCTGTGCGAGTTCGACCATCACCTCCAGCACCTCGTTGATCATCTCGGGGTCGAGCGCCGAAGTCGGTTCGTCGAACAGCATGGCGATCGGGTCCATCGCCAGCGCGCGCGCAATGGCGACGCGCTGCTGCTGCCCGCCCGAGAGCTGGCCTGGATGCTTGTCGGCCTGCTCGGCGAGGCCGACGCGCGCGAGCAGCGCCATCGCCTTGGCCTGCGCCTCCCCGGGCGAGCGTCCAAGCACCTTTTCCTGCGCGAGCCGGATGTTCCGCGCCACGGTCATGTGCGGGTAGAGCTCGAAATTCTGGAACACCATGCCGATGCGCGCCCGCAGCTTCGTGAGGTTGGTCTTGCGGTCGCCCACCGACACGCCATCCACGGTGATGGCGCCCTTCTGGAAGGGCTCCAGCCCGTTCACGCATTTGATCAGCGTGGATTTGCCCGAGCCCGACGGCCCGCACACCACCACCACCTCGCCCTGCGCGACCCGCGTCGAACAGTTCTTGAGCACCTGGAAGTCGCCATACCGCTTGCTGATGTCGCGCATCTCGATCATCGGGCGAATTTCCTTTGCAGGCGGCGGACATAAAGCGAACCGGCCAGGCAGATGACCAGATAGACCGCCGCCGCGAACAGATACATCTCGATCAGCCGCCCCTCGTTGCGGGCGACGATGGTGGTGGCCGTCATGAAATCGCGCAGCGAGACGACGAAAACGAGGCTTGTGTCCTGAAACAGCACGATCGCTTGCGTCAGCAGCACCGGGGTCATGTTGCGAAAGGCCTGCGGCAGCACGATGAAGCGCATGGTCTGGCCATAGCTGAGGCCCGTGGCATAGCCCGCCGCCACCTGCCCGCGCGAGACCGACTGGATCCCTGCGCGCACGATCTCGGCGTAATAAGCGGCCTCGAACAGGGTGAAGGCGATCAGAGCGGAATAGAAGCCGCCCACGGGCCGCCCGATCATCAGCGGCACGAGGAAGAAGAACCAGAAGATCACCAGGATCAGCGGCATCGAGCGGAAAAAGTTCACATAGGCGGCGGCGATCAGCGACAGCGCCGTGATCCCCGACAGCCGCATCAGCGCGAGCGCCACGGCCATCACGATCCCGCCCGCCGCCGCCAGCACGGTCAGCAGCAGCGACAGCCCCAGCCCCTGCATCAGAAACGGCAGGGACTGCACGATCACGCCGACGTCGAACCCCATCGCTCAACGCCCCCCAGCGATGAAGCCGGGCATGCGCGCCCGCCGCTCGACCAGCGTCATCCCCGCCGTCACCGTCAGCGTGATGACGACGTAGATCACGGTCGCGGCGGTGAAGGCCTCGAAGCCCTGGAAGGTGTATTCGGTGATCTGCCGGCTTTGCGCCGTCAGCTCCAGCACGCCGATGGTCAGCGCGAGCGAGGAGTTCTTGAAGATGGTCAGGAATTCCGATGTCAGCGGCGGCACGATCAGCCGGTAGGCCACGGGAAGCAGAATGTAGCGATAGAGCTGCGCCGTGCTGAGCCCGCTGGCGTAGCCCGCCATGCTCTGCCCGCGCGGGATCGACTGGATGCCGGAGCGCACCTGCTCGGCGACGCGCGAGGCGGTGTAGAAGCCCAGCCCCACCACCGCGGTGGTGTATTCGGGCAGCGGCATGTCGCGCTTGATCCAGCGGCCCCAGTCGGCGGGCAGCAATTCGGGAACGACGAAATACCACAGGAACAGCTGCACCAGCAGCGGGATGTTGCGAAACAGCTCGACATAGACGGTCGCCGCGCCGGCGACCCAGCGGTTGGGCAGCGTGCGCGCCACGCCCACGACCGAGCCCAGCGAAAAGGCGATGACCCAGGCGGCGACCGAGACCGCGAGCGTCCAGCCGACGCCCGAGATCAGCCAGCCCAGATAGGGCTCTTGCCACAGGACGCCCCAGTTCCAGTTGTAGTGCATCGGCGCCGCTCCCGAAGGCGCCCGGCGAAGGACCCGCCGGGCGCTTTGCTGGTCAGTTCGGCAACGCGTTCAGCCGCCACGCCGCCTGCAGCAGATCGGTCGGCGGCTCGGAGACGTCCGGATTGGTCGGAAACGGCTCGAACCACTTCGCGTAGATCTCGCGGATCTCGCCCGTGCGGAAAAGCTCGGCGAGCACCTTGGTTCCGAGCAGCTGGAAGGCGCTGTCGTCGCGCCGCACCATCAGCGCATAGGGGTCGTAGGACAGGAAGTCGCCGACCACGGCGTAATCCTGCGGATTGCGCGCCCGCGTGATCAGCCCGTAGAGCAGGATGTGGTCGGTCGAATGGGCGTCGACGCGGCCGGTTTCGAGCGACAGGAATCCCTCGGCGTGGTCCTTGACGTTGAGCACGCCGATGTCGAGGCCCTGCGCCTCGATGGCCGCCTTGATGACGCGCTCGTTGGTTGTGCCCTGCGCGAGGCTGATGCGCTTGCCGACGAGGTCCGCCAGCGTCTCGATGCCGCTGTCCTTCTTCACGAGCAGCTTGGTGCCGGTGATGAAGGTGACGGGAAGATAGGCCACCTGCTCCTGACGCGTCAGGTTGTTGGTGGTCGAACCGCATTCGATGTCGATGGTGCCGTTGGTCAGCAGCGGGATGCGCGTCTGCGGCGTGATGGGGACGAAGCGCACGCCGAGATCGGGCTTGCCGAGCGTCTCCTTCACCGCGTCGGCGATGCGCAGGCACAGATCGATGGAATAGCCCTTGGGGTCGGAGCCGTCGGACTCGATCCAGGCGAAGGGGATCGAGGTTTCGCGGTGGCCGATGACGAATTCATTCGCCGCATCGACCTTGGCGAGCGTGCCGTAGAGCTGCGCCGAAGCCGGCGCGGCGAGACCGGCCGCCACGAGCGCGACGGCGCACAGGGCTGCGAGGGTGCGTTTCATCTGGATGGTCTCTCCTGTCGGTTTTTCCCGCGTCATGCCGCGCGGGGCTGGGGATAGTCGAAGGTCGAAACATAACCGAAAAGCCCCGCAGCGCCGCCGGTGTGCAGGAAGACGACGCGTTCGCCCTTGTGGAAGAAGCCCTTGCGGCAGAGGTCGATCAGCCCGGCGGCCCCCTTGCCGGAATACACCGGGTCGAGCAGCACGCCCTCGAGGCGCGCGAACATCTCCACCGCCTCGACCATGCCCGGCGTCGGCACGCCATAGCCCCCGCCGACGTAATCGGTGTTCGCCACCACGTCCTCGCGCTTCACGATCCCCGCCACGCCGAGTTTTTCGGCGGTGGCGCAGGCCAGATTGAAGACGCTCTCCTCCTGCCTGGCCTTCGGCGCGCGCACCCCGATGCCGAGCAGCGGCACCTGCGCGTTGACGCCCTTCAGCCCCACGATCAGCCCCGCCTGGGTGCCGGCGCTGCCGGTGGCGTGCACCAGATGGTCGATGACGAGGCCCATCGCGTCGGCCTGCGCCATCAGCTCCTGCGCCGCATCGACATAGCCGAGCGCGCCGGTGGGGTTCGAGCCGCCGCCGGGAATGGCGTAGGGCCGCCGCCCCTCGGCGCGCAACTTCTCCGCCACTGCGCCGAGCTCGGCGTTCATGTCGCCGCCGCCGGGGCGTTTCTCGGCGGTCGCGCCGTGCAGCAGGTCGAGAAACACGTTGCCGCTGCCGTTGTAGGCGGGGTCGTTCGAGCCGGTGCGGTCCTCAAGCAGGATGTGACAGTCCATCCCGATCTTCGCTGCGAAGGCCGCAGTCTGGCGCGCATGGTTGGACTGGGTGGCGCCCTGCGTGATCACGATGTCGGCGCCCTGATCGCGCGCCTCCGCCATCAGGAACTCCAGCTTGCGCGTCTTGTTGCCGCCCGTGGCCAACCCGGTGCAGTCGTCGCGCTTGATCCAGATGTCGGGACCGCCGAGCGCCGCGCTGAGCCGCTCCAGCGGTTCGAGCGGCGTGGGCAGATGGGCGAGTCGCACCCTCGGAAACCGCGCCAGATGCATCGCTCTCTCCTTTGTCTAACAGGATGTGCACTTTGCGGGTTCGCAACAACTGATTCAAATGCCTAATTCGTGGCGAAAGATGCGAGAGTTGCATGTTTTGCCGACGCGCGGCGACATCCTGCCGGGCTTCGCCGCGTCGTCGCCGGGCGGTGTCTGGTTCTCTGCCGGATGGCGGCGTCCGTGATCCGCATCCTGCGCGTGCCGCACGGTCGGCGATCCATCGGCGCGACGGGCGTCGCGTCCGCGTCGGACGACCGGTGACGGGACGCGGCGCCGGAGCAACACGCGCCACTTACCGGTCACGCGACCATGATTGCCGATAAGCCGCCCTTATCGACAGTCGGACAAAGGCGGAACATTGGCTGCGGAAGCCGCCGGTTGTCGAAACTCGCTAACGCGCAGACTGCCGGGGCGGCGCCGCCGAACGTCCCGGCAACCCGCAGACTCGCGCCATACCCGCCATCGGGCGCGCCTCGCCAGCCCTAGATCCGCGGCGCGCCGATGGCGTCAACGGCCGTGTCGGGCGAGATGATCGGCAGCCCCTCTCCGCGCGCCGCCGCAACGATGATCCGGTCGAACGGATCGCGATGATCCCAGTCCATCCCCAGAGCGGCCGCAGCCGCAGCCGGCGACAGCGGAATGAGATGGCACCCGTCGGCGCGCGCCTGCTCCACGAGGTTCGCAACGAACGGCGCCATCGGCGGCCATTTCCCCAGCCGCGCCTTCTGACCGATCTCGTAGAACGAGATGACGCTGAGCGCGACGCGGTCGGCGCTCTCAAGCCGGGCGCGCACGCCCGCAGGCAGCCGGGGATCATCGGTCAGCGCCATGGCGAAGGGTCCGGTGTCCAGCAGCAGCGCCGTCACAGGGCGTCCCAGTCGCCGAGCTCCGCCGCGTCCATTGGCGCGAAAGCGCCGTCGGGCGGCGGCGGCGCCCCGCCCTTCAGGCCGCCGATCCTGAGGCGCGCCTTGCGCGCGGCGACAAGGTCCGCCGCCGGCGCGCCGTGGCGCGTGATCACCACCCGCCGGCCGCGCGCCACCGCGTCGATCAGCCTCGACAGCTGCGGCTTCGCGGCGTGGACGGGAACCTGCATGGCGATCTCGCTCGGACCATAGCTGGACCACGGTCGCATTTTTTGCGTCAACGCAAGCGCGCCGCCCTCGAAATGTGGCGGATCGTTCGCCGGGATTTCTGTCCACCGGACAGAAATCCGGCCCTGGCTCACTCTCCGCGACCGGCGAGGCCGTGCTGCGCAGCACCGTCACGAAGCGTCGGCGGACGTGGCTCCAGCAATGAACCAGCGTCCAGCCGCCCACGGGCCGGTCGAACTCGCGCAGCCGGTTCCAGCTGTCATAGCCGCCGCATTGCCGATATCGCCCGCGGCAGCCCTCGAGGAAGCGCCCCGCGTGGAGGCCCTCGCGGCTCGGCGCGTAGCGAAAGACGAAGATGGGCGGCGACTGCCCGCCATCGGCGCGCCTCCTGCGTTTGTCCGCTCGAACCCGTCCAGCGGACGGGTTCGTCGGCTGACGCCGACCGAACTTGATCAACTCCCGCGCCCAGTAATGCACACTCGCACAGGCTTTCATGCCGATCAGGCAAAGCGGCTGACGCTGAAAAACTCCAGCATCTGGCTGCGCCGAAGCTGTTGACGCAGCAAAGGACGGCCTTCGGCGTCAACGCCGTGCAGATGGAAACCAGATTTCGCCAGGTGAACCCCGACCGTGGTAATCTCGTTCGTGCATGGCTCTCTTCATTGGCGATGTTCACAGCGCCCAATATGGCAGATTGCGATTTGCGATGACGGAAGCGGGAGCCATCCACTCCATCAATGGCGACGATGATCCGTCGCGCATCCGGCAATGGCTCAATGATCGACGCCATCGCTCACCGCCGCCTGCACCCCGGCGAAGGCGCAGAGCACCCGGCGCCCGGCCAGCGCCTGGCGCGGCGACACATGCGGCGGGTTCGCCGGTCGGATGCTCACGGAGCACGACGTTTCCCTTCCGGTGTCGAAAGCGCATACCGAATGAATCGCTATTTGCTATCTGCTTTTTGAAGAGCTGGTTTTCTCCCGGATTTCAAATCGGAAATCTGGGTGTAGCGCAGGATTGGGCTATGTTTGCGCAAAAGGGTATGGTGACAGAAAAGGTGTGATAAAGGCATTTTATGCACCTCAATCAGCCATACCAGATCTGCGCCGTCGATGGCGGCGGCACCGGATGCCGGGCCGCCATCGCGCGCCGGGACGGAACCGTGGCCGCGCGCGCGACGGGCGGATCGGCCAATGTCGCCACCGACCCCGAACAGGCCATGCGCAACGTGCTCGACACCGTGCGCCGCGCCGCCGGGGGGCTGGGCCTGTCGGCGCCTGCGCTGCGCGGGATGGTCGCCCATGTCGGGCTGGCGGGCGTGCTCGACGCCG
>Ga0210024_1002551_pt1 | contig 15517 bp, 14 predicted proteins | sample CryGeymeta201525_FD_183988 | JGI IMG/M metagenome (GOLD analysis project Ga0210024, IMG submission 183988) | Groundwater microbial communities from Crystal Geyser aquifers in Utah, USA - Crystal Geyser metaG 2015-25 (SPAdes) (version 2) | ecosystem: Environmental > Aquatic > Deep subsurface >... | reverse complement strand
GCAGCCGTTAAGTTTGAGGGCGAAACCCAGCTCCACCATGTATTTTTCAACCAGACCGCGCAACTGCATGCCGTGCTGCAGCGAGCATGGCGGGTGAAAAGCAATGCGGCTGGCGCTGGCTTTGACCTTGTCCCGCAACTTGGACGTGAGCTCTGGCAGCCACTCACTGACATCGCGTGTGAGTTCGCTCACCCGCGCCGCCTTGTCTGCGTAGGCCGGGTCGTCGCGCAGGATGTGGCCGTAGTCTTTGACGGTGGCGCCGCAGCCTGAGGCGTTGATGACAATGCCTTCGGTGCCTGCTTCCAACAGTGGCCACCAGGCGTCGATGTTGGCGCGCATCTCCGCTTTGCCGCCGTCTTGGTCGTTCAGGTGGTATTTGACCGCGCCACAGCAGCCGGCTTTGGGCGCCACCACGCATTGGATGCCAGCCGCATCAAACACGCGTGCGGTGGCGGCGTTGATGTTGGGGCTCATGCTGGGCTGCACGCAGCCCGCCAGGGTCAGCACTTGGCGGGCGTGCTGGCGCGTGGGTGTTGCCCCGGCGTCTTGCCGTGCGGGCACCTTGTTTCGCAAGGCGTGCGGCAGCAGCGGGCGCACCAGTTGCCCTATTGCCATGGCTGGTGTAAACAGCGGCGACGGGATGCCTTCTTTCAGGGCCCAGCGCAAGACACGCTGACCGGTCGGGCGCGGCACCTGCGCGTCGACCACCTTGCGCCCGATGTCGAGCAGGTGGCCGTATTGCACGCCGCTGGGGCAAGTCGACTCGCAGTTGCGGCAGGTCAGGCAGCGGTCCAGGTGTGCTTGTGTCTTGCGCGTGGGCGTGGCGCCTTCGAGCACCTGTTTGATCAGGTAGATGCGGCCGCGCGGGCCGTCGAGCTCGTCGCCGAGCAACTGGTAGGTGGGGCAGGTGGCGGTGCAGAAACCGCAATGCACGCACTTGCGCAAAATGGCTTCGGCTTCAATGCCGTCGGCAGTACCCTGGTACAGGGGGGCGAGTTGGGTTTGCATGGTGGCGCGCTCAGAGGGTGGAATACAGACGCCCGGGGTTGAAGATGCCCGCCGGGTCAAACTCGTTTTTCAGCCGCTGGTGAATCGCCAACAGGGTCGGATCTAATGCATCAAATCGCTCTGTGGCGCTCGAATCGCCCGCGCCAATAGCTCTGAAAATACTAGCGCTTCCCCCAGCCTCTCGGGCCGCCTGCTGTATCTGTGTTTGTGCCGCTACAGGTGCCCACAGCCAGCGTTGGGCACCGTGCCATTCGACGAGCTGCGGCCATGGAAGATTCAGCACCGGAGCGGTCTGCGGCAGGCTCAGGCGCCACAAGGTCAGTGGCTGCCCGGGGCTGGCCGGCGCGGTAAAGAAGGGCAAACGCTGGTCGCGGCAGGCGGTCCAATCGTTGATGGCTTGGCCGTCGTCCATACGCTCCCCCCCAGCGTCCTGCGTCATTTTCTTGACGGCAGACGCCACCGCGGCCACCGCACCGCGCAGGCGAACAAAGAGCAATTCGGGCGTGCCGACTGCGCTGTCGTCACGCACCCAGCAGCTGGCGCTCAGTGGCAAGGGTTGGCCGCCCCAGCGGTGCAGCTGCGCCAGGGCGCTGGCTTGGTCCAGCTGGAACATCAGCGTGGCCTCGGCCGGGGCCACGGGCAGTACCTTGAGTGAGATGTTGGTCAACAGACCCAAGGTCCCTAGCGCGCCAGCCATCAGGCGCGAAACGTCGTAGCCGGCCACGTTTTTCATGACTTGGCCGCCAAAAACGAGGTGTTCGCCGCGACCATTGACCAGCTCGACGCCCAGCACAAAGTCGCGCACGCTGCCGACGCTGGCGCGCGCCGGACCGCTCAGACCGGCAGCGACCATGCCGCCGCAAGTGCCCGGCCCGGCGGCCTCGGGCGTGTCAAAGCGCGGCGGCTCAAAGGCCAGGCATTGGCCTTTCTCGGCCAACTCTGCTTCCAGCTCAACCAGCGGCGTACCCGCGCGCACGATGACTACCAGTTCGCTGGGTTCGTAGCTGACGATGCCGCAGTAAGCGGTGGTGTCCAGCAGCTCGCCCTGCGTGGGGTTGCCGTAAAACGCTTTGCTGCCGTGGCCGCGCAAGGTGAGCGGCGTTTTGGCGGCGGCGGCAGCGCGAATCTGGTCGGTTAATTGTTGCAGTGCAGTATCCATGGCGTAGGTGCGGATGAGGGTCGGCAATGGTAGAGCCAAGTCAGGGTGTTCTGATTGAATTTTTTGAAACCCGGCTGTTCTGAAATTTATGGACCCAGCGTCGCTGTGGCATATTCAGCCGCTTATGAAGTTCCCCTTTCTGCAAGAACGACCCCTGCTGTCGTGGGGTGTTCTGTTGCCCTTGAGCGCGGTATTGGCCTGGCTGTTTACCGCCGTGCACTTGCCCGCTGGCGTGTTGCTGGGCTGCATGGCCGCGGGCATTTGGCTGTCCTCGCGTGACGTGCAGCTGCACGTGGCCAGCCCCTTGTTCGCCCTGGCGCAGGGCGTGCTGGGTTGTCTGATGGCGCACAGCCTGCAGCCCGCCGCGTTGCAGCGGGTGGCGGGCGGTTGGCCGATCTTTCTGATTGCAACGGGTTCGGTGATTGTGGCCAGCGCGGTGTTGGGCTGGATCATGATGCGGCGACAGGTTTTTCCGGGTACCACGGCGGTCTGGGGCCTGGCCCCCGGTGCCGCGTCAGCGATGGTGGTGATGGCCGAGTCTTATGGCGCTGATGTGCGCCTGGTGGCGTTCATGCAGTATTTGCGTGTGGCGGTGGTCACGGCGACGGCTGCGTTGGTGGCGCGGCTGTTTGCCGGTCACAGCACACCCTCGGTGGCCAGTGCCGGCGGCTGGCTGGCCGTGGGCAATCCAGTTGACGTGGGTTGGACGATGCTGCTGGCGTTTGGCGGCGCGCTGCTGGCGCGGCGCCTGCGCATACCCGCCGGGCCGATGGTGCTGCCGCTGTTGCTGGGCACCGTGCTGCAAGCCACTGGGGTGCTGGTGATTGAGCTGCCCGAGGCGCTGCTGGCGCTGGCCTACGCCATGATCGGCTGGAGTATCGGGCTGCGTTTTACCCACGCGATTTTGTTGCACGCACTGCGCGCCTTGCCGCAGGTGTTTGCGTCGATTGTGGTGTTGATGGGCGTGGGTGTGGTGATTGCCGTGGTGCTGACCGAGGTGGCGGCCATTGACCCCATGACAGCGTATCTGGCGTCAAGCCCGGGCGGTGCCGATTCAGTCGCGGTGATTGCCGCCACCAGCGCGGTCGACGCGGGCTTTGTCATGGCGATGCAGCTCGCGCGTTTTTTGATGGTGCTGGTGTTTGGCCCGGTAGTGTCAAAATTTGTTGCAACCCAAGCAAAGTGAGCGTCAACCCATGCGCATTCTTTTGGCCGAAGACGAAAGCGAGCTCGCCAGCTGGCTGGTGCGCGCCTTGGAGCAAAGCGGCTTTCAGGTCGACTGGGTCAACGACGGCCGCATGGTGCGAGTGTCGCTCAAGGCCACGCGCTTTGACGCGCTGATTCTGGATCTGGGTCTGCCTGGGCTGGACGGCCACGACGTGCTGGCCAATCTGCGCGAAGCCGACCACCGGCTGCCGGTGCTGATTTTGACCGCGCGCGATTCGCTCAAGGAGCGCGTGACCACACTGCACGAAGGTGCTGATGACTTTTTGGCCAAGCCGTTTGCGTTGGTCGAGCTGGAAGCGCGCCTGCTGGCGCTGATTCGCCGTGCGCGTGGCAGCGAACACCCGCGCCTGGCTTGCGGCGCGTTGCATTACGACGCAGGCAGCAAGCTGTTCACGCTCAACCACCAGCCGCTGACCCTGACACCGCGCGAACACGCCGCGCTGTTGGCGCTGATCCAGCACAGCAACGAGCCGCTGTCCAAGCAAGAGATTCTGGACCGGGTGTTTTCTGACGAGCAAGACGTGCACCCGGAAGCGGTGGAGGTGATGGTGCACCGCCTGCGCAAGCGCCTGGCGGGCAGCACGGTGCGCATCAGTACGTTGCGCGGTCTGGGCTACGTGCTGGAGGCTGTCGCCTGATGCTGACCTTGTCACTGCAGCGCCTGCATTCGCTGAGTCTGCGCCGCTCACTGCTGCTGTTGCTGGTGCCTGGCCTGATGCTGGTGGCTGCGGCCGAGCTTTGGCAAACCTGGCGCACCGCTACCGATGCGGCTAACGCGGCGTACGACCGCTCGCTGCTGGGTGCCATCAAGTCGATGGATGCCAACATCTCGACGGCCAGTGGGGGCTTGGGGGTGGAACTGCCGTACCGCCTGTTGGAGTTCTTTGAGCTGACCGCCAGTGGCCACGTCTACTACCGGGTGGCCACTGAAGATGGTTTGGTGGAGATTGGCAACAGCGGTCTGCCCATGCCGGCGGGGGCGCTGGTGACCAACCAGCCCCGCTTCATGGACGCGGTTTATTTTGGCGAGCCGGTGCGGGTGGGTGCCTATGCGCGCGTGCTCGAGCGGCCCTTGGGTAGCCAGGCCCCCGGGCAGCGGCTGGTGATCCAGGTGGCCGAGACGCTGGAATCACGCCAGGCCTTTACCCGCGCGCTGGTATTGCAGACCGTGGCACGCGACGTGCTGTTGCTGTCGGTGGCTACTGGTCTGATGGTGCTGGCGGTGGGCTGGGCTTTGCGTCCGCTGGCACGGCTGCGCGCAGAGGTGCAGGCACGTGCCGTGCAAGATTTGGCACCGATCGCGCCACACGGTATACCGGCGGACGTGCAGCCGTTGGTGGAGGCCATCAACTTTCACATTGAACGCAACCGCCAGCACACCGAGGCACGTCAGCGCTTTGTTGATGACGCGTCGCATCAGCTGCGCACACCGCTGACCACGCTGGCCACGCAAGTGGGTTTTGCCTTGCGTGAAGCCGACCCGACCAAGCAGCGCGAGGTGTTGTTGGCCATCAAGGCGCAATTGGAGGAAACTGTGCGTCAGACCAACCAGATGCTGGCGCTGGCGCGCGTGGACAGCGCTGATGTGACGCTGGAGTTTGTTGATATCCACGCGCTGGCCGAAGAAGTCACCCGCCGCTGGTGGCCACAGGCGCGCACGCAACAGGTTGACCTGGGGCTGGAGACCAACGGCACAGAGCAACCGGTTCTGGGCAACGCGGCCTTGCTCAAAGAAGCGCTGTCCAACCTGTTGCACAACGCCATCCGCTATTGCACGGCGGAGGCGCAGGTGACGGTGCGGGTGGATTATGGTGAGTCTGAGTGCGTGCTGAGCGTGATCGACACCGGTCCTGGCATGAGCACCGCTGACCTGACGCGCGCCGGTGACCGGTTCTTTCGTGGCAGCAACGTGACGCAGCCCGGCTCGGGGCTGGGCCTGGCGATCGTGCGCTCGATTGCCGAGCGCTTGGGCGGACGTCTGACGGTCGGCGTCGGACTCAACGGGCACGGGCTGGTGGTGGCCATCGTGCTACCGATCCGGACAGCGTCAGAGGGCCCACCCAACGTCTGACGAACCGTAAAAGCCGCTGAATTGGGGTCAGAGCCGTTCCGCTATGCGGTCGGATCTGACCCCAATTCAGCTTCCGCCTGCGTGAATTGCGGGTTTTCCCTGGTGTTTTTGCGTTTTTTCTGAAAGCCGTTCGAAAGCCGTTTGTTTCTACAGTGCGTCCACTCCTGAAGCAGCTGTGCTGCACAGGCAGTTGTTTAACGTCAACCCACTTGGAGACTTTATGAAATTCAACGCTTTCAACAAATCAATTCTTTCCGTTGTGCTGGCCAGCGCGGCGGGTGTCAGCCTGGCCGGCCCGCTGGACAAAACCGAATGCATCGCTGCTGCCAAACCGGGCGGCGGCTTTGATCTGACCTGCAAGCTCGCGCAAGCCGCGCTGATGCAGGGCAAATACATTGCCGACCCGATGCGCATCAGCTACATGCCCGGCGGTATCGGCGCGGTGGCCTACAACACCATCATTGCGCAGCGCCCGGCTGAAGCCAACACGCTCGTCGCGTACTCGGGCGGCTCGCTGCTGAACATTGCCCAGGGCAAGTTTGGCCGCTACAACGAAAACGACGTGCGCTGGGTTTCTGCCGTGGGCAGCGACTTTGGCGCGGTCATTGTGGCGGAAAACTCGCCTTTCAAATCCCTGAAAGACTTGGTTGCCGCCGTCAAGGCCGACCCGACCAAGGTGGTGTTTGGTGCCGGTGGCTCCATTGGCAGCCAGGATTGGATGAAAGCCGCGTTGACCGCGCGTGCTGCCGGCCTGAGCCCCAAGTCGATGCGCTTTGTGGCGTTTGAAGGCGGCGGTGAAGCCAGCACCGCACTGCAAGGTGGCCACGTGCAGGTGTACTCTGGCGACGCGTCCGAAGCCGAAGAGCAGATCAAGGCCGGTGCCAAGATCCGCGTGCTGGCCGTCATGTCTGACAAGCGCCTGGAAGGCAGCCTGGCGGGTGTGCCCACCGCCAAAGAGCAAGGCATGGACGTGGAGTGGCCCATCATCCGCGGTTATTACGTTGGCCCCAAGGTCAGCGACGCCGACTACAAGGTCTGGGTTGACACCTTTAACAAGATGATGGCCACGCCCGAGTTCAACAAACTGCGCGCCGAGCGCGGCCTGTTCAAATTCGCCATGACCGGCGCTGAACTGACGGATTACATCAAGCAACGCGTGGCTTTTTACCGCACCCTGGCCGCAGACTTTGGCTTGAAGGTGGTTCAGTAATCAGCGGTGTCCCATTGCTCCTCGGAGGTGTGCGAGTCCTGCAGCCCCCAAATGGCCAGCATCATCAACACCGTTAAATCACTCTGCGCCAAGGTCATCTCGTGAACATCACCGGCATGGTGCACGAGCCCCGCCTCCTCAAACTACGCTTTCATTTTTTCGACAACCAACTTCCCACAACCAGAACCAGGAGATACTTGATGAATTCGATAACACCCATCCAGACCAATGGCCACAAATGCATGCCGCACCGTTCAGCACGGCTGATAGGCATCGCCATCCCCATCCTTGCAGCATGCACCCTGTCACCGGTAATGGCAGCCGGGGACGACGGTCACAAACTCGAACTGAAGGTCAGGGGCATCCACTTTGACCGGGACTTTGACAACCCCGCAAATGACCGCACGCAGTCCGGACTTGGACTGCAGTTTAACTATGAGTCGCCCTATTTAAACGACATGATCGGCGTGGGTCTTTCCGGCTATAGCGTCACGGAGCTGGGTTCGTCGGGTCGCGTGACCAACGACGTGCTCATGGTTGACGGCGCTGGCGGCTTTGAAGACTCATTCGGCAAGATCGCCCAGGCGTTCGTCAAGATCAAATACAAAGGTTTGATGCAGGCCAAATTCGGTCGACAGCTACACAAGTCAATGCTGCTTAGCAGCTCAACCAGCCGTGCCATACCCAACACCTATTCGGGGGCCAGCGGACAGCTAACGCCGATCAAGGATTTGACGCTCTACGGTGCCATATATGACCAATGGTCATCGCGAACCAGTACCGGTTTTGAGGGCTTCCGGACTGACCGTTCAACGACGGGATCGATCAAGACCATCAGCCTGTTGGGCAGCGAATACAAGAACGGGGCATCACAGTTCAAAGCCGAATACCTGCGCTCCCAGGATTTTTTATCGAAGTTCGGCTTGGTCGGCAGCTATTCGATGTCCTTGGCCAACAAGAGCAAACTCAAACTGACATCCGGGCTCCATACATCGAACCTTTCCGGTCGCCTGGCGGTGACAGGCGCAGAGAGTGCGGAACTCGATGACGAGGATTTGGCCGGTGCCGTACCGGGCGTAACACCGAGCGGCAAAAATGGCACGGGCATATACGCCCAAGCGGACTGGAAGGCCGGTAACCTGAGTCTTGGCGGAGCATTGTCCAAATTTAACGGAACTTGGATTGAGGACAACTTTGCTGGCGACCATGGTACCAACGTGTTCCCGACGGGCGGCGTACTGGCTGACTTCAGCAACCGTGACGAGTTGGTGTGGATGCTCAGTTCCAGCTACGATTGGAAGGACTATGTCAAGGGTCTGACCACCAAAATATCTCTCAAGCGCGGCACCGGGGCCAAGAACAGCGCTAACCCCGCGCTCGGTTCAGCCAGCGAGCGTGAGTTTGCGTTGGATGTGGGTTACAAAATGCCCTTGGTCAAAGGATTGAGCATGCGCTATCTTTTCTTGGACTACAACTCCAACAAAACGGGCCGCTTGGACGGTGTCAAGGAGGACGTTAAAGATCACCGTGTTTATTTAGATTACACCTACCGCTTTTAAGCAGGCTTGCATAAGTTTCACCAAACGCGAACATGGTCTCGCACTCTCAAACTAGTGTAATGTTATATGCTTGACGACACATTTAATCGTTAGATTTTTAGCTCTGGCTTGGCGCAAACCACAGCGATACCCTCAGGTATCGCGCGGATTTGCAACAACGCCAGGGTCAAAAAGGCATCGGTTTTAACGACCGGATAGCGTGCAACACTGCACTAGTATATTGACGTGTAACTAACGAAGCATGATTGCATTTCGACTGTTGTTATCCGGCATGCTCGGGTGTGGTCATGCTTCCTCGGGACCAGAGTCAAACATCATCTTCAACATGTGAATTATGAATTTACGACGTTCTAATGTGCAAACGTTGGGACACTACTGGAGTCAAACATGAGTGACCGCATTTTGGGCGCGGTGTGCGTAGCTGTGGGTGCAGGTATGGCCTGGGCCGCCCGCAGTTACGTCGCCCCGATTTCGTACGAACCGGTGGGGCCGAACTCGTTTCCGATGTTGATGGCCGGCCTGCTGGCAGTCTGCGGCGCGTGGTTGGTCGTCAAACCCAGTTTGCGGGGGACTGTCATGACGCGCGCGCAGCTCAAGCCGTTTGCCATGTCGGTGCTGGCCGTGTTCATCTATGCGGGCATGTTTGAGCTTTTGGGTTTCACTTTGGCCACGACGGTGATGGCGGTGCCGGTGGGCATGGCTTTTGGCGGCGGCTGGAAAAAATCGCTCATGGGCGGCATCGGCATCGGTCTGGTGCTGTATTTGCTGTTTGACAAGCTGCTTGACGTGGTGCTGCCTACCGGTGTGTTGTCGTTCATTTTAGGGGGACGTTGATGGATACCTTGCAACATTTGTTGGCCGGCTTTGGCGTTGCCTTGACACCTTCAAACCTGCTGGTGGCCGCTTTTGGCGGGCTGACCGGCACGGTGGTGGGGATGCTTCCGGGCCTTGGCCCGATCAACGGCGTGGCCATTCTGATGCCCTTGGCGTTTGCGCTGAAACTGCCGCCCGAAACCGCGCTGATCTTGCTGGCCGCCGTCTACATGGGCTGCGAGTTTGGTGGACGCATTTCTTCCATCCTGCTCAATGTGCCCGGCGACGCGGGCGCCATCATGACCGCGCTGGACGGCCACCCGCTGGCCAAAAACGGCATGGCCGGTGTGGCGCTGTCGTTGTCGGCGTGGAGTTCGTTTATTGGCTCGCTGGTGGCCACCATTGGCATTGTGCTGTTTGCGCCGTTGCTGGCGCGCTGGGCGCTGGCGTTTGGGCCGGCCGAATACTTTGCCTTGATGTGCTTTGCCTTTGCCTGCATCACTGGCTTGATGGGTGACGCGCCGATGAAAGCCGCGCTGGCGGCAGTGATTGGCCTGACGTTGTCCACCATCGGGTTGGATTCCAACTCGGGCGTTTACCGCTTCACCGGCGACAACCTGCATTTGTCCGACGGCATCCAGTTCATCGTGGTGGTGATCGGGGTGTTTTCCATCAGCGAGATTTTGCTGATGCTCGAGCAGCACCACGCCAATACCGGCATCATCAAGATCACCGGGCGGGCCATGTTTAATTTGAAAGAGATGACCTCCACCTGGTGGACCACCCTGCGCTCGGCGGTGATGGGTTTTGTGGTGGGTGTGCTGCCCGGTGCCGGGGCCACGATTGCCAGCGCCATGGCCTATTCCACTGAAAAACGTCTGGCTGGTGCCGGCGGCAATTTTGGCCAAGGCGACATTCGCGGTCTGGCTGCTCCCGAGGCGGCCAACAATGCTTCTGCCGCAGGCTCGTTTGTACCGATGCTGACACTGGGTGTGCCAGGCTCTGGTACCACTGCAGTGATGGTGGGTGCGCTGTCGCTCTACAACATCACGCCGGGGCCGGCCTTGTTCTCGCAAAACCCGGCGCTGGTATGGGGCTTGATCGCCTCGCTGTTCATCGCCAACGTGATGCTGCTGTTCATCAACATTCCCTTGGTCAAGGTGTTTACCAGTGTGCTGCGCCTGCCCAACTGGGCGCTGGTGCCGGGCATTCTGGCCATCAGCGCGGTGGGGGTGTTCTCGGTGCACGCCACCACGTTTGACCTGATGTTGATGTCGACCTTTGGTGTGATGGGTTACCTGCTGCGCAAACAGGGTGTGCCGATGGCGCCGCTGATTTTGGGCTTTGTGCTTGGCGACATGATGGAGCAAAACCTGCGCCGCGCACTGTCGATCACCAACGGCGAGCTGGGCATTCTGATCGAAAGCCCCATTTGCAAAGGCCTGTGGGTTGGTGCTTTGCTGATGGTGGCGGTGCCGCCTGTTTTACGCCTGCTGGCGCGACGCGACGGGGTGACCGCAACGCAGTCCTGACGCCGACAAGGAAACGTTTTTGCGGCTCAGCGCGGCGCCAGGAAAGGCTGCAGCGTTTGGCGCAGACGGTGCAATTGCCGGGCCGATTTCCACAACCACCACAGTTTGGCTGACCAGGACAGCGCGCGCCTGGGCTTGAGTACCAGAAGAACCGCCAGGACGCCCAGTGGCCATTGGGGGTGCTGGGCGATCCAGTGCCATCCCGCCGTGATTTGATCAACGAGCCGGGCAGGATGTTGCAAACGGTTGACGTCGCGCACCAGTGCCTGACGCAATTCCGTGCTGCGAATCAGCAACTGCTGTTGTCGGCGATATAGCGCTTCAGGCGTCATGGGCGAGGGGGTTTTTCAGGGCAGCACGGTCGCGATCGAGTTCTGCCAGACTGACGCCAAACAGGTTGGACTCTTGGGCCAGCCGACGCCGGGCAACGCGTGCCAGCACGACGCCAGCTGCAGCAAACGACACAGCCAATGTGCCAACTGCTGCAAGCCGGTAGCCATCCCACAGCAACAAGATGACAAAACCGCACAACAAAACGGCTGCAACCGTCAACAGCATGAAGGCCGACGCGGCCCAAAGCAGCCCCAAGCCGACGCGTTGTTTTTCCAGTGCGAGCTCGGTGCCCAGCAAGGCCAGGCGAACCCGGATGAGTTCCAGTACCGAGCCCAGCGACCCTTGTAATTGGTCAAACAGACCGCGCGGCGCATTTTGATCTGGCATGTGGCCTAGCGCCGGCTGATCAGCATCCCTACCACCAAGCCCAGCCCCGCGGCAATGCCGATCGATTTCCAGGGGTTTTCGTGGACAAAGACGTCGGTTGCGTGGCCTGCTGCCCTGGCCTTCTCTACCGTGACCTGCTGCAAATGTGTCAGCTCAGTCTTGGTCTTGTTGATGCGTTCACGAACACGCTCACGCAATTGGGCCGCAGCTGGCCCAACTTCTGCCGCGGTCAATTTCAATAGTTCCTCGGAATCGGCGATACCCTGATGCAGGTCGCTGATCAGTTTTTCTTTGCTGAGCTGAAGGGCTTCGGACATGGCAATGACTCCTTTAAGGTTAACTGGTTCAGAGCCAGTTTAGTCCCTAAGATTAAGTTGGCCAATCTTGACAGCCGGTTTTGGCGGTAAAAACTTTGTGGTTAAACCGCCGATGCAACAAAAAAATTCACCGGCAAACCCGGTACATCGACCCGCAGCGACAGCACTTGCCCTGTCAAGGGGTAAGCCGCCAGCTCGGGCGCATTGCTGTGGTGGCCCGCGCTGGTGAGGTAAAGCGTTTTGAGGTCTTCACCGCCAAAGCAGGGCATGGTCGGGCTCTGCAGCGGGACGGTGAGCGACGCCAACAATGTTCCGTTCGGGGCAAACTGGCAGACGCGGCGGCCTTCGTACGAAGCCACCCAGTAATTGCCTTGCACGTCGACTGCTGCGCCGTCGGGTCGGCCGCCGTAGCCGCCGTTATCGGGCGCGCTTGGGTTGGGCAGCCAGCCCGGAGGTTTGTGGGCAAAAGACGCAAATAACCGCTGATTTGCCATGCTGGCGCTGGCGCTGTCAAAGTCCCACGCCCACACCGTATGGCTGGGTGTGTCGGCCCAATACAAGGTGCGGTTGTCGGGGCTCCAGGCTAGCCCGTTGGCAGTGGTCATGCCAGCGCTTGGGCTGATTTTTTCAGTCACGAGCGGCACGCCACCGTTGACCGTGCTGCGGGCGTCTACGCAGTAAAGTGCGGCGTTTTTGGCTGTGCGGGTTTCATCAATGGTGCCCACCCAAAAACGCCCCAGCGTATCGCATTTGCCGTCGTTGGCGCGCATCCGGGCGGGGTCGTAGGCGAGCTTGGCCAGCAGCGTTAACGCGCCACCCCATTCCTGGGCCCGAAAGACGCCGTGGCGCAGCGCGATCACCAAACCGCCGCCTTGCACTGGCGCCATGCAGCCGGGTTCGCTGGGCATGTCCCACGTCTCGACCGTACCCATGTAAATGTTGGTACGCAAAATCTGTTTGCCCGCAATATCGAGCCAGTACAGTGTTTGCTCTTGTGGGTGCCAGAACGGCGATTCGCCCAGCGTGCAAGCGTGCGTGGTGACAGTTTGCCAGGAATTCTCAGGTGGGTAGGCGTTCATCCGTTGCGATCAGAGTTTTTGATGGGCGCCGTATTGTGCATGGTGCAAAAAACCCACCGGAGCCAGAGGCCGCGGTGGGAAGCACTTTCCGAGGAGACAACTCGCAAGAGCGGCAGCAGACACGTTGGGCTGCCGCAAAGAATGCCTTACCTGCTGTAAGCAGACTCGCCGTGCGCGGTAATGTCCAGACCTTCGCGCTCGCTTTCTTCGCTGACACGCAGGCCGATGGTCATGTCGGCAATCTTGTAGGCGATGAAGGCCACCACCGAAGACCAGACGATGGTGATCAGGACGCCTTCGCCCTGGATCATCAACTGGCTGGCGATCGAGAAGCCCTCGGCACCCGTGCCACCCAGACCAGGCGCTGCAAACACGCCCGTCAGCATTGCGCCGGTGATACCGCCGACACCGTGCACGCCGAATACGTCGAGCGAGTCATCCGCACCCAGCATTTTCTTCAAACCGGTGACGCCCCACAGGCACAGGAAGCCAGCGGCCAGACCGATCACGATGGCACCCATCGGGCCGACCACACCGCAGGCGGGCGTAATGCCCACCAAACCAGCGACCGCGCCAGAGGCCGCGCCCAGCATGGAGGCCTTGCCCTTGATCAACGACTCGCCCAACGACCAGGCCAGGATGGCAGCGGCAGTGGCGGTCACGGTGTTGATGAACGCCAGTGTGGTGCCGCCGTTGGCTTCCAGATTGGAGCCTGCGTTAAAGCCAAACCAGCCCACCCACAGCATGCTGGCGCCCAGCATGGTCATCGGCAGGTTATGTGGTGCCATCGATTCCTTGCCATAACCAATACGCTTGCCCACCAGGTAGGCGCCCACCAGACCGGCCATAGCAGCGTTGATGTGTACGACGGTTCCGCCGGCAAAGTCGAGTGCCCCCTTGCCCAGCAAATAGCCACCGGCACCCCAGACCATGTGGGCAATCGGCAGGTAGCTGAAGGTGAACCAGATCACGGAGAACAGCAGCACAGCGCTGAACTTCATGCGCTCAGCGAAAGAACCGACGATCAGCGCGCAGGTCAGACCAGCAAAAGTCAACTGGAAGGCAACAAAAATCAGCTCGGGAATCTTCACGCCAGCGCTGAAGGTGTCCGCCATGGAACTGGTGGTGATACCAGACAGGAATATCTTGGCTCCGTCAGCGATGATCAGTCCTTCGCCGCCAAAGGCGAAGCTGTAGCCGTAGATGACCCACAGCACACCGATCAACGAGAACACCATCAGCACTTGCATCAGCACGGACAGCATGTTCTTGCTGCGCACCAGGCCACCGTAGAAAAGTGCCAGTCCTGGCACCATCAGCATGACGAGCATGGTCGAGACCATCATCCAGGCGGTGTCACCCTTGTCGATGGTGGGCGCGGGTGTTACCTCTGCCGCAGCTGCTGCGACGGCTTCCGTTGCGGGAGAGGCGGCAACTGTCGGTGCAGCCGCCTCAGCGGCGGCGGGAGTCTGGGCCATTGAGACGGTGCTGCCAAGCAACAGACTCATTCCCAGCGCGAGCGAAGCGAATAGTTTTTTCATGATGCGTATTCCAAGTGTGAGATTTGTGGGGTGCTTAAAGCGCTTCCTTGCCGGTTTCGCCGGTGCGGATGCGGATGACTTGTTCGACTGGCGTGACGAAAATCTTGCCGTCACCAATCTTGCCGGTACGCGCAGCACCTTCGATGGCTTCAATCACCTGGTCGAGCAGTTCGTCCGCAATCGCAGCTTCTACTTTGACCTTGGGTAAGAAGTCGACGACATACTCAGCACCCCGATACAGTTCGGTGTGTCCTTTTTGACGCCCGAAGCCTTTAACTTCGGTGACGGTGATGCCTTGCACGCCGATGACCGAGAGTGCTTCGCGCACTTCGTCGAGCTTGAAGGGTTTGACAATGGCAGTGACAAGTTTCATGAATACTCCTAAAGCGTGGAAGAGTCGGTTGACAATGGGGTTAAGCAGAGTTCGTGCCAGTTCAATTCTTTGCGCTGCTTTTACGCAATGCAGCACAGCGTGCTGGCTTTGCGCTAACATGTCTGTATAAAAAAACAGTATGCACAGAGTTGGTGCGTTATCACGGGGTGTTGGCCTGTGAAAGTGCACCGTTTTAGCGAGGAATCGGTATGAGTCTGTCCTTGGTGCAAAGCCGGGCCCTGTTGGGTCTGGACGCCGCGGCCGTCACGGTTGAAGTCCACTTGGCCAATGGCTTGCCCAGTTTTACGCTGGTGGGTCTGGCCGATGTGGAGGTGAAGGAGGCACGCGAGCGGGTGCGCTCGGCCATTCAGAACGCCGGGCTGGAGTTTCCCAACAACAAGCGCATCATCGTCAACCTGGCGCCGGCAGACTTGCCCAAAGACTCAGGCCGTTTTGATTTGCCGATCGCGCTGGGTATTCTGGCGGCCAGTGGCCAGATCGACGCGGCGCAGCTGGCGAGCTATGAATTTGCCGGCGAGTTGTCACTGTCGGGTGAACTGCGGCCGGTGCGCGGCGCGCTGGCCATGAGCCTGGCACTGCATGCGGGTGGCGTGCTCACCCGGTTGGTGCTGCCACCCGACAGCGCCGAGGAAGCCGCCTTGGTTCCCACCGCGCAGGTTTACCGAGCCCGCCATTTGCTGGATGTAGTGCAGCATTTTTTGCCCACCGGGACAGAGGCGTTGCCATCCGAGCCGCGCGACGGCTGGACGCGTGTTGAGGTGGCACCTGCGATCCGGGTAGCAAACTATCCCGATATGGCCGATGTCAAGGGCCAGCTCGGTGCCAAACGCGCGCTGGAGATTGCCGCCGCTGGTGGGCACAGCGTGTTGTTGGTGGGGCCGCCGGGG